>ODAK010001281.1_pt1 | contig 27836 bp, 24 predicted proteins | sample 1539591 | NCBI WGS metagenome assembly ODAK01 (sample SAMEA3539303, study PRJEB22396) | soil metagenome | biome: tundra; feature: field; material: soil | place: USA | collected 2010-05 | depth 0.15 m
ACACGGCGAACCACGATGCGGTCGTGCAGGGGAGTCAGCTTTGTAGCCATTCTTCGAACTCCTTTCGAGCTAGTTGGTTTAAGTTGGATTGCCCGCCTTGGCGGGTTGGCTGGCACTGGCGCGTGTCTTCTGCGTTCCTGTCAGCATGGTCATAAACTCTTGGGATAAACCCGGAAAGTTGGTAGCAGTGCGAGTCGATTCGACATGTAAGCGGCCTGTTAGCACTCACTCCCAACGAGTGCTAATCTTAACCTGCGCGTCCGGAGAAGTCAAGCCCTTGCATGAGTGTGATTCACTCATATTTCAAACGCTCTTGGCCTTTTGCCGCTTATCTATTTGTAAATTAACAGGTTAAGGCAAACTCATTCGGCAAACACTGAAGGGGCGCAAAGATGAATCCGATTAATTGTCAAGAAAGGGAATCCGATGGGCGGCCAAGAGCATCTACCGCAACAGCTTTTGCGGACGTCTTTTCATTTTTTCTCAGCCCATTCGCTGATTGAAGTTTTCGATTCCCATAACCCCCAACTTGGCGACATAATCGGGACTTCCGTGGGTGTAATCGTGCCAGTGCTCAAAGTCGATCGACGGTCTTCTTCCGCGCGGCAGTTGACCTCTTTGTTCGCGGTGCTGTTGGCGGCTCTGACCTTGCAGAGCGTGGGCCGCGCCCAGAGTCCGACGCCGGATGCAGCGAAAACCTCGTCAGCGACAGAAGGGAAGGCGACCTCTGGCACCGCTTCAGAAAACGCGACAGTTTCTCCAGCGCAGCCGGATGCAGCGGGTTCGCAGATTCCCACGGCGGCGCAGATCGAGGCAGCCGGTCGGCGGGACACCTCCAATGAGTCTGACGGGACACAGAGTCCGCTCGCTCCGCAGCCGGCCGTCGTAAAGGCTGAATCGCCAAGTCCGGGGAGTCCCGAAGGACATGCTGTTCCGTTGCCCGCCAAGTATGACGTGTCGCAGATTGGGCGACGCAACGTGGGAAGCGGCCTCGATTTCTATTCCCTGGATCGCGAGGTGGCGCTGGGACACCAGCTATCACAAGAGGTGGAGCGGCAGGCACGGCTGGTCACCGATCCTGTGGTCACCGAATATATCAACCGTATTGGACAGAATCTGGTACGCAACTCCGACGCGCGCGTGCCCTTCACGATCAAGGTCCTCGACAATGACGAGGTGAACGCCTTCGCGCTTCCCGGCGGCTTCTTCTATGTCGATAGCGGACTAATTCTGGCGGCGGACAACGAGGCCGAACTGGCCGGAGTGATGGCGCACGAGATCGCCCACGTCGCCGCCCGCCACGCCACCAAGAACATGACTCGAGCGCAGATATGGAATCTGGCTTCGGTGCCGCTGATTTTCATTGGCGGACCGGTGGCATACGCAATCAGCGAAGTCGCGAGCTTGGCAGTGCCGCTGGGCTTCCTCAAGTTCTCGCGCGACGCCGAACGCGAGGCGGACCTTTTGGGATTGGAATACGACTACGCAAGCGGTTACGATCCGGGAGCGTTTGTCGAGTTTTTTGAAAAGCTGAAGATCGACGAAAAAAAGAAGCAGAGCTTGGTGGCCAAGGCCTTCGCCACTCATCCCATGAATACGGACCGCATCCAGGCCGCCCAGGACGAAATCCGCAAATATCTACCCGGCCGCGATGAGTACGTCGTCGACACCAGTGAATTCCAGGACGTCAAGCAGCGCCTGGCTCTGCTTGAGAACAGCCGTCGCCTGGGAGGCGCAAAGGGGGACCCAACGCGCCCGGTGCTGAGGCGCTCCCGTTCAAGCGGTAGCGATTCCAGCAACACCGCGAGCCAGAAGGACGACGGACGTCCCACGCTAAAGCGGCAACCCTCCAGCTAACGCACACCTCTGGCCTCCCACGGTCAGGAATTGCACCATCCCGCCTGAACTGCCTAGAATGATCCTCATGAAGATGCAACGTTTGCTGGTGGCGCTCCTTTGCATGCTTTTCGTTCCTGCTTGGCTGGTGGCGGGTGACAAGAAGAACGATTCCGGCCAAGTGTCCTCGCTTAAGTTTGCGGTTCTCAAGGACGACAACGGCAAGCCCGTGCGCAATGCTGCGGTCATCCTGCATCCCGTGGGAGGAAGCGGCAAGCAATCGAAAGGCGGCATTGAGCTCAAGACCAATTCAGAGGGCACGACCGAGAGCGATGGCATCCCGTACGGAAAACTGCGTGTGCAGGTCATCGCCCCGGGCTTCCAGACCTTCGGACAGGACTACACCATTAACCAACCAGAGCAGGAGCTGACCATCCGTCTGAAGCGGCCACAGGGGCAGTATTCGATCTACGACAAGCACCCGGACAGCAGCGACAATAGCCAGCCAGCAGTGAGGCATATCCCATGATCGAGGCTACAGCGCTGTGGACCAATGACGAACGCTTTGTCGGCCGAGCAAGCAGCGGTCACGAGCTGGTAGTGGACGCTGGCGCCGAGAAGTCAGCCAGCAGCCCGATAGAGCTTGTCTTGATGGCCTTGTGCGCCTGCACGGCCAGCGATGTTGTCGGCATCCTGCGCAAGAAGCGCGAGCCCTTTACCAGCCTGGAAGTGCGCGCCACTGGCGAGCGTGCCGAAACTTTCCCCAAGGTCTATACCAGCATTCGCCTGAGCTACCGCGTGGGCGGCAACGTCAGCCACAAAGCAATGGAAGATGCGGTGCACTTATCCAAGGAGAAGTATTGTTCGGTGTCGGCGATGCTGGAGAAGACGGCGAGGATCGAATTCGAGATTGAGTACGGGCAATAGAACAGTTTCAAGTTGCCGGTTTCCAGTGCCATGACCCCACGGAGCCATGGTGCCGCGGTCACCGGACCGTCAACATTAGCGTTGGTGACGACCAGACTACAGACTGGACTTGCGGCCTTTTACCGCGGCGTATAATCATCCGGGTCGCCTATGACTACCACTCAGACACAACTGCGCCTGGCCAGGCGGATGTCGCGCCTGGGAACTGAAACTGCCTTTGAAGTGCTGGTGCGGGCCCGCGGCTTAGAGCGCCAGGGAAAAAGCATTATCCATCTCGAGATCGGCGAGCCCGACATGGACACGCCAGCCAACGTGGTCGAAGCTGGAGTGCAAGCGCTGCGTAAAGGCTATACCCATTACGGCCCCGCGGCCGGGTTGCCGGAGTTGCGCGAGGCCGTCGCGACGGAGGTCTCCAGCTCGCGAGGCATCCAGGTCAGCCCCGATGAGGTCGTCATCGTTCCCGGTGGCAAACCAATTATTTTTTTCACTATGCTGTCGCTGGTGGAAGAGGACGACGAGGTCATCTATCCCAATCCGGGCTTTCCGATTTACGAGTCGATGATCAACTTCCTGGGCGCCAAGGCGGTCCCCATCCCGCTGCGCGAGGAGCGCGATTTCCGGCTCGACGTGAACGAGTTGGCCAGTCTCATCACCGATCGCACCAAGCTCGTCATCCTGAACTCGCCACAGAATCCCACCGGCGGCATCATCACCAAAAGCGATGTGGAAGACATCGCCTCCGCGATCGGCGACCGCGACATCATGGTCCTCAGCGACGAAATCTACAGCCGCCTGCTCTTCGAAGGCGAGCCGTATAGTATCGCGTCGGTGGATGGCTTCAAGGACCGCACCATCATTCTGACCGGCTTCTCGAAAACCTATTCCATGACCGGCTGGCGTCTGGGCTACGGCGTAATGCGACCGGATCTGGCAGTGCAGTTCGCGCGTCTGATGACCAACTCCAATTCCTGCACGGCGACTTTTACGCAGATGGCGGGCATCGAGGCGGTGAACGGCGACCAGAGCGAGCCGGAGAAGATGCGCCAGGAGTTTCAGCGCCGCCGGGACGTGTTCGTTAAGGGCCTCAACCAGATCAAGGGATTCTCCTGCCGGCTTCCCAAGGGCGCGTTTTATACCTTCCCGAGTATCAAGGAGACCGGCTGGCCGTCGAAGAAGCTGGCCGACGCGCTGCTGGAGGACACGGGCGTAGCGGGGCTGTCGGGAACGGCGTTTGGTTCGTTCGGCGAAGGGTATATGCGGTTCAGTACCGCCAATTCCATCGTGAATCTGCAGGAAGCGCTGGCCCGCATCGATCAGTGGACGAAGAAGAATTTGTAGAATTAAGAAGTCTGCGGTACGGGCCCGCCGCACAGCGGGCTTTTTTCATGGCCAACAACCGGCATGCGCGTGGGGCGCATCTTTGGTAGAGCTGGCCTTCAGGCCAGCGTCCCAACCGTATTAGAAACTTCGGGGCTTCACTCCCGAAACTCCGGGGACCACGATGCCAGGCGAGAAATTCCGCATTTTTGCCACCGCCGACATCGGTGAGGCAGGTGTCAAACGCCTGCGCGAGCGCGGCTATGAAATAGAGGTCTACCCCAATCCCGAACCGCCACCGAAGAGCCTCATCATCGAAAAAGTTCGCAGCGGCATTGAGGGCCTGATCACCACATTGCGCGACCCCATCGATGCGGAGATTTTCGAAGCAGGGAAGGGGACGCTGAGGATTGTTGCCCAATACGCCGTGGGGTTCGACAACATCAACCGCTCTGATGCCAACCGCTACAGAATTCCCTTCACCAATACTGCCGACGTTGTCACCGAAGCCACGGCGGAGTTCGCCTTCTTCGCGTTGGCTGACCTGGCGCGAAAGCTATGGAGCGCCGAACATCTGGTGCGCGAGAACAGGTGGGGCTATTGGCATCCCTACCTGCCGTTTCTCGGCGATGAGGTGACTGGCAAAACCATCGGTATCATCGGTACCGGGCGCATCGGCCACGCGGTGATCAAGAAGTGCATCGGCTTCGACATGAATATCCTCTGCTACGAAGCCATGGGTGCGAACGAAAAGCTGGTTGCGGACGTGCAGCAGCAGATGGACCTCCGCTTCAAGAGCGGAATGCAGCGGGAGCACACCTCGATCAAGTACGTTTCCATTGAGGAGGCACTCAGCCAGAGCGACTTCATCAGCATTCACGTGCCGCTGTTGCGCGAAGGTGAGAGCGACACGCCTACGTATCACCTGATCAACGAGCGGACCCTGCGCACCATGAAGCCCACGGCTTATCTGGTAAACACCTCGCGCGGACCCGTGATCGATGAGAAAGCATTGGCCAAAGCCCTCAAGGAAAACTGGATTGCCGGTGCAGCGCTCGATGTGTACGAGACCGAGCCGTTGCCGCCGGATTCGCCTTTGCGCGATCCCGAGATTGAAGACCGTTGCCGGCTGTATCCGCATTTCGCCAGCGCGGCGCGGATCACCCGCCTGTCGATCGATCCGAATCTAGGCATGGCCGGACGTTGCGTGCAGGCGCTGATTGACGTGCTGGAGCAGAACTATGGCGGTGATGTGACCAAGATGCCGTATGTGGTGAACAAGGAAGCGTTCAGGTAGGGAAGCATTCAGCATTCAGCATTCAGCATTCAGCATTCAGCATTCAGCATTCAGCATTCAGCACTCAATATTTTGCCGCCAGCCTTGAATTCAGCCGAAGGGCGCCCTCCGATCCGGAATTCTGATACATCACGACGGCGTTGCAGCAGTTCCATGTTTAGCTGAATGCTGAGTGCTGAATGCTGAGTGCTGAATGCTGAGTGCTATTTTTCCACCATCGCCGCAACCAACGAGTGGAACACCTTCGCGCCGTCAGTCATGCCCAACTCCGGCTCGCTGGCGCGCTCCGGGTGGGGCATCATTCCGAGCACATTGCGGCCTTCATTGCAGATGCCGGCGATATTCTCCAGCGATCCGTTGGGGTTGGCTGCGGCAGTGACTTCGCCGCCGGGCGTGGTATAGCGGAAGATAATGCGGTCCTGCTCTTTCAATTCGGCTAGAGTCGACTGGTCGCAGAAGTAGTTGCCTTCCATGTGGCCGATGGGAATCTCCAGCACTTCGCCCTTGGTCAACTGCTGTGTGTAGGGTGTGTTCGTGCTCTCAACACGAATGTGCACCGGCTTGCAAACGTACTTCAGGCCAGCGTTGCGAAGCAGCGCGCCGGGGAGCAGTCCGGCTTCACACAGAATCTGAAATCCGTTGCAGATGCCCAGCACCAGTCCGCCAGCAGCGGCGAACTTGCGCACAGACTCCATGACCGGGGAAAACTTGGCGATGGCCCCGGTGCGGAGGTAGTCCCCATACGCGAATCCACCGGGTACGATGATGGCGTCGCAACCCTGGAGATCGGACGAGTCGTGCCAGAGGAAGGTCACGGGCTGCCTGGCCACTTCCGAAATGACCCAATAGGCATCGTGGTCGCAATTGGAGCCGGGGAAGATGATCACGCCGAATTTCATCGCGGCAAACTCTCCAAGAGAGGGTGAAATTGAGTGTAGCATGGGTGCGAGACCGTCCCGCTGGGGCGAGCATCTACCTGTCATGCAAGTTTCCCGGCACATCAACATCACCGGAGGCGCGTTGCGCCGCTGGTTCATCGCGCAATGCTATGACTCGCTGGCGGTGGGTGCGCTGTGGTGGTTGGGACTCGATTACCTGCATGTGCCGTGGGCGCCGTTCTGGGCGATTCTTGCGGCCGGTGTGCAGTTCATTCCTCACTTCGGGCCGGTGCTGGCATTTTTTGGGCCGGCACTCGTGGCGTTGTTTGCCGGCGGCTTCGAGCAGTTTCTCTACGTTCTCATTCTCTACGGGGCCATCATCGTGATTGATGGATTGGTCTTGCAGCCGGTGATCATGCGACGCACGGCCAGGGTGCCGATCTGGGCGTCGTTGATCGTCCCGATTTTGCTTAGCTTGCTATTTGGCTTTTGGGGATTGCTGCTGGCTGCGCCATTGCTGGCGGTCATCTTCGCTTACCGGGCCTCCGGGAAACACGCGGAACCACAGATTCCCCGGCAAACGCTTCCCGGACAGCCAATAACCGGGGGACGGCTGATCTCTCCCGGAAGCGCAGACGGACACACACTTTCTGACGGCATGCAGTAGTGCGCCTCCCGCTATGCGCTGGGATGGATCAACATCCAGACACCCAGAGCCAGAATGATGCCGGAGACGATCAGCCGGAAGGTATTCTCGGGAATGCGGCGCAACATCCACTTTCCGGAGACCGTGCCGATGATTACCCCTACTGCGGCGACAGCCGCCATCTGCCATTGGGAAACAATCTGAGGAAATTGCAGCGCGGCGTAAACCGGCATGCGAAAGAGGTCGACCAGTAAAGCGATCGCAGTCGCGGTCGCAACAAACGCGTCGCGTCGCAGATTGAATCCCAGCAGGGCCGCCGAGCGGATTCCGCCTTGATTGCCCACCAAGCCGCCAAACATTCCTGACAATCCGCCGGCAAACCACGCCGTTCGCTTGCCGAAACTCATGCGGGCGGCCAGGCCGGTGATGCCCATGAATCCCGCGAACAATAGAAGGACGCCCAGGACGTAACCAAGGATTGCGCTGCGCATCCAGATGTGAAGAAGCGCGCCCACCAAGCCACCTGCCGCGCTGGCTGCGCCAAACGTCCACAGAACGCGCCGATCCACGTGCTGGCGAATCACGACGAAGCGCAGCGCAGTTCCAATGAAGTGCGGTATCGAGACCACGGCCACGGCAAGCTTTGTGCCGATCCATGAGGCGAGCAGGGGAGTGAGAATGCTGCCAATCCCGAAGCCGGAGATCGAGGCTATGGCCCCAGCCAGAATGCCAGCGCACGTGAGTAAGAAGGAGTGATTCACGACGAGTTGGTCCGCTGGTCAGTGTACCCGGAAATGATTCGCATTTGTGCGCGGTTTTCCACAGTTTGCCTTGCATACAGGCACTGGCTGCAACGCATAAAATAGAAACTGCGCAGCGAAGGATCCAGTTCCTAATGTCCCAATCGCAATTCGTACATCTCCATCTGCACACCGACTACTCCATGCTGGACGGCGCGTGCAACATCGAACGCCTGGTCAAGCGGGTCAAAGAACTCGACATGCCCGCCGTCGCCATGACCGACCATGGCAACATCTTCGGCGCTGTGAAATTCTTCAACGACGCCAAAGAGGCGGGCGTGAAGCCGATTCTGGGCTGCGAGCTTTACATCTGCAAGAAAGAGGACCATCGCACCGACAAGGAAGGCGACAGCTACAACCACCTCGTCGTGCTGGCTGAGAATGACGAAGGCTATCGCAATCTGGTCAAGATTGTCTCCGAAGCATCGCTGCACGGCTTCTACTACAGACCCCGGGTCAGCAAGAAATTCCTGGCCGAGCACTCCCGGGGGCTGATTGGTCTGTCGGCGTGTCTTAAGGGCGAAGTCGCCGAGAACCTCACGGAAGGGAAGTACAACGCAGCTCGCGAAGCCGCGGTTACGTTTAGCGACATTTTTGGCAAAGGAAATTTCTATCTCGAAATCCAAGACCAGGGATTGCCGGAAGAAGCGCGCATCCAGCCCAACCTGCTGAAGCTGGGGAAGGAACTCGACATCCCGCTGGTCGCGACCAATGACAGCCACTATCTCTGCGAGGATGATTCGCACGCGCAGGACGTGATGCTCTGTATTCAGATGGGCAAGTCCATCCACGACACCAACCGCCTGAAATTCAGTGGCAACCAGTTTTACGTGAAGAGCGCCGTCGAGATGGAGAAGGTTTTCCTGGGATATGAGCACGTGCTGGCGCGGACCCTGGAGATCGCGGAACGCTGCAACGTTCGGCTGGAAAAAGTTCACGATCCGTTTCCCAAGTTTGAGGTGCCGTCCGGTTACTCTCTGCCGGACTACTTTGAGCACATCACCCGGCAGGGCTTTGCCCATCGGCTCAATATTCTGCGGGAACTCCAAGCCGCAGGGCGGCTGAAACATTCGCTGGAAGAGTACGAGCAGCGCTTGTCGCGCGAGATCGGCATGATCCGGCAGATGCAATTCGCCGGCTACTTTCTCATCGTCTGGGACTTCATCCGCTACGCCAAAGAGCGCAACATCCCAGTCGGGCCGGGCCGCGGATCGGCAGCAGGTTCGATGGTGGCCTACGCTCTCGGCATCACCGACATTGATCCATTGCAGAATGAGCTGCTGTTCGAGCGCTTCCTCAATCCTGAGCGCATCAGCCTGCCTGACATCGATATTGACTTCTGCATGAACCGCCGCGGCGAGGTGATCGACTACGTCACCCAGAAGTATGGACGCGACAACGTGGCGCAGATCATCACCTTCGGGACCATGGCGGCCAAGGCGGCGATCAAAGATTCCGGGCGCGCCATGGACATTCCCTACGCCGAGGTGGATCGCATTGGGAAGATGATTCCCACCACCCTCAACATCACCATCGACCAGGCGTTGAAAGACTCGCCCCCGCTGGCTGCGGCCTACCAGAACGAACCGCAGACCAAGGAACTGATCGACACGGCCAAGCGTCTTGAAGGCCTGGTACGCAACGCAGGGGTGCATGCCGCCGGAGTGGTGATCTCGCCGCAGCCGCTAACCGACCTGGTTCCGCTGCATCGCACCAAGAATGACGAAATCGTCACTGCGTACGACATGAAGGCGGTCGAGAAGCTGGGCCTGCTGAAGATGGATTTCCTCGGGCTCACCACGCTCACCATCATTGACGACGCGCTGCGCCTCATTGAACAGACCCGGGGCGAACGGCTCGACCTGCAAAAGCTCGCGTTGGATGACAAAGAGACCTACGAGAGGGTCTTCCATACTGGATTGACGTCGGGCGTCTTCCAGTTTGAATCGCACGGCATGCGTGACGTGCTGCGCCGCTACAAGCCGACCTGCGTCGAAGATCTGACGGCATTGAACTCCCTGTACCGCCCCGGGCCGATACAAGGCGGCATGATCGAAGACTTCGTCGAGCGCAAGTGGGGGCGCAAGAAAGTCGAATTCGATCTGCCCGAGCTGGAGCCGCTCCTGAAAGAAACTTTTGGCGTCATCGTGTATCAGGAGCAGGTGATGCAAATCGCCAATCGGCTGGCTGGCTACTCACTTGGCGAGGCCGACCTGCTGCGCCGCGCCATGGGCAAGAAGGATCCGGAGGCGATGGCCAAACAGCGCGAGCGGTTTGTCCGAGGCGCCACCGAGCGTGGTTTCCCGCCGAAAAAGATCGAAAAGCTCTTTGACTTGATGGAGCAGTTTGCCGGGTACGGTTTCAACAAATCGCATTCCGCCGCGTACGCGCTGCTTGCCTATCAGACGGCGTTCCTCAAGACGCACTATCCGGTCGAGTTCATGGCGGCGCTGCTAACCTCAGTTTCGGGCAGCACCGACGACGTGGTGAAATACATCAACGAATGCCGCGAAATGGGAATCTCGGTCGAGCCTCCCGACGTCAATGTCAGCGATGCATACTTCACGCCGCACGGCGAGGCCATCCGCTTCGGACTGGCAGCGGTCAAGAATGTCGGGCACAACGCCATCGAATCCATCGTCATGGCGCGCAAAGAGGCGGGCGAGTTTAAGTCGATCTTTCAGTTCTGCGAAAAGGTTGATCTGCACCTGCTCAACAAGCGGGTGATGGAGTCGCTGATTAAGAGCGGCGCGATGGACCGGCTCGGGCGTCGCGCGCAGTTGATGGCTGTCGTTGACAATGCGATGGAGCAAGCGCAGAAGACACAAAAAGATGCGGCGCTGGGCCAGCACGGATTGTTCGGCGTCTTTCAACAGGACGATGCGCCGCAAGCCGAAAAGCCGTTGCCCAACATTCCAGACTGGGATGAGCACCAGCGGCTGGGCCACGAGAAGGAGATCCTCGGCTTCTTTATTACCGGCCATCCGCTGGAGAAGTATCGCGAAAAGCTGCTCGACTTCAACGCCTTGTCCACCACCGAGGTTGCAGAATTGAAATCCTCAACCGGCAGGGATGAAGTATTGATCGGAGGCATCCTCAAGAACATCCGCGTGGCCAAATCGAAGAAGGGTGACCTCTACGCGCAAGGGCAGCTCGAAGACATGAACGGGTCCGTGGACGTCCTGTGTTTCGCGGATAACTACAAGCGGCTCGCGGACAAGCTGAAGCTGACGGTCCCGGTGCTGGCCAAAGGTGGGGTGCGCGTCGAGGACGGAGCCAACTCCAAGCTCATGATTGGCGACATCACTCCGTTGGAGCAGGCCCAGCCCAAGCTGCCGCAGTACTTGCGCATCAAAATACCTGTCGCCGACGTCTCACCAACCGTGATCGACGACCTGCACACGCTCTGTGTGGAGCGCAAAGGCGCGGCGAGGGTGCTGTTCGACCTGGAACGCAAAGGCGACTTTACGGTGGTGATGGAGGCGGAAGGCTATAATGTTCTGCCAGACCGGGCATTCATCCATCGCGTGGAAGAATTATGCGGTCGCGGCAGTGTTCGGGTCGTTGATTAGGTACGATGACGTTGGAGCCAACGCAACCGGGTACTGCTGGCAGCCAGGAAACGAGCTTTCGCTTCTCCGCTCGGGAATTCTGCCGGCTGTCGATTACTGAATCTCCGCGGTGGAGACCTTTATCGCGCGTCACACAAACGACAAGAAACCACTATGGAAGCTGCTTCGAAAGCGCAGGACGAACTGGAACGTATCGAGAAACAGATTGAGCAATTGGAAAGCGCTGCTGGCGACAACCAGGAAGCACGCCGCCAGTTGCACGAAATGCACGTCAAGGTGGACGCGCTGCGGCGCCAGATGGCGGGCCAGCTTACCCCCTGGGAGCGCACCGAACTGGCGCGCCACCCCATGCGTCCGTATCCGCTGGACTACATTGAGCGCATCTTTTCCGATTTCAGCGAGATCCATGGAGACCGCGGTTTTTGGGACGACGCCGCCATGATTTGCGGCATGGCCAACTTTCACGGACGGCAGGTGCTGGTGCTGGGCACGCAAAAGGGCCGCGACACCAAACAGCGCATCTATCGCAATTTTGGGCAGCCCAATCCTGAGGGCTATCGCAAGGCGTTGCGCGCAATGCGCTTCGCCGAGAAATGGCAACAGCCGGTCATCGCCCTTATCGATGTGGTGGGCGCGTATCCGGGACTGGGCGCCGAAGAGCGCGGCCAGGCGGAAGCCATCGCCCACAATCTGCGCGAGATGGCACGGCTCAAAGTGCCGTTCATCGCCGCCATAACGGGCGAAGGCGGCAGCGGCGGCGCGCTGGCCATTGCTGTGGCTGATCGCGTACTCATGCAGGAAAACAGCATCTACTCCGTAATCTCGCCCGAGGGCTGCGCTTCCATCATGTGGCGTGACTCCAATAAAAAGGAGATCGCCGCGCAGGCCTTGCGCATTACCGCCAAAGACAATCTGGAGATGGGTCTCTGCGATGAGGTAATTCCTGAGCCGGCGGGCGGCGCGCATCACGACTACGACGCCGCGGCCAAACTTCTGGGGAATGCCCTCGAGAAAAACTTGGCGCAGTTGGAAAAAATGCCGCTACCCGTCATGCTGGATGCGCGTTACAAGAAGTTCCGCAACATGGCGCAGTTCTACGAGGTGGTGGACGCACAAGGGTAGCAAGATTGCGCACACGCGCTTCTGCCGTCCCCGAGGGACTCGGCCTTCTTTTCTCGCACCGAACCCACCGTTGAAACGGTGGGCTATCTTATTCCGTCTCGCGAGGCGGGACTGCATTTTCGCCGGTCAATTACTCCTTTCGGCATCGCACGGAGATCGCGGGCGGGACTGCGACAGAGTTCTATTCCCCCGCCGCTTGCGCACTGCCTTATAATTGAACTGTTCTCCCCACCGCAGTCATCCATCTTGGTAAGGGGTATTGATGGCCACAACCGAATTCGCAGTACATGGTGCCGACCAAGGCGCCGTGCGGGAACCTGTCGTCAACGACTTCAGCATCCAGGTTGCAACCGTAAACGGCTCGGGATCGCAGAGCGCCAACACCGTTCTGCTGCGCGCCATTTTTCAGATGGGCGTTCCTGTCTCCGGCAAGAACATGTTCCCCTCGAACATTGCCGGCCTTCCCACCTGGTACACCATTCGCGCCAGCAAGAAGGGCTACATCGCGCGCAAGAAGGAAATCGATTTCCTGGTGGCGATGAATCCGGAGACGGCGCGGGAAGACACCATGTCGCTGGCATCGGGCGCTGCAGTGCTCTACGACGAGCCCCTGAAGCTGAACGAACTGCGCTCCGATGTGACCTTCTACGCCGTGCCCTACGACAAGATTTGTGCCGCGGTCTGCTCCGAGTCGAAGCTGCGCAAGCTGGTCAAGAACATGATTTACGTCGGGGTGATGGCGCAGTTGCTCAAGCTCGACATGGCGGAGGTGGAGAAAGCGCTGCGCAAGCAGTTCGCAAAAAAGGTCAAAGCCGCCGACCTCAACTGGAACGCCGCCAAGGCCGGTTACGATTACGCCGCCTCCTCGTTGACCAAGGCCGACCCCTTCACGGTTGAGCGCATGGACAAAACCACCGGCATGATCATCATTGACGGCAACGCCGCCGCGGCGCTGGGCTGCATGTTCGCCGGCGTGACGGTGGTGACGTGGTATCCGATTACACCCTCCTCGTCGCTGGTTGAAACCCTCATCGATTACATGAAGGAGTACAGGGTTGGAGCTGATGGTAAAGCTACTTTTGCCATCGTGCAGGCTGAAGACGAACTTGCGGCCATCGGCATGGTTCTGGGGGCTGGATGGGCAGGCGCCCGCTCAATGACGGCCACCGCCGGACCGGGAATTTCGCTGATGGCGGAGTTCGCCGGCTTGGGTTACTACGTCGAGATTCCCGGCGTGATCTGGGACATCCAGCGCGTGGGTCCGTCAACCGGATTGCCAACGCGCACCGCGCAGGGCGACATCGAGTTTGTCGCAAAGCTCTCACACGGCGATACGCGTCATCCTATGTTGTTGCCGTGTAGCGTGGCGGAGTGCTTCAGCATGGCAAGCGACGCGTTCGACCTCAGCGAGCAGTTGCAGACGCCGGTGTTTGTCATGTCTGACCTCGATCTCGGAATGAACAATTGGATGTCGGAGCCGTTCCAGTATCCCGAGAAACCGCAGAACCGCGGCAAGGTATTGACGGCGGAAGACCTGGAACGCGCCGGTGGTTTCGCGCGATACAAAGACGTGGACGGCGACGGCGTCGGCTACCGCACCTTGCCGGGAACCGACCATCCGGGAGCGGCGTGGTTTGCGCGCGGCAGCGGACACAACGAGAACTCGCAATACAGCGAGCGGCCTGACGACTACGCCAACAACATGGACCGCCTGGCGCACAAGTTTGAGACCGCGCGCACGCTGGTTCCCAAGCCGGAGCTGGTGCGCAACGACGGGAATGAAATCGGGATCATCGCTTATGGGACGTCGCATCACGCTGTGGTTGAGACGCTCGATCAGCTGCAAAACGAATATGGCGTGAAGGCCGATTATTTGCGCCTGCGCGCCTATCCGTTCACCAGCGAGACGCACGACTTTGTGGCGGCGCACAAGCGGATTTACATGATCGATCAAAACCGCGACGCGCAGATGTTGCAGTTATTGAAGCTGGACATCGCGATCGAAGAGATCGCCAAGCTGCGCAGCGTTCGCCACTACAACGGATTGCCGATCGACGCGCGTTCCATCACCGACGACATCATTGTCCAGGAGGGCAAATAAATGGCGACCACAACCGCGCCACCGCCCCAGCCTCAACCCAAGACGAACCGCATCGGACTCACGGTGCTCGACTATCGCGGAGGCAAGACCACGTTGTGCGCCGGATGCGGCCACAATGCCATCTCCGAACGCATCATCGACGCCTTCTACGAGATGGGCGTCGCACCCGAACGGGTGATCAAGGTGTCGGGAATCGGCTGCTCCTCGAAGAGCCCGGCGTACTTCATGGGCCGCTCGCACAGCTTCAACTCGGTGCATGGCCGCATGCCGTCGGTCACGACGGGCGCGGTGCTGGCGAACTCCAGAGTTGTAGCGCTGGGCGTGAGCGGCGACGGCGACTCCGCGTCCATCGGCATCGGCCAGTTCGTGCACCTGATGCGCCGCAATCTGCCCATGATCTACATCATCGAAGACAATGGCGTGTACGGGCTGACCAAAGGACAATTCTCGGCGACTGCCGATCTCGGCTCCAAACTGAAGACCGGCGTCATCAACGATCTGCCGCCGATCGATACTTGCGCGCTGGCGATCATGCTGGGCGCAACCTTCGTGGGCCGCTCCTTCTCGGGCGACAAGCGCCAGTTGCAACACATGCTGAAAGCGGCGCTCGCGCATCGCGGCACCGTGATGCTCGACGTGATCTCGCCTTGCACCACCTTCAACGATCACGAAGGCTCGACCAAGTCCTACAAGTTCGTCAAGGACCACGAAGAGCCGTTGCACGATTTGAACTTTGTTCCGCACTTCAACGAGATTGATGTGGATTACGATCCCGGCACCAGCCTCAACGTCGTCATGCACGATGGCTCTTCGCTGCGGCTGCACAAGCTGGAGAAGGATTACGACCCCACCAATAAGACCGAAGCCGTGAAGCGAGTGATGGAGTCGCACGAGGCCGACGAAGTGCTCACCGGAGTGCTCTACTTGAACACCACCGCGCCCAATTTCATCGACATGATCAATATGACCGATCAGCCGCTGGCGACCTTGCCGGAGAGCGTCACTCGCCCCTCGCGTGCGGTGCTGGACGAGTGCATGGAAGCGCTGAGATAGGGGCTGCAGCAGTTTCAGCATTGGTGTATTTCGGCAGGTATGGGTAGAGCGGCGCTTCAGCGCCGCGTTCCCTGCGGATAAACGAATCGCTTGAGCCGATGCCGTCATTGAAAATGACGGCATCGGCTCAAGCTTTATTGGGTGGGTCGATCTTGGACGCCAGCCTGAAGGCTGGCTCTACCCGCTTCTTGCTTCCCATCACAAAAGAGATCGTGGGCGAGAGAGGTCCCGACACCTCCACCGTGGCGAAGAGGTTTCACTTCAGCGACGCCATATCGATCACGAAGCGGTACTTCACATCGCTGCGCAACATGCGCTCGTAAGCCTCGTTGATCTTCTGGATCGGGATGATCTCGATATCCGAGGTGATGCCGTGCTGGCCGCAGAAATCCAGCATCTCCTGGGTTTCCGCGATGCCGCCGATCATCGAGCCGGAAAGCTGGCGCCGCAGAGGAATAATGCTGCCGTGGGCCAGCGACAACGGCTTTTCAGGCGCGCCCACCAGCACCAGGGTTCCATCGCGCTTCAGCAGGTTGAGATAGGCGTTAATGTCGTGCTCGGCCGAAACGGTGTCGAGGATGAAGTCGAAGCGGTTGGCATGTTTCTCCATTTGCGCCGGATCTTTGGAGATCACCACTTCATGCGCGCCGAGGCGCTTGGCGTCTTCCGTCTTGTGAAGCGATGTCGTGAACAATGTTACATGCGCACCGAAGGCGTTGGCCAGCTTCACTCCCATGTGGCCGAGGCCGCCCAATCCAACGACGCCGACCCTCTGGCCCTTCTGCACCTTCCAGTGCCGCAGGGGTGAGTAGGTGGTAATGCCGGCGCAAAGCAGAGGCGCCGTTCCTGCCGGATCGAGGTTCGCGGGAGGACGCAGCACAAACGCTTCGTCCACCACGATGGTCTTGGAGTAGCCGCCATACGTCATGCCGCCCAGATGCTTGTCTTCACTGTTGTACGTGAAGGTGGCGCCGGACTCACAGTACTGCTCCAGCCCCGCCTTGCAGCTTGGGCAGGTGCGGTCGGAGTCAACCATGCAGCCAACCGCGGCAAGGTCGCCTTCCTTGAATTTGCGTACATGGCCGCCGGTTTTGACCACTCGACCGATAATCTCGTGGCCGGGCACGACAGGGTAAGTTGAGTTGGTCCATTCGTTGCGCGCGGTGTGCAAGTCGGAATGGCAAACGCCGCAGTAGAGAATGTCGATTTGTACGTCTTGCGGGCCGGGTTCACGGCGTTCGAAAGAAAATGGCTGAAGAGGCGAAGTAGAGGAATGGGCCGCGTAGCCGGCGGTTTTTATTCGTCCTTGGTACTGAGTCGGCCTCTCGCGAGTGAGAACATCAATTGTATTTGGCATGATAAGTTCCTTTCTGTTGGCAGATTCCCGCAAACGACGAAGCCGATCCATGGCTGCCTCGATTGGCGGGAAACGCGCTATCAAACCCATTAGATTCCTTCCGAGGCTATCGGTCACATCTTTGAGGTCAATTCCCGGAGACTAAATTTCGATACTTTGTGGCAATGCCGCTTTGGACGGTTATGGTTTGTTTCCTGCGCCTGCGGTAAGATTCGTGAATGGCTAAGCCGCTCCAATTCGAAGTTCCGTGTCCCTGCTGCGGTGCGTTGCTGAAGATCGACAGCGACACCAAGGCCGTGATTGCGCACACCCCCAAGGCCGTTCCCAAAACCTTCGAGGACCTGGAATCGGCGGCGCGCGCCATGAAGGACCAAGACACCCGCAAGGAGTCCATCTTTCGCCAGTCGGTGGAAGCACAGAAACATTCTGGCGACCTGCTGGAGAAGAAGTTTCAGGAAGCGCTCAAGCGCGCCAAGGAGACGCCCGACACCGGCAAGCCCATTCGTGACTTCGATCTGGATTGAAAAGCATTCAGCACTCGGCATTCAGCACTCAGCATTTGGCATTCAGCTCTCAGCATTCAGCCAAAGCGTTCGCATCGGGCACCTGAAGAGACGTTCACGCGCCCCCCGTGTTCAAGGTGTAGCCGTTAGGCGAAATGTCGAAAGCATCAGTAGCACATCAGCCATGTCGCTCTCTGTGCGAATTGTAGCGTAGAAGTTCGCGTGCACTTCAGGAAAGGAGACTACTAGTCGTTTGGATTTCGTGAAGACGTATATAACCTTTTGGTCACCAATCGTCTGTTCCTTCCGCCAGGTTTCGCCTTTGGTCCACCCACACCAATCACAGTCGGTATAAACTCCCGCCATGTCACCAATATCAAACGATAGACGTACCCCCCTTTCTTTCCAAATTACTCCAGTCCGGGAATCAATACCTTGCGCGGCGTGATATTGATACCCTGGAAGCAGAGTAACAAACGGCCGCTTGAGGTCTACCTGGCCTGTCGCACTAGCTGTTGTCAGCAGAAAAAAGATTTTGAGGAGGATCATGATGCTCTTTTTTGCGACAATTGGCGGGTTGTACATTGATGGCTCCTCCTAGACTAGCTCGCCCCTGCCTTCGCCGCTCTCTTCTTGCGCTGCGTGGGGTGCACGAACCATGCGATGGCGATGCTGAACAGGTACAGCACGATCATGGGCGCGGCGAAGATGCACATGTTCATGATGTCGGTGGTCGGCGTAATGATGGCGGCGATGATGAAGATCACGAGGATGGAATAGCGGAAGTTGCGCCACATCCAGCCGGCCGTCAGAATGCCCATCAGCGCGAGAAAGAACACCAGGATCGGCATCTCGAAAACGATGCCCAGCCCGGCAATGATGGTCAGAAACAGGTCAGTGTATTCGCCAACGGTGATCATTGGCTTGAACTGGATGCTCCAGCCAATCAGGAAATCCAGAGCCGCCGGATAGACCATCCTGTAGCCAAACCATCCGCCCGCCAGAAACAGTCCCACCGTACTGAACATGAAGGGCAACACGTAGCGGCGTTCGTTGCGGTAAAGGCCTGGTGCGATGAACGCCCACACCTGATAGAGCACGAACGGCGAGGCCACGAAGATGCCCGCCAGGAACGAGATCTTCAAGTACATGTTGAAGGGATCGGTGGGATTCAGATAGACCAGTTGCGTGTCCATCTTGTGATTGGCTAATGCCGTCACAATGGGCTTCTGCATGATGGCGAAGATCTGCTCGTGGAACCACCAGCACACTCCAAATCCGCCGGCGACATAGAGAAAGCTGTAGATGATACGGCGGCGCAACTCCTCCAGGTGCTCGAGGAAGCTCATGCCGGTCATTTCCTCGGAAGCGCGCTTCTGTGCCGTTTCCACGACGGGGCTAGGCATCGGGAGTTGACCTGGCAGGTGCGGGAGGGCCGTTCATCGAGGATGAAGCCGGGAGTTCCGGGGCAGCAGGGTCAGTTTCGGATTCAGAGATCGCATCGGCACTGCTGCGACTCACAACCCCGACCGGGGGCAGGATGGCCGGCTCCCATGGCTTCTCGGGCGGCAACGCCTTTGCCGCCTCAGTTTGCTTCCTGGCGCGCTCATCCAGCTCAATGTTCATCATCTCGGTTTCGAGTTGGTTCTTGAACTCGTTGCTGGCGCGTTTGAACTCGGCAGTCCATTTTCCCAACTGGCGGGCCAACTCGGGCAAGCGCTTGGGGCCGACGACAACCAGAGCCAATAGAAAAATGAAGATCATCTCTGGCATGCCAAGATTCATGGGATCATCATAATGCGCGGGGCTTGTTTTCACCACAGTAGCATTTGGCATTTAGCACTTGGCACTTAGCCACTGCGAAGCCCTTTCCGGTGGGTGCTTGAATTCAGCTTCAATCTCATCGACATCGCCAGGCCATCGCAGGAACGTCAGCCGCTAAATGCTAAATGCCAAGTGCTGACCTCCTGGCCTGCTCACCATCTCCCGGCTCCACCGTCTGTTACGGAGGCGGGCGTAAACGGATTTCGCACCCTTCTTTCCGAACCAGCATCCAAAATAGCGGGTGATGTGAACGGCTGGGGTGGGCTTAAGTGCGTGATATACTGCCTGAAAGTCCCGCTCCGGTGCGCATACCTTGAAGGTCCATCTCCGGTCAGCCGAAGGAACAAACATGGCAAGTAGTTCGCGTCGCTCTGCAGTTCTCGTCCTCAGCATCATTCTGGCTTGCGGTTGTGTGGGCGTGGTTTTTGGCCAGCGCCTCACCTCGGCCGCTCCTTCCGGCGACGGCGACATCCGCGACAGCCTGCGCAGCTTTACGCAGGTTTACGAAGTCGTGCAGCAGAACTATGCCGAACCGGTCAGCCCCGATAAGGCGATCTACAACGGGGCGATTCCGGGCATGTTGCGGGTGCTGGATCCGCACTCAAATTTCTTCGATCCCAAATCGTATGCCGCTTTGCGCGAGGAGCAGCGCGGGAAGTACTACGGTGTGGGCATGCAGGTCGGTCCCCGTAACAACAAAGTCATCGTGATCGCGCCCTTCACGGGCGCTCCGGCGTATCGGGCCGGTATCCGGCCGGGCGATGTCATTATCGCGGTGGATGGTAAGCCCACCGACAACATGACTACCAGCGATGTTGCCGAGTTGCTGAAGGGGCCCAAGGGGACAGCGGTCAAGATCACGATGCTGCGGGAAGGGTCCGAGAAGCCGCTCGACTTTACCGTGGTGCGCGATGAGATCCCCCGCTACAGCGTTGACGTGCATTTTGTGATCCGTCCGGGTATCGGCTACATCCACGTCTCGGGATTTCAGGAAACCACGGAAAAAGAAGTGCGCGAGGCGCTGGATGAGTTGGGCGACATTCACGGGCTCATCCTCGACCTGCGTCAGAATCCCGGCGGACTGTTGAGCGAAGGCGTGGGCGTGGCGGACCAGTTCCTGAAGAAGGGACAGGTCATCGTTTCCCATCACGGGCGAGCTTCAGCGGAGAAGGTTTACAAAGCTGCCCACGGCAACGGAGGCAAGGATTATCCGTTGGTGGTGCTGGTGAACCGCGGAACGGCTTCGGCGGCGGAGATCGTCGCGGGCGCTATTCAAGACCACGATCGGGGACTGATTGCCGGTGAGACCACATTCGGCAAGGGTTTGGTGCAGACCGTGTATCCGCTGTCGGAGAATACCGGACTGGCGCTGACTACGGCCAAGTACTACACCCCGAGCGGCCGCCTGATCCAGCGCGATTACAGCAGCATCTCGCTTTACGACTACTACTACAACGATCGCGAGAACGAAGCCGATAACGCCAACCACGAAGTCAAGATGACCGACAGTGGCCGCACCGTGTACGGTGGCGGCGGCATCAGTCCCGACGTAAAGATCCCGCCGGTTAAAACCAACAGGTTCCAGGACACCCTGCTGGAGAAATATGCATTCTTCAATTTCGCCAAGCACTACGTCATCAGCCACAAAGTCAGCAGACAATTTGAAGTTGACGAAGCGGTGATGCAGGACTTCCACAAGTTCCTGGATGAACAGAAAATCGCGTTTACGGAGGGGGATTTGGCGGAAAACGGCGACTGGATCAAATCCAGTATCAAGGCTGAATTGTTCATTAACGAATTTGGTCAGCAGGAAGGCATGAAGGCACATGCTGAAACCGATCCGGCGGTGGCCAAGGCGCTGGAACTGCTTCCCCAAGCCAAGCAGTTGGCCGAGAATGCCCGGCGGGCGATCGCGCAGCGCAATAACGCCAGACTGACGGCGCAACAGGGCGACACTCCCGCACCACAGTCCGTAAAACGTTAGCTGCGGAACACAGATCAACAGCAAAGCCCGCGTGAGCGGGCTTTTTTATTTGCTGCGAAACCCAAAGTTGCCGAGGAGCAGGTTAGCTGATCGGCGGAGCGGGACAACATCGGCTCATACCGCGGGCGATGCTTGGATTTGTCCCGTCCCGCTCGATCAAAGCCGACTCAAACCATCACCAATTCCGCCTTTCGTGCGGAGGAGAAGCTCATGACCTCAGGCCGCACCAACCTATCGAAATCGGTGTACGTCATCCTGATCAACTCATGATGCGAGCCCGCATTGAAGGCGATCTCATCGTCTTCCGTCAAAGTCTCGTCGACGTACACAGGGATGCCGTATAAGGTGCCGAACGGAGGCATGGCTCCTGTCTCGCAGTCGGGAAAATGCTGTTTGAACTCGCGTTCGCTGGCCAGTTCCGCATCCTTAACGCCAACCGCTTTTTTCAGAGCAATCAGGTCCACCTGGTAGGACGCCGGCAGCACCGCCATGGCGAGGGCGCCGTCGAGTTTCACGATTACGGTCTTGGCCAGATATTTGCCCGAGATATGCGAGACCGCAGCAATACCCTGGGCGGTATAAGCCTTGGAGTGAGAGATGACAACGTACTTCACTTCATGGCCGTCGAGGAAGGCTTTGACTTTAGTGAAATGCATATCGAACTCCTCGCGACATTCCGCGGGCCCGCGGCCCGGAAAGACAGGGTTGATGCAACGAACTTAGTCCAAGGGGTCGACGCCCTCTTTTCTTCGCTCTGCTTGTATTGGTAGATTTCGCGAGGTTGCTCGCGCTTGCTCGAGAAGAGCTTTGATCATTCGGGCTACCTCCTTGCGGTCGGTTGACCCTCGTGTAGCCCCAGTGTAGTCCGACCGGCGCAGCGCGCAAGCACAGCCGTCACATCACTCGTGTGACAGTGCAGTTTTGGGACGTCCTTGACGGCTGCTCGCACGGCGCAATACAGTCGAATTATCTGGAGATTCTAGCCTTGGATATCCTGGTCGGGAAGAGCATCCTGCATTACAAAATCGTGGGAAAGCTGGGCGCCGGCGGTATGGGCGTGGTGTACGAGGCGGAAGACACCCGGCTTGGCCGCCAGGTAGCGCTGAAGTTTCTCTCCAGGGACATCGAGAAAGATAAGTACGCTCTGGAGCGTTTCCAACAGGAGGCGCGTGCCGCCTCGGCCTTGAACCATCCCAACATTTGCACCATCTATGCCATCGAGGAATGCGATGGGCAGCACTTCATCGCCATGGAGCTGCTGGAAGGCCAGAGTCTGAATGAGAAGATCAACGGCCACCCGTTGCCGGTGGACAAGATCATCGATATCGGTATTCAGATTACCGACGCTCTCGACGTCGCGCACAGCAAAGGTATTGTGCATCGAGACTTGAAGCCCCCGAATATCTTCATCACTACGCGAGGACAAGCGAAGATCCTGGACTTCGGGCTGGCCAAACTGACCTATGACCGGCGCACGGTAGTGGAGACCGCGGCTGGCGAGGCGGCGACGATGGCGCCGGCGCATCTGACGATGCCAGGCACCGCGGTAGGCACCATCGCCTATATGTCTCCCGAGCAGGCTCGCGGAGAAGAACTCGACGGGCGTAGCGATCTGTTCTCCCTGGGCGCCATCTTCTACGAAATGGCCACCGGGAGGATTCCGTTCGAAGGCAACACTTCCGCCGTTGTTTTCCAGGGCATACTTGACCGCAACCCTCGACCACCCATCGAATTGAATCCGGCGGTGCCCTTCAAGTTGGAGGAGATTATTGCCAAGGCGCTGGAGAAGGATGTGGAGCTGCGCTATCAGAGCGCGGCTGAAATACGCAGCGACCTGAGGCGGCTGAAACGGGACGGTTCCGGACACTCTTCGGCAGGGGTCGCGACTGCGCCGGCGTCCTATCCTGCCGCACGGGGCAGCAGCGCGGCGATGCAATCCAGCAGCAGCACGGTCATCCTCGATGCTGCGCGGCGTCACAAGAGCGGCGCCGGCCTCATACTGGTTCTCAGCCTGGCCATGATTGCCGCTGGATTGTACGGAATCTACAGCTGGATTTCCCGCTGGCTCGGAGATTCCGGCCCGGTGCCGTTCCAGAACATGAGCATGGAGAAGGTCACCAACTCGGGCAGAGCGTTGCTGGCGACCATCTCCCCGGACGGCAAGTATGTAGTGAATGTGACCGATGAGGGGCACGGCCAGCAGAGTCTGTGGATGCGCCACATCGCCACCGGCAGCAACACCCAGATCCAACCCTCGGCCGAGGTCCGTTATACCGGACTCACCTTCACACCGAACGGCGACTTCTTGTACTTCGTCCAGAGCGAGCCGGACAAACCGGGGGTAGGGTTTCTCTACCAGATTCCAGTGCTCGGAGGCACACCCCGCAAGCTGGTTGAAGATGTGGATAGCGCGGTCAGCTTTTCACCGGACGGCCAGCAGATGGTTTATCTGCGAAACAGTTCTTCGGAGGCGAATTCCAAGCTCATCATTGGCCATGCCGATGGCAGCGGCGAGCGCGTCCTGGCTGCGCTTCCTCTGCCGGGATACTCCGATCCCGCCTGGTCGATCGATGGCAAGTCCATTGCGGCTGCGGTGCTCGAGCCGGGCAGTAAAAATCTCGGCAGAATCGTGGTTCTCAATCCGGCGAACGGAAAAGAGAAGACCGTATACGCCGGGAGCGCCCTGCTGCAAAAGCCCACTTGGATGCCCGATGGGCGCCACCTGGTGCTTATCTTTCACGACATTTCCAGCGACTGGAATGGACAGATTGGAGCGATTTCTCTTACCGGACAAAATATCCATCGCATCACCAACGATCTCAATGTGTACAGCAATCTCACGCTCGGTGTAACCCGGGACGGGGCGCAATTGGTTGCCATTCAAGTGACGCCCCTGGCCGGTGTGTACACGCTGAGTTCGGAGGCAAACTCCAGCCCGGGTGCGGCCGAGGTGGACAACCATGGCGATATCAGCGTCGGCTGGCTGCCGGACGGACGTTTGCTGGTGATGGGCTACGACAGTCATATCGCCGTAATGAATGCCGACGGCAGCAACCGCAACGTAATCTACAAGGAACGCCTGCCGATGGGCGGCCTCTCGGTTTGTTCAGACGGCGCACATGCTCTCTTCTTCATGGCTAACAAACAGACGAAAGCCATCAACATCTGGCGGCTCGACGTACAGAATGGCAGCGCGACCGTGCTCACGAACGGAACAGTGGATCAGAACGCTGTCTGCTCACCAGACAGCAAATACTTTCTCTATACCAGCCTGCAAAAGGGCAAGCCGGTATTGATGAAGATGCCGCTCGCTGGTGGGGAACCCAAACAAATAAGCGATAAGTTCGTTAGCTTTGCTGCCATCTCGCCGGATGGGAAACAAATCGCCGCGCTTACCGCCTTCGGCACCGGGGTTAACACCAAAGCCAGGGTTGAGATCATTCCATCGGAGGGAGGATTGCCGGTGAAAAGCTTCGCGCCCAGCCGCTTTATTTCCACCAGCTTCCGCTACTCCGCCGATGGACAATCTCTTTACTACGGGGTCACCAATAAGGGCGTCTCCAACCTGGTTGTACAGCCTATCGGCATCGAGTCCGCCTCCCTAGTTACCAATTTCGACGATCTGCTCATTTACGGATTCGACTACGATTGGAAGAACAAGAAGCTGGTGGTCGCGCGCGGCCGGTCCAACGATGACGTCGTGCTGCTCACGCAACAGCAGGCGCAATAGCTCGAACGGGTCATTTTATCTATGGCGTTTTACTGTCCCCGCCCGCCGACGCTTGAGTCATCGGACTTTCTGAAGTAAACTGCGCAAACTTGGACTTTGGGCTTTACCAGACGAGGCTGTACCGAAACACTGGACAGGAGCAGCCATTGGATCGCATTCGGTTCATAACGCATCAAGACCACCGCATCCTACTGGTGGATTGCAGCAACTGCACGGCTGATGAGGTGGCCACGATTGCCGATCTGCTGCCCGAGTTTGTCACCCACGAGCCGCTGGGATCGGTGCTGTTGCTGGGCGATTTCACCGGCGCGCAATTCAGCCGCGAGGCGGTCGAGCATGTGAAGATCGCCGCGGTCTTCGATCGTCCTCACTTGAAGCGGTCGGCGTGGGTCCTGACCGAGAACCTTCCCAAAGCGGTTTACGATTCCATCCGCAGGTTCTCCGCCCGCGAAATCCCGACGTTCGCAACCAGCGCGGAGGCGATGGAGTACCTGGTGAGTTGAGTGTGAAAAAAGCCTGTGCCGCACCTGCGCGGCTCGCGTTCGCTTTTCCACGTCGCTCAGCGCCTGCGCGCTGGGCTAATATTATTTCGTCCTGCGGGCTGGCTGTGCGTGAGTCATTCCACATTAGCAACCCGAGAGAAATAGTAGGTCCCTCGCGGGCAGATCGCGAAGGCGCCCGACTACGCCCTTTCTCTTCGCCTCGGGCCTCGTGAGCCGCTGAATGCCCTGTTTGCTCTATTGCGTCACCAATCCGGGGCAAATCGTGAAAATAGTTGCAGGGGTGTGCGAAGGCGCGGTCGAGGCGCGTGAGATGTTAGGAGTGCAGGTGTACTGGAGCGAGATCGCAAACCCGGAAGCATGTCTGGGCTCGGCCGAATCGCTGAAAAAAGCGGCGCTGCAATTTCATCAGGTGCTGCGCGACATCCTGGTGGCAGCCACTCCGATTCCGTTTCGTTTTCCCACGCTTCTGGAAAGCGAAGACGGAATAGAGCAGCAGCTCGCAGAAGGGCAGGAACTGTATCGCGCTGCCCTGGAGCGGATCGGCAATGCCGTGCAGTATGAAGTGGTGGGAAGCTGGGCAGCGGATGAACAGGCCGACCTGGCGACCCCGGTCACCGGCCGTGAATATCTCAAGCGACGCTCGCAGGCGGCGGGACGGATTGCGGCAATCGACAGCAAATTGAAAAACGTCACGGCCGGCTGCGTGCGCGAGTGGCGGGCAAGGCAGGAGCGCAAAAGCCATCGCTGGTTCGCGCTGGTACCCCGCGAGAACCGCGACCGCTTCATCGCCGCGTTGAGAAGCGCCGGAGCATCCGAGGGGGTTCGGCTTCGCTTGAGCGGGCCCTGGCCTCCAGCCGAGTTTGTCACCCTGCGAGATGAACATGGATAGCTCGAAGCCCTTAACCCCGAAGGACGTGGGAGAGGCCGTGTCCCAGTTGAGGCGGCTCGCAGCCAAACACGGATTCGGGCTTCGGTGCATTTATGCTACAGTCGCCGCTTGAAGATAGCGGAGCTGGAGAGGTATCGGGGCCGGTAACGTCAAGCGACCACCTCGGTGTGGCTTTGATGGTTGGGCTTGCGACATCCAGCGGGAAGGCGCGGAGGACACATCTTATGCAGTCCCCAATTATGCGGATGACGATGGCATTGTTGCTTGTTGCAGCGATGTCCTGGCCGGGTCATGCGCAAGCGAGCAAAAAACCGGCGACGAGTGCGGGGCCGCCCCTCCCATTTACCATGGATTTCATTGTTAAGAACCTGAATGGCCTGAGCGCTACGCTGGTTACCGATGACACTACAAGCCACCCTTCGCGTTGGACGACGGCTGAACAGATACAAGCCGTACAGGCGACTGGTTGTCAGATAACCTATTCGCAGGCTCAACTCCTCCACGCCGTTCCGATCCGCCCTTCCCCATCTCACCCCGCTGCTGTGGGGGCCCATCGGTGGAGAACTACGCTGCTCTTGTCTCAACTTTCGCCATCGGTTATGGTGAAGCGTTTTGTTGACCCTGCCACCACCTCTGTCAAGCCCGTACAGAGTGTTTATGCCTTGCTCCTGGAAGCCACGCGTTTCCAGCAATCGACTAAAGAGAGTTTCGACGATCCAGGAATATTTGCTGACGGTCGATATGATAATTTTAGCCGACTTAATGACGCCACTCCGACCCAGAGCCAACCCGAACCCTCCAAGAGCTTTGGATTCTGGTTTCCGGATCGTGATACTGCGGAACGAGTTGGCAAGGCGTTCGAGCATGCCATTGAGTTATGTGCAGGGAAAAAGCAGTGACGGAGGCCATGGAGTTATCGATCTGCGTCAGGACGCTGACGTCGTACGAGAAACGGCCAAACCAGACGTTGAGTCAAATCGGCGGTGTAACCGGTATAGAAGCGGCCCGATTTCTGGCTCCGGAGAAGGTAGACGAAGTACATGGTAGGTAATGGTGCGCCCTGAGAGATTCGAACTCCCGGCCTTCTAGTTTCCGCCGTGGCGGACCCTATCCAGCTGAGCCGATTGCGTCTTTGTTGGCCAGCAGATCTCGGACCTTTTGGCGACCTGGGGCGAGCGGGGATAACGGAACTGTGCGTTGCAAGGAACGACTGGGTCGTCTGCTGAAGTACTATGAGCGGGAAGCGGCATGAGCCTTCGGTCGGGTAAACTCCTCTTCCCTGGAAGCGAAGATGAGTTTTTTGACCATAGGGGGTGGGGACGCAGGATTAGCCGCTGTACCGTTCCGCCATTTCCCACCGCCTTTCGACAGCAACACGAAATTAGCCCACTACCTTCGATTTCTGCGAGTTGACGTTTGTCCGGTTCCAGCGGCGGACTGCAGCCCTGATATGCCCCCGCTGATCGAGAATGCTTCTCATGAGAGCATCGTGATTGC
>ODAK010001283.1_pt1 | contig 27831 bp, 24 predicted proteins | sample 1539591 | NCBI WGS metagenome assembly ODAK01 (sample SAMEA3539303, study PRJEB22396) | soil metagenome | biome: tundra; feature: field; material: soil | place: USA | collected 2010-05 | depth 0.15 m
CGCCGACATGCCGGGCTTCTCAAAAAAGGAACAGGCGCGCCTGAGCCTGCTGACGTTGGCACAGCGCGGCAGCCTGAACAAGCTGCAGGGACAACTGAAAAATGCCGCAGATTACGTGTTGGCAATGAGCCTGCGCCTGGCTGTGCTGTTCTATCGCAACCGCAGCGACAGCGGTTTACCCGCTTTGCATGGGCGTTTCAGCGGCACAAAATTTCACCTCTCGATAGACCCGGACTGGCTGGCACAAAATCCCTTGACCGAAACCGCGTTGCAGGATGAAGTAAAACAGTGGAAGGCGTTAGGAATCAGTTTGCAGGTTGTGGAGGGGTGATTCCATTTCAAAGGTAAAACAATCCGTAGGTCGGGGTTCGTGCCTTGCCCAAGGCTACGATTTCTCCAGCACTTCGCTCAACATGCGCGCCACACCGGTTTGCCACGATGGCAGGTTCAAATCGAAAGTGTGTTGCAGCTTCGTCGTATCCATCCGCGAATTGTGAGGGCGTCTGGCGGGCGTGGGAAAAGCGCTGGTGGGCACGGGCCGGATGGCATCAGGCGCAACTTTGAGCGTGATGCCTGCGCTTCGGGCAAAATCGAGTACGAAGCTGGCGTAACCGTGCCACGAAGTTTCACCTCCGGCAACCAGATGATACAGGCCGGACAGCTCCGGTCGCTGCCGGGCAGTGCGGATGGCGTGGGCGGTGATGTCGGCCAGCAGATCCGCCCCGGTGGGTGCGCCGATCTGGTCGTCGATGACGGTAAGACTCTCGCGCACTTGGGCCAGTCGCAGCATGGTTTTGGCAAAATTGCCGCCGCGTGCGCCATACACCCAACTGGTGCGGAAAATGAGGTGCCGGCAATCCGCTTGCCGGATGAGCTGCTCGCCTTCCAGCTTGGTTGCGCCATACACACTCAGCGGAGCGACGGGGTCGGTTTCCAACCAGGGTTTGTCACCGCTTCCGTCAAACACATAGTCGGTGGAATAATGGATCAGCCATGCATTGGCACGCTTGGCTTCCTGTGCCAGCACACCGGGTGCAAGTGCGTTGATAGTGCGGACCAGCTCCGGTTCGCTCTCTGCCTTGTCCACCGCCGTGTGCGCGGCTGCATTGACGATCACATCCGGCGCGATGGAACGAACCGTTCGGGCGAGACCTTCCAGATCGGTAAAATCGCCACACAGCTCCTGGCTATCGGCATCCAGTGCGATCAACTCTCCCAATGGCGCAAGACTGCGCTGCAGTTCCCATCCGACCTGGCCGTTTTTGCCGAGGAGAAGGATCTTCATCAGAATGCAACCTCACAATTCGTCATTCCCGCGCAGGCGGGAATCCAGTCAACAACAAAAGCCCCGCAACGCGGGGACAAAACCTCAAGGCATATTGGATAAAACCGCTGGATTCCCGCCTGCGCGGGAATGACGGTATTAGAATGTTTTAAGGTTTTCACTAAGCACGTCCCGCGTAATTCTTTTCTACCCACTGCCGGTAGTTTCCGGACTGCACACTGCTCACCCAGTCCTGATTTTCAAGGTACCACTTTACAGTTTTGCGGATGCCGGTCTCAAAAGTCTCGAGGGGTTTCCAGCCCAGCTCGCGTTCGATCTTGCGCGCATCGATGGCATAGCGGCGGTCGTGGCCGGGACGGTCGGTGACAAAGGCGATCTGTTCGCGGTAAGACTTGCCGTCAGCTCGTGAACAGAGTTCGTCGAGCAGCGCGCAAACCGTGTGCACAATGTCGAGATTGGCTTTTTCATTCCGGCCGCCGATGTTGTAGACCTCGCCCGGCTTGCCTTTTGTCAATACACAGCGTATCGCGGCGCAGTGATCCTTGACGTACAACCAGTCGCGGATTTGCTGGCCGTCGCCATATACCGGCAGCGGTTTCCCCGCCAGCGCATTGACGATCATCAGCGGGATGAGCTTTTCCGGAAAATGGTACGGACCATAGTTGTTGGAACAGTTGGTGGTCAGCACCGGCAAGCCGTAGGTGTAGTGATAAGCCCGCACCAGATGGTCGCTGGCGGCCTTGCTGGCGGAGTAAGGGCTGTTCGGTTCGTAGCGTCTGGTTTCACTAAACGCCGGCTCGTCCTTAGCGAGCGAGCCATACACTTCGTCCGTGGAGACATGCAAAAAGCGGAAGCCGGATTTTTCCGCATCCGCCAAACCATACCAGTAGACGCGCACGGCCTCAAGCAAATGGAAAGTGCCGACGATGTTGGTTTGAATGAAATCTCCGGGGCCGTGAATGGAACGATCCACATGGCTTTCCGCCGCAAAATTGACGGCGGCGCGCGGGCGATGTTCGGCAAGCAGCTTGCCCACCAATTGCGCGTCGCCGATGTCGCCGCGCACAAAGATGTGGCGCGGGTCATTCTTGAGCGTAGCGAGGTTTTCCAGATTGCCCGCGTAAGTCAGCTTATCCAGATTGATTACGGTCTCATCGCTTTGCGCGAACCAGTCGAGGACGAAATTCGAACCAATAAAACCTGCACCGCCAGTCACTAATATCATGTTATTTACCGCCTCGGACGAAGCGCGTTATGTTCCTAATGAAACGCGATTATATTCGATGCGCTCAGTCAGTCATACATGCCAATACTTCGCACAACTTTTTCAAGTTAACCGCAGGAACCACTTCCACATTCGGACTGAACGGCCAGCATTTTCTCAGACGCGGAATCACATGCGCAATCAGCGAAGATGCCGGCTACGATACCACTCTGCCGCGGCGCGCAAGCCTTGCTCCAGAGTATACGGCGGCAAACAGGCCAATTCTCTGCGCATCTTTTCATCATTGACGCGCAACGAATCAAGCAATCTATCAACCTGCTCCGCGCGTCCCAATACAGCAGCCAGGGCGAGCGGAAAATAAAATGCCCGGCTATTGCGACCCAATGCCCGGGCAATCTTTTCCACCAGTATCGCCGTAGAAACATCATCGCCATCTCTGACCAAATAAGTCTGTCCGGCGGCAGCGGGATGTGTCGCACAGGCGATCAAATCCGCATAATTGCTCGAATGTCTCGCGGCGGAACAGCATGAACATGCCGCCCACCCAGTCAGGAAAGATAGCCTCATCTTTCACTATATAGTCGCCACCTTTGCAGCCGCCGAGCGCCTTGCACAATATCTTGAGCGGGGTCGGAAAACGCCAGGCACTGTCTTCCGCCGCGCCGTTTTCGTCCAGGGCCAGAGGGGCGGCCACGCCAACTTGCGTGCGGCCAGCGCCTTGATGCCCTTGCCACGTTTATTCGCCGCCTTCAATCAACGATAAATCTCGCAGCGATGAAACGCGTAGCTGGCGATCACCGCCATCTTCCGGATATCCTCCAGCGTGCGATGATCTAACTTGCGTCCGTCTCGTTTCATGCGGGATTTAATCATCATGGCACTGGAAAGTTCACAAAATGTTGTCTAAATTACTGACTTATGAGTAAATCTTCTTGTACGTAGCGACTATGCAGTATTGCTTAACGGACTTTGATAAATTTTCGTTGGCAAACAAAAATGGGATCGAGAACAAACTGAGCAATAACCAGCGCTCATACAGCAGCCTTCAATCCTCCGCAGCATAAAATTTCTTATGGTCAGCATCCGACTCGTAGCCCCCTATTCCAGGCACAGCAATAACGAGCCCGCCATTTTCTTTGGTGATCCGGGTAGCATTCGTCCAATGTTAGGCGCGACCAAAGGCTCATACACGTGTTCTAGCACATCAGCCGCAACAAGAACCTCAAACTTTTTTTCTTTCTCAAGAATTTCTGGCCACGCAGCATTATTCAAGTTGGCCTGATAAGCCCGTTCACAATATGGGGCGAGTTTTTTAATTGATTCAGCGTCGATATCCAGTGCCGTAACGCGACAATTCGAGACTGCCGTCAATAGCTTGGAGATCGATCCCGACCCAGCATCGATCTCCAATACGCGTTTATCTTCTCCAACAATTCGAACTACTCGGGCTGGTCCACTATCTGTATCTAAGACGACTTTAATATTCGTATTTATGTCGTTTTTAATTCATGGCTTTTTAAATCAATTTAGTGTGTACGGGAGCAGTATATCTTACCTTTTGAGGCTCTTTAGAAGCGATTAGAATCCCAGACCCATTCCATGTTGGAAATACGTAAACCCTTCAGACTCATTTCATATTGAAAGATGCTGATGTTTGACAGAGGCACTCAGGTTGAGGATACTTTGGTTCGCGTGGTTAAATTTCCTATCCTTTGATACTGCTAAAGTGCACACCATGAATCGCAGCCGTATGAACCTGTCGACGTGGGTGTTATTAGCACTAAGCGGCATGCTGCTTTTCGTTTACACTCTACCCCATGTCATAACATTACGCCTATTCTTATTGGTCACAGCATTCTTGATTTCTGCAAGAGCATTTTTGACTGCATTACGGCAGCAGCAGAACGAGCTTATTTCTGCGTTGACAATTTACGCGTTTTTGCAGGCATGGATGTTAGTCGTTGCCCTATTTATTGCCGATCAATCTATTCCATCGCTATTGGAGTGGAAAGGACAATGGCTCACAACAACGTTGTCCTTTGTTATTGGAATAGGGCTGGCTGCCATGCTTATGGGCGCGCATCTGCGCAAACCTTCATCTGTTATAGCGCTGGTCGTTGCCATCCCGATAACTTTGCTCGTAGTCGCAAATAATGCGGCTGTACTTTATGACATTTTGCGCCAGGAAACCTTCATAACTCACGATCCTGGAATCACAGATCACACCGCAAATATTGGTTATGCGATTGCCTTACTCGAACCACTATTAGTTGCTGATATGCTAAGCAGGATAGGAAGACGAACCCCACTACTACCCGTTTCTATTTGGGTAGCTAGTATCGTGCTGGGACTGTCGGTTTTCGCCTTGGTGATAGCATCATCCAGAAATGGATTACTGACCATGCTATTGGCTTTTATCTTTGGGGGAATAATGATGCTATCTGAGCTACGTAAGATTTATTCGCCAAAACGGATCGCCGCAGTTTTCTTAATCGGCACACTTCTCATTTTAGGATATGTCGGCGTTGCTTTAAAAAGCGACCCACGCTGGCAAAATTTTGCAGAAACGGTACCTATTGCTTGGGATATTGATCGCGACACACGCTGGCTAAATAGTACTGGATATGATTTGCCATTATCACCAAGCGGGAAACCTGTCGAACTTTCCGCATATAACCGCATAGCCTGGGCACACGAAGCTTGGCGCATGTTACTAACTCACCCTTGGGGCACTGAAATTTCGCGCGATACTTTCTATCGCTTGGAGCTAGTCAAGTACGGTCATGCAGGCATGGCCCATAGTCACAATGGATGGCTTGATTTTGGCCTAAATTTTGGCTTTCCGGGCTTGATATTGTGGGCAACATTTCTTTTCCTGTTAGCACGCACAGGATGGCGAGCATGGCAGGAATACAGGGAACCGCTCGGTTTTGCACTTATATTGTTAGTTGTTATGTTTGCTTTCCGTGCGCTATTTGACTCTATTTTCCGGAATCACATGATCGAGCAATTCATGCTGGTTGCCGGCTTACTCATAGGCGCACTTACCTTAAACAAGAAGCGAGCTATGTCAACATAAGCAACGGTAACAAACAGAAGTGGCGCCACAAATCCGGGCAGATTGATGGGTGGAGGTCAGCCTGACTTAACCCGTGCGGAACATGGAAAAGAAAATTCACTTCTAGACAATCAGCAAGTTAAATACTGAAATTTCACATGGCTAAAAGAATATGTTCCCTATTATTTTGAGAACAAAATATGCATTTCATACACTGCTTTGGCTGCTGGAGCCAGACCTAATATTAGATGTGGGAAGTATGGATGGTTCCGACTCCAAGAAATTTATCAAACTCATTCCAAAGGCAAATGTTGTTGCATTTGAAGGAAATCCGAATAACTATCGAGAAATGTGTACTGATATTGATCTGCAAAAGCTGGGGATTCGAGTCGAGCATCGATTAGTTTCAAATCAGGTAGGAAATCGCTCTTTCTTCATACAGCGGCCAATAATTGCCAACACAAAATCCAATAGAGGAACAAGTTCCGTAATAAGGCGTAGTGAACAGGACATGGAAACAGAGGAAGTATCTATTGATGCGGTTCGAATAGACTCATTTTTGACGCAAGAATATTCTAATAAAAAATGTGTTGCCATATGGGCTGATGTCGAAGGTCATGCCTATGAAGCGCTTGAGGGTATACATGAAGTACAGGATCACGTTTATGTGATACACATTGAAGTGGAAACACAGGAAATTTGGCCGGGACAAAAAATCGAGTCCGATATATTGGCATTAGCCAAAAGCATGGGGTTTATTCTTATTGCTCATGGAGCGCACAAAATTCAGCGAGATATAATCCTAATCAAAGAGTGTTGGTATAACGCTAACCGTGGCAAGATTTTAACCCTACTTCATATCTCAAAATGGGTGGGGCCATTGCTTTCCAAAATGCTGCTCGCAAACAGGCGGGCTGGTCTGACCTATAGGGCGCTTCTAAAAATTCACTGACACAGTAAACTCCATTCGGAGCAAGATAAAGCGGGTGGTCATGAATCAAATCATCAGGCTTGCCCAGCGCATGGCTCGCATAGCTCGACCAGCGATAGTCCTGCGGCTACTCCACCATGTTGGCTCGCACCGGATTGAGCTCGATATACCAATAATAGATCAGCAGATACTGCCCCTGATCCACCAGGCCCGATTTGAATCGTCCTTCCCACAACATGCCGCGCCGACGATAAACGAAGTTGACGGCGGCTGCCCAGATAGCGCATTAAGCGGCACAAGCCATCTTCATTTGACGGGGTAACCAGCAAGTGAACATGGTTCGTCATCAGCACTTAGGCGTGTATGGCGCAGTTGTAGCGCTGCGCGCCTTCCTTCAAACTGTGTCGATAGGCGAGACAATCTTCCTCGGCGAAAAACGTGGCCTGCCGATTGTGGCCGCGCTGAACCACGTGGTACGGCACGCCAGCGACAGTTATGCGTGCACGGCGTGGCATTGCTCAGCTTCGTTTCGATTTATGTCGCACGATAAAATCAATTTGGCTCCGTTCCCAATCGTCCGTTATTCATTCGTAATGAGGATGATGGAAAGGAGTGGCATTTTCTAATGCGGATTCGAAGTCGGCGTATATTCTGGAACCCAGTACTGCAAGCGTTGCTTCACCTCCGCATCAGGCCATGTCTGATCTGATGTGTTCGCCCAAGCCAATAGTTCCGTAACCCAAGCGGCATTTACCCCTCTAGCTTGTGCAATCCGCAATTTCGGGTGTGGGGTAGGCATCGTATGTTCATTATCGGCGAGCAATTCTTCGTATAGTTTCTCGCCGGGGCGCAAACCACTAAATTCGATCTTGATGTCGTCCTCATTCAAGCCGGATAAGCGTATCAAATCGCGCGCCAGATCGACGATCTTCACCGGCTCGCCCATGTCAAGCACGAATATTTCGCCGCCCTTGCCCATATAGCCCGCTTGCATCACCAGTTGCGCGGCCTCGGAAATGGACATGAAGTAGCGTGTGATATCAGGATGCGTGACGGTGACCGGCCCGCCTTTGGCGATTTGCTCGCGGAATTTTGGAATCACACTACCATTGCTACCCAACACGTTGCCGAAGCGCACGATGACAAAGCGTGTGCCACTGGTCAGCTGCAACCCCTGGCACACCATCTCCGCCAACCGCTTGGTGGTGCCCATCACATTGGTCGGGTTGACCGCTTTGTCCGTAGAGATCAGCACGAATTTTTCCACGCCGTGTTTCTGCGCGAACTGCGCCACCTGCCAAGTGCCGAACACGTTGTTGCGCACCGCTTGCCAGGCATTATGCATCTCCATCAGCGGCACATGCTTGTAGGCGGCTGCATGGAACACCACGCTGGGTTTGTATTCCACGAACACCTGTTCCAGTCGTGCCGCATCGCGCACGTCGCCCGCCAGACAGATGATGCCGAGTTGCGGAAATTTTTTATTCAGTTCCTGTTCGATGTTGTATAGCGCAAATTCACTCGCATCGAACAACACCAACTTTTGCAGTGAGAAGCGCGCGATCTGGCGACATAGCTCGGAGCCGATGGAACCGCCCGCGCCCGTTACCAGCACGATTTTGTCTGTCAATAATTCTTGCAACCCAACATCGTCCAGTTGCACCGGATCGCGTCCCAGCAAGTCATCCAGCTCCACCGCACGCAATTGCGAGATGGCGACGCGTCCGCTCAACAGATCTTCAAAAGCAGGCACCATCTGCGCTTTGATTCTGTTGCGATTGGCGAGGTCAATGACATGTTTGCGCACCTGATGTGGAGCGGTAGGCATCGCAACTATAACTTGCTCGACGCCCAGACGTTCCGCCCAATACGGCAAGCTGTCGAGCTTTCCCAGCACCTTGATGCCATTGAGTGTATGGCCTTGTTTATGTGCATCGTCATCCAGAAAACCGACTTGATGCCATTCGCGGCTACGCGCAAGCTCTTTGGATAGGCCGATACCCGCGCTGCCCGCTCCCAACACCAGCACCGGTTCGCCCTGTAAATGGAAATCGCCATACAACAGATTCTCTTTCCACAACCGATACAACAAGCGACTCCCACCCATGATAAGGATCAACAGGATAGGGTCGATGACTAACACTGAGCGCGGAACGATGGCATTGACGCGAAACAACCCCAACACCAAAGGAATCAGGGCAACAGCCGCGATAACAGCAAAGAAGATGCGCCGCAAATCGGCCACGCTGGCGTAACGCCAGATGCCGCGATACAGACTGAAACTCCAGAACACGATACTTTGTAAAGGAACCACCCATATCAAAGTACGCCATAATTCATCTTGAAAATCCGGCGGGAGTTCGAAATTGAAGCGCAACAGATAGGCACACCACCATGCGAATGCTGCAGCAACCATGTCATGCAGTATGGCGATGCCGGCATAGATACGAGACTTAATCATTCTTGCCTCGCTTGAATTTTTTCCAGTGCGCATCCAAGGCCATCACCAATGCAAGCGTACTCATGTCGGCAAATCCCCTACCGCCAGCACAAACGCCCTAGGCTTAAAGCCCAAGTCTCGCGCCGCCTCGGCGTGATCAAACACCAAATCACGGCTCATACGCTCGGCCATGGCAGTCGACCACTGCCGATAACGCGGCAGACGGCGCAGCATAATCATCGCCAGACGGAAAGCCCAGAGCGGGATAGTCAGCAAGCGCGGACGGCGGCCAAGGGCCGTAAATATACGAGCGACCATGTCGCGATAAGTGAGCGTCTCGCCACCGGAAATGTTGTACACCCGGTTCGCCGCGCAAGATGCCTGCAAAGCGTCCAGACATGCACCACCTACATCCGCTGCATGGATAGGCTGGCGCAGGCCGTTTGCCTTGCCGAACAAAAGGAAGAAACCAAAACGGCGGATAAAGCGCGCAATCTCGGCGATATTTTTGTCACGCCCCAAGCCATAGATCAGGGTCGGGCGCAGTATTACCCATTCCACGCCACAGCAGCTTTCCGCCCACTCCCGCACACGCCTTTCAGCGTCCGCCAAGCGACGTGCTATGGCGTGTTCTTCCGGGTCGGTGGAATCATCCTTGGTGAAACGACTGGTAGAAGACAGCACCACCACACGCCGCGCACCTTGCGTCTCAAGCAAGCCAAAATAATCCGGCAACACCCAAATGGGCGTGACACAAACCCAGTGCGGCGTAACTCCCTCGCCCCTTTGGGGAGAGGGCTGGGGTGAAAGGTATTCAGCCAATGGCAACTGCCGCCACTCCACCCCATCACCAAGCCGCCCAACCGCCCACCGCGAGAACGCAGTCACCTGCCACCCAGCTTCAGTTAGCTGCGGTAGTAGACATGCCCCCACCAAACTGGTCGTGCCAAGAACACCCACACATTTTTTGACACCGGCATTAGCCACGTCCTAACCCCAATACTCGGCAAGCAGCTTGCCCACCAATTGCGCGTCGCCGATGTCGCCGCGCACAAAGATGTGGCGCGGGTCATTCTTGAGCGTAGCGAGGTTTTCCAGATTGCCCGCGTAAGTCAGCTTATCCAGATTGATTACGGTCTCATCGCTTTGCGCGAACCAGTCGAGGACGAAATTCGAACCTATAAAACCCGCGCCGCCAGTCACTAATATCATGTTATTTACCGCCTCGGACGAGGCGCGCTATGTTCCAAATGAGACGCGATTATATTCGATGCCTTTAGGCAACTTCTAAAAATTCGTCATGCCGGATTATTGACGTTTCCGTAATTGGCGAGGAGTCTCACCAGTAGTTCCATCAGTCTCTCCCCCTCCCTCAATCCCTGATAGGACTACTAGCCATTCGACTAGTCTGCCAAAAGACAGCAGCCAAGTCGCTGGTTATCCCCCACGGGGAGAGGGAAGACAAGTCCTTCTCCCTCCGGGGGAAGGGTTGGGAAGGGGGTTTGTGGCAACATTGCCTTGTATTTTGGAAAGCTCAATAAGTCAGACATCCAGTTGTTTTAGCGCAACTCTAACAATCATCTGGCAAACAACCCTATATGCGTAGCATTTTCTCAGAGGTGGAATCACCTGCGCAGTCAGCGCAGATGCCGGCTACCTAATGCGCGTCAAGTTGCAACCAATTCAGTGGCCATATCCTCCAGGGAAATCGCCTCAATATCGGCCGCAAAGCGATAGCGCTCCGCTCCGGGATAGACCACAAACTTCCGGGTAGGCGCAAGGTCTGCGCAGGCGGCATGAAAACCCCGCTCCAACTTGGGGCTCAGGCTGCGCTTGATCTCGATGGCCCATAGACTTCCATCCGGCCATGACAGCAGCAAATCAATCTCGGCTCCGCCGCTGGTACGGTAAAAATAGCCCTGCGCTTTGGTTGCGGCACAGACCAGCAGGTTTTCGATTACGAAGCACTCCCAACTCTGCCCGACCACAGGATGAGAGAGCAGAGCTTCCTTGTCAGATATATTAAGCAATGCATGAACAAGACCACTGTCTCGCACATAGACCTTGGGCGATTTAACGAGCCGTTTGCCCAGATTAGCGTGCCAGGGGGGCAGACGACGCACGAGCAACAGATCAACGAGTAAATCGAGATAGCTGCCGGCAGTTTTAACATCCACGCCGAGGTTGCGGGCAAATTGTGCCGTGTTGAGCAACCCACCCTGATGGTGTGCCAGCATGGCCCAGAATCGGCGCAAAGTTTCAGCCGCAATGCGCGGGCCAAACTGTGGAATATCCCGTTCCAAATAGGTGCGAATAAAATCCTGCCGCCAGCGCAGGCTTCGTGCGGCATCGGATGCAAGCAGGCTTTCCGGGAAACCGCCGCGCACCCATAAGTCATCGGCAGGCAATGAACGTGTTTCCAGGACATTGAAAGGGGGGAGTTCCAAGTAGGCGATACGGCCAGCCAAAGTTTCACCGGATTGTTTGAGCAAATCGAGCGAGGCTGAGCCCAGCAGCAGATATTGCCCGGATTTTCGTCCGGCTCGGCGTCCCCGGTCGATGAGACCACGCAGAACAGGGAAAAGACCTGGGGCACGGTGAACCTCATCAAGGATGACCAGGCTGTCCTGATGGTCCGAAAGATAAAGCTCGGGTTGAGCAAGTTTAGCGCGATCCTGTTCGGATTCGAGGTCAAGATAGAGAGCGTGGTGGCTACGGCCGATTTCCAATGCCAGCGTAGTCTTGCCCACCTGGCGCGGCCCGAGCAGTGCCACCGCAGGGGAATGAGCGACTGCATCCAAGAGCTTAGGATAAATAATCCGACTAATCATGTCTGCAATTATGGAAAGTAATTCCATTAATTGCAAGGATATTCACACAGCCAATGCAATGGCTGTTGCTGCCTTCTTTAACCAATCCGGCTCAGGAAACGCGTCGGGATTGATGAGCGCGATACCATTCAGCTGTTTTACGCAAGCCCTGCTCCAGCTTATACGGCGGAGACCAGCACAATTCTCTGCGCAGCTTTTCATCATTGACGCGCAACGAACCGAACAATCTATCAACCCGCTCCGCGCGTCCCAATGCTGCAGCCATGGCGCGCAGCAGGGCGAGCGGAAAATAAAATGCCCGGCTATTGCGACCCAATGCCCGGGCAATCTTTTCCACCAGTATCGCCGTCGAAACATCATCGCCATCGCTGACCAAATAAGTCTGTCCGGCGGCAGCAGGATGTGTCGCACAGGCGATCAAAGCATCCGCCAAATTGTCCACATACACCAGACTGCGCACATTGTTCGCGCCCGCCAGCGGCAATGGAATTCCTCGATCGATCGCGGCCAGCAGGCTGATGAAATTCCCTTTCACACCGGGCCCATAAACCAGTGGCGGGCGCACGATCACGACCTCAAGCCCGGTTTCTTGTGCAATGCGCTGCAAGTCTTGTTCGGCCCGCCATTTCGAGATGGCGTAAGGATCTTGCGGATTGGGTTCCTCTGACTCCGCAAAGGGTTGCGCTTCAGTGGTTTGTTCCCCATTCACCTTGACCGAACTCACATAGACGAGCCGCTTTACCCCGGCGCATGCAGCCTGCTGCGCCAGATTCGACGTGCCGTATAAATTGACTTTGAAAAATTCCGCCAGCGGATCGACGGCAGTATCCTTCATCACATGCACCCGCGCGGCGAGGTGGATCACCACATCCGCGCCGCGCAATGCATCCGCCCAATCGGTATCGCCATCGATTGAACCGACTACTGCCATTTCAACATCTTCGACGGTCGCATTTGCGGAACGCACCGCCGCACGGACGGTTTCCCCTTGCCGCAGCAATTCGGCACAAAGAGCTTTGCCAACGAAACCATTTGCTCCAGTCACCAGGAATTTCACGACTTGCTACCCATGTTTACTCGCCTCTATGCGGGTTCGATTGCCAGCCAATTCCAAATACAATGCTTTTAATGCGTCATAAAGCAAATCTGCCGCGAAGAATGCATCGACCCTTGCTATTGCATACAGCCGCATTTTTTGGTATTTACCCGGGTTCTCTAAAAACTCTGCCATGATCCTGGCCAGCGCATCGATATCCCCGGCAGGAAACAGTAGCCCCGTTTTTTCGTCTTCTATCGAATCAGCCAATCCCGGTATATTTGAACCGATTGCAGGCACACCCAGTGCCGCGGCATCGATTACGATGGTTCCGAAACCTTCGCGATGGCTAGGCAAACACAGCACATCGCTAATCGCCAAATACAGCTCATGATTTTCCACCAGCCCAACATCAAGCACATTATTGAAAAGTTCCGGATCGGACTTGGACAAACCCTCGATCTCACCGCCCGATTCATCGGGACCAACAAATAGCAGCCTGGCGTTCGAATGATTTCTGGAAACAGCCGCGAATGCCCTGAGCACATCAACAGCACCCTTATCCCGTGTTTTTCTGGCAATAAAGGCGAATACAAAATGTGTTTCGTTTAATCCTAATTGCATCCGTAAATGAGCAGCTTGTTCAGTGAGTGCCGGCAAATTGAATCTCGCAACATCGACCCCTGACAGCGATCCTTTCGATAAGACAGGCAATGCTTTCCCCGCGCTGGAGATTTTATGCGCATGCAAAAATGCCGATTGCGAAGGACTGTCCGTCAAGCAAATCGTATTCAAAGCATTGATCAACCTGTCCAACCAATAATAAAACATCCGGGATGGACCGGTCTTCGTTGCCCAGACTTGTCCGGTAAATGTATGGATGCGAACAGGAACCCGGCAAATAAATCCGGCGATGGCAGCCAACAATCCGGCTTTGGGCATGATCGAATGCACGATGTCAGGCTTATAAGAGATAAAAAATCGACAAAGCGCATACAGGGCGAGCAGGTCTGAAACAAGATTAATCTTCCGGTCAAGATCGATATCCACCCATCTGACATCGGGATACGAATCCCTGCATGAAGAAACACCCTGGCCAACCACACATACCTCAAAGTCCGCAGGCATCCTTTTAAGAGTGTTAGCCAGATGCCATGGCACGACATAAGAAGCCGTAACGACTCGAACGACCTTTAGTTTCGGACGAGGCGTTTCAGGTTGATCCATTTTTCCAATAACGGGCGAGCTCACCTATACCTTCTTCCATTGATATTTTGTTCTTGTATCCCAGTTCAGACTCGATCCGATCGCTCCGGTAAACTGTTCTATTGGTAAGCGCATCCAGCCTTGATGACGTTAACGGGAATTTCGGGATCAAGCCAGCCAGTGCAACTGCGGCCCGCACCAAAGATTCCGGTAGCCTTTTTTGAGGTGTTCTTTTACCCAAAGAGGTGGCGATTATGCCTACGAAATCTTCCAGTGTCCGGTGATCCGAGACTATGTATACACGCCCATTGAGAGGCAGAGCTGCCGTTCCGCAAAGTAGCAGTGCGTCGACGACATTTTCTATATGTATGTAATTTGCTACAGCGCCATGCTTGCCGATAAAAAAGAACATGCCTCTGTCAATCACCCTGATCAATTGAAAAAGCGATTGATTCGGCATATCCGTACCATAGACATTGGATGGTCTCAGCACGACGCACGGTAAATTCTGTTTCTCTGCGGCTGTGCATACCAGGTTGTCTGACGCTGCTTTGGATTTTTCATACGCGATAACCGGATTGATTTCGGCATGTTCATGGATATCGCCGTGCCGCTCGCTGCCGTATACGCCCGTACTGCTCAATTGCACCCAACGTCCTACTTCACCGCTGGCAGCGACCAGCAGATTGGCAGTGCCCAACACATTCGTGTTATGCATTTCTGCTTCATTGCGCAATTCAGCGGCGCAGTGATACAACACATCCGCGCCGCGCACAAATTGCCTCAATTCGTCTACGGAACAACTCAAATTACCAATATGAGCAAATGCGCCACGGATATGTTCTGCTGCTTTTCTTCGGGTCAAATAACGAACCTGATCTCCGCGCGCAACATGCCTCGCTACCAGATGTTTACCAATGAATCCTGTACCACCGGTAACAGCGACAATCACTAGTGTTCTCCAGTACGGAAGATTAAGTTAAGCAAAACTGCCAACTCACAGCACGTAAAATTTTCGGGGCGACCCCTGTTGGCGAGGGGCTTAGATTCGATTGATTAATAGAAGGAGCCGTAAGATCAAGTTATCGGACCATTTTTGTCGCCAGATTTCTCTGGAAAACACCAACTGAACACGACACTTGAATGATAATTTTGCTGCAACGAACTTATTTATCACGCGTCTATGTAATAACGGGATTCGTTCTTTAAATATACTTGAAAAGAGCGAGGCTTGTTCGCTCAGCCAAAGATGCCCTCCACCACTCCCAAAAAACCTGCGCAACTTTCTCCCCAATTGATCAAACATATTCGTGGCTATACCAATGGTGTTACTTCCATGCTGGCGATGCTTGATGTCGGCGCTGCTATCAAAAATAATCTCACCGAAACAAGATAAAACCAAATAGCACCACCAGTCATGTATCAACACCTTAGCCGGCAGGTTCTCACGAATAAGGTCGATAGCTTTTCGATTGAGCACCATCGTACAGCCGACAGCTACGTTTTCGACTAACGCGTTACCAAAGCCAACTTTTCCTGGCATCTCTGTATAGCCGATATGTTTTAGCTGCTCATCAACGATTTCCAGCCTGGAGCAATACATTGCAGGACAACTGCCTGCGACTCCAGTTAGGGCTGAAACTGCGTGCGCAATTTTATGAGGATGCCAAACATCATCCTGGTCGCAAAATGCGACATATTCGGTTTCTATTGACGCAGCGCTTTTTAATAACTCAAAAAAACTTAGCGCCGGACCCAGATTATTGTACCCTTCCAGTATGTCTAAGGCGCCTCTTGATCGCTCACTTTCCAATATGGTTCTGGTCGAGTCGGACGAACCATCGTCCCGCGCCAAAATCCGGATATGAGGATAGGTTTGCGCATACAGCGAATCGAGCTGCTGCTGAAGGAATATGCTTCCATTGTAAGTGGAAAGCAATACCGTAACCTTAACTGGTTTGGAGTCTTCTGGCATCATGCGGCATCACTGGGTTAATTGCGAAGCGAGAAAGAAACTTGTATCAGCAAGCTTCCCGAGAACGGAGGTGGCGGCCGAGTCTGGGCTGCAATGCTCTCCAACTGCTCCCGAATAAAACGAGCACCATTGTAGGTGCATAGTGCAACGGATACTTTCATTGGTGTACAGTGAATCACAATTTCTGGACAGTCATTATAAGATGGTGGCCTACTATAAAAATGAGCAGGTTGTGAGTGAGAAGAAGCACAATAATTTCAGTAATCTGGACTTCAAGTTAGCCATAACGCACGTCAAGCTGCAACCAATTCTGTGGCCATATCCTCAAGGGAAATCGCCTCAATATCGGCCGTTAGGCGGTAGCGTTCCGCTCCGGGGTAGACGACGAACTTTCGAGTAGGCGCAAGGTCTGCACAGGCGGCATGAAAACCCCGCTCCAACTTGGGGCTAAAGCTGCGCTTAATCTCGATAGCCCATATCCGTGCATGGCGTGGCATTGCCCAGCTCCGTTTCGATTTATGTCGCACGATAAAATCAATAGGGCTCCATCCCCCAATTGTCCCGGGCGAGGCTGACGCGTTTCTTGAACACGAAATGCATATCCAAGAAGCATAAATTTCATAGCCACTTTACTTATAGCAAAACTCATATACAACTTGCATCAGCACTTCCGGCAAGTTCCTCTTATGAAATGACTCTGGTTGATCAATGGCGTCTTTTGTGGTGAGTGAAGAAAGTGCGCCTTCGCGCTCAATGACCGACCACAGGATCAAAAGTTCTGCTTCTTTGCGATAGGCCCATTGGGTGGCCGCCGTTTCGTGCAACGCCAGCCAAGCCTGGACGGCCTAGTCCAAATTGCCGGCATGAACCTAGAAACGGCTGTTGACCGCCCTATTGAGTGCGTAATGTAATGAATTTAATAAATTTCTTCATAAGTTATGGATACACCCGTTTGGTGAGTTCGCTACTAGGTGGATTTCATGATTTTTGTGGCGCATGGCGGCGTTGCAACGCCTTGAAATGGAACGATCATTCCGTGTCGTTGCGCCTTGGCCTGCACCATAAAAATCGTACAAGCCATTTCGTCCAACTGCCGTTTTTAGGATGAATGGCGTTTAACGCGTCGCGGATGGTTAAGGAATGTGAGATCGTGCGCATGCCCAGTTGCTTCTGTACCTCGGGGGCGACCAACGTCGTTCTTCTTCGAATCTCAACAAAAGCCTTAATGCGCTCGTACTCAAGCGCGCGCTCTTTGCTCAGAATCCCGTTCGTGGGAACCGAGTTACTTCCATCGTTCTTGTAATAATAGTCGCCTATCGTCTTCTTCACGTCCGCGAAATCGGAGGGATAGGCGGCGCAAATTTTAAGCAAAAGATCGTAATCCTCTTCCCAGATAATCGCGGTGTCGAAAGACAAAATGTCGGGCGAAACAATGAATCGATCGATGAGATAGGAGTGGATCGGGCAGAAATTGGCCCGAAACAAATCTCTCAGATCCTCTCCCGCAAAGTGCACGCCCTTTTGTCCTGCCACGTGAATGAACTCCGGAAACACATCGGCGTTGACGACGCGGACTGTTGCGAACGCAATTGCATTGCCGGTCGCCTTTAGCCTCTCTACCAGGATGGCATATGCTTCCGGATACAGAACATCGTCATAGTCCAAGAAAGATACATACTGTCCGGTGGCAGCCGCCAACCCCATGTTCAAAAGTTCTGTCCGTGCGTCATTTGGGCTGGCGCTCTCCCAGTTTCTGATGGTGACCGTCGGCGGGTTAGGCAGGCTCAGAAGGGGCGCCAGCGCGGCCCGTATACCGGCTATCTGCACATCGGTAAAGCGCTGGACCGCGATGATGATGTGTAGCGGTCGGTGCTTCTGTCCCACTAAAGAGAAAACGCATCGCTCCAACTCGTAAAGGCGTTTTGCGTCGTGGAACCGGACGATGCAGTCAACTTGATTCTTTATCATGATTTACCAGCGTGGCTGCGCGAAACTGAATTGATGGGAGAAGTCAGCAAAGTGGCGCCACTCTTCGGGAACAATTATCGGAAAAAGGCACGGGATTGGCTTACCCCGTGCCGTTAGCTCACCCTTCAGCCACTTCTCGAATTCGAGCGATCCCCACTTGCGCGCCAATGTGATGCCGGATTCGAAGATCATCTGTAATGTTGCCGGCGTCATTTCCCTATTAGTGACGGCATGCAGGAAGAGCGCACGCGGACACGTCTTCAGTGCATAACCATGAGCGCGCGCGCGCCACGAAAGATCGACATCTTCGCAATACATGAAGAAGTCTTCATCGAACCCACCCAAATCATCGAACGCCTGTCTTGAAATGGCGACACACGCGCCCGATACCCACGGCGTGTCAAGCGTCTGCGTGTCATATGGCTTGGGATGTTCGACCGGGAATTGCAATGCCTCCACAAGCGCCTTCCCATGTGCCGCTTGGACGGTCTGAACCAAAGCCTCCACCGCGCTGGGGTGCAGCAAGCCGTCAGGATTGATCGCGATGTAAATCTCGTAGCCTGCCTCAAAGGCAGCACGCATTAAGTTGTTGTGTCCGCATCCGAAACCGAGATTACCGCGGGTCTCCAAGCGGGTGATGAAGTTCGTTTCGGGGATTTGGTTTTTTGTGCTTGCTCCGTTGTCGATTAGGAAAAGCGCGCCTCTAGTGCTGAGGCCGGCTGATTTCAAAGAGATTTGCGCAGCGGCAATCGAACCGGTCAGTTCGTCTTCGCTATTGTTATAGGTCACAATACCAATCGCCACGCGTGTGCCGGGACTGATATTGATATGCATGCCCAGTGCGCGACTTCTGATGTGGTTAAACAGCTCGGGCGCCGCCTTGCTGATAAGATTCGGCATGACGGAACGGGGTTTCACGCCACGAGGATCGAGCAATCGGAAGATGTAACGACTGAAGAAGGTCGACAAATCCGCCCTGCACGGAACATTGACAATCTTCGGCGTGTGCTCATACAGTTCGGGGCGAGCAATTTTGATCCAGTTGAAGCCCTCGTGTTCACAAGCATGGAAGAATATTCGCTCAATAGCATGTGCGAGTGTCGCATCGATCTTGTTCGATTCAACATCGAAATCTTCGGTCTTCAGTCCTATATCGAGCAAGGGCTTTAGAGCCAAAGTTCGGGCCCAGAACATCGAGCCCGACGGGAAATCCAGGGGATCGCGCTCGTCCAGCGTGAACCCCATTTTTGCCGCGAGTTTTTGTGCAGTCTGGAAATTGCCTCCCCAGTTTATCCAGTGGCGCATCGGTTCAAAATGCTGAGCCGCGATCATCCCGAGATTCGGGTTTTGCTCGAATGCATAGAGAATGCTTGTCACCACTTGCGGCGTTCCGAGCAAGCTCTCCAAGAGGAAGTGCCTCCAGGGCGATAGAACGTTTGCATGAGCGGATCGTTTCCCATGCATGAAAAGGACGTAGTCGTATCGGCCGTAGACGTCGCTGAACGACACAAGTTTCGGTGCGATGTCGCGGCCGCGGTTCGGGACGACGCGGACTTCGACGCTGCCCTTATTCCATCCGGCAAACACGCATTCGATGGCAGCCGCTTTGAAAGCGTCGGTCGTGGAAATATAGACGTCGAGATCGACCGGTACGTTGCTTAGGTAAGATTGGAATTCGCTAGCGAGGTCTTCGTAATAAAGGTGAATGATCGCCGCGACCTTGCCACACTTAAGATTTGGTATTTCAGCGAAACTAAAGGGCACGGAAACGCTATAGTCGATTTCCAGTGGGCGCGCTACTTCGGCTGGAGGCAGCGTCCTTACAAGCTCGGCGCCGTCGAACGTGTCCAGTGCGTCGATCACCGGAGCTTGGGTTACCAAGTAATGCTGCTGGCGGACCCGCGCCTTCAAACCCCTCAAGCCCCCATTGCGCAGGACTCTTAACGCCCTCTTCAACAGCACCAGCAAAGGTTCGTGCTGAAGCAGCCGGCGTAGCACAGCTCGCCCATCTCCAACCTTCCGCCAGATACGGCCAACGTGGCGCAGCGGGCGAGTCACCCGCCAGCTGGTTGATTTGTATAGGGCAGCGATCTGTCCGTCGCGCTCAGCCACGGTCTGGTTGAGGTTGGCGAAAGGTTCGTGCTGAAGCAGCCGGCGTAGCACAGCTCGCACATCTCCAACCTTCCGCCAGATACGGCCAACGTGGCGCAGCGGGCGGGTCACCCGCCAGCTGGTTGATTTGTACAGGGCAGCGATCTGTCCGTCGCGCTCAGCCACGGTCTGGTTGAGGTTGGCGATCTGTCCGTCGCGCTCGGCAATTATCCTATCCCGCTCGACAATTATCCTATCCCGCTCGGCAATCTCCTCTAGCGAAAAAACGTCATGCTGTCCCGTCAATGCGATAAAACTCTTGTAGTCAAAATCGTACAGTCGCTTTATGTTTGCAGCGCGTTTCGGATCGGAAATGGCCTCAAACAGGAGATCCTGACCAAATAATTGTGTGAAAGTGAAAGGTCTTTCCTCTAGTGCAACCATGCCCAATACGAAATTCATATCGGATTCTTCGTTTTGATAATATTTTTCAGCAGATGGAAAAACTTTTACCAGATCCTCAAAACGGGTGAGCTTCAGATAGTTCGGCAACAATTTATAGAATTCGTATAGATGTCGAATCCTGGAATCCGGGCGGCTGGCACTGGCATTAGCCTCATTCTCCCGCACACGGAATCTAACCAGCCTTTCCGGAAGTACGTGGATCTCGTATTTCAAACACAGCCGAATCCACATATCAAAATCGGGAAGCTGTGCCATGTCGTAGCGATAGAGACCACAATTCTCATAACATGATTTACGGATCAATACACTTGGATGGCAAAGTGCATTGCCACGCCTAAAGAAAAACCGCAGCCACTCATGCCTGGTTCTGTTGGGCTGATTGAAGATGTTGGAATAAGGATGTTTCTCGTCAGCCAGCGGCGAGCCATCTTCGGTTATGGCGAGAACGTTCGTAAAGACAGCGCCAATTTCGGGGTTTGCATCCAGGAAGGCAACCTGCTTTTCCAACTTATCAAGTTCCCACACATCGTCTGAATGATGGATGGCGATGTATTCACCGGTAGCCACCTCGGAAATGGCTTTGTTTACCCCCTCTACCGGGCCTTTATTCACCTCGTTACGAAACGCCTTGATTCTTGGATCCGAATATTGATTGATTAAATCCCACGAATTATCAGAAGAGCAATCATCCCAAATAATCAACTCAAAATCGGTGAAGGTCTGACCGAAGACGCTATCAATCGCTTCGCAAATGTATTTCGCGTGATTAAACGATGTGAGAATTACTGAAATTCTAGGCATGTTCGCTTTTTCATTTATATGTTTTAGGGGTTCAGTTATTTTCGGGGGAAGCTCAAACTTTCATTAAATCTGCGTTCCACTTCTAATAAATCACACCTACGCTCACCAATACGGATTGCCGGCACACCCGCGTAAATACCGAAGGTTTTGCAGTTTTTATTTACCAAGCTCAGCGCACCTATTGCCACCCCTTCTTCTAAGGTCACGCCGGGCAATACGATTGATCCCGAACCGATAATCACATGTCGGCCAATCTTGACATCGGCGTGTTGTACGTTTGTGAACTCTGCTGGGACGGTTGGATTGGTCATCGACGCGCCACTGTAATCATCATTACTGCTATAAATGGAGACCCGAGAAGAAATATTGCAAAAATCAGCTAGGGAGATATTTCCCGCACCGATTAAGGATGAGAAAACAGCGATATGAATATAATTGCCAATGTCTATGCCGCCCATGCCGGCAGACAAGACACAAAAGTCATCGACTCTTACGTTGTTGCCTATCCGAATATTTTTGCAGTTGTAATATGAAGCTTTATCAGAAAGCATCATATTTTTTCCAACACAGGCAAAGCCCATTTCACGCACTTGTTCATCCGTCAGCCAAGCCATATCAACCTCCGGCAATCAGAGAAATTATGTTTTCTTGATCGAATGCTTCGAGAGCAGGATAAATCGGCAAACAGATCACTTCACTCGCCGCCCTGCTCGCGACCGGCAGATTAGAATGCGCCGCCGATGGCAAGCCCCGATACATTGGAAAGTCACTAATCAGCGGATAGAAGTAGCGGCGCGCATATATGCCATTATCCCGCAGCTTTTGATGCAACTCATCACGCTTCAGCGGATACTCAGACCGCACCAGGATCGGGAAGTAGGCGTAGTTGGCAACCTTTTCGCCCGCATCCTGCAGGCAGTGAATACCTTTCACACCAGCCAATTCTTTACGGTAGCGTGCATCGATGGCTTTGCGTTTTTGCAGGGCTTCATCAATACCTTTGAGTTGCAGCAGACCAAGGGCAGCGTTGAATTCGCTCATTTTGCCGTTGATGCCGGGGGCAACCACCGTCACTTCATCCACAAAGCCAAAGTTTTTCAATTGATCAATGTGCAGTTTGGTCTTGGCATCCGGGCAGACAATGGCGCCACCTTCAAAGGTGTTGAACACTTTGGTGGCGTGAAAACTCAGCACCGACAGGTCGCCGTGGTTGAGCATGCTGCCGGAATGTAATTGCACACCAAATGCGTGGGCGGCATCGTAGATAACCTTCAGTCCATTGGCGTCGGCAATCTTCTGGATGCGTTCTACATCGCAAGGATGTCCATAGCAATGCACCGGCATGATGGCGGTAGTTTTCGGCGTGATTGCGGCTTCAATCTTGTCCGGGTCAAGGTTGAGCGTAAGCGGGTCTATGTCCACAAACACTGGTTTGATGCCGTTCCACAACAAGGAGTGAGAGGTAGCCACGAACGAATAGGGTGTGGTGATAACTTCGCCGGTGATCTGTAGCGCTTGCAGAGCCGTGACCAAAGCAATCGTGCCATTGGTGAACAGAGCAATGTGCTTGACGCCGAGGTAATCGCACAGCGCCTTCTCCAACTGCTGGTGAAAGGGCCCGCCATTGGTGAGAATTTTGCTGTCCCAGATTTGTTGCAGGTAGGGAAGAAACTCTTCCAGCGAAGGAAGCAAGGGTTGTGTGACGAAAATATTATTTTTTGCGTTCATGGCAAGGTTAGTTTTCTTCTAATAAATGAATAAAGGCGTGACATGCCGGAAATACACTTCCGCGCAGCCGTTTTAAATCGCGCCGCCAACTCGTTGCTAAATGTCCATTGAGCTTCGTTGTGTTTGAGAGCCTTATCCAGCAATGCAGAACGTTGGCCGAGTTGTCTTCTTGGGTCAAATATCGTCTGACTGATACTTTGTCCGCGTGCGCCTATGCTCTTAAGCAAGTCTGGATCACGAATCAATTCCCTAACCGCTTTGACAATAGCCACTGGCGTAGAGTCGCAAATAACAATATCTACTCCGTCGGTATAGTAGCGGTTGAGTTTTAACTCATCGCTACAAACCACAGCGACACCACAAAGGGACGCCTCTACACAGCAAGCAGTCGGAAAACCATCGAAATTCCCTGAGTGCAGCAAAAAGGGACGGTTAGGAGAAATAATAATGTCCTGTGTCAGAAAAAATTCTTTCAACTCAGCGGTAGTCAGTAACCCATTAAAGGATATGGACTCTCTGGTCTTATCATCCAATGAAACATCTTCAGCATCAAAACTGCCAACGACAGAGAATCGCATTTCCGCGTATTCGCGGATAAGCTGCTGCGCAGCCTCAATAAACTCTGGATATCCTTTATTCGCGCCCCGTGGCATGTAACGTTCGGCAACAAAACATATTTTTACGACACCGGAATCAAAGATGGCGCTCTTATTTTCTGTGATACCTTCAAAATAAATCGGATTGATCGCTGCGCCATAGATGTCATGCACAGGGACCGTGCAGCCCTTAGTTTTAAGATAGTCCAGAGTGACGCTTTGAGTGGCTATGATTCCGCGCAGCAGTGGTGAGCCAAGAACCTTATCCAGCTTCGCATCACTCTCAGGTTCCCCCAATCCGAATCCCCCTCCGGGATAAAGTGTCATGAGAAAGGGTACACCATGCACGCTTAGTGCAGGCAAAAAATGATGTGCATTGTTGAGAAAGTTCATGTACGCAAAGGTGCAGTCATCCAGAGACGATTCGTCGTATGGCTTAACCCGCTCAGCATACTGAGGATAACGTTGAGCATACGCTGCATGCACGGTTTTAAAGTTAGGGTTAGTCGAGTAAATCTTTAATCGCGGAAAGCTTTCCAAGTACCAGTTGTACTCGCCAACACGGAAAGCCGTCAGCAGATTTGGGAAAAAATCATCTAGCACTACCACCGAGCGCCGCTTTTTAAATAACCGTTTTAGATACTGAAAACTTGATTTCATATTCCATTTCGACCCAGTCGCTTAAAGGAAAAGGATTGCGCGGAGCAACTTCAAAAACACTCACATCCTCCAACCAATCAATAAATTTGACATCAGAATACTGTGTAACATCGGCCAGACTGGAAATCAATGCCGTGATGGCATACCGACCAGCTTGCAGGCGAATTGGCAACTGGAACTCGACCTGAAATTTCTCGCCCCGCTGCCATGCACGATCGTAAAGGCCAGCCATTGCCCCGCTATTAACGCCAACCAAATGCTGATTGTTACGATCTTTTATGTGAAGGCTTACTACCAGTCGGTCGCATCTCTCCATGACTTCAATCAGACACACCAGCCGCAATGATCTGCCAAACTCAAGAGGCAATATACCAATCGGCTCGTGGCCATAAAAACCCTGAAAGGCAAGGTATTGGGCCTGGCCCGTGCCGGATCGTGCCGAGAACCGCAGTTCTGTTGCCAAGTTCAAACTAACAGCCTTTGGTTCAGTAAGCGTCGAAACAAGGTTTTCTACCCTATCTTCAGTCGTGGTCAGGTGCTGAGCATTGACTCGCTTGATCCAGTCCTGGGCATATGCCCGGGCAACATCAGCGGTTTCGCCATACGCACATTCACTACCTTGGTCAAGCCACAGCGTGCGCTTGCACATCGCTTTAACCGAATTAATATCGTGGCTCACAAACAAAATCGTGGTGCCACTCTCGACGATGTGCTTTATGCGAGACATACACTTGACCTGAAAAAACGCATCGCCAACTGCAAGAGCTTCATCAACAATGAGAATATCCGCATCGACATGCACAGCCACTGCAAAGGCCAGCCGCACCATCATCCCGCTGGAGTAAGTCTTGACCGGTTGCTCGATGAACTCGCCGATATCAGCAAAGGCGGCGATGTCGTCAAACCGCTCGTCCACTTCTTCCTTGCTTAAGCCCAGTATGGCAGCGTTCATGTAGACGTTTTCACGCCCGGTGAATTCGGGGTTGAAACCGGAGCCAAGCTCCAGCAAGGCGGCGATGCGGCCATTGGTTGCCACGCTGCCGCCCGTGGGTGACAGCGTGCCGCAGATGAGTTGCAGCAAGGTGGATTTGCCCGAGCCGTTGCGCCCGATGATGCCGACGGTTTCGCCTTTTTTGATCTCGAAAGAAATGTCTTTGAGTGCCCAAAACTCGCGGAAGTATTGCGTGGGCGTTTGCCCTGCCATGCGTTGCAGGCGGGGGACGACAAACTGCTTGAGCCGATCACGCGGGTTGCCGTAGATCTGGTAGCACTTACTCAGGTTCTCGATCCGGATGGCGATGTTGTTGCTCATGATGTCTTTTTGTTGCGAATATCTGCGGTAAAACCAATTGGACGCGATGATACTTCTGGCGTTTTCATCAACTGCCGAATAGTATTAATTAATCCGGTGATTGCTTGATCATGTGAGGCGACTTTGCGCTCCAACTCTATCAGCATGGCAGCCAGTTCCTTATTTGTACATAACATCTCACGAAGTTGAACGAAGGTACGCACGATGACAATTCCGACCTCGTCTGCTGTTTCAGAGTTGAGTATGCTTGCGAGCATCAGTTCGCCGTGTTCCGTAAAAGCGTACGGCGCATAGCGTCGACCACCCTTGCCTTTTGAGATCACATTCTGTGATCTCAAAACCGCCCATTCCTCGTCGGTCAACTGAAACATGAAATCCAATGGAAATCGTCGTAAGTTACGCTTGACTGCTTGTACCAGTATTCTGGTTTCAACTTTGTAAAGCAAGGCCAGATCGGCATCCACCATGACTTTGTGCCCTCGCACAAAGTAAATACGCTGAGCCAGCATTTCCGGCACAAGTTCTGTTGTCTCACTCATCGGTTATACAAGCCTTTTTCGGTGAAGGCGTTAGGCACGACTCTGGTCTTGGCAAATTTTGGGGCGACAAACTGCTTGAGCCGATCACGCGGGTTGCCGTAGATCTGGTAGCACTTGCTCAGATTCTCGATCCGGATGGCCACATCAGAGCACGTCGGCAAATCCTTTTTTTGTCTTCTGGAACCATGCAAAACCCGCAAACGCGAACATCAAACCACCCAAAGTGTAAGCGCCCAGCCATGGCCAATCCGGCAGTTTTCCCCACATCAGCACGTCCCTTGCCTGCTCGATAATGAAGGTGAGGGGATTGGCATAAATGAACGGCCGGAATTTTTCCGGCAACGAGGACACCGGGAAAAAGATCGGGGAAATAAACATCAGAATAGTCGTAACCACACCTATCACCTGCTGCATATCGCGCAGATAGACACCCAGCGCGGCGAGGAACCAGCAAATTCCCATGATGAGCATCGCCAGTGGGATCAGTATCAATGGTAAAAACACGATGGTCCAATTCAGTGAGTGATTAAGCACGGCATAGAAAATCATCCACACAAACAGGCTGATTGCGAAATGAAATAGCGCTGAAAACAAGGTCACCCATGGCAGAATTTCCAGCGGGAAGACGACTTTTTTTACGTAATTGACATTGGAGAGTATCAGTGAGGGTGCGCGATTTATGCATTCCGAGAAAAGCGTGAAAATAATCATGCCGGCAAAAAGCACCACCGCAAATTCTGATTTACTGTCGCTGCCCGTGTTCCAGCGTGCCTTGAAGACGACACTGAATACAAAGGTATAGATGATCAACATCAACACAGGATTGAAGAATGACCAGGCAATACCCATGATCGAACCGCGATAACGGCCCACCACTTCGCGACGAGTCATCTGCGTAATCAAATCGCGATGTTGCCACAAGCTGCGCATCAGCGCTGCTAGTGATGTGGGATGATTGGCGTGCGGATTGATCATGCGAACAATTCCGCTGCACTAAAGTTTTTACCTTGCGCATCTTTACCGGAAACTACCGGGGCAGCCTGCAGCTTCCAATCTATCGCCAGCTTCTGATCATCCCAGCGTATGCAGCGTTCGTGCTCCGGGAACCAGTAATCGGTGGTCTTGTATAAAAACTCTGCGGTCTCTGAAAGGACAAGGAAGCCATGCGCAAAACCTTCCGGTATCCACAGCATGAGTTTGTTCTCGGCCGATAATTCCAACGCGACATGCCGCCCGAAAGTCGGTGAATTTTTCCGGATATCCACCGCAACATCGAGCACCGCGCCCTGCACTACGCGCACCAATTTGCCTTGCGGATGCTGGATCTGATAGTGCAATCCGCGCAGCACATTTTGAGCAGAGCGCGAGTGGTTGTCCTGCACGAAATCCACATCACGGCCAGTCAGCTCGGCGAACTTGCGCCGATTGAAACTTTCAAAAAAGAAGCCGCGATCATCGCCAAATACTTTGGGTTCGAAGATCAGCAGGTCGGGGATGGCAGTATGAATCAGTTTCATTCTGGCGCACCCTTTTCCTTAAGCACCCGCATCAAGTAGGCGCCATAGCCGCTCTTAAGCAGGGGTGCGGCGAGCTTCTCCAGTTGCGCAGCATTGACAAATCCCATGTGATAGGCGATCTCTTCCGGGCAGGCGATCTTGAGTCCCTGGCGATGTTCGATGGTCTG
>ODAK010001284.1_pt1 | contig 27820 bp, 28 predicted proteins | sample 1539591 | NCBI WGS metagenome assembly ODAK01 (sample SAMEA3539303, study PRJEB22396) | soil metagenome | biome: tundra; feature: field; material: soil | place: USA | collected 2010-05 | depth 0.15 m
TGCCGACACTGTAGCTGCATTCGCGGTGGAAAGGGAGAGCTTAATCAGAGTCTCCCTAGTTCAGGGGATCTGAATGAGAGGTAGGAAATCTCTCTCAATTTCGATAGTACGCTGAGTAACCGTTATTGGGGCGAGTGGCGCGGCGGAGTTCACCACCGCGCTCTCTCAGAACCGGACGTGAACCTCTCGGCTCATCCGGCTCCCAGTATCCGGCTGTTGGCTTAGTTGTCCAACAGCTTTGCCTTGGCCATGTAGCTCCTCCCGTCACCGGTTGGCCACCTGTCCTTGGCGGGATACCGCAGCCCCTTCGGTCCAACTCCATTACAGAGCCTTCATCCCTATGTCCAAGTTTGACAATCCTGAGGCAATCAGGTATAGTCCAGATTGAGGTTAGTTTCCACCCTCACCTCTTTCAGGTTCCCTGAATATAAGTCAGCCCATCTGAAGTTCCCTTCTTCTTATATGCGACGCAACCTTTAGGAGGTTGAATATGTACGCACGTAATATCTCTTTTCGCCTGAAATCCAATATGCAGTCTGATTACACCCGCACATTCGAGAACCAGATTCTTCCTTTGCTGCGCAAGCAGAAGGGCTTCAAAGACGAAATTACGCTGTGCAACACCGGCAGCCAGGATGCGATTTCAATCAGTCTGTGGGAGCACAAGAACAATGCAGACGATTACAACACCAACACCTACCCAGAAGTGTTGAAGACCTTGGCGAAGGTAATCGATGGAACGCCACGGGTCCAGACCTTTGAGACGGTCATGTCGACCTTCCATAACGTCCCCGTAGCCGTGTAATACCGGCAAAACTGTCGTCCGGGAAGGCGGCTAATCCTGCCTTCCCCCGGACTGCAAAGTGTATCTGAATGGATCCACCACCACCGGCACGCATTCCCGCTTGCCGCACCTTGGTTGTAAGGGCGTGATTGCTATTAGGTATGGCAGCAATCGCGCCGAAGGATGACAACCATGCATTTACTTCAAAACGCGGAAACCATCGATCGCCTGGTAACCCAGGGCGGACTTCTTTTGAAAACCTACCACACCGAGTACGACAAAGATCCGGCAAGCTTCCATGCGGAGTTCCTCCGTGGCGACTTTGCAGGCTGGCGCAGCACGGTACACACGTTGTACGGCGATTGCGCGCAAGAGATTATTGATCGCGTTTTGAGCAAGACACGCTTAGCCATTCCCGGGGACGAAATGCGATACGGTTCCGCCCATGGCCTTTGAAGCCATTCTGGCGGAAGTTGAGCAGCTCCATAACGTCAGCGATCGGCTTGAGGCACTGGCGGACGAACATCCGCCTGTCTCAGAGGCGCTCCTGACGATTTCGGGAAGCGTGCGTAACACGGCCACTGTCTTGGAAGTGCTGGTCGTGACGAAAACGACTTAAGCCGTTCTGAAGAGGCCGGGGACCGTGCGCCAGCTTAACCTTCTTTTGCCCGGATGGGCTTTTTGTTTGGCCCAATGAGCAATTGTGCACAGATTGAGTACTGGCGGAAGCCCTACCATCGTATCTCCAACGTGATTAAGGAGAATCCAATGACATCCAAGAAGCTGTTCGCTTTCGTCCTGGGGTCGCTCGTTGTGCTCGCCCTGTCGCTGCCGGTAATGGCACAGAGCACCTCACAATCCAACACCACGACGACAACACAGAATCCACCAGCCGCTCAGAGCACCACCACAACTATGCAGGATCCGGCATCGGTGCCGCCGGCCCAAGTCACTCAGAGTACTGATACGACGGTTACGCCGGCCGGCCCGGAAGTGAAGCAGACCGATTCGACGACGACCACAGTCACGCCTCAGCCAAAGGTAACCGATACCACGACCACCACAACCACGCCAGCGCCGGTAACCGACGTCACGACCACGACGACCGCGCCGCCGCCCCAGGTGAAGAAGGACACCACCTCGACCACCACAGTCACGCCCCAGCTGTAATAGTTGGCGGTACTCGGTCTTGATGTTCCGGGCGTGTAACCCATGCTTCTTATCGTTCACGCGTTTGAGTGGGCGTTGACCCGTTGCCTCAACCGAATGTTTTGAAGTGGGTGACTTCCACCCTTTTGGTCATCTGCCAAAAGGGTTGGGTCCTCCTGGCGTCATCGAGATTCTCCCCTTAGCGGTATCAGGGAACCGGCGAGTTCTCGGGCGTGAACATCAGAACGAATACTTGACCGCGATGGTGCCGGTATTGGCATGGAATTCGCGCGGCAGAATAGGCCCGGGATTACCACGCTCGTTGTAGTCGTAATAATTCCACATACCTTTCGCCTCCCATCCTTTCGCAAGAGCGAAGGCGAGTGACGCGCTCGGCGTGTGATACAGCGAGGACAACGAACCCAGCGGCTGCAGCGGATTGGCCACGGTCACCACACCTGTCGTCGGCAGGAACAGAGGGTCACTGCCGGTGCTGTCCACCAGGTAGTATCCGGCGGCAAACGCCGTCCGCTTGGTGGGACGAAGGATGACGTTGAAATAGACGGAATTCACCGTGTTCTGGTAATGCCAGATGGCGAAGGTGTTCGCTCCGCTGCTATCGGCATAGCACGGGTCGGCAGGGAGTGACGGAGTGCCCAGGTTAACGCAAACGTCGGTCGTCGACACAACGTTGTTGTAGTTATAGCCCAGGTCAAACGAGATGAGTTCGCGCGGCGTCATCGAAATATCGAACCCGGCATAATGGTTGTGGTCGTGATGGTTGGCCGTTATGGTGCCATCCGTGTCGGGTCCGGTGTTCTGGCTCTGAATCCAATTCAGAGTGCCCGAAACCACCAGCCATTTTTTTGGCGTGTAGCGGCCGCGCAATTTGTAGTGCTGCAAATTACGTGGCTCGATGCGGGTAAATAGCAAACCGCCCGCGCCCTTGGCCGCCATGATTTCGACGTCGCCGTTGAGGCGCAGGGAGTCCATAGGCCGCACCCACACTCCCAAAATTCCCCAGTTCTCCGTGACCGCGTAGTAGTCCCCAGCAGTGACGACCGGCGTGATCACTATGCAGGTTCCGTCGGCCAGGGTTTGCGTGCAGGGCGCTCCGCGTTGCGCATTGTTTGGGTAGAAGTACGCCGTCCCTGCGTCGGTATTGCTGAGGTTGTTGTTGGAGTTGGTTTGCTTGTCGGCATAGCGATAACCGATGTGACCGCCGACGCGGCGATTCAACGTGTATTCCAAGTCGGCCGTGTTGTACTTGAAGTTCAGGTTCAGGTACCGGTAGTAATTCACGAAATCCACATCGGCTGGGCTGCCGTTGGTGTGGACGGGGGTTCCCGATCCGCTCAGGCAGATCTGCGGCACGACTCCCGTAGAGTTGAACACGCCAATCCCTGAGAGGAGCGACGTGCCATCGTTGGGGAAGCACGACGTGCCCAGGCTGTTCCAAGTTCCCGGCGAACGCGAATTGTAAAAGCGGAACGCATCGGAGAACGCAAGCTTATCGGTGATGTGCCAGGTCCCTTCGAAATCGCCATCGCCGAGGACACGCTTCGTGTAAGCCGGGCCGGTAAAGGCAAATTGCCGCTCGTTGGTGCGGGTCACCAATCCGTTGAACTGCTCCAGGTAGTTGGTGACCTGACTGTAGCCGCTGCTGTAAGCGTACCGAGCGGTGAGGTCAACCCGTTTGAGGAAGCTGGAATGCAGCGAGATCTGCTCGGTCGGCAGAAAGCTTCGCACCGGGCCCGTTCGCACATAGCTGAAATAGCCATTGCACTTCGGGTTATAGAAGCCGTTGATGAATGGCGTGGAGCAGGGCAGGCCCGCCTGCGGGTTGAATGGCAGTCCGATATCCACAGGAGTTCCATTCTGCAGCGAGAAGATCTGGTTCTGGTCCACCTGGAAGGTGTCATTCCTGAAGGTGTCGAAGCTCTGGTCGTAGCTGATCGTCGTCTGTTTGAATATGCGGTAGTCTGCCCCGAAGCGGTAAGTCTGTCCGGTCATGCGCCACGGTTGGACCAGCAAAACGTCCGTGCCCTCATGAAATGTGGTGTAGGTTTGGCCCTGGCTTCCGTTGTAGTTGTAGCCCGCTCGGAAGCGCAGGCGCGACTCCGGCAGGATAGTCAGATCGTAGTTTTGAAAGTTGCGCGACGGCTGCATGCGGTGCGGCGACTGGTTGACCACCACGTACGGGTTTACCGGGTTAAGCGGATTGGCCTGCACGTTGTAATCCCAGTAGTTCAGGTCGTGGCGATAGGTGAAGCTGAAGTCGTACCACTTGTCCTTCGACACGTTCAGGCGCATCGCCGTTTCGGGATCGCCGCCATAGCCGAAGCTCGACATGTTGAGGCGGTCGAAGAGGAATCCGTCATGGTTGAGCGAGCGCATGCTCAGGTCCGACGACAGGATGCGCGGCCCCTGCTGCATGTTTACCCAGGTCGAGTACATCGAGGCGTTGCCTTCGGTGCCCACAAACCGGTAGCCCGCCTCGATGTCGAAATTAGTGTGGTAATTGCCTAGATCTATGCCGGTCTCCTGCTGCGCGCTGGTGACGTCCACCCCCAGCTGTTGCGCCGGCAGGGTTGCCGGTAGCCACAACGCCGCACCAGCGACTGCCAACCTCGCCACACGACGGAACGCCCGCCAGCCGCTTTCCTTCCTCGTCGCTTCAAGGCAGCGAGGAGAAGATGAACAAGGCCGATTTGAATTTGCTTTCATCGTCGCCCCTTTACTTGAAGAAGACGTCACTGGCGTTCGAGCCATGAATGGCAACGTGGCACATGGTGCACGCTTGATATTTATTGGACTGGTTGTGCAGCGTCAGGAACGTTGACAGCCCGTGGCATTCAATGCACAGATTGTTCACCGAGTTGCGGGTCAGCAGCCGCGGATTGTTCGAGCCATGCGGCACATGGCATGCCGTGCAGCCTTCTGTCTTCACCGGCAGATGGTTGAAGACGAACGGCCCGCGTTTCTCGGTGTGGCACTTCAGGCAGATCTGGTCCTGCGCCGTGCTGATCTTTGCGGCTTTCGGCAAACTGTCGTGCACGTTGTGACAGTCCTGGCACTGCACCAGCCCTTCGTTCACCCGATGGTGGAAGGGACGGTTGAAATCGGCCATGGCGTCATTGTGGCAGCCGTAGCACAAGGTTGGAGTCTTCGCCTTTAGCATCGCGACTTGCTCTTTCGCTTGATGCGGCGAGTGGCACGAGATGCAACTCACCTCGGCTTGGTAATGCACCGAGCGCTGAAAGTTGGGATGAGTGCTGCCATGGCAGGCCAGACAGCGTGCGCCGACCTGCTGTGCGGTTGCTCCCTTGAACGTGAAGATTTTCGACACATCGCCCCCGCCTTCCACGTGGGCGGAGCCAGGACCATGACAGGATTCACAGCCATGCCACTCCTGCCCTGTGCCCTTCTTGAGATTGGCCAGATTCGTATTCCAATGTTGAGTGGCTTCAATCTGCTTGTATTGATCTTCGTGGCAGGTTTTACACGTGTCGGCGCCCACGTATTGCGAAGACGCCGGCTCCTGAGTTGGCTTGGCGGCCTGATTCTTCGCCGGTGTCTGTGCACTGACGAGGCCCACGATCATGAGTGCGGTAATTGCAAGCCGCGAAAAGCCGTTCAGGAATTTCATAGCCTTGCTCCTCAATGGGGTACCACTTCCGAAATCAGTGCTTAAGCCCTAACTCTCTATCTTCTTGACGCGGTCAGACCCGCACAGAGCATGATTCTCTCCTTTGGGAGGTATTGTCCGGGATCAGCGCACACGCGCTCAGTGACTTGAAGCACCCAACCATGTGATGACGCTGATTGCAACGGCTAAGCCGGAATTTCCGTTTTAGCTCCCCACAGCCGCACACTATACCCATCGAGTGATTCCAGCGCATGATTATTTTCTTTGGCGAGCCCAGGGCCCGGGACCAGAACCCAGACAATGCCAATGCGAGCCCCCAACTGTTGACCACGACCTTTCCATCCGGTCTTGTCAGACACCCCTCCGTCCCCTCTTGACTCTGGGTCGATTTCCCGGCCACGGCCTCATCTATCCCGCCGGAAGCGACAGCACCGCCATCCTTCCAGGTAGTCTGATCGTTTATGATACAGGTCCTTCAGTCATACATGAATATTTCAAGATGTAACCATCATTCCCACCGCTGCGGCAGTCATGACACCAAAGGTAGCCCAGCCCAAATACTTGAGCAGCGGAGGATTCACGCGCTTACCCATCACTTTGTGGTTGCTGGTTAGGAGGACCACAAGCAGGATTAGAGGGGGCGCCAGGAGGCCATTGATTACTGCCGACCAAAATAGCATTTTAACCGCATTGAAACCCAGGTAATTCAGCACGAGGCCCAACGCCATGGCAACGGCCATTACTGCGTAGAACTTGCGTGCGCTTCGTGGTTTGTCGGCCATTGAGCCACGCCATACTGCTCCTTCCGTCACCGCGTAAGCACATGATCCCACGAGAACCGGCACGCCCAACATTCCCGTGCCGATCAAACCCAGGGTGAAGAGTAGGTAAGCGCCATTGCCGGCAAGTGGACGCAACGCTTCGGCGGCTTGCCGGGCAGTTGTGATGTCCGTTTGCCCGTGCGCATGTAACGTGGCAGCCGTAGTCAGAATGATGAAATACATGATGAGGTTGGAGAAAAACATACCCACGATCGTATCGGCACGCGCGCTTCTTAAGTCCGCTGCGGTCGCGTTCTTGCGATCGGCGAGCCCGCGCCCTTTGGCCTGCCCTTCTTCGACCTCCTCGGCTGCCTGCCAAAAGAAGAGATAGGGAGAAATCGTGGTCCCCAGAATTGCCACAAGCACCGCCAGAAATCCGCGTGACCACTCCATGTGGGGCACGAACGTCACCACCAGCGCGTGCCTCCAATCGACGTGAGCGAAAAAAGAAGCGACCACATAGGCGAACAAGACGAGCGTCATCCACTTGAAAATCCGCGTGATCAGCTTGTAAGAACTCCAGAACAACAGCCCAATGATGAAACACGCGTACACCGGAATCCAGATGAGTGCCCGAATCCCTGTGATGAGCTGCGTCGCCTCCGCCATACCGCCGAGATCAGCACCGATGTTGATGACGTTTGCGACGACGAGAATCGAACAGGCTCCCCAGAGAACCCAGCGTGGATAGTACATCCGCACTGCGGCAGCCAGCCCTCGCCCCGTAACCATGCCCAGCCGCGCACACATGAGTTGCACCGCAGCCATCAGTGGAAACGTGAGCAGCGCAATCCACAGCGTGGTATATCCGTAGGCTGCTCCAGCAACGGAATAGGTTGAGATTCCAGACGGATCATCGTCGGCCGCCCCGGTGATCAATCCCGGCCCCAATATCGCGAAGGACCTCTTCAGAAGCCCGGGGCCTTTGCCTTTCTCGACATTCTGGGTGGACAGATTTTTTTTCGCCGTCATATCCGTCGGAAGCGATGCTCTGCATCATTATCATCTATGGCTGCGCCTATACGACCAATACCGCAATGTGTCCACTTTTGCACAGAAATCCTTTTTTCAGGCGACTACTCTTTGGGCTTGGATCGTCCGCTCTTGATTCGTGCAAGCCGGGAAGTGTGGACATCCAGTTTGTTCACGCCTGACGACTTCGGGTAAGCACTGCATCACCGGGCGTGAGGCGTTGCAAAAGGCGCCAGATACCGATGTTCTGTGCGAACACACTGATGCAAAGGCAACAAACACTAGCCGTCGCTTTATCACCGTTTGAGATTCCATCTCGAATTTATCAAAGGAGATAACATGAAAAAGCTCAGATTGTCAGTGGCAATACTGGCGCTGCTCGCCGTCGGGATTCTGGCCGGATGTTCCGGCACCACGAAGTCACCTGATGTTTCCGACAGTATTCGCAAATCGCTCGATCAAGCAGGCTTCAAAGATGTCACCCTCAGTCAGGATCGCGACAAGGGCATCGTGACCCTCGGCGGAAAAGTCACCAGCGAGAACGACAAATCACAAGCCGAATCCCTGGCAAAGTCTCTGGCGGGCACCCAGGTTGTTGCCGACCAGATTGCCGTGATTCCCGTGGGCATAGAAAAAGAAGCAAAGACCGTGAACTCCGATCTGGACGATGGCATCGAGAAGAACCTTGACGCTGCCCTGATCCAGAACAAGATGCATGACAACGTGAAATACGACGTGAAGAGCGGCGTAGTCACGCTGACCGGGGAAGTGAGCTCGCAGTCCAGGCGCGACCAGGCCGAGAGGGTGGCCGCGAGCGTGCCCAATGTGAAGCAGGTCGTGAACGATCTTCAGGTTAAAAATCAGAAAGCCACTTCATCACAGTAGGAGTTGCGGCGTTGATCCACATGCCAGAGGAGGGGACGTCCGCATTCCGGGTTGGTCCCCTGCCCGTGTCAGTGGACCTGCGTCTTTTCTCTGAGGGCAAAGCGTGGGTTGTCGTTATTCTCGCTCCTCCATCCCACGGCTGCAAGAGGCGCAAGTAGCTGTCCAATTTTCTGCAACAGCAGGACCGGATTTTTCCCCGTTGTGACAACCCAGTCCGCGCAGGTAAGACTCTCCCCGGTAATGGGGCCCGCTGCAACCTCGATGACGGGAATGTTTGGTTTGCACCGCTGGATTCTGTGGGCGAAGATTTCACAGGCCGTGCCGTGCATTGCATAATCGAGCAGGACCAGGTCGACAGGATACGCCTCGAACATGCTCAAAGCCTGCTCGCAGTCGGTAGCATTCACTACTCCGTATCCCGCGCGTTGCAAAACCTTGTAACGCGCGTAAAGGGTGGCCGCATTCTCATCGACGGAAAGAATGACCGGAATGCGATTCCTGGACTCCGTGCGCCCTCGTGCAACTTCCGACAGGTCTTTCCGTAGGTCGGAACTCCGCTTCTGAACGAACAACTCGCCGCGTGCTACTCGGCGCATCGCATCCACGATGACGGGTCCATCCATCGAACGATAGATGATCCCTTGTGCCCGCAACCAACGCATATAAGCCACCCGGTCGTGCTCCTCGGCGAGCACCAGGAGTGCCATTCGGCGCTGCTCCAGGATTTGCTGGATCTTTGAAAACGATGGCAGAAAGCTGGTCGCCAGAATCAATACGTGGGGCTTGGCCTCTTTCAATGTGTACAGCAACTGATCGGGAGATTTTGGCTGGCCTACGATGCGAACGTCGCCCGCGACCGCCAATACCGCCGCCATCCCAACTCGAAAAAGCTCCTGATGGTCAGCGATGATTACGTCGATCATGTTTGCACCTTCCACTCCTGACGAACTCGGAATTAGGTTCAAGCTGTTCAAGATAGCGCTTGCTCTTTCGAAAAGATGGTCAAAAATGAACACCATCCCACTTAGTGTTCAGCATAGAAAATCGGGGTCGAGAATACGCCACCTCGGGTGTGGTGCTGAGAAGATAACTGGTTCAACCGTTGCGTTTGAGAGTGTTCTTTTTTGAACAGACTGCTCAAGCTTCGACCTGTCAGACTCTTCTTCGGAGGAATTCAATATGAGCCTGGAAACGATTCTGATTATCGTCGTGGTTGTGTTCTTGCTTGGTGGAGGCGGTTGGTACTGGGGTCGGGGCCGCGCTTAAGGCCATCGATTCTGAAACCCATATAGCCAGTAGCTAGCCGAAAACGGTTTCCCTTTGGAAAAGGGGTGGGGATTCGGCTGGCGGCATGGATTGTCGCGTCAATCGAGGAGGGCTTATGAGTCTGTTCGATCTGGTCTTCGGTTGTTGGCACCAACGGCGCAGTTTTCCCATCACGGTGCGCGGCAAGCTGCGCCGCAGCATTGCAGCAGCGTCCGTAACCGGGACATACGTGGTTTGCCTCGATTGCGGCCGCGAGTTCCCGTACGACTGGTCGCAGATGAAGATGCTTGCGTCCAATCCCCACACTGCAAGGGCGACAGAGCCCGTCACTATTGTTCCCGGTCTCAGGGCAGCTTGAGGCCTGCGCTGGGCCATTCGCGAAGACCCAATACGACCTTCGCATCCAGTCCGGCGAACCATCTGCTGCGGCCGGGGCGGGTAACGGACCTCCCGCGCCGACTTCGATCAACGCGCCACCGACATTTCTGTTGACCATCCCCGAGTGAGGGAGAATTACCGGTCTGCGCATTGAGATTGCGCTGCGGGTTGGGAAAGACGCAGCAACTACGGAAAATCTGAGGGCGGCGATGATTCACCACCGCCCTCTATTTGAGGAACTGGTACAGGTACCAACCAATGTTGAAAGGAAATAGGTAGCGTAATGAATGAACTGATGAAAAAAGAAGGTGAGCTCACGACAGCCGATCTGGCGAGCCATGGCAGTGCGCCAAAGCAACCCGACGGACCTAAGCTGGGGAAAGGCCAAGAGCCGGAAGCTCTGGAAAAACGAGCGGCTGCGGCCTCAGAGCCCATGCCCTTGTTTTCTGAATCGGAGATGGAAGATTTCCGATCGCAGTGGAGCAACCTGCAGACTGGTTTCGTGGACGAGCCGCGCCGGGCGGTCGAAGACGCAGACAAGCTGGTAGCTGCGGTGATGCAGCGACTCGCGGAAGGTTTCGCCAACGAGCGATCAGGCTTGGAAAAGCAGTGGGACCGCGGGGATGACGTGTCCACTGAGGACCTGCGGGTTGCCCTCCAGCGCTATCGTTCGTTTTTTGGCAGATTGCTGAAACTGTAAGGATCGCGGTGCACTGGAAGACGCCGGTAACACGTATCCGATTGTTCCCGAGCCATCGACCTTTGCATCCGGTCCGGCGAACAATCTGCTGTTCCTGGGCGGGTAACGGAAGTCCCGCCCCTTAATCAGGCAATTCTCAACCATAAGGAGAAAACCGATGAGCGCAAGTACGACCGATGAGATCAAAGGCACTTTTCATGAAGTGAAAGGCAAAGTCAAAGAGACGGTAGGCCAAGTCATCAACAATCCTGATGTAGAGGCGGAAGGCAAAGCCGAACACAGGGCCGGCAAAGTCGAAAAGAAAGTCGGGCAGATCGAAAAAGTGTTGGAGAAGTAAATCAGGCGGGCTCTGTCCGGAGCATGTTCGTGCCTTCGGAGCAACTGACGCACCGCCGTTCTCCGCTCAGGACTGCAGAGGTTCGGCGGGCGTCATCCTGGCGCTTCGGAGCTCTGTATTAAAGCGGGCCATACATATCAGCCCCACGAACCAACTACTTCGTCGCACGAGCCCAGCCCTGCTGCCCCTGCTAAACGCCAAAATCACAGTTAACACCATCGCAACAACTTGTCAGCAACAGTAAAGACCAGCATAAGGAGAAGCAAAATGTCGGACCAAGAATATCGCAAACCACAGCACGATCCGCAGAAGCCCGAGGAGCAGAAACCTATAACCCAGCCGAACGTGCCAGTGCCGCCGAAACAGGAGTTCCCGAGCGGACAGCCCAAAACTCCGCAGCCGGCGCAGGAGAAACATGATCAAGAGCAGAAAAAGCCGGCTTAGGGTGCAGTAAATTTAGATTGGTGAAATGGAAGGATCAGGGCGGTTCGATTAGAGCCGTCCTGAGAATAGCCGAAGTGATTTGGTGGTTGAGCACTCGATGTTCCGGCGAGTCTCGCCCACACCAGGCACAACTTCACTTGGAAGAATCGCGCAGATTCCAAGTAATTCTCCTCCTATAAGTCCAGGCCTCTCTCGTGAAAACTATTGAACTGTGATGCAACCAGAGTGTCCCGACCGTGACACAATCGTCAACATTTTGCCGCTCGCAAAGGAAATCTCATTACGCGGAGGCGCTGGCGAAGTCGGAACGAGGGGAGAACATCACCTTGGCCATGGCGATGGCGGAGAATCGTGCTAGCACGCTGCGCCGAGCTCTATACGCTTCTCCCGCGGACGCGGATCGACCAAAGCAGCTCTTTTAACCGACTCCGCAATGCGGGGCTTCGCCATTTCTTTCTTGACTGCGCGGAGGGTTGCGGCGCTAAATGCGACCTTCTTATTTCTTGGCATAACACCATCATCATGTCACGTACCGGAAGGCAAGAACGGTCAATTCAGACCAGGGTAAGCAGATTCTGGAGGTGCATCCTTGGCGGAAGGGGCAGGGATCTTGCGCTGGAAAATCCGTACAAAAACTTGCAGTTCGTTATTCCTGTAAAAAGATATTGAGAAGGGAGTTGTGGACCCGAATCTCGCCGTTATATTCGATGAACCCCAGCTTTCTGAAGCGATTCATGAAAAAACTCACGCGCGACCTCGTTGTGCCAATCATCTCAGCCAGGACCTCCTGGCTGACCTTGGGAACCACCGTCTCGGGTTTGCTTTCCTTGCCGAACTGCGCCAGCAGTAACAAAATCCTCGCCAGCCGCTTCTCGCTGGAATTGAAAAGTTGATCCACCAGATCGGCCTGGATGCGAGCGTTGCGGGTAAGAAGAAAGGATACGAATACATTCGAAAATGCGGGGTCTTGATGAAGTGCTCTAACCATTTCCGCCTTGCTGATCCTGAGCAGTGCGCAGTCGGTCATTGCGGTAGCTGTTGCCAGTCGAACCGGATGAGGTGAGACCATGCAGTTCTCCCCCAGGAATTCCCCGACGCCCACCAAGGTGATCGTAGCTTCTTTTCCCTCTGCGGAGGTAACTGTGACTCTCAGCCGGCCCTTCTGCACGTAAAAGATCGTGTCGGCAGGGTCACCTTGCGCGTAGGCCACTTCATCTTTTTTCAGATTGACAATTTTTTTGCCCAACCCAGCTCTCTCGAGAAAGGCCTTGGGATCGAAAACCGTATTGCCATTCTTTGGTTGCGGCTTGCTCGTTTGAAACCGGGAAGGCTTTGCGATTTCGCTTGTGGCGAGTTTTGCGGACCGCACCGAACCAACGGATGGAACCCGTTTGGCTCGAGGGTCCTGGGTGAGGGTTGCTGGAATGCCCCTGCTGTTCATCTCATGCCTCCGGAAGGGGACGTTCACGCGAAGTCAATTATACACCTTAATTAAAAAGCCCTCCGTTTGCGTTTTTTGTTCAATATTGCACTGTTCCCAATTTCGGAATTTTAGCCATTTGAGCGATTTTGCACAGTTTCCTCCCTTGCTAAACGGTAGCCTCGGGCTTGTGACCGACATCGCGCATCTGCTTCCTGACGTTTGCTGGACGGACCGAGGGGCAAGGTGTTTTTTCCCAGGCAACCAGTCCGGAAAATTCAGTTTCCTAAGTAAGAAAGAAAGCCTGGTATTCATACCATGAAGATCAAACTGACAAAGAAGTCCCTGGGTTGGACTAGCGCGCTGCTTGCGGCTGTGCTGCTGATCCTGACCTTTCCGCAAAGGGCGGCCGCTGACGATAACGATCCTCCAGGCCGTGTGGCGCGGATAAGGTACCTTCAGGGTTCGGTTTCTTTCCAGCCGGCCGGTGAAACGGACTGGGCCGCGGCTGTTACCAATCGGCCCATGACCACCGGCGACCGTCTTTGGGCCGACGAGGGCTCACGCGCCGAGGTGCAGATTGGTTCGGCAATCATTCGCCTGGATGCCAACACCGGCTTTTCCTTTCTCAATCTGGACGACCGCACGGTGCAGATCCAGCTTACCGACGGAACGCTCAATCTCGTGGTGCACAGGCTGGGCCGCGACGAAGTTTTCGAAGTAGATACTCCGAATCAGGCGTTTTCCGTTATGCGGGCAGGCCAGTACCGCGTTCAGGCCGGCGAAGACGGGACCTCTTCCATGGTGACCGTCCGGCAAGGCGAGGGAGAAGTAACTGGTGGCGGCCGCAGTTACAACATTTCTTCGGGACAGAGCGGCACGTTTAACGGCACGGATTCGTTAGACGCACAGGTCTATGCCGTAGACAACCCCGATGACTTTGACAATTGGAGCCAATCCCGCGACCGCCAGTATGACGGATCGAGGTCAGCGCGCTATGTCTCTCCCGACGTAGTCGGCTACGAAGACTTGGACAACAACGGCACATGGCGTTTGGACCCGACCTATGGCAACGTTTGGATGCCGACGTCGGTTCAAGCCGGATGGGCGCCGTACCACGATGGCCACTGGGTCTGGATCTCTCCCTGGGGTTGGACTTGGGTCGATGATGCGCCTTGGGGCTACGCCCCGTTCCACTATGGCCGCTGGGTCTCTCTCCAGGGTAACTGGGGCTGGGTGCCTGGACCGATCAACTACCAACCTGTATATGCGCCCGCACTGGTAGCCTTCATTGGCGGACCGGGTTTCGGCGTGTCAATCGCGCTCGGTGGCGGCGGCGATGTGGGCTGGTTTCCGTTGGGTCCGCGGGAAGCTTATGTGCCTGGGTATAACACCAGCCCTGGGTACTTCAACCGCGTCAACACCAGCAATACCAACATCAGCAATACCACCATCACCAACATCTATAACAATCAGGTCACGAACAACACTACCAACATCACCAATGTCACCTACGTGAATAGGACTGTACCCGGCGCAGTGACCGCCGTTCCGCAGAATGCCTTCCGGAGCTCAGCGCCAGTAGCGAGAGCGGCCGTCGCGATGAACCCCAAACAGATTGCGGCTGCGCCAGTGGTGTCGAGAGCCGCGGTGGTTCCCACCAGAGAAAGTGTTGTCGGAAGACCGGCCGCAACTGCTAATAAGGTAGCTCAGCCACCAGCAGCAGTTGCCAACCGTCCCGTGGTGGCAAAGGCAAAACCGCCTGCTCCGCCCGTGCCATTTGCCCAACAACAGCAAGAGCTGGCAAAGCACCCTGGCCAGCCGCTGGCTACACGCGAAGTACAGAGCTTGCGTCCGGCAAACGTTGCGGCAGCGCACCCCCAGGTCAAGCAGGCGCCACCAGGAAAGGTGACGGCACCCACTATGAAGCCGGGGCCTCCGCCGGTTGCCAACTCTGGCCGTCCGGCGAATGCGCCACCTGCGACTCCGCCGGCCAACAAGCCGGACACGATGAACGCTGGCCGTCCGGCGAATGCGCCGCCTGCGACTCCACCGGCCAATAAGCCGAGCACGACGGCCAATATGCCAGCCAATAATTCTCAACCAACGCACGCCGACCGGCCGCCTTCGGCGCAATCAAACAGTCACCCTCCGTCGGGCAGCACGATGAACGCTGGTCGTCCGGCGAATGCGCCGCCGGCGACTCCTGCCGCCAGTCCGCCAGCTCGGCCTGTGCCCGCACCCGAAAATCGCCCAGCGGCGGCACCGCAGAGCAACCAACCACCGGCCCCGCATGCGGCCCCGGCCAACCGGCCACCGGCTGCACAACCTCAACAACAGCCACAGGCGCAACCGGAGCCACGGCAGAGCAACCAACCACCGGCCCCGCATGCGGCCCCGGCCAACCGGCCACCGACTCCACAACCTCAACCACAGCCAAAGGCGCAACCGGAGCCACGGCAGAGCAACCAACCACCGGCCCCGCATGGGGCCCCGGCCAGCCGGCCACCGACTCCACAACCTCCGCCACAGCCCAAGGCGCAACCGGCGCCACCAGCAAGCGGGCATGTGACCGCACCCGAAAATCGTCCGGCACCTGCACCGCGGGGCAACCAACCCCCAGCCCAAGCCAACCGGCCACCGGCAGCACAACCTCAACCACCGTCAAAGGTGCAACCGGGGCACCCCTTGACGCCAGCCGAAGCCGAGAAAGCCCGCGAGGAACAAAAGAAGCGAGAAGCCACGCCGCCGCAGAACTAGAGTCAGGGAGCAAATGGGAGACCATCACCAGGGAGGGTATCCTTCGCGATCTACCCTCCCGATTACTGTAAGTTGTCCAGGGACAGCCGGAGCCAACGATGCCAAGCAAACGCACGCTAACTTTTAATCCAAATACGTTTCTTAAGAAGATCGGCAAGCGGAGGACCAGCCAGGAGTACCGGAACCGAGAGCTCATTTTCTCTCAGGGCGATGCCGCGGATGCAATGTTCTATGTCGAGGCGGGCAACGTGAAGCTGACGGTCCTGTCCAAACGGGGCAAGAAGGCCGTCATCGCTATCTTTCGGCAAGGCGACTTTTTCGGGGAAGGCTGTTTAGGGGCGCCATCGTCGAGGATGTCTACTGCGACAGCGGAACAACTGTCCACAATTGTACGCGTGGAGAGGGCGATCATCGTTCGCATCATTCACCAGGACCCGGCGTTCGCGAGGCTGTTTATTGCGCACTTGCTTTCGCGGGTTGCCCGAGCGGAGGAGGACCTCCTTGATCAACTCCTCAATTCCAGCGAGCAGCGGCTGGCACGGACTTTGATGTTGCTCGCAAACTTCGGGACGCAATCTAAGCCACATCCCGCCACCCTGAAGGTGAGCCAGCAAACGCTGGCCGAGATGGTTGGCACCACCCGCTCCAGAGTAAGCTTCTTTATGAACCGGTTTCGCAAGATGGGGCTGATCGATTACAACGGCAGCGTGCGAGTGCACTGGGCAATGCTCAACTTCCTTCTGCACAAACGAGCGCCAAATCCGAAGTCGCGTATTCCTAACTCCAATTACCCCCCACCAAAGTTGGGTACCTATACTGCGCTTCTGCAAGAGTAGGGCAAGATGGTCAAACTAAGGTGTGGAAATTATTTGGGACTTTATGTGCAAGAGTGTGCACTTATGAGAGTGGGGTGCCCTGCTTTCATATGAGGTTAGCGAGGAAGCAGAATTGCAGTAGTAATAGAGTACAATACCGCACATCGGTGTGCGTAATTGTAGATAGGCCCAAGCGACCATGTCACCATTGTGCTTCTCGTTCCAGTGGCAAGGCCGGATTTTCTTGGATTGGAACGAGGCGGAGCCACTTCATGAAATTGCTGCGCGTTTGTTGTCTCGTCCTCCCTTTGCTTGCGCTTAACGCTTACGCCAGCGTCTTCGGGAGCGCCGATGCTTTCGGCGTTCTGGGCGCCTCAGCCGTGACCAACACCGGCCCCAGCGTGGTGTTTCAAGACTTGGGTGTCTGGCCCGGAACTTCCATCACTGGATTTCCGCCGGGAATTGTGCTGGGAACGATTCATAACGACGATGCGGTTGCGATGCAAGCGCAGGTAGATGCGCTGACGGGGTACAACTTTCTGGCGGGCTTGCCTTTTAACCAGAATCTGACGGGTCAGGATCTCGGAGGCCTTACGCTTCAGTCCGGGGTCTACCGCTTCAATTCGTCAGCACAGATGACCGGACAACTCACCCTGGATTTTCAAGGCCTGAACAATATGATGATCGTCTTCCAGATGGGAAGCACGCTCACCACGGCAAGCGCTTCGTCGGTACTCATCATCAATCCGGGGAGTAATGATCAGGTTTTCTGGCAGGTTGGCAGTTCTGCAACGTTGGGGACCACCACCGACTTCTATGGGAGTATTGTCGCGGACCAGAGCATTACGCTGAATCACGGCGCCAACATAACTTGTGGCAGAGCGATAGCCCTGAATGGCGCCGTCACCATGGATACGAACAACATCGACACGGGTAATTGCGTTGGCGGCACTGGTGGCTCTACTCCCGAGCCAGGAACGATTGGCCTGTTGGCCACCGGTGGCGCGATGGCTGCGGGCGCCAATTCCTCGAATTTCTCTTTCTGGGGATTGGGCGGTTCCATCGCAGCGTTCTTCAGGAAGCGGAAGCGGTAAGAATTGAAGAATTGAATGTGCATCCCCCATCCCAGCTTCTCTTGCTGGGGTGGGGTTCTTCCCCGGCATCGCATCATCGCTTCTGCCCCGCGTCATCCGAGCTAACACATTGCCTGCCCCAATTTCCACGACACGGCTCGGATGGCTCACTGAGCAATGTTGAACAGCTTCCGCATCTCGCCTGATCGATAATCTTCCCAGGGATGCGTGCGCTTCGGGCGGTCCCATGCCGTCCATTAGCCAACGCAACCCAGTGGAGACGAGCCCGCTGTTCGGTATTGAGAACAGTGTCCCGAATCTAAGAATGCATTTCTTGTCCGCTCATTGCCGTGTATGCAAGGGAGACCAGTTCAGGGCCGTGCCTCCCGAGGGATGGGTCGAGAGAGTCGTCCTGCCTCGCCTCTTCCTGTGTTCGGGGGTTTGTATTGTCTGCCACAAGCGCCGGTACTTGCCTACATTTCAGCGATGGACGGCGCTTCCCAACTCGTGGCGCTGAGGCACCGCGTTTTGCGAGTTGAATAGGGCTACACGGTAGACGCTAGCTCGGGGAACAGGGTCTCTTTCCTGCTGGCAAGGTCTGCCGGCCTCCATTCGAACGGCGCCATGTGGCGCACCATCCCTGACACTGGCAGGCCAACGTACCGCTTCCCGCAGGATAGGCACACCGAACCGATCTGCCTGATGTTGGTCTCTCGCTGAATTTCCGTTTCTCGAGTCGAACCTGCCCCGGAGATAACCGGGCCATTGCATTCGCCGCAGGGAAACGCGGATAGGTGAAGGTAGTGTGTTCTCATAATGAGACTTACAACCATCATATCCGCGTCCGCGGGTAAGCGTCTGTCCAAAATGGCTCACCTGGGCCACGTGTACTTCGAGAGTTTTGCCGACTAATCGCCGGCCCGTCATCCACGAGTGAAGTGTTCTGTTTTGACCAGACGGGGGCAGCGTGGGCATGACATCGTAGTGAAGTGGAATTTGTTCTGTCTGCCACCATCAGGAGAGCACATGGCGAATGGCTCCAAACCTCAGATTCTCGTTGTGGACGACGAACCCTGCATTCGGGAAAGCCTGGGAATGTTGCTGGTGGCGTCGGGATACGACGTGGCTGAGGCGGAAGACGGCGTCAGCGCCTTGTCGCACTTGAACAGAACGGTCCCCGATCTGATCGTCACCGATCTCAACATGCCGCAGATGTCGGGTATTGAACTGATCTCGTATGTACGCAGCCGGTATCCGTCGATTTCGATCGTCGCGATGAGCGGAGATTACCAGGGGGATGCGGTGCCTGCCGGCATCATCGCCGACCGGTTTTACCCTAAAGGACAGCACCCTCACAATCTGTTGACAACAATCGCTAGCCTGATCGCAACCAACCCGGCCCGCGCGAGTGCTCACCAAAGCCGCATCGCGCCGGAGCTTGATTCTTAAGTACGAGGAGGAAAGTATGCTCGGAACTATCTTGATTGTTCTACTGATTTTGTTTCTGGTGGGTGCCCTGCCGACGTGGAATCACAGCCGTTCCTGGGGTTACGCCCCGAGCGGTGGCGTGGGTGTGGTCCTGATCATTGTGGTTATTTTGCTGCTGCTTGGCCGGATCTAGTTGAACCATGCAGTAACGTTCGACGCCAGCCACGCTGCTCATGGCAAAGGGACGGGCCTGCCCAGCGAACTACGCCGCACGTAACAGCAACGCTCTTGTCGCATAAACGCTCGAATTAACACTTACAACCAGCCCGGGAGGGACACATGCTCTGGACAATCTTCGTCGTTCTCTTGATCCTCTGGCTTCTCGGCTTCGGTTTCCACGTAGGAGGCGGTCTGATCCACCTCTTGCTGGTCATTGCCGTCGTGGTCCTGGTCATCAATTTGATCAGTGGCCGAAGAACAGCCTAACCTTTACGGTGGATATCGACCGTCACAAACTCACCCACAAAACCACGTGCAATGAAAAAGGAAGTGTTTGATGAAGAAATACGGAATCGCGTTATTAGTGTTGTCGTTGGCAACCTTCGGGTTTGCTGGTTCGGGATTGGAAGAAACCCATGCACGGTTGCAAGCGGCCGGCGGCGTCCTCCAGGAAATCATGGCTGCGCCTGACAAGGGCATTCCGGAAGAAGTCTTCAATGGCGCTAAGTGTATTGCTGTAGTGCCGAATATGGCAAAGGGCGCATTCGTCTTCGGCGGCGAGCATGGACGCGGTGTCGTCACCTGCCGCACTGCGCATGGCTGGAGTGCGCCAGCATTCATTTCGATCGGTGGAGGCAATTTTGGCTTTCAGGCTGGCGCTCAGTCAGTCGATCTCGTCATGTTGTTCATGAACGACAAGGGCGTGCAAGGGCTGCTCTCGAGCAAGTTTGAACTCAGCGGCGAGGCATCGGCGGCAGCTGGTCCGGTTGGACGGCATGCTTCGGCAGGCACCGACTGGAAGATGACCACGGAGGCCTTGAGCTACTCGCGTAGCAAAGGCCTATTTGCTGGAGTCGCCGTGGATGGCGCCAAGATCCAGCAGGACAATGACTCCACGGTTGCGTTCTACGGCAAGAATGTTTCCTTCCGTAAAACGCTCTCGGGTGAGGTGCACGCTCCGGCGAGCACCGAGTCGTTTCTCGCAGCGGTCAATGCCGCTGAAAAACGGGCGAACCAGCGCGAAGCTGCCGAAACTAAATAGTTGAGGTTTGCCGCTGTGCCTGCCGAATTGCGGCACACTGGCAATTGAAAAGTTCGCGGCGCCGTCAGGCGAGGTGTTCTCGGGGGAGAACCGAACTGGACAGCGCCGCGATTGTTTCACCAACCTCCGGGATGGTGAGCAGATAGGGACCTTATGTCATTGCCAAAGACGCTGCCATTCAGGAGACCGTTGGGAATTGCAAGCTCACCACCGCACGTGGCTGAGATCAAGTCGGCGAAGCCGTTCGACACAGCGGTCAATCTTTCGCTTCCCAGCCGAATCGCTGTCATCGGGAACTATCTTCCCCGGCAGTGTGGTATTGCCACTTTTACCACGGACCTGTGTGATGCAGTTTCGGCAGAGTACGGGACTGAACGGTTATTCGCACTACCCGTGAACGATCCGGATTCCGAATACAGCTATCCCGAGCGCGTGCGATTCGAGCTGACCGAAGAGGAGTTGCCGTCGTATGAACGCGCGGCCGAGTTCCTCAATTTCACCAATGTCGATCTGGTGTCGGTGCAACACGAGTACGGAATTTTCGGTGGGCCAGCCGGTAGCCACATCCTGGAGTTGCTGCGAAAACTGCACATGCCGATCGTGACCACCCTCCACACTGTGCTGCGCGAACCGAACCCTGACCAGCATCGCGTGATGGTCGAAATCGCAGAGCTCTCCGACCGCCTTATCGTGATGAGCCAACACTCTGCGCAGTTTCTCCAGGAGATCTTCCAGGTTCCTGCGGCAAAGATTGACGTCATCCCGCATGGAGTGCCCAACCTGGCCTTTGTCGATCCGAACTTTTACAAGGACCGCTTCGGAGTTGGAGGCCAATCGGTATTGCTGACCTTCGGCTTGCTCTCGCCAAATAAGGGAGTTGAAACCGTCATACAGGCCCTGCCGCGCATCCTGTCTAAGAACAGCAATGTTACGTATATCGTTGCGGGCGCAACTCATCCTCACATCAGGCGGCGCGAGGGAGATAAGTACCGGGAATCGCTGCAGTTGCTCGCTGAGGACCTGGGAGTTGGGGAGCACGTCATATTTCACAACCGATTCGTTAGTCCTGAGGAGATGATGGAGTTCATCGGTGCGGCCGATATCTACATCACACCCTACAAGAATGAAGCGCAGGTCGTTTCTGGAACCCTGGCCTACGCCTTGGGTGCGGGGAAGGCGGTCATCTCGACGCCCTATTGGCATGCGCTTGAGCTTCTCGATCAGAGCCGAGGAATACTGGTTCCATTCAACGACCAGAACGCAATTGCAGAACAGACCATTCAGCTCCTGGAGAATGAAGCCGAACGGCACGCTATGCGCAAACGGGCGTACTTGTACTCCCGCAACATGGTTTGGAAAAGCGTGGCCCAGGACTACATGCGCAGCTTCCAGCGGGCCCGAGCGGAGCGCATGTGGAACCCTCGCCTGGTCAGCCCAAACCCAGTCGGGGCAAATCGCATCCACAGTTTGCCGGCAGTGAAGCTCAATCATCTCAATCGCATGACGGACGATACGGGAATGTTGCAACATGCCGTATTCGCCGTTCCCAATCATCACGAGGGCTACGCCACCGACGATAATGCCCGCGCCCTGATCGTGTCGATTCTGGTGGAGCAACTTGGCGCGAATGGAGAAGCTGAGGCGAAGAAATTGGCTTCGCGATACCTGGCTTTTCTCTGGCTGGCTTTTAATTCGGCCAATGGAAGGTTCCGCAACTTTCTCAGCTATGGGCGTCAGTGGCAGGAGCCACAGGGGTCGGAAGACAGTCACGGCCGCGCTTTGTGGGCCTTGGGAACTGCGGTCAATCAGACCGTCGATGAAGGTCTAAGGGGCCTCGCTGGGCGTTTGTTTGAACTGGCGGTTCCGGCGGTGCTGACTTTCACCAGTCCCCGAGCCTGGGCGTTCTCCTTGTTCGGAATTCAGGCGTATCTTGATCGCTTCCCGGGAGACCGGTCTGCACAAAGGCAGAGAGATGCACTCGCTGACAAGCTGTTGAATATCTATCGAATCACCAGCACGCCGGGTTGGAACTGGTTTGAAGATAGTTTGGCCTATTCCAACGCACGTTTGTCCCAGGCGTTATTGTTGGCGGGCTCGCGCACTTCGGACCAAGAGTTGCTCACGGCTGGCCTCGAGTCACTGGAGTGGCTTGCGACGCAACAATGCTGCAACGTGAACGGCCACTTTGTCCCCATCGGCTCGCAGGGTTTCTACTGCAAGGCGGGTGAAAAAGCTCGTTTCGATCAGCAGCCAGTAGAGGCAGGTGCAACCGTTTCTGCATATCTCGAAGCATATCGCGCCACCGGCGATCAGCATTGGCGCAAGCAGGCCTGGACTGCGTTCAATTGGTTCCTGGGAGATAACGACCTGAAAACCGCCTTGTACGACGACGCCACGGGCGGCTGTCGAGACGGTCTTCATCCCGACCGGGCCAACGAGAACCAGGGAGCGGAGTCAACACTGTCCTTCTTGATGGCACTTCTGGAGATGCGGCAGCTCCAGGATGTTAAAGCGCCAGAGATTGCCCTCGAATCGGGTGCCGGCGCGACTCGAGCGCTTTTGCGCCGCAGCCTTTTGGAATCTCAGTTTCCTGTTCCGGTAGAATAACCTATGACCTTGGCCATCGACGTTATTGATTCTGTCGACTCTACTGATTCTCTTCTTCATCGGCATCCCGCCAATCCAATCTTGTCCAGCAGAGATTGGCCCTATCGGATCAATAGCGTGTTCAATGCCGGAGCGACATTGCTTGCGGATGGCTCCACGCTATTGCTTTGCCGGGTGGAGGACCGCCGTGGTCTCTCCCATCTCTGCACCGCGCGTTCTGTGAATGGCGTGAACGGATGGGACATCGATGCAACGCCAACGCTGATGCCTGATCCAGATAGATATCCAGAAGAGCTTTGGGGTATCGAGGATCCGCGCATCACCTACGTTCCAGAGCTGCAGCAATATGCAGTGGCGTACACTTCATACTCGAAAGGCGGTCCGGGAGTTTCTCTTGCTCTAACCAAGGATTTCCGGACCTTTGAGCGATACGGAGTCATCATGTCGCCGGACGACAAGGATGCGGCTCTTTTGCCCTACAAGATTGGCGGACTCTGGGCACTCATCCATCGACCGATGACTACTCTAGGAGCCCACATCTGGATCTCTTACTCTCCTGATCTGCGTCATTGGGGCGGCCATCGAGTGATGATGGTGGCGCGCAAAGGCGCGTGGTGGGACGCAAATAAGATTGGCTTGTCTTCGCCGCCAATCGAGACTGAGAGAGGTTGGCTCGTGCTATATCATGGAGTGAAGCAGACGGCCTCCGGCTCCTTATACCGGGTCGGCCTCGCTCTTTTTGACCTTCAAAAACCGGATATTTGTTTGTTGCGCGGCGATTCCTGGATCTTCGGACCGGAAGCCGACTATGAGCGCGGAGGCGACGTGCACGACGTGGTGTTCCCCTGTGGAAACACGATGAGTCCCGATGGAGATACCATCAACATCTACTATGGTGCAGGCGATTCCTGTGTAGCGTTGGCCCAAGCAAGTTTGCGTTCGCTGCTGGACTGGTTAGACCATAACGGAAAGCCGTGTCATGTCAATTCCTAATTGGTCTGCACAATATAGTGACATTTCCTTAATCGTGCCATCACGAGCGCAACCATGACTCTGATTTGCTGCGGTCCGCCGAACAGTTGCGTTTTCGCGCCTGCCTCTACCCCAGTCCGCTGCGAATAAACGAACCGCTCATTGTAATGAGGGGTGACCTCGACGCCGGCCTGAAAGGCCAGTTCTACCCGAACTACACCAACTCTGAAACCGGTCTAACCCCAATCGAAATAACCGCCTGGAGATCAGGGGACGGCCACAGCTTCGACGTTAGGAACTGGAGTTGCGGCTCTTAACTGATCAAGCAATGCGAGCAAACCGGTTGAATCGACTTTGTCGTCCTTGGTTTGGATCGAGGCCGAGACGGCGGAATAGAACTGCAAGATGTTGTCACGCAGCTCGGGAGTCGTATGGTCGAACTTGCTTTTCGCCAACTGACCCAGCAGTTTGGCGTAAGTCTGGTCGGTGAGCGAGTATTCGTCGATCCTGGTCGGATTCCCGCTGTCCAAGTCATAATTAGCCAGCACCAGCGAGTCAGTGCGCACTTGCTCGAGGAAGGCCCGGTATTGATCGACGGTAGTATTGATGCTCTTGATGTACAGGTCCTCGGTTTGTGGAGTTGGGCTCTTGAACCCCAGACCTTTGAAGGGACCAATTCTCGGCATGAATCGCAAGAGCGTTGACAGGATCCGCGTGTGCAATCCGGGTTTCACGTAATCCTTGCCCCACTCCCTTTCATAATTGGAGCGGGAAAGACGGTAGAGAAACTTTTGTTTAGCGAAATTGGGGGTTTCGCGCATCAGGTCCTTCTTGTGGGTCTGCAGCGCGACCTGGGTCATTTCCGGGATCAGCTGGCTGACCGAGTAGCGATACGAGCCGATCGCCAGGTCTTCGCGGGGCAGCACGTCTTTCAACTGCACTCCGTATACGATGGGAAAGACCCGTTCCAGCAGGGACTTAGATACTTGAAATCCAATGAACTCGTGGTACTGCTGCGAGGTGTAACGGTTCTTCTCGACCTGCACCGTGTCAAACCCAAACTCTGTTTTCAAATGCGCTGACTTGTCCTGGGCGTAGCGGATCGATGCGCCAAACTTCGCTTCCAGCTTCGGATATCCGATGGCGACTGCGTGGTTGACCGCCGGGTGGCCGGCGATGTCCGACGCATAGTGGGAAAGTGCGCCCAGCGCAAATGCGTACTCATCGGCATCGTTGCTCTGCGCCAGCAGCTCACGAACAAAGTCTCCGCTACGAACGTAATGCACCAGGTCGCTGAATTCGACGCTGCCAAATGGATAGTAGCCAAGATCCTGTATAACTGCACCGCCATAGGCGTAGGCATGAGCTTCCTTGAGCTGCTCTTCGGTGAGCCCGGGAAAGCGCTTGAGGATCAGCGGTCTGATCTCATCAGCCCACAATAGGTCGACAATCTCTTCGTGGGTCAGCACGGAGTACGCTGACACACCGCTGCTACACATCAGTATTACCAGTGACAGTGCCAGGATGCGAATCGAGAGTGTTCGGAGATTTCTTGTCTTCATGTTCCTCAACGCTTGCCCAGCTTCCATCCTGGATCTGGGGCGTATTCGTTCATCACGCACATAGTTCGGCGCTCTGGGTTTCGAAGCGCTTCTAGTACGCCAGGTTTCTCCGTTATGTCTTGCCGACGTGAATGTTTGAGAGTGAACTAAGCAGTCCAAAAATATTCAGTAGCCATAGCACCACGGCTATGACAACCACAGCGTTCAAAATTGACTTGATGGAGCTTGCCATGGGGATGAAGCGATTCACCAGCCACAGAAGGACCCCAACCACGATCAGGGCCAGGACAACTTGAAGTAACGGCATCTTTATACCTTTATACCTTTCTCTATTTTCCGGTAGAGGCTGTTTTCTGTTTGCGCTCCTGGCTGTTTAGGAGCGCTTTTCTTTGGGTCGCCGATGGGTCAACCAGTGTGTGAACACTCCCGTTGCGAGTAACCGGGCCCTGATGCAAGTCAGTGAAGCTGAGGGTGAAAGCGCCGACTTGGGGGTATTCAGCTAACTGCGTAGCCCTCGAAAGGGGTAAGATTGCGTGACAAACAGCTTGACCAAGCGAAGCTTACCCATCTGCTACCAGCTTAGACGGGTGCGGAATCCAGTGTCTGTTCACATATGCTCACATCTAAAATTCCCCCAGGAGGGAGCAAAATAAACTCGACCGGAGTTCATCCCTTCCGCATCTAATTAATATTGAACTGTGTCACCCATCTCGCAGCAATAATCCTCCTCGCATGTCCTTCCTACTCGGGTTCGCCTGGGCTTGGTCCACAATATTCTGCAAGTGATCTCATGAAGGATGTGGTTGCGAATGAATTGGCTGATAGGAGAGCACAGGGTAACTGGATGTACCGCGTCACCAAAGTAGTCGAGCGGCAGGCATTTACCCAACGTGAAGTTGAAACGAAAGACGGCCCGGTTCATCGCCTGCTTGCGATTAATGACACGCCACTGGATTCAGCCCAGCAAAAGCAGGAGATTGCACGGTCGGAGCAGCTCATTCATGACCCCAGCCAGCAGCTTGCGGTCAAGAAACTCTACGATGCGGACGAACGCCGACTGGAGAACTTTGTCCGCTTGTTACCGAGTGCCTTCCTGTTTCAATACGACGGCTGGGACGGCACCTATCTGCGGCTCAATTTTCGACCTGACCCGGCATTTGTCCCGCCTACCATGGAGTCCAAAGCTCTTCAGAGCATGGCGGGAACGATCCTGGTCGATCCTGAACAGAAACGGCTGGCACGCTTGAGCGGGCGTTTAGTAGAAAACGTTAATTTTGGTTTCGGGATTTTCGGCCACATCGCCAAAGGCGGCACGTTTGAGATTGCGCGAACCCAGGTCAGCGCGTCCCACTGGAAGACCCAGCTGGTCGATATTCACGTTGACGGGCGAATGCTACTGTTCAAGACCATCAACAAGCAGCAACATGAGATCCGGTCTGACTTTGAACCAGTGTCGAACGACCTCGATTTGAGGCAGGCGGAAGAGCTCCTGCAGTCGCGGCCGGAGTATCAGGCGATTGCAGTTCACCCTGTACCACTACATTAAGGTGATACGGGGCTGTTCCCACCTCTCCCAGCTTAAACCGCAATTAGCCCTTCGTGTGTGACCTTCTCAAAGCGACCCTGTGTGCGGCACGTTTTTTCTTCTTCTTGGCGCTCACAGCATCAGCACGCTTATCGGTGCCGCGATCGCGAGAAACATTCTGTCTTGAGTCCGTCTGCGTCTGTGCAGGCGTTGGTTCTATAACCGGGGTGGTCATCTTTTTCTCCTCTAACGTACTTTATGACGCATGCGCATGAACGCTAATTCTGCCTGGCCTTCTGCCTGGTTCGCAAAACTACTCAGCTTCTCTGTGACTCGCCTTCAGTTGCAATCGCGCAGGCTCCCCGAGACTTCTCACTGGGCAACACTGGGCAAAGGCGAAACAAGGCGCCGTTTTCTTAGACGGCTGCGTCCGGCCGTGGCCTGAAGGGCATGCCTCTCCACGCCTCCGCTCTAGGTTAGATCTTTACATCGAAACGCTGATGGCGATGCCGACGCCAGGATATCTCTGGTTGTACATGTAGTACCCATCGTTCTGATACACAATATAAACGTTGTCACGTTCGTACCAGTTGTTTCCCCAATAGCCAGGCCACGGGTCAACCAGGCTAAACCAAAAGCCGTTGTACTGGAAGCGCGGGAACCCGCCAACGACCATATAGGGCTGGCTGTAGATGACGAACCCGTAGTCCGGACCAAAGTAGCCATTGTAACGGTTGTCCGGGATACGGTAGCCGTTGTAGCCGCCGCGTTGCTGCCACGTGCGATGGTCAGACTGCCAGTTCTGTGATTGATGCCCCTGCCATGCCGCCTGCTGGGCCTGCTGCTGCTGCTGGGTGTGGTGTACCGGCTGCTGGATGCCCTGCTGCCGGGCGTTCTGCTGTTGCTGCTGTTTGTTCTGGCCCTGCTGCTGGGCATGCTGCTGGGGCTGCTGTTGTTTCTGTTGCTGCTGGGCATGCTGTTGGGGCTGCTGTTGTTTCTGTTGCTGCTGGGC
>ODAK010001285.1_pt1 | contig 27805 bp, 31 predicted proteins | sample 1539591 | NCBI WGS metagenome assembly ODAK01 (sample SAMEA3539303, study PRJEB22396) | soil metagenome | biome: tundra; feature: field; material: soil | place: USA | collected 2010-05 | depth 0.15 m
GCCGCGGTCTCCATTCCAGGAAACTGAACTCCATGAGCTTTCAAGGCACAACCCGCACGGACCCGGACGGGCGCTCATTAGCGCATCCGGTTCTTATCTCGGATAAGTAGCGGCCAAGCGTACACCTTGTCCGCACACTCGCCCACCCGTGGGTCACGCGCAGACCCGCTCTGTGTCGGGTACGTGCCAGATGGAATAGTGTTCTCCTTGATCAGCAGCCTTCCCTCCTCACTCTCCGCCAACGATGTTCCGTCTTTGTTCGAATGATTCATCGGTACTACGCCGCTGTGTGACTCCTCGGGGACGTACACGCGGGCCGTGTGGCCTGAGCCTTCTCCCGCCGTCCTGCGACTGACTTTCGTCGCAGGCATCTCCGAGGTCTCCCGGTTCTCGTGCATGAAGTTTCTAGGCGTGTCTGGGGTCTTCGACTACGCCGGACTGAATAAGGACTCGCGCTATCGCCCCTTTTCATGCTGCCTTCCGCACATTTATACTGCGTCGGCGTCCGGGTTGTAAGTTTTCGCAGCTCAATAGCCCACCCCGCCTATACCCCTGTCTACGCTTCACTGAGTCCCTCACGGTATCAGCGCAAGACTCGGGGCCGAGCGGATCGCTAGTCCTTTCTCGTAAGAATTTTGCGTTCTCTGCTTCATGCCGGTTTATCCCGGCGCACATAAATCCCCATTGCACTCATCGACACGCCACACCTATGAGTCCGAATGCCTTCGTCTGCGTCTCGACCGCATCACCCAGATCACAACGAACCGTCCAAAGCGGAATGTGATTCACGAAGGCGGAATACTGTTCAAAATGTGGCGCAAGACTGGATTCCTGATCGAACGGTCAATTCATGCGAACGCCTCATTCTTGCAGTTATCAGGGGTCGTGCTGCCCCTCGAGCAGGAAGGGATGCCTTTATCGCTTGGGAGCGAGCAGCCCAAGGATTGGGAGGAGCGCACAGATTGCGTAGGCCAGACCGAGCGACCAATTGAGCCATGCTTTGCCAGGATGTCTGACCCAGTAGAAGAGCAATGCCGACAGCAGCAGCGCCTGCGGAACAATCTCTAAATACCCACGCGTCTGAAGACCCAGTGGAACGGTCGTGTAGATAAAGCCCTCGAGCGACCCGGGAGGAGCGGCGAACGTTCCCAGAATGCCCACTCCAATCAGCATCCATGCAATCAGCAGCCATCCGTTGCGGCGCTCGAACAGAATCTCGCGGAACGGATAGAAAACTGCTGCAAACAGCACGCCGCGCACGACCTGCAAGGCCGGCCCTAACATGACAAGTGGACTGGTCATCGGCCGCATCCCTGAATTGGGGTTATTGATGAAATCCGCGTAATGCAGGAAGTGAAACGCCAGCGCCCCCATTACGAAGTAGGTGAGCGTATGGCTAACAACGGTCTTGGCGGCCAATGTCAAGAAGCGAGGTTGCGCGTTTTCCATGGATAGTTTTCTCTGCCTGCCAATCCTACGGATCTAATTGCTGGAAAGGAACGATTGCAATCACGACTCAATGTGAGGATCGTCACCGTGGCTCTATCGCCAGGCAATTGGATTCAAGATTAGCGTAACCTCCCCATTGCACTCATTGGGGGCTGCGCAGGGTTTTGAACGGACACGAGGGTCGAGTGTGAGGGCGGACGCTGATAGCTGACAACTGATCGCTCAAGACGACTTCCTCACACCGGCAGCTGTTCCTGCATCCACCCAGAGGCTTCGAGCTTGGGCTCCGTCGTTAGGTCCATGACCAGGCGCTCCAGCACCATGCGCTTACTAACCGGATTCGAGCGCAGGGCGAGATCGGCTTTTGCTACCAGGCGGATGGCGCGTGTCAGTTCGCGGCGGGATTTGTAGCGGCGGGCTTGCTTGATGATGTCGTCGGCGGCGAAGGGGGGGACGCGGAAGCCCTGCCACAGGGCGGCCCAGAGCATGCGCTGATCGCGGACGTTGCGCTCGAGAATCACCAGCATCTGGCGGAAGGTTTTCGCCAGCATGTAGATGTGCCCGATGGCGGCTTCTTCCCCTTCTCCGGACAGCAGAATCGCATCCAGAACTTCCAGCGCGCGCACGCGCTCTTTGGCGGAAATAGCGTCGGTCAACTCATAGAGTGATCGCTGCTTGGCCGCCAGCACCATGGTTTCCACGTCACCCAGCGTGATGCGTTTCTTTTCGCCAACGTAGAGAATCAGCTTCTCCAGTTCGTTGGAGATCATCATCATGTCGCCGCCCAGGGCGTCGACCAACTCGCGGGCGCCGTCGGCGTCGATCTTCACTCCGCGGCCGGTGCAGTAATCGGAGATCCAGCGGACGGCTTCGCCCTCTTCCACGCGCGCCAGTTCGACGATGCCGCAGTACTGGCCCATGGTTTCGCGGATGCGCTGGTACCGTTCCTTGTCCTGCATCTCCATGCGGCGGACGTCGGCGGGAATGCTGATGTGGTCGGCCACAAAAACCAGGAGGGCATCGGGATTCGGATTCTTGCAGTAGTCCGCGATCGCGGCCAGCTTCTCTTCGTTGGAGCCGCGGCCAAAAAGATTCTTCACTCCGCGCACGAAGAAGACCTGAAACGGCGCCATCAGCGAGGGGGTGCGGGCGCGGTCGAGGATCTCCGCCAGATCGGTTTCGGCGAGATCGAACTCGAAGAAACTGAAGTCCCGCAGATCAGCGGGGACCAGGTGCTCAAGAATCGCGTCCCGAAAGCGCTTGCGGAAAAAGGCCTCATCGCCCACGAAGACGTAGGCCGCCCGCAGCTTGCGCGATTCCAGTTCGCTGACAAAGCGCTCGGCCTGGGCGAAAGCCCGCATCAGATTTCCCTCGTGTTCGCAGAGCTCATCGTTTTCGGCTCTAGCATCGAGAACCCAATCCGCATAGTGATCCAACGTGAACGGTTGCCCCCAGCAAGCACGGTCGCAAATAGCGTCAGCGGAAACAAGAATCGCTTCACGCTCTAAAATCCCTCCAGGATGTTAGAGACCAGCGTACGGGCGAAATCCTGAGAGAGGCGGCGGAAGGCGGGGGAATCTTCCTCAAAAAAGCTGGTCAGATCCTGCGAAACTTCGTATTGCTCGCGGAACAGGTACGCTGGATTCTGGTATAGAACCCTGCCATTGCGGCCGGAGAGCGTAACTTTCATACTAACCACAACCAGCACGCTGGCCGCGCGCCCCGTAGCGGTGTCATAGGTAAGGGGAGAGGCGGTGGTGGAAAGCACCGTGCCGCGCAGGGTGGCGTCAGCGTCTTCGCCAGTGTCGTTGAGGATGTGGTAGTGAGTCCGCGTCGTAAACTCGCGAATCACCGACGCAGTTAGCATCTGTTCGATACGATAGGTAAGCGTCTCGTTCTTGAAAGCCGGGATCGCAATGGTCTTGACGTTCGCCGGAAGCTGCACTACGTGACCCGCGGTGTGATAGCCGCATCCCGCATTGAGGAATAAGAAGACGAGCAGGAAGAACGCGAGCGCCAGCAGGCGCGCCGCACGGGTCTTCATTGAATCTTCCCCGTCGGGCGGGTGGCCGTCATGCTCTCCGCGCACTCCACCGCCGTCAGAGCTGAGATGCGGAGATTGTCCGCGGCCGCCCACAACCAGACGCCATTCGGCTGCGCCGGGTCGATCTTCAGCGAGAGCTGAATGTCCGCCTGTCCCGCGGAAGTGACGTTGCTCGGAGAATCTTCCTCCGCGCCGGGAATGGTGACGTGATCCCCGGCCAACAGCTGCGACAGGGCCTGCACGTCCACGGGCCGGTCGATCTCCACGAAAACAGCCAGCGCGTAACCGTGGAAAATGGGAGCCTGCAGCAACAAGAGCGAAGGCTGCGGAGCATCGGCGCCGGTGATTTTCTGGAAGTGGCGAAGGATACGCGTCTCGACGGAATCGAGCGCGGGCTGCGACTTCTGCCCGTAGCGCGCCACCATGTTGAAGGCCACCTGCGCGTCGAAGACGTCTTTCGGCAGGGGCTGGAACGAAAGCAAGTTCACGGTCTGCTGGTGCAACTCGTCCATGCCGCGCTGCCCATGCTCGGAGGCAGGTTGGAAAATCGTGGCCACCGCGCGCCGGACCGCGCCGGCCTTTTTGGCCCGCAACAGGAGAAGCGCCAGCGTCACCGCGACGGGATGCGCGGTTACGCACGGGCCCGGTTGCAGTTCAGGAGCGGGGACTTGCCCACGTTCCCGCTCGACCCACAGAGACCGCACGCTGGCTCCGTATTCATTTTCTAAAGACGCGGAGAGATCGATGATGGCGCTGCCGGCGTCGCGAGCATCTTTCCAGTTCTTGCGCGTGCTCTCTTCATCCGAGGCAAAAAAAGTGAAGTCCACATTCTCAAACTGCTCGGCACGCACCCGCTGGATAAAACTGATCTCGTCGCCCATGGCCTCGAGCTGGCCCATGGACTCGTCGTCATCGAGCAGGCGGATATCGGCGGCCGGAAAGTTGCGCTCATTCAGCATCTCCGCGACTTCCTTCCCTTTGAGCGAGGCGGCGCCTACGACCGCGGCGCGGTATAGATTTGCCCGAGCGGCAATGGGATGCGAAGCAGACGGTGATTTAACGGACTCGTTCATAACGCCTGCGAGGCCTCCTTATAGGGCGGAGGTGGAGGGCGGTCGCCCCTGCGACGGAAGATCCATTGCACGCGCCAGAAAACACCGGAAACCATGTAGAGCAACGCGATGACAAAAAGCATGAGGCGCGAAAAGAACGCGATGGAGGCAAACAGCGCGGCCAGAAAAAGAATCAGGCGAAAGGGATGGCGCGAGCGGAAGTCGATGTCCTTGAAGCTGTAAAAGCGCCAGGTGCTCACCATCAGGTAGCCGACCGTGGTCACCATCGCGAGCCAGGTCAGCGCCGTGTACCACGACACGAGAGGATCCCCGGCGGTGAAATGAACAACCGCGGCGACCACACCCGCGCCCGCTGGAATGGGCATGCCGACAAAATATTTCTTCCCCGGACGACCGGGATTCGAGGGCTGCGGATTGCTCGTAATGTTGAACCGCGCCAAGCGACTCGATCCCGCCATCAGAAACAGAAAGCTGGCGATTGCTCCCAACTGCGTCAACTTGATATGCCACTCGGTCAGCAGGACGGTAGGCATCAAGTTAAATCCCCAACTCCACGCCAGCATGGCCGGAGCCACGCCGAACGTAATCACGTCGGCGAGAGAATCCAACTCTTTGCCGAAATCGCTGCTGGTGCCGGTCATGCGCGCGATGCGCCCGTCGAGGCCGTCGAACAGGACGGCAAACCCGATGGCTTTGGCCGCGTTGTCGAGGTGCCAGAACTCGCTGGCAGTGGCATGCATGACCTGCAGAATGGCGTAATAGCCCATTGCCATGTTCGCGGTGGTGAACAGCGATGGGAGGATGTACATCCCTTTGCTGTGTCGGCCTCGCGGTTTGGGGGCAGTTTGATCCATTAATGTGCCCTCTCTGTGGCAGGCGAACTCCCTGTGGCCGCAAGCGCGCCCTGCGGTGGAAGGTAGGCAAGCACGCTGGCGCCGCCTTTGACGTGGTCGCCGATCTTCACGCTCACGCGGGCAGAGGCATCGAGCAATAAGTCCACGCGCGATCCGAACTTGATCAGGCCCACGCGCTGGCCGCGCTCCAGACGATCTCCGACCTTCGGATAGAACACAATCCTCCGCGCCAGCAGGCCCGCAATCTGCTTGAAAACGATCCTCTGGCCGTCGCCTTCCACGGTGACAATATTCTGTTCATTTTTGTCGGCTGAGACCGTGTTCATGGCGTTCAGAAACTGGCCGCGCTGGTAGCGTACCTCACGGACAACGCCCGCGATGGGGGACCTGTTTACATGCACGTTGAAAACATTGAGGAAAATGCTGAGCCGCGTCTGCTTCTCGTTTCCCACCGTCACCGTCGACACATCAGTGACCTTGCCATCACCGGGCGAAACCACTGCGCCTGCATCCTCGGGGATAATGCGCTCGGGATCACGAAAGAACCACAGAAAGAAAGCCGCCAGCAGGCAGGGGATGATTGCCCATGCGGGATGGGTCAGCCAGCCGAGCAGAACGGCGGCGGCAAGAAGGGGTACCGCATAGAAGTAGCCATCACGAACCATGGGAGAAGGCTCAATTATAGCCGTGAGGAGGATGCGAACGCTGCTCCTCGTGCCATAGCTCTGTAAGTATAAATAAAAAAAGGCGCTGCATGCGCCCCTGTGGAAGATGCATTCCTCCCCAGACGGCCGAAGCCGCTTGGGAGTTGGCCAGAATTTACGCTACGTTAACGCCGTAGTGTTGCCGATACTCGCGCTCAATGGACTCCATCTGGTCTTTCAGGCGCAGTTTCAGCTTTTTGAGCCGGACTTCTTCCAGCTTTTCGTCTTCGCTGAGATAACGTTTTTGGGTGAGTGTATCGAGGCGTTTTGCATACTGCGTGTGCTCATGAGCCAATCTGCGGAATTCCTCGTGATTGGTCAGGAGTTGGTCTCTCGAAGTCAGCATCCAGCAGACCTCCAACCGGGATATGAGTCAGGCTAGCACAGGCTAAAAGTGGGTTCAATGCCAAAAAAGTGGTGCAATCTCACTATGAGAACAGTTAGTTAACCCACAGTGCGGCGGTACAGAACGGCATCTTCGAGAGGATCTGTGTAGTAGGACTTGCGGCGGCCAGTCGGCTCGAAACCAACCCTTTCGTAAAGAGTTCGGGCAGCCGCGTTCGATTCGCGGACCTCGAGAAACACGGAACGACTGTTGGTTTCGCGGGCGGCCGCAAGCAGAGACTCAAAAAGCCGCTTGCCAAGCCCCTTTTGGCGGGCCATGGGAGCTACGACAATATTTTCCAACTCCCATTCGGGAGCGAGATGCCGGGCAATCAGAAAACCTAGAATCCCCCGACTTGAGTCAGGGCCTGGCTCGGGGCCGGATGCGATAGGCACTAATGTTTCCGCGACCAGGAGGAGCCGCTCGTCGGTCTGGAATAGACGCCTGTACTGCTGCTCTGTCCAATGTGCGGCGGTGGCACATTGCCGATCCAAATCTATCAGCGCGGGAATGTCAGCGACGGTTGCGGGGCGAATATTCACGAAGTCTTCGGATCAAGTCAGTTGTTCCAGCTAGAAGCTTGGTTTCACAAACATCTCGGCGTCCGAGCGTCGCATGTAGTTCGCTTCCAGTTGCTCGGGGGAGACCGTTTCTCCCGCCTGCAACTTTCGTAATCCAAACCGGGTGATCGTCTCAGCGTTCGGAGGTTCGACCGGGAACACAGAAAGACCGGCTTCCCGCGCCAACGCAGCCAAGGGCAGGTCCGGGGTGGCGACCGTTGACTCTCGCGCTAAGGATAAGAACTCAGCTTTTGATAGCAGTTCCTCCTGCAGAACCTGCACCGCCTCATCCGCAACCTGGTAGGCCCCGACATAGATGTCGCTGCGTCCGGCATCGAGGACAGCCACAACCTTGCCTTGGGCGCGACTGGCGATTGCAACCACCTCCAATAGCGACACCGGCACGATGGGCTTCTTTAGGACCTCTGCCAGCGCCTTGATGGCGGCCAGCCCCACGCGCAGCCCGGTAAACGAACCTGGGCCGGAGACAACAATGAAAGCGTCGATATCGGCCTTGGTAAGACGATGCTTGTCGAGCAGCGCTGCGATCTGCGGCACCAGTTGCGCCGAGAACATCCCCCCTGCCAGCAGCGCAACTTCGATCACTTCAGCAGCGCCGCGATCGCGTTCCCCCGCACGCGCGAGTGCAACGCTGCCCTGCTTGCCGGAAGTATCGGTGACGAGTAGAAGCATCTCTCTGCTTTTCGTTGTTATATCCGTGAAAATCCGTGGCTGTCGTTTCTTATTCCTGGACCAGTTCCAGCAGCACCCCGCCCGTGCTCGAGGGATGGACAAATACGTACTTGTGCCCACCTGCACCCGTCTTGATCTGTTCCGACACCAGGCGCACGCCATCTTTTCTTAAGCGATCGACCGCGGCTGCCAGGTCCGGCACTTTCAGGCAGACATGATGCAGGCCTTCTCCGCGCTTGGCGATAAACTTCGCGATGGTCGAATTCTCTGACGTCGCTTCGAGCAGTTCCAGCCGGCTTTCGCCGACGGGAACCATCACCAAGCGCACCTGCTCTTGCTCCAGCGTTTCTTCCGGCGAAACGCTGAGGCCCAGCTTTTCGTAAATCGCCTTGGCCGCCGCCAGCGACTTCACCGCGATTCCGAGATGATCGATACTAAACGTCGATTTCCCCGCCATAATCCTCGATGGACACGCTCCGGCAGTACTCGTCTGCATCCTGTTGCAAAAACTCCAAGTAGTAGCACCTGAAATCAGTCTCCGGAATGCCGAAGAGAGAGGGACTCAGGTCCTGAGCGGCATCACCGAGAGAGATTCGGCCTCTGGGCTCCTCGCTTCGATGGAAGAGGTACAAAGAAGGAGGCGACCAGTCGAGTCTTTCATCAAGCTCTGCTCGCGTCTGGAAGTCTACGCCAAGCGGCCGGTTGCCGGACTTCAGTGAGAATGCAAGAGCGACGGTGTGCGGGAGCCCGTTCCGATCACGGACGACTCGAGCGACACGAAAGGCTTCCAGCCCGCCTTCGACCCAATGATCGCGATTCTTCCAAGTGGGATCGACCTTATCAATATGCAAATCATCGAGGCGACGAAGGCCACCGTCCTGGACAATGGCTAGGATCCATTTCTCGATAATTTCTTCGCGTTGTCGGTTATCAGTCAATGTTAACTGGCAGACATCTATCCTTTGCCGGCTTTCGCCGCAATCTCTTCCACCAGCGTATACGGATCCCGCTTGTGTTCGGCGACTTCCATCGCCAGCAGTGCGATGTTTCCATTGTCGAGCTGCGCGCGCGCTTTTTCCAGCATGGCATCGCGAAGCATTTCCACCAGGCGCTCCTGCCAGTTCTGTACACTTTTTTTCAGTGCCAGATTCTCTTTTTGCAAATACTCCACGTAGTTGGCGATCGCCGCGGCGAGGTCGTCGATTCCGGTTCCGTCGGTCGCGATGGTCTTCACGATCGGGGGCGTCCAGCCATCGTGTCGGAGAGCCAGCGACTGCAGGGCGCGAACCTCGCGTTCCACGCGCTCGGCGCCCTCGCGATCGCTCTTGTTAATCACGAAGATGTCGGCGATCTCCATGATTCCCGCCTTGATGGTCTGCACATCGTCACCCATGCCGGGAACGAGAATTACCACCGTGATGTCGGCGAGCCGCACGATATCGACTTCGTCCTGGCCGACTCCGACGGTCTCAATGAGGATAATGTCGCGCCCCGAGGCATCGATCACGGTCGTGACGTCGGCCGTCGTACGCGCCAGGCCGCCCAGCGACCCGCGGGTTGCCATGCTGCGAATGTAAATTCCGGGGTCGGCGAAATGTTCCTGCATGCGGATGCGGTCGCCGAGAATCGCTCCGCCGGTGTAGGGGCTCGTCGGGTCCACTGCGACAATTCCGACAGTCTGGTTCTGTTTGCGATAGAAACGCGCCAGATGGTCGACGAGTGTGCTCTTCCCCGCTCCCGGCGCGCCCGTCAGCCCAATCACGCGAGCCCGCCCACTGTACGGGAACAGAGTCTTCAATAGATCGGACCATCCCGGGGTGCGGTTCTCGACCACGGAAATGGCGCGGGCCAGGGTCCGCACGTCTCCCGCGCGCAACGGCTCGATCCATGACTGGATGTCGTGATTCAAAGCAGCAGTGTCCAAGCGAACAGTGTAAAGCAGGACTGGAGTCTGCGAAACCTGGGGGCGCGAAGCAACGTGTCGTGCGTTGGGATTGTCGGTGACTAGTATCTGACGGCGTTGCAGGCAGGGCAGGACCACCGGTCGCCAGTACCCGCAACCAAAGGAATGGAACAGAATGGACAGACCGTATCCGCAGTTGGCGGAATCGACGCAAGTTTCTTCCGCAAAGAGAACGGAGTCGGGGCCCGGAGCAGACGACTGAGAAGAAGAATCGCACCCGCCGGCGCCGCAATGCGACCGATCCAACTGCCAACCGCGAACTCGGAATCGACTGGGGCCGCCCAGAAGAGGACTGAACTGCCGATCAATGAATAGAGGCCTGTCCACTTAAAGAGCCGGCGCGGCCTGCGGTGAGGCTTGCGACCACATACACTGCACACCCAGTGCCTCCAGAAGCCGACGGGCAGAATAGGAATCCAGAAGATGTGCCCCACATCGAAGCTGCGGACGGCGATGGAGCGACGCGGTGCGCCGCACGACAGGCAGTAGTCATCGCGGAACGCAACCGGCTTTGTCCGGAAATGGTAGGCGCCGCGAACGATGCGCATGGGAATGCATCCGACCGCAGAAAGCTACCACATGTGCCGCAACTTGAAAACCTGGTTCGAAAGACCTGGTTCGAGATCTGGTTCGAGATCTCGAGTTGTCGGTGACGCAACAGATGCCAATCCGGCTGAAACTACCATCGCGGACGCAATTCCCAGATGGGCTGAATAATCCAGGCTGTTTGTCCACAGGTTGAGTCCCTTGTAGAGTGAAGGCCAGTTCTGCGCAGAGGAATCAGAGCGCACGCTTGAAAACCGATTTCCAGACCGCGAACCCTGTCTCCACGGCATCCTGGGTGGGCTGGCTTCCGCTCTTGATTGTTCCGGCAATCTCCATTCTTTTCCGCAACCGCATGTCCGCATGGCTTTTTATGTGGACACTATCATTCGTAATCTTTCTCGGACTCAAGTGGATCACCTGGTGGCGAGTTCGGGACTGCGTCCCTCACAACACATGGCGCTCGCTGGCCTACGTTGCAGCCTGGCCGGGTATGGACGCGGAAGGTTTTCTGGACACGGAAAAGCATCCGATCAAACCAACCCCTCGCGACTGGCTTTGGGCGATTCTGAAGACTGCTGTGGGAGTCTCGTTATTGTGGATCGTTGCGCGCCGCGTCGCGGAAGAACACAGTCTGGTTCGAGGGTGGATCGGACTCTTCGGCTTGATCTTTCTTTTGCATTTCGGCGCTTTCCATCTGATCGCTCTGTTCTGGCAGACGATGGGCGTCGACGCGGAGCCGATCATGTCGAAGCCGATTCTGTCGAAAACCCTGAGCGAGTTCTGGGGTAAGCGCTGGAACCTAGGATTTCGACAGCTGGCTCACGATCTGATCTTCCGTCCACTTCACAAGCGCACCGGCGTCGCCGCGGCCGGGTTGCTGGTTTTTGTGGCTTCTGGGCTCATTCACGATTTGGTCATTTCGCTACCCGCTCGGGGCGGATATGGACTGCCCACCGGATACTTCATGCTGCAAGGCCTGGGCGTGACTCTGGAGCGCTCTGGGTTTGGCAGGCGACATGGCCTGCAGACGGGTCTGACCGCCTGGATATTCATGCTGATTGTGACCATCGCTCCCGCGTTCTGGCTGTTTCATCCTCCGTTCGTGCTGCGCGTAATCATTCCATTTATGCACGCGATCCATGCCCTATGACGAACACTCTCGCAGAACGATGCTTCGATCTCATCCTGTGGCTGGCCGGGGCCGGGCACTTCGTAATCCTGCTGGCCAGCTTCCAGGTACCGTCCCGGCTGCGCTGGAAACAGGATCTGGCACAGCTCATGCCTTTCAACCGCAAGTTGCTGTGGGTGCAGAGCGGATTTACCGTGCTGACCATCGTTGCGTTCGGCACACTCACGCTCGCGCTTCACGCGGAAATGCTACGCGGCGACCGGGCTGCGATGGGGTTGGTCTGTTTTATCGGAAGCTATTGGACGGCACGCATTGTTGTAGATGCGTTCTATTTTTCGCACGAAGACTGGCCCCAGGGAAGGGAGTTCGTGATTGGCCACTTCCTGCTGACGAGCCTGTTCGTGGCCCTGGCCAGCGGCTACTGGGGATTATTCGTGTGGCAGGTGTGGCTAAGAGCTCGCTAGAACGGGCGGTCGCAGAGTCTCCAACTGCTCATAATAATCCTCATACGCTTGTATGATACAATGGAGACGAAGGAGACGTGACTCATGCCCCAATCCAGCGCACGGAAGGCGAGGAAGACCTTCTCTCTATCCAGGGAGTCAGTCCGTTACTTAGAAGCGTTGCGTAAGGCGAGGAAGGGCAAGTCCATTTCCTCGGTCCTGGAGGATCTCATCCGGCAGCGGCGCGAGGCCGAGGAAATGAAACGCATCTCGGCTTCGGTCACCCGCTACTACGATTCGCTTACAGCTGAGGAAGTGGCGGAAGATCGCGCATGGGGTGATTTCGCAGCAACCCAATTTCCCAGCGAGGACTAGCCATGAAGCGAATGCCTCTGCGTGGAGAAATCTGGTACGTCAAGCTGCCCACCGATCCGTCCGACAAGGCCCCAAGGCCGGTGATCGTTGTGTCTATGGATGCCAGGAACCGGCATCCGGCCGCCAGCACCGTGCTGGTCGCACCTTTAACCGGCTCTGTCGAAAAGGACTTCGAAACCCACATCAAGCTTTCGCCCGGCGAAACCGGACTTCACCCTTCCAGTATCCGGTGCGAAGATCTGACGATTGTGAATAAAGAATTCTTGATCGAACCGAAGTTTCCGCTGCGCACTCTCAGCAACACCCGAGTTTGCCAGATCGCGGACGCTGTGCGGATCGCCATGGGCTGCCCGGCGAAGTGAACCCTAAGTTGGCAGACTCACTTCGCGTCCTCGCCGCGGAGGCGAAGGCCAGAATCGCGATCTATGGGAGCAGAAAAGTCGTTTTGTCGTTGGTCCAGTTCATGCGAGCAGGGGGTTCGATTCAGACGCCCGAGCAGGAGCGGGCATGTGTTACGCTCTGTTCTAAAATGCGAGAGGACAGTGCCTCCGGCAAAGAACAGGTTTCCGAGGACGATATGTCGTGCTTGCTCTTCGATCCGAAGCCACCTAGTTCGGAACTCGCGCCGTGACTCCAGGTGACGATGCAAGCTAGTCCTTGAGCAGTTGCCTTGCGATCACCAGCCGCTGAATCTCGCTGGTGCCCTCGCCGATGGTGCACAGTTTCACGTCGCGGTAAAACTTCTCGGCGGGATAGTCTTTGATGAAGCCGTAACCACCGTGAATCTGCACGCCTTCGTTGGCGCACCTCACGGCCACTTCACTGGCATAGAGCTTCGCCATGGAAGATTCCTGCGTGGTCTTCATGCCGGCGTCTTTCATGGATGCTGCGCGCATGGTGAGCAGCATGGCCGCGTCGATCTCGGTGGCCATGTCAGCCAGCTTCCACTGGATCGCCTGGAAATCGCTGATGGCCTTGCCGAACTGTCGGCGTTGTTTCGAATACTTCAGGGCCGCTTCGTAAGCGCCCTCCGCCATCCCCAGCGACAGGGCCGCAATCGAGATGCGGCCGCCATCGAGCACGCGCATGGCGTCGGGAAATCCCTGCCCTTCGCCACCCAGGAGATTCTCCGCCGGAATCACGCAGTCTTCAAAAATCAACTCGGCCGTATCGCTGGCCCGCAGTCCCAGCTTGTTTTCTTTCTTGCCGGGACGAAATCCCCTGGTGTCTTTCTCCACAACGAACGCGGAAATTCCGTGCGTATGTGCGGCGCGATCGGTCACAGCGAGCACGACGACCACGTCGGCATAGTGCCCGTTGGTGCAGAAGGTCTTAGTGCCATTCAGCACCCAGTTGTTTCCCTTGCGCACCGCAGTCATGCGCGCGCTGCCCGCGTCCGATCCGGAGGAGGGCTCGGTCAACCCCCATGCGCCGATAAATTCGCCGGTCGCCAGTTTGCTGACGTATTTCTTTTTCTGAGCCTCGTTGCCGGCAAGGAAAATATGGTTCGAACCCAAGGACGTGTGGGCCGCCACGATGATTCCGACCGAACCGTCCACGCGCGAGAGTTCCTCGATCGCGGTGACATATTCCACGTAGCCCATGCCGGCGCCGCCGTATTCGGGAGGGAAAATCATTCCCAGCAGTCCCATCTTGCCCAGTTCCTTGATGGTTGCGAGCGGGAAGTCGCCGGCCTCGTCCCACTTCATGACGTTGGGCTTGATCTCGCGCTCGGCAAACTCGCGGACACTTTTCTTCAAATGCAACTGCTCTTCGTTCAGTTGGAAATCCAAGGTTCCTCCAACACACCCGGGCACCGCGACCAGGGCGGTCCCGCATAAAGGGGCATCGACCTCCCCGAATTTTGATTAGAACATAGCGCTGGAAGAGGAAGAAGTTACCCCCGGAAGGAAAAGTGGGAGGGTGGGACGAACCGCATGAACACTGGCGATTCTGTGTGTTTCGCTTTGCCACCCAACCGACCGGATGGTCTGGAAATTGGGCCTGCGACGCTCTTCTGGAACCAGCGCTGAAGATCCGTGGAAATTATACCCCCGTTTTCAGGCTTGGGTTGAAACGTCAGCCTTCGCAAGGAAGGCCTGAAAGACCTCATTGGAAAGCAATCGCCCGCGCGGCGTGAGACGAATGAAATTGCCGTCTTGCTGCATCAGTCCGTCGCCGATCAATTCTGCGATCGCGGGCGACAAATTGTCGGAAGCTTGCTGACCGAAGATCGCCGCGACCTCTCCCAGGTCCACCCCCCGGTTCAGACGCAACCCGAGAAAGAAGCGCTCCTCCAGTGCGGCCGCGCGCGCGACCAATGTGCTCTGCAAGGGCGACCCTGCAACATATTTTTCCAGCACATCCGCGTTGGCAAAGCGCACCGCCTCGGCGTCCGGCGAGGCGGAGACTAGCATGGAGTGCGCGTCCACGCCGAAGCCGAGATACGGCTGCCGCGTCCAGTACTTGAGATTGTGCCGCGATTCTGACCCCGGTCGCGCGAAATTGGAAATTTCGTACTGGGCGACGCCTGCCGCTTCCAATTGTTCGCAGGCTGCGACATAGAAATCAGCCGTGGCCTCTTCGTCCGGGACGAAGTGCGCGTGATACCGTGTTCCGCCCGCAATCACCTCGCGGCCCAGGCGGGAGTCTTCGTCCACCTCGAGCATGTAGACGCTGACGTGCGATGCACCGGTCGCGAGCGTCTGCGCCACCGACCCCTGCCAGGTTTCTGCGGTCTGGTGCGGGAGGCCCGCGATCAGATCGACATTGAGGTTGGTAATCCCCGCCGCGCGCAGGCGGTCTATGTCTTCCAGAACGGTGGACCGCTTGTGCAACCGTCCAACCGCCGCCGCCTCGACGTCAACGAATGACTGCACGCCCAGGCTGACGCGGCTCACGCCGCAGCGCAGCAGTCCCTCGATAACGCAGGGCGCAAGCGTGCCGGGCGCGCACTCGACCGTAACTTCCGCATCCGGTGCCACGGAGAACTGCTCTCGGACCGCATGAAACACTCGTTGCAGTTGTCCGGGATCGAGGACCGTGGGCGTTCCGCCGCCGAGATAGATCGAGTCCACTTCGTGCTCGATCTGCCCACCCATTGCCTTCGCAATTTGCGGCGCATTGGCTACGTCTGCGCACACGCGGTCCACATACCGCTCAAATACAGACCGCGAAAAGACGTCCGACGCAAAGTTGCAGTAGCTGCACTTCGTCCGGCAGAACGGGACCGAGATGTAGATGCCCAGAGCCACAGTCCTGATTATCCCACCCTCAAACCTTTTGCTTCTTACCCGCGACCTTAGCCATCTATTTAGGTTAACCTGTTCATAGCGATGGCCCGTTTGACCGCAACATTTTGTCCGAAGAACTTTTGTCCGAGAAACAATGGCCCAGGAAGAAGAAGTATTAGGAAAAGCATATGACAGCCGCCTGATGCGGCGGCTGCTCACCTACCTGCATCCCTACCGCTGGCAGGTGACGATTGCCATTGTCTCGATCATCCTCAAGTCTTTCTGCGACGTATTGGGGCCCTATCTGGTGAAAGTGGCCGTGGACCGCTACCTGGCGCCGGTCAAGGGCGCAACCTCGGGCTTGTGGAGTTGGCTCAGCCCTCGACCGCTCCACGGCATCGCACAAATCTCCGCAATTTATTTCAGCCTGCTGGCCCTCACCTTCGTATTCGAGTTCCTGCAGACCTACTTCATGCAGTGGACCGGGCAGAAAGTGATGTTCGACCTGCGCAGCCAGATTTTTCGTCACCTGCAGCGCATGCACGTCGCCTTCTATGACAGGAATCCGGTGGGCCGCCTGGTCACGCGCGTGACGACTGACGTGGACGCCCTCAACGAGATGTTTACCTCCGGCGTGGTTTCCATCTTTGAAGATCTGTTTGTGCTGTTGGGAATCCTGGGCATCATGCTGTGCATGAACTGGAAGCTGGCGCTGATCACGTTCGCGGTTCTTCCGTTCATCGTGGTGGCGACCAAACTTTTCCGCGACAAGGTGCGCGATTCTTACCGGCGCATTCGCACCGCGATCGCCCGCATCAACTCATATTTGCAGGAACACGTCAGCGGCATGGTCGTGCTGCAGCTTTTCAACCGCGAGCGCAAGGCCTACCAGCGCTTCTCGGAAATCAACCGCAGCCACATGGACGCGTTCAAGGACGCGATCCTGGCCTACTCCGTCTACTACCCTGTCGTCGATTTCTTTTCCGCGATCGCGATTGCCTGCGTGATCTGGTTCGGAGGCCAGGATGTGATGCGCGGCATCGTCGCCAACAGCGTTTCCATCGAGTTCAACCGCCAGACGCTGGTGTCCTTTCACATGGTCGCGACTGCGGCCTCGCTCGGCGTGCTGATCGCTTTCACGCAATACGCGTTGCGCTTCTTCCGCCCCATCATGGACTTCAGCGAGAAGTACAACATTCTCCAGTCTGCGATGGCCGCCAGCGAACGCATTTTCAAGTTGCTGGATACAGCGGTGGATATCGTCTCGCCCGCCGTGACGAAGAAACCGGAAGGCCCAGGCCGCATCGAGTTCGACCACGTGTGGTTCGCGTATCGGGACATTCCGGCTGAGAGTGATGCTCATGTGGGGACGGCCGCTCCTTCGGCAAGCTCCGGGGAGGCTCCCGGCCGTCCGGCCGAGCAAAGCTCGGCTGGCTCTTGGCCGGGCAATGGAAATCCAGCCACTCTCGACTCCTCTCCCGACTGGGTTCTCCGCGACGTAGCCTTCACCATCGAACCCGGGGAAACCGTCGCCATCGTCGGCCACACCGGCGCCGGCAAGACCACACTCATCTCCCTGCTGCTGCGCTTCTACGATGTCCAGAAAGGCGCGGTCCGCATCGACGGCGTCGATGTGAAAGAAATGGACCTCGCCGACCTGCGGAGCCGCTTTGGCGTCGTTCTGCAGGATCCATTTTTGTTCAGCGGAACGATCGGAGGCAACATCCGCCTGGGTACCGAGCGCATTCTGGACGAGCACGTCGCCAAGGCTGCCGAAGATGTGAATCTCGGCGACTTCATCCGCGCCCTGCCCAATGGCTTCAACGAGGAAGTCCGAGAGCGCGGCTCAACGCTTTCGACTGGCCAGAAGCAACTCATCTCCTTCGCTCGCGCCCTGGCACACGAGCCAAAGATCCTGATCCTCGACGAAGCTACCTCGAGCGTGGATACCGAAACTGAATTCAAAGTGCGCGACGCCCTCGGCCGCATGGTCGAAGGACGCACCTCGCTGATCATCGCCCACCGCCTCTCGACGGTGCAGCGTGCCGACAAGATTATCGTGATGCACAAGGGCCAGGTCCGCGAAATGGGCACGCATCAGGAATTGCTGGCTAATCGCGGCATCTACTTCAAGCTGTATCAGCTTCAGTATAAGGACCAGGAGCTGAATGTGGCGCGGGCGCCGTCTCCCGCGAATTCCGAAGTCACCGCCAGCGCCGACGATTAGCGGTCACGCGTCCAGACTTGCGCACACCCTTGCTGCATGACGATTACAATGCTCTCTTGCGCATTCTGATCTCAGCCGGCGAAGCCTCTGGGGAGATGTATGGGGCGCAGCTTATTGACGCGCTGCGGCGGGCTGCCGAGCAAAAGCAGGCGGAGCTTCGCTCCGCCGGACAGCCGAGGGCGGCTGTCCCCACACAAACCACTAGCTTCCCCGAGTTTTTTGGCATCGGTGGAGACCGCATGCGGGCTGCTGGCTGCGACACTGTCGTCGACGCCAAAGACCTCGCGGTCGTCGGCATTACCGAGATTCTCAGCCATCTGCCCAAGATCCTCGGCCTCTACCGGCAATTAATCGCGGAAGCCGACCGGCGCAGTCCTGACCTCGCCATCGTCATCGACTCTCCCGCCTTCAACTGGCGGGTTGCCCGCCAGATGAAAAAGCGCGGCATTCCCACGGTCTATTACGTCGCGCCTCAGTTCTGGGCATGGCGTCAGGGACGGGTGCGCCTGCTGCGTGATTACATCGACAAGGCCCTGGTGATCTTCCCTTTCGAGGAGCAGTTCTATCGCGAGCGCGGCGTGGACGCGACCTTCGTCGGCCATCCTCTCGCAGAGCTGCCTCACCCGACCATCGAGCGCAGCGACTATTCGGCGCAATTTCATCTTGATCCCGCGAGATTCTGGATCACCCTGATGCCCGGCAGTCGCGTCAAGGAAGTTGGCATGAATCTGCCGACGATCCTGGAGTCGGCATCGCAGCTTGGCTCAGATTATGAGTTTCTTCTTCCAGTCGCTCCCACGCTCGACCGCAGTTTCCTGTTGAGCCTCATTGGCCAAAGGAGAATCGCTCTTGTGCCCGATGCCCTGCCGGCGCTCTGGCATTCGCGGGCCGGTATCGTGGCCAGTGGCACTGCCACCGTTGAAGCCGCGATGATGAATACACCGTTCGTGATGGTCTACCGAGTCTCGCCGCTGACGTACCTGCTGGGTAAGCCTCGAGTGAAGGTCCCCAGATTTGCGATGGTCAATCTGATCGCCGAGGAAGAAGTCGTCCCTGAACTTGTGCAACACGACTTCACAGCTGGCAAGGTGGTGGCTCGGCTGAACGAAATCCTACCCGGCGGCCCAGTGCGCGACCGCATGCTGGAGGGCCTGGCTCGGGTAAGAGCCCGCCTTCGCGCTCCGCAGGCTGGTTCCGGGGCTATCGAGCACCCGGCCGACCGCGCCGCGGACATCATCCTTTCGCTGCTCGCGAAACGCTAAGGCTCATGCCTAGTTATGAACTGTCATCCCGAGCGCTAGCGAGGGACCTGGGTTCTTGCCAGCGCAGGCTCAAACCAGATTCCTCGCTTCGCGAGGAATGACAAAATCCTGACACGCTGCCTCTCTAAACCTTGTGCTCCGACCATCTTTTACGTCAGAATCTTCATCATAGGAAATGGGTTATCATTTCCTGGAGACTCTCCTGAATGTTGATTTCTCCGCGGCGCGCTCTGAGCGTCCTTACGAGTTCCCTGACTCTGTCGTTGGTAGTTCTGCTGGCGATCCCATCGTGGGCGGCGGAAAAAGCGCGCTTGCGCGTGGACGACTACCAGATCGAGGCTGAACTCGAACCCCATCTCCACCAGATTACGGCTCGTGCCAAGGTCAAATTCACAGCCCTGCAGGATCTGAGCGTTGCCGTCTTCGAATTGCACAATGACCTGCACGTCACCAGGGTTCTCGACGAAAAGAACCAGCCACTGTCCGCCGAGCGCGTGACCCAGGATTCCACCGTGCGCGTTCAGCTGCCCGCAGGCTTGTCCAAGGATGCTTCCACCACCCTGACCTTTGAATACGAAGGACAGCTCGAATCGGGAGACAACAGCCCCGTGCCCGGCCTTAAGTTGGCTTATATCGGCGACGACACCAGTTACCTGTTCTACGCCGGTCGGTGGTTCCCGGTCAGCGGCTATGGCCTCAACCGTTTCACGTCGACCATCAGCGTAACCGTTCCCGCGCATATGCTCGTGATCGGCAGCGGCACAGCCACCGTCCGCGACGCTCCGGCTTCGAAGAAGCCCAACGCCAGCGTCCTGCCTACCAAGACTTTCACGTTTGTCTCCACCAAGCCCAGTTTCCCCGGCAGCATCGTGGCCGGAGTTTTTCAAGAGTACAAGAGCGACGAAGCCGGACTGGACCTGCACGTCTTCTTCAAGCCCACGCATCAGAGCCTCGCTCCGACTTACACCACCACCTCGGTGCAGGAGTTCACCTACTTCATCACGCTCTACGGCCTGCCGCCTTCGCAGAAGCTGAACGTCGTAGAATTGCCCGGAGACACACTTCCCTATCTCTGGGCGCCGGAAATCGCCGGGCTGGCGGGACCTTCCATCACCGAGAAGACGAACTATCGCCTGTTGGCCGATGCGATTGCCCATCAGTGGTGGGGCGTCTCGGTGAGTCCCGCGACCAAGGACGACTGGTGGCTGAGCGATGGCTTCTCCCGCTATTCGGAAGCGATGTATGTGGAGAACGCCGCTGGAGCCGCCGGCCTGGAAGAGGCGGTGAAGGATATGTCGGTCGGGGCCCTGGCCTACGACACGGTGCCGCTCTCCAGCGCCAGCAAGCTCGACATCTTCTCCACTGAATTTCAGTCGCTGGCCACCGACAAGGGCGCGATGATCCTGCACATGCTGCGCTGGGTGATGGGCGAGGACAAGTACAACAAGACGATGCGCGAATTTGCCGCGGAGTTCGCCGGGAAATCGGCGAGCATGGACGACTTCCGCGCCATCGCCGAGAAAAACTATGGGGAGCAGCTGACCTGGTTCTTCTCCCAATGGCTCGATTCCACCGGCGCCCCCGAGTTCAAGGTGAAGTACACCACTTACCGTCTGGGCGGCAATTTTGCCAAGGAATCGCAGAGCAAGCAAGAAAGATCCCCGGGATTCCGCGTCACCGGCGAGATTTCTCAGGATCTCGATCTGTTCCGCATGCCCGTGGACCTGCGAATTGATACCGACGGAAAAACCGAAAATCAGCGCGTGGAAGTGGTAGGCACGACTTCGCCTTTTTCGATTGAGACCTTCGGCCGTCCTCGTCGCATCGCGGTCGATCCCGACCACCATGTGCTGACCAACTCCAGCGATGTAAAGTTGCGCGCTTCCATTCTGCGTGGGCAGGCGATGCAGCAACAGGGAGATCTGACCGGCGCGCTGGTGGAGTTCAATAAAGCGCTCGACCTTAACAAAAACAGTTCCCTCGCCCACTATCGCATCGCCGAAGTCTTCTTTCTGCAGCGGAACTACCAGTCCTCGGCCAATGCCTACCGCGAGGGGATCAACGGCGACGGCGAGCCGCGCTGGACCGAAGTCTGGAGCCGCATCCAACTTGGCAAGATTTTCGACATCACGGGCCAGCGCGAACGCGCCATCAACGAATACCGTCAAGCCCTCCAGACCAATGACAACACCTTCGGCGCCCTCGAAGAAGGCCGGAAATATCTGCAGAAGGCCTACGAGCGGCCCAAAGAAAAACAGTAGAGGATTCGATCCGGGAGTTGCAGGTCTTGGATCCGCGCCGGCGGAGAGTTACGTCCCAATCCACCGCTCCGCCTCTTCGACCGAGCGGAAAATCTCGATGTTCCTCTGCGTCCGTAAAACTTTGTGCATCCGTGCAGCATGGTTCTGGACTGAGTTTCGCACCACGAACGCACGCTTAGCGTCAGGCGAGAAGGGATCGATTTCATCGGCCAATCTCAGGAATTCCTCAGCTTGCAGGTCAAGTACTTCGACCCCGGTCAAATCTACAATCTCGGAGTAATTTGGCTGGAACGACGGATTCGACTGCAGCAGCTTCGCGTATCGCTCAATATCTGCAACCGTCATCTTCTTTCCGAACTTTACGGCGACCAGCCTCTTTGCAGGGTCTAGGACATACTCGGCAGATCCGCTCATAGGATGCACAACCCGTTGGCTGGCAAACGCACCCCGATGCAGAACATCCTTGTCAGACAATGCACACCCCAATTCTGTCGAGTGATCTCTCGCAGTGATAATCGGCAAATTGCCCCGAAACTTCATCGTGCGGCGCCCCACGGCCGCTCTGCCGGCTAACCTTTTTCCTATCTCCGGGGTCTAAGTAACTACATGTCAGCAGGGAACTTTACCGAACCCGGCTGCGTATCTCTGATCAGATGTTGGGCGGGATTGAGACCCCTCGCCTGAACGTTACCCGGGTGCCCCCGCGCCCCTCCCCGGAGGCGTGGGGGCATGATTCTGCCATAGCCCTATGCGAATGCTTCTCGAGATCGTCCGGCAGTCGCTGTCGACCCTATGGGCGCATAAACTGCGTTCGTTCCTAACCATGTTCGGAATCGCCTGGGAGTGGGCTCCTTGCTGCTCCTGGTGGGCTTGGGAGAAGGGTTCCGCAGCGGCCAGGAAAAGCAGCTCGCTACCCTCGGACAAAACATCATGTTTATGTTTCCGGGGCGGATTCCTGCCGTCGAAGGCAGTACGCTGTCCGGGCAGACCTATTACTTCACCTATAAAGATTACTTGGCGATTCGCAACCAGGCTCAGTTCGTGGGCGCGCTGTCGCCCGTACTGAATCGAGAAGACATCCGCGCAGTCAGCGACTACGGATCGACCAACGGCCAGGTTTTCGGCGTGGCCTCCGACTACAACCAGATTCGCAACGTTCCGGTAGAACCCGGCCGCTGGTTCAATACCCAGGACAACTCGGAGCGCCGCCGCGTGGCCGTGGTGGGCTGGGAACTGCTCAAGAATATGTTTCCAGGGCGGCCCGCTGTCGGCTCTACGATTCTGCTGAACGGCATCAATTTCGACGTCGTCGGCGTGGTCGCGAAAGTCGGGCGCGATGGCAATAACGGCACCAACTCGCGCATCTTTATCCCGATCGAAACCATGCGGGATCTGTTCCCGTTGACCAAAGCGAATTCCGAGGACGCGATTTCGTTCCTCAACTATCAGCCCATCACCAAAGATCTGCACGCCGAGGCCAAGGACGAGATTCATCGCATCCTGGCGCGCCGCCACGGTTTCAGTCCCAAGCTGCAAGACGCCTTTGAAGATTGGGACACGATCGAAAATATGAAGCGTGTGGGAAAGATTTTCGACGCCATGGATTGGTTCCTGGGCGTGGTGGGAGTAGTGACCCTGGGCCTGGGCGCCATCGGCATTATCAACATCATGCTGGTCTCGGTGACAGAACGAACCAAAGAGATCGGACTGCGCAAGGCGCTGGGTGCGACCTATCGCGCCATCCTGACGCAGTTTTTCATCGAGGGAGCATTTCTCACGGCGTTCAGCGGTGGCATTGGATTGGCGATCGCAACCGGATTTGTGACGCTCCTGGCCATGTTGCCATCGCCCGAGGGCTTCGATACGCCGCGCATCATCCCGGCATCAGCCCTTGCCGCAATCGGCTCGCTGGCGATCGCAGGCATAGCGGCGGGCCTGTATCCGGCGCGCAAAGCAGCATTGCTCCCGCCGGTAGAGGCATTGAGGCAGGAATGAGCATAGGACGCTAAGAGCTAGAAGCTAGGAGCTGTTTCATGATCGTCGATCTCGCCACCCAGGCCTACAACGCGCTGCACCACAACCGTCGTCGCAGTCTGCTCACCATGCTGGGGATGGCATGGGGCATCGCGACGGTCGTACTTCTACTCGCCTATGGCACTGGCTTCGAGCGCGGACTGTGGTCCGCATTCCGCTCGTTCGGCACCAATCTGGTCTTCATTTTTCCCGGCCGCACCGAGTTGCAGGCCGGAGGCACCAAGGCCGGAACCCAAGTTCGCCTCACCATCAACGATCTCGACTCCATCCGCACCGAGGTCCCATTACTGAAGCGCGTTTCCCCGGAAGCATTCAAGAACTGCGTGGTCGCATACAGCACGCGTAGCTCGAACTATGGTGTCAGCGGCGTATATGCTTCGTATGGCCGCATGCGCAAGATGGATGTCGCGGAAGGCAGCTTCTTCAGCGAGGCCGACGACTTCACGCATACGCGCGTCGCGGTGATCGGCTCCGACGCGAAGAAAAAGCTCTTCTCCGGCCAGAACGCGCTCGGCGAGAACCTCCGCCTCGACGGCATTTCTTATCAGATCGTCGGCGTGCTCAAGCATCAGGTCCAGAACGGGGACGGACAACATCAACGAGCACGTCTATGTTCCCTTCAGCGCCATGAGCGATCTGATTAACACTTACTACCTGAGCTCGGTCGTCATGGAATACGAAGGCGACCACGCCAAAGTCGTGAAGGCTGTACGCGATTCCATGGCTTTCCACCACAGCTTTGATCCCAAGGATCCGCGCGCCATTTTCGTCTTCGACGTGTTCGCCGACCTGATGGATTTGCAGGTGATCTCCACCGGGATCAAGATTCTGCTGGGCTTTATCGGCCTGCTCACGCTGGGCATCGGCGGCGTGGGCTTGATGAACATTATGTTGGTGTCGGTCACCCAGCGCACCCGCGAAATCGGCGTGGAAAAGGCCTTGGGCGCCCACCGTTGGCACATTCTGTTCCAATTCCTCGCGGAAGCTCTGGTGATCACCGCTCTGGGCGGCCTGTTGGGCGTGGTGCTCGCTTATCTTGTCTCGTGGTCGGTGGGATCACTCACCCTCTGGAGTGCGTTTGAAGAGAATGCCAGCGAGGGCGACATTCACCTCTACATCGACTTCGCAACACTAATCTGGTCGACGGCAATCCTGAGTTTCGTGGGCATCATCAGCGGTATGCTGCCCGCGATCAAAGCGGCCCGCCTCAACCCCATCGAAGCCCTGCGCTACGAGTAGCCAGTCGAACGCGGCAGTGCAGTCTTCTGTGGTTCCCTTTGTCCTCTGTGGTTAAGCTCTCCTTCCTTCCGCTAAAATCGCGAGGTGCTTGAAGCCACCAGTTCGCGCCTGGACCGCGTCCTCGCCCAACTGCGCCTCTACGAACATCCCCTGCTGAACTTCTCCGCGCGCGCTAAAGGCGAAGGCGTCGAGATCATCATCAAGTTCAAAGACGAAACCGCTCCGGTCCACACCTACTACTTTGACCTTCATCCACGCGACCTCGACGACCCGCAGTTCGAATGGAGTTTCCAGCGCCAGCTCTTTGATGCGCTGCACGACTATTTCGTTGAGATGTTCATCCGCACCCCGCAGGATCGCGCCGAGCGCCGCCGGACGGGACTGTGAACGCGCTCCGCGAGAAGATTGAGCAGGAGATCCGAGAACACGGCCCAATGCCCTTCTCGCGTTACATGGAGTGGTGTCTTTACCTTCCCGAACTCGGCTACTACTCGCGCAACGCCGCACAGTTCGGCAAAGCCGGCGACTTCTACACGTCGAGCGACGTTCATGCCGTGTTCGGGCGCCTGCTGGCGCGCCAGTTCGACGAGATGTGGCGAGTTCTAGGCTCTCCTGAACACATCACGCTGAAGGAACTTGGTCCTGGCCGCGGCCTCTTCGCGCAGGACGTGTTGGATTGGTCAGAAAAGAAGTTCCCGGATTTCTTCCGAGCCTTGCGCTACGTTCTCGTCGAGAACTCGCCCGCTTTGCGCCAGCGCATCGAGCAGACTCTGAGCAGGCGCTTCGAATCGGGCAAGGTAGCGTTTTTATCTCCCGAGAATAAGTTAGGGAACAACACCATCGTCTTCGCGAACGAGTTCTTCGATGCGTTGCCGGTAGAGGTTGTGAGCTCGGAGGGATCGCTTCGCATCCACTCGCGCGATGGGCGCTTCGTCGAGACTTGGACGTCGCCTTCACCCGAGGAACTCGAATTTCTCGATCGCTATTCGATTCATCCCGAGCCTGGGGAGCGCGTTGAGGTTCCGCTTCAATCGCAGATGCATATGAGCACAGCGTCTTCTCTGGAACGCGGATTCGCGGTGGTCATCGACTACGGCTACAACCGCGAGGAGCAACTTGCAGGACGGCATCGCGGAACGCTGAAGGCGATTCGTCAGCACTCGGTGAGCGACAACCCATATGAAGCTCCCGGAGAACAGGACATCACTGCAGATGTGAACTTCACGGCGCTCGCAGTCGCGGCGGAGAAACAAGATATGCAGACGCAGAAGCTCATCACGCAATCGCAGTTTTTGCTGGGCATAGGCGAGGCCAATCAATTTGCGGACGCCTTCGAGGATTGCCGTTTGCCACAGGAGCGCGCAAAAGTTGCGTTGCAACTCAAGCATCTGGTCACGCCTGCGGGTATGGGTGAGAGCTTTCACGTGCTGGTGGCGAGCAAGGGAGTTGATTCGGAAAAGGCTGCGGCGCTGGCAGGTTTGAGTTTTGGACGGCGCTAGCCTGGTTGTTTGGTTTTTTCCGTTCTGGGAGATTTACTGTTGTGTAACCCCCACCCCCCGCCCCCGGTCTATTGGAATCATCGAGTTAGCAGGCAATAATATACTTGACAAATCAGACTCCGTGTCATATATTACTCACATGGACGGCAAGCAAATGAAACCAAAGACTTTGCAAGATGCGATTCTGTTCTTCTCGAATCCTGACAATGCGCTGGAGTACATGAAGCGTCTCCGCTTCCCTGACGGTGTTGTGTACTGCCCTCGGTGCGGTCGTAAGGACGTTGTTTTCCTCAAGAACCAGCGCAAATGGCAGTGCAAGTCCGTCCACCCCAAGCGCCAGTTTTCGGCCAAGGTTGGAACTGTGATGGAAGACTCGCCTATCCCTTCGGACAAGTGGCTTACCGCTGTGTGGATGCTGTCGAATTGCAAGAACGGTGTTTCGTCTTACGAGATCGCCAAGGCCATCGGAGTGACCCAGAAGTCGGCATGGTTTATGTTGCATCGCATCCGCTTGGGCCTGTCCCTCAATGCCAAGAAGTTTGGAACTAAAACCAAAATCGGTGGCGGCTCTGGCCCTATCGAAGTCGATGAGACTTTCGTTGGTGGCAAACTTCGCAACATGCACAAAGATCGTCGCGCACGTTTCGTTTCTGAAAAGGGCTATGGTACTGGCGGCGCGGTCGGCAAGACTGCTGTCATGGGAATGCTTGACCGTGAGATACGTCAGGTTCGCGCCAAGGTCGTTCCTAACGTCAAGCGCGAGACTCTGCAAGCTACCCTGTTGAACGAAGTGAAACATGGCTCCAAGGTATACACCGATGAAGCGGTCGGCTATGACAAGGTGAGCTACAACTTCGTCCATGACGTTGTTAACCACATGGAAACCTACGTCAACGGGCAGGTTCACACCAACGGCATCGAAAACTTTTGGAGTCTGCTGAAGCGGACTCTCAAGGGAACCTACGTTGCTGTAGAGCCTTTTCATCTTGAGCGGTATGTTGATGAGCAAGTTTTTCGGTACAACCATCGCAAGCACGAGGACAAAACTCCAATGACCGATTTGCAGCGTTTTGAGGCCGCTCTACCAATGTTCGTCGGTAAGCGCCTCACTTACTCGGAGGTCACTGGCAAGAACGAAGAAGCGCCCTTCTAGTCGCTTTTATCGTCAGCGCGGTCCGAAGCGGAAGGTTTCTTGACCTTCCGCCCTTTCTTCTTCGCCGCTTTCTCCGCGTCCAATTCCGCCCTTATCTCATCGTGCGGAACGTTCATCAAGTCGCGCATCGTGCGGTCGAAGCTATCGAATTCTGACATGTTTTTAGTGCTCATTGCTCTTGTTCCATCGCAGACCACAGCAGGTTTTCAGTCTTCTTATGCTTCGGTGGAAATCTCTCATCCAATTGTCGCTTAAGCTCGAACACAAATTCTCCGCCCTTGGCAACCAAATCAGGCACTACACCCCTAGCTCTTATATGTTCGTAAATACGCTGCACGCGCGACAGAGACCCTTCCAGCACCTCTTGAGTCAACTTGTCCGCCTTCAGCTTCGCAATAGTCCCGCGCTGAATGGTGCTTCGCTTGGCCACGCTGCAAATGGCATCGAGCGCAAGGTAATATTTGAGGTTGGCGCGGTCCGTTTTTGCCTCGACGCGCGCTACCACAAAGTCATCCACCTTTTTCATTAGTTGAATGGTGTGACCAAATACCTCGGGCTTGCATGTGTGGCTAAATATTTGTTTGTAGTCACTCTTGTCCAAATTAGGTTTTGAGCGGCGGGGGTAGAACTCTGCTACGGTTTGCGTTGCGAGACGTGAATCGTAGGGAGGGCCACCACC
>ODAK010001286.1_pt1 | contig 27787 bp, 25 predicted proteins | sample 1539591 | NCBI WGS metagenome assembly ODAK01 (sample SAMEA3539303, study PRJEB22396) | soil metagenome | biome: tundra; feature: field; material: soil | place: USA | collected 2010-05 | depth 0.15 m
TGGGCGCCATCGCCCGGTTCTACGGAAACCAGATCGGCGTGAAATACGGCGAGCCGTTCGTGGTGAAAGAGGCCATCCGGATCGACGATATCGTCTCCATGCCAGTAAGGTCGATCTGATGACGGGGGCTGCCACGTTAGCAGAAGAGAGTTCCTTTGTTGGGAATTTGAGTGCGGCGCGGTTTTCCCGGCGGCAGCCCGAAGGGCTGACCCACCGGATCCCACCGGGAAGTTCCGGAATATTTTGGGCGTCCTATGCTATATTCAACAGTCGAGAGCGGACTGAGTTTGTCGTGGTGCGCGTAGGGGGAAGGGTACTGCCGGAAGGCGAGGATAGTAGTTCCAAATGTGCGGTATTGCGGGATTTACAACGCTGAATCGATCCCCCGACCGGGATGTCGCCCGCCGGATCGCCGAAACCTTGTACCATCGCGGACCGGACCAACAGGGGATCTTTGAAGGCCGCGGGGCGACGCTATGCGCCGTCCGCCTGAAGATCATCGACCTATCGGGCGGCGATCAACCGATCATTACCGACGACGGCGATACGGCGATCGCGTTTAACGGCGAAATCTACAACCACCGGGAAATTCGGGCCGAACTGGAAGGACTCGGGCACCGCTTCCGATCCCATTGCGATACGGAGACGGTGCTGCGGGCTTTTCTCCAATGGGACACGCAGTGCTTCTCGCGGATGCGGGGGATGTTCGCGGCGGCGCTGTGGACCGAATCGCGCGGGCGTCTGGTGCTGGCGCGGGACCGGATGGGGATCAAGCCGCTCTACTATTGCCAGCGCGGCGGCGACGTCTACTTCGGGTCCGAATTGAAGGCGATTCTGGAGAATCCCGAAGTGCCGAGGCGGCTGGATGTGGAGGCGCTGGACACGTATCTTTCGGTCAACTACGTTCCCGGTCCACGAACCCTGATCCAAGGCATCGAGAAGGTTCCTCCGGGGCATCTGCTGGAATGGCGGCGCGGCAAGACGCAGGTTGAAGCATGGTGGAAATACCCGGTGGGGCCACCGCGGCGGCGCTCCCTGGAGGAGGCCAAGGAAGAGTTGGACTGGCTGTTGAACGATTCGATCCGGGAGCACATGGTCTCGGACGTCCCGCTGGGCGTGTGGGCTTCCGGGGGCCTCGATTCGTCCACCGTGCTGCACTATGCGGCGGCGCATTGCACGGGGCGGCTGAAGACGTTTTCGGTTTCGTTCAACGGGCGCAGCTTCGATGAAAGCCCGTATTTCCGGGAGGTGGCGCGGGTCTACGGCACGGATCACCATGAGTTCGACCTGAACCCCGACGTGGAATTGCAGACCGCCATCCAGGATTTCGCGTATTACTCCGACGAGCCGAGCGCGGACGCGGGAGCGCTGCCGGTGTGGTACCTTTCGCGCATGAGCCGGCGTCATGTCACGGTGGCGCTTTCCGGCGAGGGCGCGGACGAGTTGTTCGGCGGGTACGTGACCTACCTGGCCGACCGCCTGGCGCGTCCGTTCCGGCTGATGCCAAGCCCCCTGCGCCGGATGATGCGGCGGACTTTGGACCGGTACATGCCGGTCTCCGACGAGAAAATCAGCTTGGAATACAAGCTGAAACGCTGGATCGACGGAAGCTGGCTTCATCCGGACGAGGCGCACTTTTTCTGGAATGGGACGTTTTCACCGGAACAATTGCAGCAGCTACGGCCGGGGACCAAGGGGAGCGGGCTGCGGGCGCTGGCGGAGCGACTGGGGATCGACGCGGCGGGCGTGGAGCGGTACCTGCGTATCGATCAGAATTACTATCTGCCGGACGATATTCTGTATAAGACGGACCGGATGAGCATGGCGCATTCGCTGGAAGTTCGTCCGCCGTTCCTGGACCACCGGATTGTGGAGTTCGCGGCTTCGCTGCCCGCGAGCCTGAAGATCCGGGGCTTTAGACAGAAGTTCCTTCTGAAGGAACTCATGCGCGGGAAGCTGCCGCAGGCGGTGCTGGACCGCGGGAAGACGGGTTTCGATATTCCGGCGCACGACTGGTTCCGCGGCCCGTTACGCGGGTTGCTGATGGACACGCTGACGCCGAAGGCGGTGCGGGCCGCGACCGTTTTCGACGAGGAAGCAATCGAGTCTCTGATACGCGATCATATGGAGAGACGGATCAATGCCGGATATCACTTATGGGGCCTGCTGACGCTCTTCCTTTGGATGAGGAAGTGGAAGGTGGAGGTCCCTCCCATGGCGGACGTGGTTCGGCGGACTACGGCGGGCGCACTCGCTACCCGCTAATCGTCGCGCTGGTGGCGGCAGCGATCTTTCTGGGCTGCATCGTCAGCCCGCCATCGCTGATGGACGACGTAGATGCGGTGCAGGCGCAGATTGCGCGCAACATGCTGCAATCGGGCGACTGGGTCACCGCAAGGCTGGACGGTGTCGCCTACCTGGAAAAATCTCCCCTGAAATACTGGACGATCGCCGTGTCGTTCCTGATCTTCGGGGTCCACGACTGGGCGGCGCGGATGCCGCTGGCGCTGGCGACGGTGGGGCTGTGCTGGCTGACCGCGCGCTTCGGCGCCTGGGCGTTCGGGTGGCGCGGGGGCCTATATTCCGGGCTCGCGCTGTCGACCAGCATGGGGCTGTTTCTGTTCACGCGCATCCTGATCCCGGACGCGATGCTCACGCTGGCAATCACGGCGGCGTTGTGGAGCCTGCTGCGGGTCACCGACGATAGCGAAGCGCGACCGGGGCGCTGGGCGCTCCTGATGTGGGCCTCGATGGGTACCGGTCTGCTGCTGAAGGGGCTGATCGCGGCGCTTATCCCGATGGCCGCGGGTTTGCTGTACCTTTTCTTCACGGGGAAGTTGTTCCAGGGCCATACTTGGGCGAGGCTGCGGCCGTTCTCGGGGATGCTGGTATTCCTGGCGATTGCGGCTCCGTGGCACGTCCTGGCCACGTTGCGGAATCCACCGTACTTCGATTTCACGATGCACAGCGAGGGGGGCTCGTATCATGGGTTCTTTTGGTTTTATTTCATCAACGAGCACGTGCTGCGGTTCCTGAACCTGCGGTATCCGCGGGACTACAACACGGTGCCGAGGCTGTATTTCTGGCTGTTTCACCTGCTCTGGCTGTTTCCGTGGAGCCTCTACCTCCCTGCAACGCTGAAGCTGAACTACCGCAAGGCGGACCGCGCGTCCCAAGCGCGCCTGATGGCGCTGTGCTGGGGCGGATTCGTCCTGGTGTTCTTCACTTTCTCGACCACCCAGGAGTATTATTCGATGCCGGCCTATCCGGCCATGGCGCTGCTGCTGGGATCCGCGATCGCGAGCGACGGCCCGCTACTGAAGTACGGGACGAAGGCGATCGCCGCTGTGACGACTCTGGCCGCAGTGGCGGTGGCGGCGATTCTGTGGATTGTGCGGGGGGTGGCGACGCCGGGAGATATCTCATCGGCATTGAGCCAAAATCCGGAAGTGTACACGCTATCGCTGGGGCACATGACGGATCTGACGCTGGGGGCGTTCGCGTATCTGAGACTGCCGCTGGCCATAGCTGGGGTGGCGTTTGCGATCGGCGCAATGGCTGCCTGGGGGCGAAGGGCGAGCCGAACGCACGTCCCCGTGCTCGCGCTCACGGCGATGATGGTTCTGTTTTTCCATGCGGCGCGTGTGGCATTGGTGGTGTGGGACCCCTATATGGCATCGCGGCCGCTGGCGGAGGCGCTGCTTCACGCGCAGCCGGGAGAACTGATCGTGGACGACCAGTATTACGCGTTTTCATCGATTTTCTTCTATACGAACAGGCGCGCGTTGCTCCTGAACGGGCGTGTCAATAACCTGGTGTATGGGTCGTACGCGCCGGATGCGCCCACGGACGTGTTTATCGACGACCGCGATTTCCAACAGCGGTGGCGAACAAGCGTGCGGTATTACCTGGTGGCGGCGAGTCCCGCCATGCCGCGGCTGGAGCGTCTGGTCGGTCGGAACGCGCTACGCGTGGTCGCCGCAAGCGGCGGCAAATACCTTTTCACCAATCTATAAGAATATTTCGGACGTTTGTTTTCACCACGTTGAGGCTCCGGGCCGGGCTGTTTGAAAAAGCGCGGATGCTACTTTGAAATCGGGATGAGGGTTGCGCGGCTTCGCGGATTCGCGAGGCCGCTTTTTCTTGAGCGGGGACAACAGGGAAAGGCGAGGGCGGAAATGAAACGGGCGGAGAAAACCTCCAGGACTTGCGAAGAATGCAGCCGTTGGAAGGACGTCAAACAGAGGATCAAGATCGCCAATCTGCTGGATAGCGTGATCGGCGGCATCGAAACGAGGATCAAGGCAAAAGATCTGAAGCCGACCATGGCGGAGTATTTGAAGCTGTTGCAAATGGAGCAGGAGCTCGAGCAGGAAAGTCCGAAGGAGATCAAGGTGACATGGGTGGAACCGGCGACGATATCCAATGGCGAGAAATAACCTACGATCCGTTGCCTTCCCAGAAGCTCTTTCACAACTCGGAGGCGCGATTCAAAGGCTTCTCCGGGCCGATCGGTTCGGGCAAGAGCCAGGCTCTCTGCCAAGAGGCGATCAAGCTAAGCTACGTCAACGCGGGGCGCATGGGGCTGCTGGGCGCGCCGACTTACCCGATGTTGCGGGACGCGACCCAGGCGACGCTGCTGGAGATCCTGGACACGAACAAAATTCGGTACGAGCACAACAAGGCGGAGAACACGCTGACGATGAAGGACACCGGATCGAGGATCCTGTTCCGGGCGGTGGAGGAGTTCGAGCGCCTGCGCGGCACGAATCTGGCGTGGTTCGGCCTGGACGAGTTGACGTACACGCAGGAAGCCGCCTGGCTGCGGCTGGAAGGACGCTTGCGCGACCCGAAGGCGCAGTGGCTCTGCGGATTCGCGGTGTGGACGCCCAAAGGCTACGACTGGGTGTATCGCAAGTTTCTGGCGGCCGGGCAGAGCGCCTACGAGACGATCATTGCGAAGCCTTACGAAAACCGTCACCTGCTGAAACAGATTCCGGACTATTACGAACGGCTGAAAGCGAGCTACGACGAGAGGTTCTTCGAACAGGAAGTCCTGGGGTCGTATCTGAGCATGGACTGTGCGCGAGCGTACGCCGCGTTCGACCGGGGCACGCACGTGATGGACTTGAAAGTGGACCCACGTCTGCCGCTTCTGTGGGCCCTGGACTTCAACGTGGACCCGATGTCCTCGGTGATCGTGCAGGTAACCGGAGGCAGGGTGGTCGTGCTGGACGAGATTGTGATCCGCCACGGAACCACCTACCAGGCTTGCGAGGAGTTCTTGAAGCGCTACCAAGGGCACGGCGCCGGCGTGGAGGTTTACGGAGACGCCTCGGGGTACCAGCAGCAGACCACGGGAACGTCGGACTACGCGATGATCCGCGAGTACTTCCGGGTCCACTCCAGTTTGCCGGTGCAGCATCTCGCGCCGCGGTCCAACCCCAGCGTCAGGGAGCGGGTCAACCTGATGAACGCGAAGCTGCGGTCGGCGGCAGGCTCGGTCGGGCTGCTAGTGGACGGCAAGTGCAAGGAACTGATTCAGGACTTAGAGCAGGTGGCCTACAAGGCGGACACCTGCCAGATCGATAAGGACCGGGACCGGCTGCGGACGCACCTGTCGGACGCGCTGGGGTATCTGGTGTGGCATCACTGCAGGCCAGTGCAAGTCATCGGGGAGCGGCGAGAACGGCTGCTTTCTTGAGATCCATATGCAAAACATCAATCGCGAGCATCCGGAATACATCGCGCGCAAGGCGATGTGGAAGCAGTACAAAGACCTCTACGCGGGCGGCGAACGCCTGCGCGTGAACGCCTCGGATTACCTGGTGCGGCGGCACAAGGAGCCGGGCGAAGTTTACCAGGAACGGCTGAGCCGGGTGTTTTACGAGAACTACATCGGCTCCATCGTGGACTGGTACGCGGCGACGCTGATCCGCCGGGCGCCGGCTGTGCTGATAGAAGGAAGCGACACGGCGGCGAAGGATTACTTCAGTCTCCTGTCGGCGAATTGCGATCTGAAGGGCACGAGCCTCAGCGAGTTTTTCCGCCAGCGGTTCGTGCAGACGCTGGTGTGCGGCTGCTCCTACATCGTGGTGGACTTTCCACGGGCGAACGGCGCCGCGCTGACCCGCGCGGAAGAGGACGCGTCGGGACGCTCGCGCGCCTACCTGGTGGACTACAGTCCGGAGGAAGTCATCAACTGGAACTACGACGAGACCGGCGGCCTGGAATGGGCGGTGATCCGGACGTCGTGCCTTCAACAATCGAAGGTCACGGACGCGAAATGGGAGCGCGAGACGCGGTGGATTTGCTACGACCGCGAGAACTTTCAGATCTTCCGGAAGGCAGGCGAAGCAAGCCCGGCCGAGCTGATCGGCGAGGGTCAGCACGGGCTGGCAGCATTGAGGCGTGTGCCGTTGTTCCGCATGCAGGTGTCGGAGGGCTTGTGGCTGACCAACAAGGCCGCGCTCCTGCAACTGGAGCACTTCAATAAGTCGAACGCGCTTTCGTGGGCGCTGACCATGGGATTGTTCGCGACTCCGGTGATCTATTCGGACCGCGAATGGAACCAGATCGTCGGCGAGTCCTACTACATCCAGCTCGGGCCGCAGGATCGCTTCGGGTGGACGGAGCCGGAGGGCAAGGTTTATCAGATAGCGGCGGACAACCTGGTTCGGCTAACGGACGAAATCTATCGCGTCTGCTATCTGATGAACCAGGCCGGGACGCCGAGCGGCGGAGACCTGCAGGTTTCCGGCATCAGCAAACAGAGGGACTTCAGCGTGACGCAGGAGGTGTTGCGCGCATACGGAGACGCCGTGAAGGAGAGCATGAAGCAGGTTTTGTGGGCGATCGCGGCAGCGCGGCAGGACGGAATTTCGATCGATGTGTCGGGGCTGGACGAGTTCGACATCGACGACTACAGCAGCGAGCTGGACGATGCGAAGAAGCTGCTGGATCTGGGGATTGGCTCGGAGACGCTGAAGAAACAGGTTTTTAAGAACCTCGCCCTCAAGTACCTGTGCGACGCGCGGCAGGAAGTCAAGAACCAGGTGGCGGAGGAGATCGACCGCATGAAGTACGCGGAGTAGACAACGAGGGACGCGAAATCAGGAGGCTTATGGAAGGAATAGACGTTCAGGCGATCGTGCGGCAGGCGATCCAGGAATACGCCAGCAACGAACAGGCCAAGAGCGAACCGGCTTACAAGGCGGAGCTCGAGGACGAGCGGAAGCGGCGGGAACAACTGGAGCGTAGGCTGAACGAGCTGGTGGCGGAGAACAAACACAGCCGCAAGATTGCGGAGGAAGCGGAGCGCAGTTCCGCGGTACGAGCCGAACTGCAGCGGCTGGGAGTGGCCAAGATCGACCTTGCGTTCAAGGCGGTGAAGGACGAAATCGCGCGAACGGAAGACGGGCGGCTGGTGGCTCGGGGGGAAAGCGGACAGATGCCATTGAAGGACTATCTGTCCGCCTTCGTGAACGAAAACCCGGAGTTTCTACCAGCTCGCATCGCGGGGGGGACCGGAATGACGGCGACCTTCAAGGCGCCACCGGAGAGTAGAGAGGCGGTGACCCTCGAGCAGATCCGGCCAGGCATGAGCGCGGAAGAGATGCGGCGGGTACGAGAGGAAATCGTGCGCGTGGCGTCGCAGACCCTGCGGGGGCTGTGAAGAAGTACCAAGGACGGGCCGGAAGGCCCGACGGAAAGCAAAGTTAGGAGAACGAATGGCAGCAATTACCTCAACAAACGTCGCAAACGCGATTGTGAAACTGGTGGCGGCGGACGCTTTGCCGGTGCTGGTGGGGAACCTCGTCATGGGGAACCTCGTGAATCGCGATTACGAGCCGGTCCTGGCGCATGCCGGCGACACGGTCAACGTGCCGATTCCGCCAACGATGGTGGCCAACAACATCCTCGAAGGCGGGACGGTACAAACGCAAAACCCGAGCCTGGGCAACGCCCAGATCGTGCTCAACACGCACGCGGAAGCGACTTTCCAGATCCCGGACGTGACCAAGGTTCTGGCGGTCCCGGACTTGCTGAAGATTTACATGCAGCCGTCGGTGGCGGCGATCGCGCAGAAGATCGAGAGCGACCTTCTGAGCTTGTACGCCGGCTTCACGGCCAACGCCCCGGTGGGGACTCCGGCCACGCCGATCACGGAAGCCATCATCGACGCCGCGGAAACGGCGCTGTTCCTGGCGAAGGTTCCGCCCAGCGAGCAGAAGTTCATGGTGGTCGACGCGGCCACGTATTCGGCCTGGCGGCAGATTCCGCGGTTCAGCGAATTCCAAACCGCCGGCGACGCAGGCCTGCGTTCGATCGTCGATGGGACGGTGGGGAAGATCAAGGACTTCTTCGTATTCCGTTCGCAGTTCGTGCAGAAGACGGGAAGCAGCACGGTGACGACCCACAACATGGCTTTCGCGAAGGATGCCATGGGTCTGGTTATCCGGCGCCTGCCGCAGCCGCTGCCAGGGACCGGCGCCATTGCGGAGTACGCCGAGTTGGGCAACTTCGGCATGCGTGTGGTGATGAGCTATCAGCCGAACACGCTGGCGCAGCAGTTCACGGTGGACGTGCTGTATGGCTGCGGCGTGCTGCGGAATACCTCGGGCGTGCAGGTGAACACGTAAGGGGCGCAGTGAAACGAGGCAGGCCGGCCCAGAAGATGAATCTCCCGGCCTGCCCATCAAGGAGAACAAGATGGATCTGACAATCTATTACCAGAAGATTCGTACGTTGGAAGCGAGCATCCCGGACGCGTTTCCCGTGGTGGTGAGCCTGGAAGCGGCGGACGGCGGCAAGGCGGGCATACCGACCGAAGTTACGCGCGGGATCGCCGCGAAGATGGTCGTGGAAAACCAGGCGCGCTTGGCCACGGCCGAGGAAGCGAAAGCGTTCCAGGCGCTACAGGAGGAGGCGAAGCGGGTCGCGGACCAGATGGCGACGGCGTCGAAGGTGCAGTTATCGGTGCTGACGACCGCCGATCTAAACAGACTGAGGGGCGTCGCGGGCTCCCGAAAGGACTCGGCGTAACGACATGGCTCTGTTCACAGACGGTCCCGTATCGACGATCGACGATCTCTCGGCCCAGGATTCACAGCTTGCAGATGTGGCCCTTGCCGAGAACATCGACGTGACGCGGAAGCTGTCCCTGGCACAGGACGAACTCACCCTGGAACTGACCACGCTGCTCACCAGATCGAGCTTTGCGGGCCAGTCCTTGTGGCTGGGGCCGAATCCGAACATCGGCAGCGTGGTGGCGACGCCGGCGCTTAGGCTATGGCATACCTATCGCGCTCTAGAGATGGTCTACGCCGACGCATACAACAGCCAGTTGAACGACCGCTACGCGGGCAAACGCGATCAATTCCGCAGTCTGGCGAGCTGGGCCTATGAAAAACTGCTTCAAATCGGGGTCGGCGTCGCCTCCGATCCGATACCGCGAGCCGTCACGCCGAACGTGATGGCCGCGCCCTGCGCGCCAACTCCGCTTCCGGACGGAACGTACTATGCGACCGTGGCATGGACCAACAGGGCCGGCGAAGAAGGGGCGAGCGCGCCGCCGGCCACCATCACAACTTCCGGAACCACACTGTCGGTCCAGCCCACAAATCCGCCGGCAAATGCGGTGGGGTGGAATGTGTACGTGGGCAGCGATTCCGATTCGATGTTCCGGCAGAACGGAACGCCGATCGGGACCGGGCAGACCTGGACACAACCCGGGGCGCCAGCGACAACGGGGAAGCCGGCGACCGATGGACAGGCCCCGAGTTATCTGAAACCGGTTCCAAGGATACTCCAGAGGGGCTGATGACAGCAAAACTGGGAAGCGCCATAACGGCCAAAATCATTCAACGCATTACCGGGCCAGCCGGCGTCAATTCCAGCCTGGCCACGCTGACGGCGGCGGACAACACGCCAGGCGCGACGCTAGATGCCGCCCAAGTCCGCGCACAAAACGTCGCTCCGGATCTGGTCGAGCGCAGCAGGGCCGTCCATTACCCGGCGGTCAACGTGTACTGCGAAAAGATCGTTAACGCCTTGACCGAAAAGTTTCGGAGTTTTTCGGGATCGGCGCAAATGTCCATTGAGGTGCGGCACTCGCAGGACGGCCTGGAGGGACTTCAGGACGCGCTGGAACTGTACACGGACGCGGTGGCGCAGACGCTGAACGCGTGCCTGGGCGATTGGGGCGGTGGAATGTTTTACGGCGGGGGATACCAGGTGTCGTTCGGCGCCGTGAAGCACGGCGGCAAGAACTTTATCCAGACGGCGAAGATCACATTCGAGATTGGAGTGAGCAGAAACTAGTATGGCCTCGTATATTTCCTCTAACGCAAACCGTTTCTACACGGTCGTGGAGAGCGCATACGGCAACGTGGCGCCGATCACCTCCGCGAATCGGATTCCCGCCCTGAAGCTGACGGTGCGGCAACAACTCGAAGTCATGGCGCGAAAGGACAAGACGGGCAGCCGAACGTTCGCGGGCCTGCCGACGGGCGGCCGGCGCCGCACCGACTTTGAACTGCGGACGTATCTGACGAGCTGGCAGCAATCTGGCGGACCGGGCTCGGGGCCCCCGCCAAGCGGACCGTCACCGGATTCTTCGCCGGGTCCGGGGTACGGGCCGCTTTTTCAGGCAGCGTTAGGCGGGACACCGCTCGAGTTCGCGGGCGGGACGGTGGCTTCCAGTACCGGGACCGGCCAGCTCGCGTTTCACACGCCGCACGGGCTCGTGGCGGGACAGGCGGTCTCGTGCGGAGGCGAAATTCGGTTCGTGGCTGCGATCGTGAATACGACGACAGTGCAAATGAATGCGCCGTTCACAATCCAGCCCGCGGTCGGCGGAACTGTCGCGGCGACGGTGACCTACGCTCCCGCGACGGAACTGCCGAGCGTGAGCGTTTTCGATTACTGGACGCCGACGACCGCAGTGCAGCGGCTGCTCCGCGGGGCGGCAGTCGACCAGATGGACATCCTGGTAAACGGGGACTACCACGAATTCCATTTCAGCGGGCTCGCGCAGGACGTGCTGGACAGCAGTAGCTTCTCCGGCGGGGCCGCGACATTGCAGAGCTTTCCGCAGGAACCGGCGCTTGACGCATTCGACTATTCGATTGTGCCGGGACACATGGGCCAGGCATGGTTGGGCGCATCGCCTTCGCAGTTTTTCACGATCACGAGCGCGACGGTGACCCTCAAGAACGGCTTGGCAACGCGGTCGAAGGAATTTGGGACCAACCTGCCGCGGGCGATCGCGCCCGGCGAACGCTCGGTGACTGCCGCGTTCAATCTCTACAGCTTGGACGACGACGCCACGAAGGGGCTTTACCAGGCGGCTCGGCAGCAATCGCCCATCAGCCTGATGTTCCAATTGGGCGAAGCCCAGGGCCAGGTCATGGGCGTGTTCCTGAAGAGCGTGATCCCGGAAGTGCCCGAATTCGACGATGGCGAGAACCGGTTGCAGTGGCGGTTTCGGGGATCGCGGGCGCAAGGGACGGTGGACGACGAGATCGCGGTGGCGTTCGGGTAGGGAGCGACCGGCAATCGGCGGTCAGCTCATTTGGTTCTTTCATGACATACGAGAGCGTGAAGGTTGTAGACTCGGCGGTTGCGCCGGGGGTTCGGTTTACGGTGGCGAAGATGTCGTTCGCGCGGCGGGTGGAACTGATGCGTAGGGTTCGCGAATTGGCTCGACGCATGGAGTTCCTGGAGGGGGGCGAGAGCGCCGGCGACAAGATGGATGCCGGGCTGCTCCAGGCGGAGATCGACCGGCTCTACCTGACGTGGGGGCTGCGAGCGGTATCGGGCCTCGAAGTGGACGCAGCGGAGGCGACTCCGGAATCGCTGGCGGAGGCGGGGCCGGAGAGTCTTTTTCGGGAAGCGCTGGCGGCGGTGCGGGCGGAGACGGGGCTGAACGAGGCCGAACGAAAAAACTGATCGTCGCCTTCCATTTTCAGTTTTCCAACCAGGCCGGTTGGAAGTGCGACGCCTGCCGGAGATCCGGCCTGGAGCATAAGCGGCGGTGCGGATGGCTGGCATCCGGCGAAGAGAAGAACGCGCCGCTGGTGTGGGCGAGGAAGGGCGTCTCGCTTCAGACCTGTCCGAAATCCTACGTCACGGGGGAGAGCCTGGCGCTGGTGGAGGAGTTTCTCGTTCGGCGGCGCCTGCGAAGGAGCCAGTTTTCGGAGCTGAGCGCGCGCCAAGCGGAGGCATTCGTCATTTTGGAGAAAGCTCTCGCGACGGAGACAAACGATGACCAAGACCACACAAGAGAAGGTGCTCGATGAGTTCACGGCGATTGCCGGGCGGGATGCGCCTGCCCTGAACGCGATACTCGGATCGCCGCAGGATCTACCGACCTCTCTCGGAGCCATTGCGGCGCAGGGGGGAAGCACGGGATCCGCGACTGCGTCGAACGGCCCGGCGAGCAGCGGGGGAGGCACCACGGCGGCTTCGGTGGCGAAGACCGTGTTGGAGAGCGGCCTGGGGCTCGTGCCGTTGATCGGGGGCTTAATTGGGCTCTTCAGCGGCGGGGACTCCAACGCTCCGGCTCCGCTGGTGAAGTACGCCATGCCGGCGTCGATCGACTTCGAGACGGCCGAGACCGACGGAGGGCTGATCGGCGTCTCTTACGACCAGATGGGTATGCCGAGAGCGTATAGCGGAGGATCGCCGAGCCAATCCTCGACGGGCGCAGGAGGCTACGGCGGCGGGGCCCCCAGCGGAACGGGCGGGCTCCCCGCGCAGATCACGGTTAACGTGCAGGCAATGGATTCGCAATCGTTCATGGACCACAGCGCGGACATCGCGGCGGCGGTCCGGAACGCAATGCTCAACCTCAACTCGATTAACGATGTGGTGAACGATCTTTGACCATGGCCACCTTTCCAACACTGAAGACCAGCGCGGTAATTCAATACCCGGCGACACGGAACGTTCGCTATCAGAACCAGGCGCTGCGTTTCGTCGATGGTACGGAACAGCGCTACCGCGACTGCGCCGGTCCACTGCGGCGCTGGGAGATCCAACTGAACCAACTGGATGAGGGTGAAATAGCAGCGCTGGAACAGTTCTTCACCGATAACCAGGGAGCGTTCGGAAGCTTCGCTTTCACCGATCCCTGGGATGGGACGGCGTTCCCGAACTGCAGCCTGGAGATGGACGGACTGAAAACGACGGCAACGGCGGAGATGAATTGCGCTACTTCGCTGACCGTGGTTGAGAACCGAGGGTAAGTATGCTGGTGTACCCACAACTCGGGACGGGAGCGTTGGGCCAGTTTCCGATTCGGAAACAGCAGCGCGCGCGCACGGTGGTGAACGCCGCGGCGGACGGGAGTTCGTTCAAGCTGGCCGACCCGGCTGGAACGACCACCGAGTGGACGCTGGCGTACGCGTGTCTGACGGACGGCGAGAAAGCCGCGCTGGAGCAGTTCTTTGCCGCCGCGGAAGGAACGTTGAACGGATTCACGTTTCTCGATCCGACGGCGAACCTGCTCTCCTGGAGCGGCAAACTGGACGAAGCGGTTTGGGCGCGGGATCCCCTGGTCTCGGTCGCGGTCGGGATGGCGGATCCGGCCGGAGGATCGGGCGCCTGGCGCATGGCGAACCCCGGAGCCGCAGCCCAGGCGATCTCGCAAACCCTGGCGGCGCCGGGCGGATACCTGTATTGCGTCAGCGCCTACGTGCGCGCGGAAGCGGCTTCGACGGCCACGATGCTGCTGGGAAACAGCCGGGGAGAGCAGGCGGTTCAAACGCAGTGGAGACGGATCGCGTTCGCTGGAAACGGAGACGCAACGGCGGAATCGATCCGCTTCGGCCTGGAGATTCCAGCGGGCGCAACGGTGGATGTATTCGGGATACAGGTAGAGCCACAGTCGGGGGCGTCGGTTTACCGGGCCAGCACAACCGGCGGAGTCTATGAGAATGCCCGCCTCCGCGACGACGAACTCTCAATCACGACTACCGGTCCCAACTACCATTCCTGCACGGTGAACATCATTCATGTCAACCATATTTGAGCTGAAGGAGCAGGCGGTTACCGACACCCCGCTTCTGCTATTCGACTGCACGCTGCCGGGCGGGCGGACAGAAAGGTGGAGCACGCACGGCGTGGCCGCGAACGGCGGCGCTTACGCGGCGCGCGTCCTCCAGCACAGCGTCTTTGAGATGCAGACGGCGTCGGCGCAAGGCGTGGACGGGATTGCGCAGATCTCGATCCTGCTGGCGAACGCCGATTCCCATTTTTCGGAGATCGAGCGCTCGACCGGGTGGAAGGGCGCCCGGCTGACGGTCAGTTTCCTGTTCTACGACCTGCGGAATCAAGTTGCGGCCAGCGACATCGCGCTACTGTTCCAGGGGATCTGCAACCCGCCGGACGAGATACTGGAAGCGACGTTCCGGATCACGGCGACCAACCGGATGAATTTACAGAGGGTACTGCTCCCCCAGGTCCGCATCCAGAGGGTGTGCCCGTGGGACTTTCCGGCGAATGCGGACCAGCGGACGGAGGCGATCGACGGCGGAAGCAACGGGAAATACTCGCGGTATTACCGTTGCGGGTACTCAGCGGGAATCGCGGGGGGCACGGGGAACCTCGACGGGAGCGATCCGTTCACAAGCTGCGGCTACACGAGGAGCGACTGCCAGGCGCGCGGCATGTTCGCTAATTTCGGCGGCATCGAATTCGTTCCGCCGGCTATCAGCGTTCGCACGTCCGGGGACAAGAACTGGCACACGTCGGCGGTGGCCGTAAACACGGCGCTGTACAACGATTTCGTGCCTTTAGTCTATGGGACGGCGTGGTACGCGCCTCCGATGGTGTTCGCGCGCAACGACGGCAATCTGACGCGAATGGAGGTCCTGCTGGGGATCGGCGAGATGCAGGGCGTGCTGACCGTTCTGGTTAGCGGCGTGGAGATTCCGCAGGGCGTGGCCGGGACCGATATGACCGGGAGCGGCTGGTACAACATTCCGACCCTGGGGACGCGCTCTGGGACGCTCGACGCCAACTTCCTGGATGGGAGCGGGCAGCCGGCGGGCGACCCGTACGGAGGCATGGCGTACCTTTCAGTTGTGGTCCCAAACCGGCTGAACAACGGGACGACGCTTCCCACAGTCAAGGTTCTGGCGCAGGGGCTGAAGGTTCCGACTTACGACGCCGGCGGCGCGCAGACGGGCGAGCAGTTTAGCAGCAACCCGGCATGGATCCTGTTGGACATCCTCCGGCGAATCGGCTGGGCAGCGGCGGAGATCGACATCCCCAGTTTCGCAGCGGCAGCGGCATACTGCGACGAGGCGATCGACGGGCTGGACCTCTACGGCAACGCGATCTCGCTCCCGCGGTTCCAGTGCAACCTGGCCCTGAAGACCCGGAAAAGCGCCGGCGACGTGGCGCGCGGCGTGCGAACCTGCGCACGGCTGCTGCTGACGTACGGACAGAACGGGCTTTTGGAGCTCCGCGTGGAGAACGCGATCGCGAACGAGCAGCCCACGAAGCCGGAGTGGTCCAACAGCGTCGAATCCCTGAACGGAGGCTGGCCGGGCTACGAGTTCGGAGACGGGAGCAACGGTTTCACGGGAATCCTGCGGCGCGCGAGCGGGGAGCCGAGCGTCCGTGTGTATTCGCGTAGCATGGCGGATACGCCGAACTGTTTCACCGTGGAGTTTCAGGATGCGCTGAACGACTACCAGCAGGACGGCTTTTCAGTGGTCGATTCGGACGACGTGGCGCTGACCGGGCAAGAGATTGCGACGACGCTGAACGCGATCGGGATTCCGAACTACGACCAGGCGGGGCGCATATTGAAGCTGAACCTGGACAAATCGGTCCGCGGCAATACATACATCGAGTTCCAAACGAGCGTGAGATCGCTCGGCTTGCGGCCGGGCGATCTGATCACAGTCACCTACCTCAAGGAGGGATTCAATCGGCAGCCATTCCGAACTCTGAAAATAGCGCCTGGGATCAACCACCGGGTAACGACAATCACGGCGCAGATTCACGACGATGCATGGTACGCCGACAGCAACGGCCAGGCGACCTCGGCGGCGGGAGGGCGACGGCAGAGCGACGCCGGCATGGGCGTCCCCCGGCCGCTGGTGGGCAGCGTGGTAGATCAGAACGGAGACCTCCAGTTCGGCGTGACGGAAGCTTCCGATACCACCGGCGATGGCTCCGTGGAAACAAATGTAACAGTGAGCTACGTGGCTTCGCCCCCCAGCCAGGGAGCGGGGCCGGGCATCCCGCTGGTGAGCTTAACGCCGGCGGTAGCGGCGGGTGGAACGCTCGCAAGCGGCCAGGTTCTGTACTACGCAGTCTCGGCAAGGGACGCCGGGGGGAATGAGAGTGCGCCGTCCTTCCTGGTGACGGCTGCGATCGCAAGCGATGGGAGCTCGGTCACGCTTTCCGGGCTGAGTTTCGCCCCCGGTACGACCGCTTTCCACGTCTATCGGGGCAGCACTTCGGCGCAACTGTTCCGAATCGCGACGGACCAGCCGTTGGCGAGCCAGTTCATCGACACAGGCCTGGCGCAGCAATCGATCGCGCCGCCCGACCCCAATTTCGATCATGCGAATTTTTACTGGCGCATGGAGTTGCAGCCGGAGACCGCGGCTATGCTGCACTCGGCCAACACGGCAGGCAACGGCGCGCTTCAGATGCCGAAGAACTCGTACGGCGGAATGACCGCGCGGATCACGCGCGGGCGCGGTGCGGGACAGGAGCGCACGATCGGCTCGAATACACAAACGACGCTGACGGTATCACCCGCGTGGGCGGTAGAACCGGATGCGAGCAGTTACTTCGTAGTGGCGGAGAGCGGGTGGAAGTTCGGCACCCAGACGACCAGCGCGATGGCGCAGATCGCGATTCCGAACCTGTCGGGAGAGGTAGTGCAAATCACCGGACGCGCGGCCAACGTCAACAACGTGGAATGCGACCCGGAGATCTCGATTGTCACGCGATGGCAGATCGGCGGCTCAGGCGTGGCCGACGCGGCCGTGCCGCCGCAGCCGCTTTTCGGTCTGGGACCCGGCAATCAGGGCGGAACGGCGATACTGAGCGGCGTCGCGTTCACGAACCTGACGAACACACGGTCCATTTCCTCGGCCACGCTGACCATGTACTACTGGAATGAGCTGGCCGGCTCGCCGGCGAGCACGCTCGCAAACGCGGTGGGAGCGGAGGATGTACAACTCAACCTGAACCAGCCGGGACCCGGGCAACCGGGAAGTTTCCTTCAGATCGACGGCGAAGTGATCCGCGTGGAAGCGACGCTTAACGGCGGCGCCAGCTACCAGGTGACGCGTGGAGCCCACCTCAGCCAAGCCGCGGCGCACGGGGCGCAAGCGCCGGTCTATCATCTCGCCAGCAAGACCGCGATCGCACCGTTTCCACCCGAATTCTTCGGGAGTCCATACAGCGGGAGCTGGAACTACCCGGTCATTCTGCCGGATGCGCGAGTGGCGAGCGCCGAGTTGTTCGTAACGAATAACAAGGGGAACAGCGAGACGGGCAGCATTTCTCTCACCCACACCACGGACCTGGGGTTGCGCACGTTGTCCGGCGGACAGTACACCATCCAAGTGGACGGTTACCTGGCGGTAGATCAATCGGCGGCGGCGGCCCTGGTAATCGAAGCCTCGCACGCGGTGCGGGACGTTTACGCTGTGATGGGCAAGGCGGCAGACGCAGAGGTGAAACTCCAATTGAACGTCGATGGGAACCCATACTGCACGCTGAGGTTCGATCCTCCAGGCGTCTTGGTATCCAATAGCGTCAATGGGAATGCGCTGCCGCCGTTTGCGGCCGGCTCGCAAGTCACGCTTTCGATTCTCTCGGTGGGGCGGGCGTATCCCGGCGCGGATCTGACTGTGCTAATTCGACTCTAGACATAAAATGGGGGAGCAACTCACCAAACTGCGGCCCGACCGGGACTTGCAGTGCTACTTCCAGCGGCCGAGCGCGGTGGCGGCCTTGAGCGCAACCAGTGAGACCGGGTTCACGGTGTCGGGATCGTTTCGCCAGCAGTTCGATTGGGCGGTGGTCGAGTGGAATCGCGACAATGTGTTCGAACACCCGGCTCTGCGATGCCTGCCGGATGGCGACCTCAGCGGTTTGCATCTCTCCTACGACGAGGAGCGCCAGAATTGCATGGCCATGGACTGCACGTTGTGGCCGACGGTAGACTGGCCCTACCTGCGAGTCTGGGCGACGGGTGCGGACGGCGCGGAGCGGGAGTATAAGGTTCCCCTCAAGGCGAACGCGGCGCCCGCGGAGGGAAGCTATGCGCCGGCCCAGGCGGTATTCGAACTCGCAGGAACGGTGAGCGCCTCCGACTATGTGGAGTTGGTTTGGGCGGCGGCGGATGGGGTGGATCCATCGACCCAGCATGCCACCCACATGATGTACTACAACGATGAGCTGAAAGGCGTGGCGGCGCTCTTGGCGAGTGCGATCAGTGCAAACTCGGCCGCCACGGGCATGACGGCCGCGGCGGACGGGACGCAGATCACGCTTCAGTACAGCAGCGCGGCCGGCGCAAATGGGAATCGCGTCGGGGTTTACGGGAACGTGAGCGGCCTGCAGACCGAATTGTGGCAGCCCACTTGGCAGACCATGAGCGGGGGGACCTCGCCCTCGAAGTGGCACGTCGATCTGGACTTCAGCAACCTCATGGGTTACCTAGGGCCGGATTTCACGACGCTGGCGCAGGTACCGACGGGCGCGGTCCGGAGGATGCGGTGGACATGGGCGGCGGATCAGAAGCCAGGCAGTTTCGTCAGGACCGAGTTCCAGGTGGCGATCTCAAACTGGACGGTCAGCGGAACGAACCGCACATACCAAGTCGCAGGGCCGGGAAGCTGGCGCGTGGAAGACGACTCGGACTCGCTCGTCCGGCAGGGCGCCTGGGGGAATTCCGCCATTGGTAATTACTCGGGTGGCTCCATCCGGCCCACGGAGACCCTGGGCGCATCCGTCTCGTACACGTATACGGCGACCGGAAGTCACACGCTATACCTGGGGACGCGCAAGTTCCTCAGCGATTCCGCGTGCGGGGCGCAGATCTCGATCACGATCGACGGGGCCACGCATGGCGAAAGCCTCGCGTTCGGCGGCCAGGAAGACACGCTGGTGCGGATCAAGATTGCCGATCTCAGCGCCGGACAACACTCTGTTACGACCGCGCATGCGGGCGGCGGGGTTTTCTATTTCGATTTTTACGAGATCGCCTACCCAGCCGCTGCGCTGCCTTCTTTCGAGCAGGTCCTGAATACGACGCTGGCGACCGACTGGGATACCGATCATTCGATCGCCTTGGCTCCGGAGCGCACGGCCTGGCTGATGCAAACGCTCGGCTTCGGCGGACGGGCGAACCATTATGCGGGCGCGATGTGGTTCTACGAACTGACGCGCCCGGGACATCAGTACGCCGGTGCGACGGTGACGTTCACGGGCGTGCCGGAGTTCGGCGTACACACCAACGTCAGCGTGGGAAAGGCGCTATTTGTTCACTTGAATTTCATTGCGGACACGGCGGCGAGCGTGGTGAAGGCATTGGAATCCGCAATCAACGCCGGAGCCACGGCGGTCTGGGCGAGCGCAGAGGGTGAAACCTTGACGATCTGCTCGCGGACGATGGGAGCGGCCGGCAGCGGCATGGCGATCGCCGCCGACACCAGCGGAAGCACGAGCTTCACGGCGCAGGCGAACGGCCCGCTGACTGGCGGCGTGGACGGCGATCTTTCCACCATGCCGTGGGCTGAAGGCTGGCGCACCGACCTGGGATCGTCTCCATGCATCAATCGAGCGGCGCGCGACTGGCACACCAGTTACTTCCGCGCGTTGAAGGGGTACGGTATCGACGCGACGGCGGCGTTTTCCATGGAGCTCCAGCATGGCGACCCGCAGCCGGCGACGGGGATCGCGCAGCGTTATCCGGACGGAAGTCCCGCGCTACTCAACACGCCCGCCTTGCAGACGAACTTCTCGCCGGCGAGCACCGCCTTTTGGCGGCAGGTCTACCTCGACATGGCGAATATCATGAGCGTGGCGGGGACGGCTCCATACTTGCAGTTCGGGGAGGTCCAGTGGTGGTACAATGCGGCGGCGGCGGGCATGCCCTTCTACGACGACTACACAAGGGGCGCGTTTCGAGCGGCGTACGGGCGGGAGATGGGGGTGATTTCGAGCCAGGACGCGTCTCCGGACGCCTTCCCGGACGAGTGCGCGTTTCTGCCGGCGCTCATTGGCGAATTCACGAAAGCGATCATGGATTTCGTGCGAGCGTCGCACGCCGACTCGCGCTTCGAATCGCTATATCCGCTGGACGTGAACGACACGACGTTGAACAGGATCATCAACTATCCGAACGCGTATTGGACGCCGGCGAGCCTCGCCTGCCTGAAGACGGAGAACTTTATCTACACCGGAAATCGCGATCTGGACAAGGCGCGCGAGTCGATCGATTTGCCGATGCAGCTTGGGTTCCCGCCTTCGCAGAGCAGCCACCTGGTGGGAATCGGAGACTACACCACGCCGTGGCGGAAGGAAAGGCGTCTGGCGCTGGAAAATGGAGTGGGGCCGGTGGTATTGTTCGCGCTCGATCAATTCTGTTTGATCGGGTATACGTTGCCATTGGCCCGGAGTTCGCGGCGCGCCCAGAGGATGGGGTCGCGGTGACACGCCGCTGGCAAGACCGGCGGCAGTACTACAACGTTGCCAGTGCTTCGCCGGTCGTTTTCTCCACGTCCGCGTGCAGGCTCGCTCCGTGCGCGTCCATCGTCACGATGGCGGCGAAACCGTTTACCCGCAGATGCCACATCGCTTCCGGGACGCCGAACTCCAGCAGGTATACGCCCTTCACCTCTTCCACCGTGCGCGCATAATACTGCGCGGCGCCGCCGATGGCGTTGAGGTAGACCGCCCCGCATTCCTGTAGCGCCGCCAGCGTCTTTGCGCCCATGCCGCCCTTGCCGATGACCGCGCGCACGCCGTAACGCCGGAGCACGTCGGCTTCGTACGGCTCCTCGCGGATGCTGGTGGTCGGGCCGGCCGCCATCACGCGCCAGCGTTCTCCTTTTAGCATTACCGGTCCGCAGTGGTAGAGCACGGCGCCGTTCAAGTCCGCCGGCGGCGGATTCTTCATCAGGTACGCATGGACGCTGTCGCGTCCGGTGAACATTTCGCCGGAGATGAGAACTACGTCGCCCACCTTCAGGGCGCGCATTTGGGCCTCGGTCAGAGGCGGCGTCAGAACCACTTCGCGGCCCGTCAGAGGAAAACCTTCGCCGCGCGCCATACGCTCCACGGGGCGGGCCGGATCGCGGTACAGCCACTGGGCGATCGCGCCGGTGTTGACGTCGAGGCGCACGCCCAGGCGGCGGAACGCCCAGCAGTCGTACGCCACCGAAACGAAGAAACTGGCCGGCAGCCGGTTCGCCGCCATGACCTTGCAGCCGATCAGCGAAGCCTTCCCGCCGAACCCCATCGCGCCCACGCCCAGCTTGTTGGCCTCTCCCAGGATTCCGGCTTCCAGCTTCGCCAGCGTGGGGTCGGGGTTCACGTCGTCGAGCGTGCGGAACAACTGCCCCTTGGCCAGTTCGTACCCGTGCGCACGGTCGCTGCCGATACAGACGCCCAGCGCTCCCGGCGCGCAGCCTTGCCCCTGTGCCTGCCAGACGGCGTGCAGGAGGCACTTGCGCACGCCTTCCAAGTCGCGGTCCGCGCGGCCCAGGTGGTCCAGGTCGCACGGCAGCGAATATTGGATATTCTTGTTTTCGCAGCCGCCACCCTTGAGAAGTAGCTTGACCTCGATCTCATCCTGTTCCCACTGCTCGAAATGGATGACCGGGGTTTCCGGGCCGAGATTATCGCCGCTATTCTTGCCGGTGATGGAATCCACCGAATTAGGCCTCAGCTTACCGCGCCGCGTGGCCTCGGCCACGGCCTCCAGAATCGCCTTGCGGATCGCGATCTGATTGACGCCCACGGGCGTGTGGACCAGGAACGTCGGCATGCCCGTGTCCTGACAGATGGCGCCGGTGTCATCCGCCGCCATGTCGACGTTTTGGAGGATGATGTCGAGCGCCCGCGCGGACTGCGTCTTCGGCGTTTCGAGGTCGGCGGCCATCGACATGGCGGCACGCACGTCGGGCGGCAAATTGGTGGACGTCTGGACGACTAGTTCCAGAAGGCTGGCGGCAAGGAATTCCATAATCGCATCGGCTAACGCTTATCTTAGCAGGGCGCCGAGAGGACCCTGCTATTGCCGCAAACCGTAGAGGCCGCGCTCGAAGATGTAATCGAGAACTTGTTTCGGGACTCCTGGCGGCAGGCGGCCGGCCGCCAGGGCCGCGCGGATCTCGGAGGACGAGATGCGCAGCTCCAGCGTGTCGAGACGTTCCAGGCGCACGCCCGGCGGAACTTCGTAGAGGTGACCGGGGCGGCCGATCACCAGGAACTCGACGGCGCGCGCCACATCCTGCCATCGGCGCCAGGTGCGGATTTCGGCGAACGCGTCGGCGCCCATGATGAAGAACAACTCGCCATCCGCGTCCATTCCCGCCCGCACTTTCTCGATGGTGTCGATGGAGTAACTGCGCCGCGTGTTCTCCTCCAGACGCGACACCTCGAAGCGCCGCTCGTCCGCGCACGCCAGTTGCGCCATGCGCACGCGGTCGTCGTAGGTGGCGTGTGTCGCGCCGGCTTTGTGGGGCGGGCGCGCGGCCGGCACGAAGAGAATGCGGTCCAGAGCGAAGCGGTCCGCGGCCGCGCGGGCAATGGCCAAGTGCGCGTCGTGGACCGGGTCGAACGTGCCGCCGAATATGGCCAGTCTCATCGGTGCGCGGATTGGCAGACCACGAAAAACGGTGGGCTGCCCCACTGCCGGACCCTACCGCTCGATCTTCACGGAATTGACGCGCACTTCCTTCTTAGGCCGATCCTGCGAGCCGCGCGGCGCTTCCGATATCTTGCGAACCACGTCGTAGCCTTCAGTCACCTCGCCGAGTACGGTGTGGTGGTTGTCCAGCCATGGGGTGGCGGCCACGGTGACGAAAAACTGGCTGCCGTTGGTGTTCGGCCCGGCATTGGCCATCGAGAGGATGCCGGGTTTGGAGTGCTTCAGATCCTTGTGAAACTCGTCGTCAAACTGGTATCCGGGACCGCCGCGCCCGGTTCCTTCCGGGTCTCCGCCCTGAATCATGAAGTTGGGAATGACGCGGTGAAAAACGGTTCCGTCGTAGAACGGCTTGCCGGTCTTGGTTCCTTCCGCCAGGCCGATGAAATTCTCCACCGTGCGAGGCGCGTGCTCGGCGAAAAGCTTGATTTTGAAGGTCCCTTCCGACGTGTCGAATCGGGCGTAGATCTCGTTGGGCATCATTGCGATTGTAGCAACTCAACCGCTCTCTCGCCGCATGCTGGAAAAGCTGCACCACAACAGCATGCTAAAATCGTAAATTGAGCATGCGTCCGGCAGAATCGATCCCGCTGACTCTGGAGGAGCATCGGGAGCTAGGAGCCGAGTTGCGAAAAGCTCGAGCCCGGGTACAGGAGCTCCGCGCCGTGGTCAGCGAAGTCTACGGACCTAATAACCAGGCCGCGTTCAGCTTCTCGAAGGCGGTCGATGCCCTGGACCGTTTGTGCGTGGATATGCAGGCGCAGGCGGCCCGAGACTGGCCGGGGTATCATACCGACGGGTTCTATTCGTAAGCGCGGAATTCCTTACCAGCCTACCGGCTTGCCGCGGTTTTGTTCGTCGAGCCACTTTTCCAGCGGCGCGAAGTAATCGCGAATCGCCGAGGCATCCATCTCTCGCGTGCCAGCGATTTTTTCGAGCGCCTCCTGCCAGGGGCGGCTCTCGCCCATTTGCAACATGGCGCTCAGGCGTCTGCCGCCCTCCTTGTTGTCATAAATGGAACAGCGGTTCAGCGGGTCCTTGCATCCGGCCGCTTGCGAAAGCGCGCGGTGGAACTGGAATTGAAGAATGTCGGCGAGAAAGTAGCGCGCGTAAGGCACGTTAGCAGCCACGTGATACTTGGCGCCGGGATCGAAATCGGCCTCGCTGCGCCCCACCGGCGGCGCGATGCCCTGGTATTTCTGGCGAAGCTGCCACCACGTCTCGTTGTACTTATCCGGAGGGATTTCGCCCGAGAACACTTTCCAACGCCACTGGTCGATCACCAGCCCGAAAGGCAGAAACGCGATCTTCTCCAGGGCGCGGTGCATCAGCAGGCCCATGTCCTTGGAAGTATCCGGCGCCCTGTCGAGCAGCCCGATCTTCACCAGGTATTCGGGCGTGATCGAAAGGGCGATGGTGTCGCCCACGGCCTCGTGGAATCCGTCGTTGGCGCTATCGCGGAACGAAGGCGCCAGTGTGTTGTAGGCGCGCTGGTAGAAGTTGTGGCCCAACTCGTGATGAACGGTGAGGAAGTCCTCGCCCGTGATCTGAATGCACATCTTCAACCGGAGGTCGTTGAGGGAGTCGACATCCCATGCGCTGGCGTGGCACACCACGTCGCGATCGCGCGGCCGCAGAAACAGCGACCGCTCCCAAAAGGTCTGCGGCAGGGGGGCGAATCCCAAAGAGACGAAAAAACTCTCGCCGTACTTCACCATTTGCTTCCAATCGGTGTTGCGCTTCTTGAGAAGTTCGGTCACGTCGTAGCCGGGATCGGCGTTGGCCGGCGCCACCAAGGGATAAACGTTGTCCCAGTCCTGCGCCCACATATTGCCCAGCAGGTCCGCGGGAATGGGACCGCTGGCGGGGACCGCGTCGCCGTACTTTTCGCGCAGCCTGGCGCGGACATAGGCGTGCAACGAGATGTAGAGCGGCCGCACCTGGTCCCAGAGCCGGTCCAGTTCCTTGGCAAACGCGTCCGGCGGCATGTCATACTTCGAACGCCACATGGCCCCGTTGTCCTGGAAGCCGAGTTGGCGCGCGCCTTTGTTCGCCAGTTCGACATAGCGCACGAAATCCTTGCGCATGGGCCGCGAGATGGCGTGCCAGCCCGTCCAGGCATCCAGAAGTTGTTTGGGATCGCGGCTTTCCGCGAGGATCTTGCTCAGCTCTTCGAGGTCCTTACAGCTTTCCGGCCCGCTGGGGCAATACTTGCCCTTGCCATACGCGCCTTCCATGCCCGCCGCAATGCGGGTCAGCTCCTCGCTTTCCTTGGGATCGGAGGGCGTGGCGAGGGTGAGCGAGAGCTTCAGCAGGCCGATCTTGCGCGCCGTCTCCGGGTCGAGCTTGAGGCCGGCGAATCGCGTCGACTTCTTGGCGTAATCCACGGTGGCGTCAATGGCGCGCTGGTCGACCTTGGCGGCCACCGCTTCGGTATCGTCCGTGATATAGGTGGACTTGATCCAGTCGGCCCGGCTCGCGTCCACGTTCAGCACGAGCAGCTTCTGTTCCGCGTCTCCGATGAACTTGCGGGCCTGCTGCGGCGTCGGCGGATCGGCCCCCGCGGCCAGGACGGCCGAAAAGAAAGCGAGACATGCAGCGGAGCAAATCTTCATGTTTACAACATACCAGAGGGTTCGCCAGGGTTTGGTGGAGCCGTTGCCGGACTATCCGTGGCCCAACTGCATCACCCAGCCGATGCCGAACAGGGCCACCATGAAACAGACGAAAACGTATCCGCCGTACTGCACGCGTTCGCGGTCGGTGCTCTTGGTGACGATGCCCATGACCACGGACGTGAACAGCGAAAACAACACGGCCGCTTCGAAATGCGATAGGTTCATCGTCATCAGTTTTTCCTCCCCGCGGCGATTTCGAAGGCATCCACCATCGCCAGCACGTTCAACAGCCCCGCGGTCACCAGAAACTTCGTTCCGTAATCGTGAACGGCCCCGGCTATGTCTGGCTGGGTATACCCGAGCCAGGAGGTCAGCAGGTACAGGATGCCGGAACAGACGTCGCCGATGAATCCGCCGGTGTTGATCAGGGTGGTCAGCAGATCCCCGGACTGCGGTTGAAACATGGCGCCGCGCATCATGAGCCCGCAGACGAACATGCCGGTGATCGAAACCCCCAGCAGCACGCCGCGCCCGGTCCGTTTCAGCAGCAGGTGCCCGCCACCGGGAATCAGCCAGCCCAGCGCGACCGCGGGGCCCCATGCGCCGATGGACGGCATTGGCTGCCTCTGCTTCTCTTCTTTTTCCTTCGCCATAAGTGGTATCTCCCGAGTTTAGCAGCTTCGTGGTTCACGCCAGCTTGCCCCTGGCATCCACCTTCCAAATCTCCTCGACGGTATCGCCCCGCAGTCCGTAAACCTGGTCGTGCAGATTCACCGCCACGCAGATATGATTCGGGATGATGCGCACGCGATCACCGATGGCGAATTGCCGCCCCACCTGCGTCGTGTCGATGAAGCCGTGCTCCTCGTTCATCTTGTGGAATCGCGCGCCGGGCGCATCAGTCACGCGGCCGAACGTCACATCCGCCGGATCCGCCAGCCGGTCCGAGGAGAAGGTCTTGGACCCGCCATCGACGATGATCTGCCCCGGCCGCGCGGTGGAGACCACCATGGTCAGAACTGTGGCCGCGCAGTCCTCCCAGGCGCATCCGCCGCTGTTCACCGTGTTGACGTCGTTGAAGACGTACGTTCCGGGGCGGATCTCCGTCAGCCCTTCCATTTCGTGCGAGTGGAACAGCGTGGGCGTCGAGCCGGCGCTTACCGTCCGGACCTCGATTCCCGCGTGGCGAAAATCGGAAAGGATTTGCCGCAACAACTCCGCCACGGCGGCGAACGCCGCGCGTCCTGCCGCGTCCCAGCTCCTGACGTGGCCCGGATAAAACGCGATTCCCTCCAGCGAGAGGTATGGAAGGGCTCGAATGCCTTGCGCCAGCTCGATCAGCGGCCCGCCTGGAGAAACCCCCACGCGGCCCAATCCGACGTCCACTTCCGCCAGCACGCCGGCCTGCACCCGCGCCGCCCGGGCCGCCCCGGAAAGCTGGCGTGCGGCGGCCATGCTGTCGAGCGCCACGGTGACCCGCGTGCGCCGCGCCACTTCCATCAACCGCTCCAGTTTGGCGCGGCCGATGATGGGATACGCCACCAGCAGATCCGCGGGTTCGGCGCCCAGCATCACTTCGGCTTCAGAGACCTTGGCCACTGTCAGTCCGGCGGCCCCCGATTCCAGTTGCCGCCGGGCCAGCCAAATCGACTTATGCGTCTTGGTGTGCGGCCTCAGCCTCAGCCCGTGTTCCCGTGCGTACGAGGCCGCGCGGGCCAGGTTCCGTTCCAGGGTGTCCAGGTCCACAACCAGCGCCGGAGTATCGATTTCCGAGACGTGCATGTAATTAGGATAGGTCAGTGAGGCGGGCCGTCGCCCGCATTTAGCTCCTGACGCACGTAGTGAGGCTCCGTGACATGGATTGCGTGGACCATTCTGCAATCAGGCCCCGAAGCTTCTCCCGTTTAATCGGCTTCGTCAGGCGCCCGTTCATGCCGGCGCCCAGGCAAATGTCGCGATACTCCGTCGTCGCGTGCGCGGTTAGCCCGAAGATCACGGGCTGGCGGTCGAGGGGGAGGCGGCTCCGAATCTCCCGGGTTGCCGCCAAACCGTCCACCCCAGGCATTTGCACGTCCATGAGAACGAGGTCATACTTGTTTTCGACTGCGGCCGCGATGGCCTGCGACCCGTCCGCCGCCAGGTCCGCCTTCACCCCGAGTCTCTCCAGTAGGATCAGGGCGACTTTCCGATTGACTACATTAGAGCTTGTCCCATTTGAGCGCATTTTCGCGCAAAATGAGATAACGAATAACAG
>ODAK010001287.1_pt1 | contig 27777 bp, 18 predicted proteins | sample 1539591 | NCBI WGS metagenome assembly ODAK01 (sample SAMEA3539303, study PRJEB22396) | soil metagenome | biome: tundra; feature: field; material: soil | place: USA | collected 2010-05 | depth 0.15 m
AACCATTCCCTGCGTCGTATTCCCGCCGTAGGTGGTGAAACCCACTATGTCGGCATTACTCCCACCCAGGTAGGTCAAATAGCTCAGTACCGGATCGATCACCAGCGCGCGGTCGTGGTCATACTTGCCCAGCGCAAATTGAACACGGTCGCCGGACAATTTGTAATTGCCCGCGATCATTTTCTTCTTGCCCGCGATGGTTTGATAGACCACCGGCTTGCGGAAAACGAGCGGAGCGCCATCGAGCGTGAGCGTCAACCTTCCGTCCGGGCCGAGCATGGGCCTGGCGCCTGCAAATTCGAGCCCGATCTGTTTTGGATCCGCGCCCGGCGCCACGACAAAATCGTATTCGAGCTGGCGCTCGGTTCCGTAATAGACCAGATCGATACCCGGATAGATTTGTTGATAGTTCACTCTGCCAAAAGTGCTGACGCTGTGAATCCATTTGCTGGGATCGTTGCCCATGAAGTAGTTCAAAATCCCGGGGAGGGCATCAGCGCCGGAGATCCTGGCGTCACGGTTGGCTCCGGCCAGCTTCATCCGCACCACGGCGGGAGACTCGCTCTGCTGTAACGAGCGCAGCTTGAACACTGCGCTGTCCCGGGTTAGGAACAGAGCGTAGCCATTGCCCCGCGAAAGAAACTTCACCGCCGGATCTGTTTGGCCCTGGTTTGCCTCAAAGCTCAAGGGCAGGCTCACAGGATTAATGGTTGCCGGCTTCGGTGGAGTATCTCCCAATGCCGTGCCGGCGACAGCCAGAAGCAGAAATATCAATTCTGTTTTCATATATCTGGTGGATGAACCCTCGATAATCGTCATGTGCGCCCGACGGACCGTTTGGCCAGCCTGAAGTTGAGATGATACTCATTTTCAGGCCGAAGCGCTATTCGCGGTCCGGGTAGATTCCGCTTGACGATTGCGGTCGGTCTTGGCAACATCTAAGTGCCAGCGTCGCTGCGCCCCGGCACCTGATCGGTTTGCCTCCGGAATCACTGATCGCCTTCAGCGGAATCCTCAGTATTCCATAGATCAGACTAATCCCGGAGGTGCCAAAGTCGCCCGCCGAAACTGCAAGCCTTCGCAGCACTCGCTAAAGTCGCACAGAACGTTGCCGCGCCGTAAGCGGACCCCTCTGTGCGATACATGACAGACCTGCCATTGCGGCGGTGCTCAGTCCAACATCATTTCAACGCATGGCCTCCGGGCCGCAGCGCGATTTTCGCGCTGCGCTGGCCGCAATTGTTATAAACAGAACATTTCTCTCAGGAAATTCTGGCCAGTTCGTTGCCCGGCCATTCTTCAGCATTGATTTCAAATGGTTCTCTCCGCATAATTAACGAACATTGCCATCAAGGACGGCACATATATGGGAAAACGAATTATTTTCTGTGCAGATGGGACTTGGGATGAACCAGGAAAAAATACGAATGTCTACAGGCTTTACAAAGCACTGACCGTAAGTGCGGATCAGGTTCCTTATTACGACGACGGTGTCGGCTCCGACGGCCTGCTGATCCAGAAGTTAGCGGGAGGCGCACTCGGCGCCGGGCTCTATCAAAAAATCAAAGATGGGTATACCAAGCTTGCCCACGTCTATGAAAAGGGCGACGAGGTGTTCATCTTCGGTTTCAGCCGCGGAGCTTACACAGCGCGCTGCCTGGCCGGTATGGTTGCAGTCTGCGGCCTTCCTACCGAAAATTTTACCGATGATGCGGTGGATACTGCCTTCGAGGCCTATCGGAACAAAGACCAGCGGCCTGCCCTGCTCGCGGAACTGAACAAGACGTGCGATCTGTTCGATGCGAAGCTCACCATGGTCGGCGTCTGGGATACCGTAGGCTCCCTGGGAATACCTGCTATATTCGGCGGCGTCAGCCCGATATTGTATGGTTTTCTCGATACTTCTTTGCATCCGGACGTTCTGAACGCTTATCATGCGCTCGCCATCGACGAGAGGCGATGCGAGTTTCCGGCGACGCTTTGGACTTCTCCTGCGCCGGGCCAGACGCTTGAGCAGGTCTGGTTCTGCGGCGTGCATTGCGACGTTGGAGGTAGTTATCCCGACGATTCCGATGGCTCGGCGCTTTCCGATCTGACGCTGGCGTGGATGATGAGTAAGGCGTCGGCCCTGGGCCTGGAATTCGACGCTGGCGTACAGGCGAAATTCGCGCTTCCAATGGATGCGAAGTTTGCCCTCGACACAAAACATGAATCGTGGAACCCTGTATGGGCTTTCCCGAAAAACAGGAACATAGCGGCCAATTCCACCCTGTCCGACAGCGTATTCGTAAGAGCCCAGCACGACAGTTCGTACCGGCCGGGGAATCTTAGCTTCACCAACGGGCAGTTAGCGTCCGAATATGTTAAGGCCCTGGTGATTTCTCAGGCCACCGCCCGCGCCGCGGGATAGTTTCCTGAAACGCCGGCAGGGGCGAGACTCACTCTACCAGGCAGGGCCTATGAAAACTGTTTTGTTGTTTTGCCTGTGCGGCATCGCTGCCGCCTCGGACGCGGCGCCGGATCCCAAACTCGAAGAAGCGAAGGAACTGAAGGCTTGCGCCCAATCGATTCTGAGCGGCCTTCCGAAAATACCTGACGATCGTGGCCGCCGGTTCCTCGGCAAAGTCAGCGAGGCGGAGGCCGTCTGTCGCGGTGAGAGAAATCTGCAGTTCCGGTTGACGCCCTGGGTCGACTGGTCGCAATACTGGGGCACCGGTGACATGTCGTCTCTCCCCACTGGATATCTTTCGAAGAAAGGACCGGCGTTTCGTGGTGTCACGGGCGCACTGCTCGATCTCGAATTTCAGCGCGTCGGACTCATTAAATTCAATCTTTTCGACAACGCCGGGACCTGGCAAACTTACATTGAGGGCAAGAGCGGCATTGGCGGTCCCGCGCTGAAGACTTGGCCGGAAATGCGGCTTCCGAAAGAGAACCCACACTATCAAGCCGTGGGTGGCGATGGAGAACAGGTCTGCAGAGGCGACCTCATCCGTGCCAGATCTCTCTCCGGCATCTGCAACGACATTCTGAATCCCTTGATGGGGTCAGCCGGAATGCCGTTTGCCCGCAACGTGGAATTTGATACCACTTTCCCCGATCAGGGACAAACCACACTCACGAAAAATCGTCATGGCGATCGCCTGAGTCTTCTGATTCCCGACCCGCAGGTCATCAGCAGAAAACTATTTACCCGCACGCAGTCCGATCCCGCCGCGTGCAACGCCGGCTTCGGCCTTCCCGACAACTCGGCCAGCGCGAATTGCGACTACCAGAAAGCACCGTTCTTCAACGTCCTCGCCGCTTACTGGATTCAATTCATGACGCACGACTGGTTTTCGCACATGGAAGAAGGGCATAACGCGAATGGGTACATGAACGTCGGCTGTACCATTCAGCTTTTGAATAACATTGAAACCCCGCTGACTCCTGAGCAGATACAACTGCTCGGTTGCCGGCCCGCCGATCGCGTCGACAAGACCTACGTGCAACAGGATGCCCCGCCCGCTAAATTCTCCAGCGGCGGTAAAGACTATCTTACCCGCGCGCCGGAAACCTTCAGCAATAACAACACGGCATGGTGGGACGCTTCCCAGTTATACGGGTATGACGAAACGTCCCGCCGCCGCGTGAAGCGAGATCCCAAAGATATGGCAAAGATGCTTCTGGAACCGGTAACAGGCGGAACCGGGTCAGGCTATTTGCCCGTGTTTCAGACGGGTGATCCAATTCAGCCGCAATGGGCCGGACAGGAGTCCGCGGCGTTCCCGGACAACTGGTCGATCGGCCTGAGTTTCTTCCACAACCTTTTTGCCCGCGAACACAATTCCTTCGTCGATGAATTCCGTAAGGAGGCCGTGAAGAGCCCCAATGCGGACAGTGGTCTGCGCAATCCATCGGATCCGAAGCGCGTGATCCGCAACAAGGACGTCACGCCGGATGAACTCTTCGAAGTTGCGCGACTGGTGGTGGCAGCCGAGATCGCCAGGATCCACACCACCGAGTGGACACCTCAGTTACTCTACGGCGAGCCGCTTTACAAGGGCATGAACGCCAACTGGAACGGCCTGTTGGCAACGGGCGATCCTGACGTCTCAAAGGTGCTTTCCAACATCATTACCACCAATTTCGGCAAGTCCAAAGACGTTGAAACAACCAATCAGTGGTATTCGGTTCTGGCATCCGGCCCGGGCATCTTCGGCATCGGCAGCAAGATTTCGCATTTCGATCTTACGAAGCCCGCCGACGTTAACGGCGGCGTCAACCACTTCGGATCGCCTTTCAATTTCCCTGAAGAATTCGTTACGGTGTACCGCCTGCACGCACTGATTCCCGATCTGATCGAGTACCGCCAGATCGACAAAGACCCGAACCAGATCGTGCAGAAAGTCGCCGTGATCAACACATTCGAAGGCAAAGCCACGGACGCCATGCGTTCTCGCGGCCTTGCTAATTGGGGCTTAAGCATGGGCCGCCAGCGCCTCGGCCTCCTGACGCTGCACAACATCCCGCAGTTCATGCAGAACATTCGTTTGCCGCGACTCGACAGCCCTACAGGGCAGATCGACATCACAGCCCTTGACATCATTCGCGATCGCGAACATGGTGTTCCGCGCTTCAACGAATTTCGCCGCCAGTACGGCCTGCGGCAGCTGACGAGCTTCGACGATTTTACAGATCAGTCGCTTGCGCCCGATTCTCCTGCCAGGAAACAGCAGGAACACGACGCGGCTCAGCTTCGCGAAGTCTACGGGACTCACGTCTGTGACTCATCGAAAGTGATCACCGACGCGCAGTTGAACGACGATGGTTCGCCGATCAACGACTGTCTCGGTCATCCCAACGGATCTGTCGTCGACAACATCGAGGACGTCGATACAGTGGTCGGCTGGATGTCCGAATCGGTACGCCCGCACGGCTTCGCCATCTCGGAAACCCAATTCGTCGTGTTCATCCTGAATGCCTCGCGACGCCTCTTCAGCGACCGCTTCTTTACCTCGAGTTTCCGGCCTGAATTTTACACGCGCCTCGGCGTCGATTGGGTGAGTCACAACGGCCCGGGGCCCCAAACGATGGAAAAGGGTGAGCCGAACGGCCACAAACAGCCGGTCTCACCGCTGAAACGTGTGCTGCTGCGTAACATTCCGGAGTTGTCCTCAGAACTGGATAACGTGGTCAACGCCTTCGACCCGTGGGCGCGTGACCGTGGTCAGTATTACTCTGTCGAGTGGAAACCACAGCCGCGGGCCGTGTCTGATCCGGCATTTCGGCAATAAGAACTCAGGGAGGAACTACCGATGCCTGGCGTCACCGTTAACAACTGGTTCGGCGACATTGTTTCGCACCCGAAGGTTATCGTGGATGCCAACTCGGTTCAGGACATTATCAACGTTCTGAAGAATCCTGCCCAGTATCCATCTCCCGTACGCGCCGTCGGTTCAAACCACTCGACCACGGCGTGCGGCGCAGCGGAAGGCGGCACTTTGATCCGCATGAGGATGAACAGAGTCCTCAGTATCTCAGCGAATTCGCTTACGGTGGAGGCCGGTGCAATCCATATCGATATGGCGCAGGCGTTGGCGAAACAGAACCTGCAGTTTTACGTGAACACCGAAATTGGCAACCTGACGGCAGGAAGCGCGGCGTGTTGCGGCACTAAGGATTCGTCGTTCCCGGGTGAATACGGACAGGTCGGATCCTATGTTACCGGCGTCAAAATGGTACTCGCTTCCGGAGACCTTCTTGAGGTAACCGATACCCAGCCGGACCTGATGCAGAAAGTCCGCGCCAGTTATGGCACCTTCGGAATCGTCTATGAGGTGACTTACCGGGTCCGCCCGATGCTTCCGCTGGCCGTCCACCACAAGACGTTTCATCTGGCTGACTTCATCCGGCAATTACCGCAACTGAAGGCGCTGAACTACGCGATGATGTATTACATTTTCCCTTTCGACGATCTGATCACAATTGAGTTCCGTAGCTACAATACAACCGCCTCCGGCGACCCGAACAAAATTATCTGGCCTTTGCGCAACTATATCTGGGGGACATCCGGACCTAAGTTCGCGCACGACATGGGCCAGACCATATCCGACCCCAAAATACGCTACGGCATCATCGATGCCTTCAATGCGCTCTGGCGATTTAAACTGGAAAACATCATCGCCAGCGACAACACGATTCCGGCTGACGAAATCATTCGTTACCCCGATGTGGCGAATGACAGCCGGTACACATTCACGCTCTACGCTTTTCCCGAGGAACAGTATCCCTCGGTGCTCAGCGATTTCTTCAAATTCTGCACCGACTGTTACACCCGAACTGGTTATCGCACGGATCTGCTTGACGTCGGCTATCGCATAGCGCAGGACCAGCAATCTCTGTTGTCTTACTCCTGGGATGGCCCGGTCATGACCATCGATCCGGTCTCCACAGGTAATCCAGGCTGGAACGATTTCATTGACGCTTACAATCAGTTCTGCAGCGACAGGAATGGCAGGCCTGTTCTCAACCAGACTTGCGCTCTCACTCCGGCACTCGCGAGAAAAGCATTCGGCAACAGGCTTGACACGCTGGAACAGACCCGGAAACAATACGATCCGTCGGGACGTCTGCTGAACGCTTACCTTCGCGGAATCCTGAATTCATAGCTATTGAATTAAACAAGGAGCCGATTTTGCCAGACCTGTCCATCACCGATTCACTTGGAAATCCCGTCGATTCTTCGACAGTCAAGTGGACTTCCGCTTCCTCCCTCTATAACTATGGGAAATCCGAACTCTTTCATCTGGCTGTCGTGCCGGAGTTCATAAGTATCAAAGATAAGACTCTGACCCAGGCAGCGCCAAAGTCCCTCAAATTCAAGCTATCGCTGCAACATGCGTTTCAGCTTGGCAGTTCGACTCCGGAAATCGATCTCACGCCTGAGAGCGAAGTCGATCTCTTCGTAAACGCTACCGCGGGCAGTGGTCTGTTCGATGACGATGATTTCCACCTTCCGGTCACTGTTCCTGGTCAAACCGCATATGTGGGCATGTCCTTCCGGGGTGCGCTCGACCTGGGCGTTTCAGGCTCTTCGGGAGACCTGACATTCGGCATAAAAAGCAACAGCAGCCTCACACTCGAATTCGTGAAAGCATTTCAAACCGGCCCAAACGAACCCACGGTATGGGACGCAACCGCCGCTGTGCTTTCGAGATTTGTCATCCCCGCCAGCATCGAAGATCTCAAACTCCTCAATACCAGTGACGTTTGTACTGTCTCCGGGGCGGGCAGTCTGAAGGTCTCTGGCACAGTCACCGTTTCCGTGCCCGTGAATCCTCTGGCTTCCGTGAATTTGCCTCTGGGAGTCGGAACCCTGGCCGTAAAGGGCGGCGCATTGGCTAGTCTGTACGCCTCGCTCACGCTCTCCGGTTCTTACCAGATTCGGGTTGAGAGACTTACCGGCGGCACCGTGCGCCTCAGTTATCTGCGCGACCGCGGAAGCGAGTTCACAACCGATCTGAAAGTGTCAGCCGGGGTCAGCGTGGATCTCAACACGACCGATCTTCTCGCCAAACTTCTCGGCACGATCAGCACAGGCAAAGTTGACCAGAAGCTACTGGATGGCCTCAGTACTGACGACGTCAGGACATTTAACGCGATGCTCAGAGCCGGCGTGGATCATGCTTTGCAGGCGTCGATAGATCTTGCGCTTTCGAAATCGACCGATAACCAAACGGCCTTTCAATATGAGATTCAGCCCGATCTTCTGGATGCCGCTTCGACCGATGCAGTAAATCGCGCGCTGAAAGGCGATCTCACATTGTTGACGGAGTCGGAAGAACGAGCTACTGCTGACGGCACAATCGCCACGGGCGTGAAACTGCTGAACAGTGTCTTCTCGACCGCGAAAGACACCGGGTTCTCGCTGAAGGTCAACCTCATCGGCATCGTCAACCTGATTTCCAGTTCGAAACTGATCAGTAAATGTGAATTCCTGTTCGAGCCCGCAAGCGGCGATCTGACAATCAAAGAAACGGCCGAGAGCGACCGTATCAGCGCCATCACGGATCCGTATAAACGGCAGGCGGCGTTGTGCAAAGCGATGTTCGATTCCGTCCTCGCGACCACCACGTATGTCGTGAGTAAAGCAGTCACCATGCCCGCTTTATCCTGCGAGACGGTCCATTTTGCAACGAATCAAAACACCACCAATCAAACGCTCGCGGACTATATGAACTGGTTGGTAGTGCTGAACCTGTTGAAGAAGGAGGAGAGGTCAGACTTTCTAAGCCATAGCCCCAGCGGAGGCACTTCGACATGCGTTGTGAGAGCCACGCTTGACGATGCATGTTGCGAAGCTCTGTTTTTCGATGGCGAGGGAAACGTTCGGGATAAATCCCAATACCTGGAAATTGGACGTCAGGCGCTGAGAGCTTTGCTGGATCCCACCGGCAGTCCGATAGATCAGTTTCGTTACAACGTCCTTGATAACGACGTAACCTGGCAAAAGGCGTTGGCAATCGGCCCCAGTCCCGCACTGAGCAGTCTGATCCCACTGCAAGCCACCGACCCCAGGCTGAATGTCGTCGTGAACGACGTCTCGGGCGATCTTTACGACATCGTCTGGTGGTCGGAATCTATGCAAACGGCGGGACGGGCCCTGCATGACATGCGTGCCTTCTTATCCGGGCGCGATCCCGCCACGCTCGCTGGAGATCAAGCGTTCGCTATCCGCCGTGATGCGTTGCAAAAACTCATGCTCGGCGTTGTCGGCAAAAGCAAAGTTCGCTTCAACGAACCCTGGGGCATGGTCTGCCTCTATTGGGCGGCGGGTTCACGCCAATCGTCGGGGAAGATAACCTCGCCGGGCCTGACTCTCGATCGCACCAAAGGCGGCGAGACAGTCGCGGCGGCAGGAAACGCATAAATCGCCGCGGGTCGAAACGGCGAAGACCCAGGAGGATTTCAAAATGGAAACATTGCAAGCAGGCTGTTCGGGCCCTGCAGTCGCATCCCTGCAGGCAGCACTGGCGGCGAAGGGGTTCGATCCGGGTGCGATCGACGGCATCTTCGGCCCGGGAACAGTCGTCGCATTAAAAGCATTTCAAACGAGCCTGAATCTTCCCGCGGATGGTATAGCAGGTCCGGTTGTTGCTGCTGCATTAGGCCTTTCCGACCCGTCACCCTCGGTTCAATCACCCATCCCGGAGGTCACGCCGGACACGGTCTCCAAGATGTGCCCCGGCGCGCCCCGCACTAACATCCAGACACATCTGCCTTTTGTTCTGAACGCGCTTATCGGCCAGCAGCTCGCCGATAAGCAGATGGTGCTGATGGCCATCGGGACGATCCGGGCGGAGACCGGTATTTTCGCTCCGATCAGCGAAGGAGTAAGCCGTTTCAACACCGCACCCGGAGGGTCCCCTTTTGCGTTGTATGACGGACTGGAAAGGCTCGGAAATACCCAGCCTGGCGACGGCGCCCGCTTCAGGGGCCGCGGATTTGTGCAGCTTACCGGACGCTTCAATTACACGAAATACAGCCAGGCAATTGGTCTTGGCGATCAACTGCTGCAGAATCCCGACCTTGCCAGCGACCCGAAGATTGCGGCAGAGCTTCTGGCGAGTTTCCTCAAAGACAATCGGACGCGGATACAAAACGCGCTTGCGGCGGGAGACTTAACCGAAGCCCGCAAACTGGTGAATGGCGGCAGCAACGGCCTCGCGGATTTCGAGGCTGCTTACAACCAGGGGAACACCCTGCTGCCCGATCGTCTGACGATTTCTGGTTACAGCGTTAGTGACGGTCCGATAGCCGTTTGATTCCCGCATCAGCGACATCTAATAACGATCCGGAATGCGCGCCGACGTGCCTCTTGATGGATCGTTGAGCTTGCAGCGCTTCGGCCCGTTGCCCACGCTGCACATTTCCAGAACTGTCGCGGTGTCCGGCCTTGCCGGTGTCGAGACGATTCAAGTTCACCCTCAGCGCTGATTCTTCAGCCCGTGTACCGGAATAGGTCGAACGGCTCGAAATCGCCCTTCAGTAACTGGCGTGTGTCTTTGAGGCCGACCCAGCCGGAGATCATGGTTGCGTAGACACGGCGGAAATCCGTTGTGTGGACCAGGTTGTCCCCCGCATCCAATTTCGTGAGACTGGGAGCTGTCCCGTATTGTCCGCCCTTGACTTGTTTGCCGGCGACGAACATCAGGTTCGCTGTGCCGTGGTCGGTACCAAGGTTGACGTTTTCCGGAACGCGCCGGCCGAATTCAGAGAAGACCATCACGACCACGTCATTCGCGCGGCCGATACGCTCCAGATCCTGCATGAAAGCGAAGACCGCATCCGAGGCGTAAGTAAGCAGGCGCTTGTGCAGGTCTCCCTGAAAGACGTGAGTGTCGAAGGCATTGTTCCTGTAGGCCGTGTAGTAGAGGCGCGCCGGCATTCCCGCGTCGATAAGTGCGACGACCTTGGGCAGGTCGAGTCCCACGACACCGTAATCGACCGGTGAATGGTATTTCGACCAGGCTTCGCGCACCAGCGCGGACGCGTTCTTCGCGCTACGGGCGGTATCGAGAAGGAAGCGTCGGGAGGGATTATCGACATTCCCCGGGTCGGAGACGGAGTCAAGGATCTCCTTCTCATCGCTGAACTTCTCCTGGGAGAATTTGGCGGGATCATCGAACACTACCGGAACATGTTTCTGGCTGCGCACCGCGAGCGATTGCCGGGCGTCGATGTTGACGATGAAATTGGGCGGGGCTTCGGGAGCCATCGAGTCGGCGAGGCGGCCGACCCAACCGTACTGCTCGCCGCTGTTGGGCGCCGCCGTATGCCAGTAAGCCATGGACGTGAAGTGCGAAAACGAGGGGTTATCGTAGCCGCACCCATGGACGACAGCCAGTTTACCGTCCTTGTACAGCCGCTCGAAACCGGCCATGCCGCCGCTGAAACCGAAATGGTCATCGATGGGACGAACGCCCTTTTTCGGAATGCCGAGATTGGGACGCAGCTTGTAGTAGGCATCGTCGCCATAGGGAACGAGCGTATTGAGGCCATCGTTACCGCCGGAGAGTTCCAGCACGACAAGGATCTTGCCGTCAGCCTGTGCTTTGGAGGCGAGGGCCGCGGCAGCCTGTCCGAATGCCCGGATGGGGAGGCCCGCACCCGCGCTGACGCAGACGCCGTACATGCCCGCGCGCAAAAGATCGCGACGGCTAGCCTGAGAAAAGGAGAAGCGATTCGTTTTCATGGCAGGGGTTCCTTTAACCCAACTGGAATTCAGGTTGGCTCATCATCAAATGCAGGACGAGCCGTAACGGTTCATCGAGATACGACTGGGCGGCCGTGATGTCTGAGGTGCCAAGTTCCGCGTCGAGAAACGCAACCATTTTGCGGCGCACATCCGCCGAGGGTGGAACTCGCATGAACCGTCGAATCAGATAATCGACAGCCTGCGTGGTGGTTCTCGGATTCTGCGCCATCACCATCTTCGTGAGATTTACCTGGGCGGTATCGCGCACAATCGGCTTCACGCGCTCAATGGCCATTTGGGAACCCCGGAAGCTGCCATAACGCGTGTTGAATTCTTCGTCGCGGTCGGCGTTCTTGTTGGATTCGGCCTTCTCGCCTCCCTTGGTTTCGTCGCTGGTAGCGGTTGAGATGTCCATGCCGCGCCGAATTCGTTCGGCAACCCGGCGAATCTCACCGCCGCCCGTGTACCGATCCGGTGGAAGGAAGCTGATATCGGGGAACAGAATATCGCGGGCGAAATTGGCGCGTTCGAGCAGCAGACCCGGTGTGATCCAGCTTTGCCCACCCGCCCAGCCGGCGACAGTGGGTGGCGAGAACAACTGTTGACCCAGGGCGCCCGTAGCCTGGTTGAAGTCCGGTACACCGGGGACGTTCGGCAGGCCCATCTTGTGGTAAGTGGAGATAGCCAGTTGCACAGGACTCTTGATCTGGGTGCCCACCGAAGCGCGGCTGTAGAAATCTCGCGAGAGGAAGATCTTTTCAAGCAGCGGCCTGATTTCGTAATGCGAATCGCGCAGTGTGGCCCCTAACTGTTTCTGCAGTTCCGGCGAGAGGTCCTCGCGGACGAAATAGCGATAGATTTTTCCCGCGATGTAATCGGCGGTGCAGGGCTGCTGCATAATGATATCGATCACGTCAACGCCATCGAAACGGCCGGTCTTACCGAGAACCGTCTTTTCGCCGTCATCGTGCTGGTCTTTGTTGACGACGAATTTCAAGTCGACGTAATTCCACCCCGTGAACGCACGGGCGGCTTCGCGGATATCCTTCTCGGTGTAGTTGCCCACGCCCATTGTGAAGAGTTCCATGATTTCGCGCGCGAAATTTTCGTTGGACGCCCCTTTAACGTTGACGCCGGCGTCGAGGAAGGAGAGCATGGCGGGACTCTGCGCGACGGCGACGGTGAGATCGCGGAAATTGCCGAGTCCGTGTTGCTGGAAAATCTCCAGTTCGCCAAGGAGCTTTCGGTAGTCGCGGACCTTGGCTTCATTGGATGCGAAGTGGCCGTGCCAGAAGAGCGCCATTTTTTCTTCAAGCGGACGTGGTGTCGCGACCATGCGATTAGCCCACCAGTAAGCGACGCGGTTCGTTTCGAGCGCGCTTGCACGTAACCAGTAAAAGAATTCGTCGACAACCGGCTGCAGGCGGCGGTTGCCCGTTGGTTTCACCTTAATGCCGAGCGCTTCACCCTTCTCCTTCGCCATGTCGGTGACAGCGGGGCGGCTCGGAGGAAAAGGCTCAAGTCCGGGGTCGTGGATTCCCGAATGGTCGAAAGCAGGTAGATTGCCCGCGTCGGTTCCCTCGAAGCGCACCAGGCGAGCGACCGCCTGAGCAGGAGTCATTCTGGCCAGTGCCTGAATTTCCTCCGTTGTTCCCCCAAAGCCGGCCCGCTCCAACAGGTGAGCCGCGAAATCGTAATTCCAATCCGCGGGACCTATGGGCGAAAGATCGTTCTGCCAGGTCGCCGGTCCGGCAGTCTGGGCGCTGACAAGAGCGGGCAAGACTGTAATCGCTGGTATGACCGTCAAGAAGGCAACGAATAGGTCCAGTCGTTGAAGCACGTTCCGACTCCTTCCGATCTTGCTATGAAGATATTCCCACAAAATCCCGCGGCGACTGGCCTGGCGTTCAGGAACTGCTGAATTAACGCTTCACAGCTCGCCGAACAATCCCGACGTTTCCTGTTGTAACGCCGATTATTACCAGCGCCATTCCAAGCCGGGCTAAGCCTTGCGGGCCTGGCGGGTCATGCTGCTTTTGCAGTCGAATCGCAATCTACATCCACAAGAGACCCAAGGCGATGCATGAAAGACCGGCAATGCTGATTCTAATCCAGAGCGTCCTCGTCACCGGCTTTCACTTTACAGCAATCCGAGCGCTCGGATTTAGCGCACTACCCGCTGTCAACCTTGCGCCCAAAGGCCGTTCCTGATTTGTCGTGCCGAAACTGACAGGAACGTGCTTGCTGCGCCTGCAGGAGTGTGATCTATTGTGAGCGTTCGTCGGAGTTTATTGCGAGAACGATGAATAGAAAGACTGGTGCAATGAGTAACACCGGGGTTCTCCTTATAATGTTCGCCGGGTCTGCGTTGGCAGTCTACGGACAGTGGCTCAATCACCCGACCGCAGGACTTCCGAGGTTGCCAGACGGCAAGCCGAATCTCGCCGCCCCCGCTCCCAGGACTGCTGACGGCAAACCCGATCTGTCGGGGCTGTGGAACCGGATTTCTCCCAAATATCGGGTCAATATTGCTGCTGACCTGAAGCCCGAGGAAATTCAGCCGTGGGCGAAAGGGCTGGCTCAGCAGCGCACGGAGAACCTCGGAAAGGACTCTATGAACGCGCATTGTCTGCCATCCGGACCCGCGTATACCACCGACGCAGACAGTACCGCTGGTGGGACGATGAAGATCGTCCAGACTCCGGGGCTCATCGTCATCCTCAACCCGGATCTTACTTACCGCCAGATATTCATGGACGGCCGACCATTGGAGGCGTCTCCAAACCCAAGTTGGATGGGTTATTCGACAGGATACTGGGAGGCTGACACACTCGTGGTGGAAAGTTTTGGATTCAATGACCGAACCTGGCTCGATACCAGTGGGCATCCCCACACCGAAGCGCTGCGAACAACCGAACGATACCGGCGCCCGAACTTCGGCAATCTGGAAGTGGAAATGACGCTACAGGACCGCGGCGCCTACGCCAGGCCGTGGACCGTTGCTGTCAGAGCAGAGTTGGCAGCTGACACCGAACTTATCGAATACGTTTGTAACGAAGAGCGCAGCGACATCGATCATCTTGTGGGCAAGGCTTCCGACGAAGAAAAATCTGCAGTGAATATCGCTCCCGAAATCCTGGCGAAGTATGCGGGCACTTACGTCGAGCAGCCGCCTCTCTGGAGAATCGTCCCGCGCGTTGTTACGATCACATTTTCCGGCGGTGTCCTTTCGGGCAATCTTGATGGAAGAGGCGACGAGAGGCAATACGCAAGCTCCGAAACCAGTTTCTCGGGATTTGCCGGATTGGGAATCGAGTTCGTGAAGAACAGCCAGGGGGTGGTGACTGATCTCCTGATCAAGCACGTCTCGGGCGATTACCGGCTCGCACGGCAGAAGTAGCTCCCGCAGTAGAACGTAATAATATCTATGATCATGCGAAGACTGATCAGTGGTTTCACATTGTTTGCGGCCGGGATTGCCGTTGGAATTTTTCTGATGCAGCCTGGCGCTGCTCAGCAGATTCAGAATCCCGGGCTGCGCCTGAATCACGTGGGTATTTACACGAAGGATTTCGACGAGTCCATGCGCTTCTATACGAAAACGATGGGCTTTCGCGAAGCATTTTCGATCAAAGACAAGGATGGCAAGCCGACTCTCACCTATCTTCAATTGAGTCGGGACACATTCCTCGAGTTGGCGCCAGCCACGGCGGAGCGCCCCGCCGGGCTCAGCCATGTGGGCTTCTGGCCCGAAGATTTGAACGGAACCGTGGCTGCGCTGCGCCAGCGCGGAGTGAAAGTGGACGACCCACGTACCGGTTCCACTGGAACGAGCATCACGAATGTGATCGATCCGAACGGTGTGCGGCTGGAGATGCTGGATTTTCTTCCCGGTTCGCTTCCGAGGAAAGCCATGGACAGCTGGAAATAAGCGGCTGTCTGCGCGTATCGCGATCGCCAGGGCCGCCCCGTACGCCCCGGTTGTCCGTTCCGGGTTTGACACCGGCAACGAGCGGACATAAACTACCGGCCAGCTCATACCGTGCCGTGAAAATTTCGGCACGGAACTATGGCTTGGTAAGAGGAGAGAGCCAATGGAATTCGAAAACAGGAATAGGACGTTTTGGAGGTCGGCAGGCGCGCTCTCGATAACGGTATTCCTCTCGCTCGCGGGACACTCGATCGCGGCCGAGCCAGGTTCCAATGCGCCGACCTTCGCCAAAGACATTACGCCGATCTTTCAGGAAAAATGTCAGGACTGTCATCGCAAAGGTTCGATGGCGCCGATGTCGCTGGTCACCTACGAAGAGACACGTCCGTGGGCGAAAGCCATCAGGCAGAGGGTCGCAAGCCGGAGCATGCCGCCGTGGCATCTGGACAAAACGGTCGGCATTCAGCAGTTCAGGAATGACATTTCTTTAAGTGACGCCCAGATCTCCACCATCGTCCGCTGGGTGGATGCCGGGGCTCCGCTCGGAGATGTCAAAGACATGCCGCCGCCCAAGACATGGCCAACCGATGATGGCTGGACACTGGCCCGGCAATTCGGGCCGCCGGATTTTGTTCTTAAGTCGGAACCGTACACGATGCCCGCGCACGGCCAGGACGTCTGGTTCAAGCCGGTGACCGATATACCAGTTACTGAGCCCCGCTGGGTGCGGGCCGTTGAGATGAGGCCAGGAACCCCGGCAGGCCGCAGAATCACCCATCATGTTCTCGCTCGTCTGCTGCAGGAAGAACCGGACGCGCTCGGCATCAGTGACGGCACCAGTGGACCGGGAGGCGCCGGACTTTTGATGGAATGGGCGATTGGCAAGAACTACGATGTCTACCGGCCGAATACGGGTAAGCTGTTGCTGCCGGGTTCACAAATCTGGTGGGAACTGCACCTTCATGCGGTGGGCGAAGAGATCAGGGATCACGCCGAACTGGCAGTGTACCTTTATCCGAAAGGCCAGGAGCCGAAATACCGGACCCGCCTTACGCTGTTTCAGGCGACCGCCACGCAGGGCAGTCTTCTCGATATCAAGCCCAATTCAATTTCCGAGACGGAGGGATTTCACGTGCTGCCTCAGCCCGCGCGGCTCGAAAATTTTCAGCCCCACATGCACCTGCGTGGAAAGGCGATGGCACTTGAGGCCATCCTCCCCGATGGAACACGACAAATGCTGAGCTATGTGGACCATTTCAATTTCCAGTGGATGACCAACTATATTTATGCGGATGACGCAGCTCCTGTGCTGCCGAAAGGAACCATAATCCACGTGACGGCGTGGCACGACAACACAGCCGCCAACCCCAATAATCCCGACCCGCAGCAGTGGGTTGGCTGGGGGGATCGCACCGTGGATGAAATGGCGCATGCCTGGGTAAATGTCACCTACATCTCCGAGCAGGATTATCAGGACTGGGCCGCCAAACACAAGCAAAAACCGGGTGCGATCGCCGAGCGCGCCAGCAACTGAAATGCGCCTCCTGACCGCGGACGTTCGGCTATCAGCCGCATTCCTTCTTGCCATCTCGGTAGTACTTCCCGCCGCGGAGCAGTTGCCGCTTGAGCCCAAACACGACTCAGGGCAGAACGTCACCGCCGCATTTGAAGGCTGGTATAAGAACCCGGATGGCACTTTCGGTATTCTTCTCGGTTACTACAATCGGAACCTGAAGCAGGCTCTGGACATTCCAGTCGGACCCGCCAATTCCATATCTCCGGGCGGCCCGGATCAGGGCCAGCCGACTCACTTCCTGCCTGGCAGACAATGGGGCGTCTTCACTGTCACCGTTCCGGAGACCTTTGGTGACAGGAAGCTCACATGGAGCTTGACCGCTAATGGCTCCACCACGGAAGTGCCGGTAACCCTCAATCCCTTGTGGGAACTCTCGCCTTTTGTGGACGCGACCGGAAACACGCCGCCCTATGTAGGCTTTGCGGATGCTGGCCCGTTTGCGCAGGGCCCGCGCTCCATCACTGCTTCGATGACGGCGACAGTATCGCAACCCCTTTCTCTACTTGCCTGGGTTGCCGATGACGCAAAACGTGTTCCCGGAGCACCCTTGAACAAACAGCCGCCCGTCACCGTCACCTGGAGCAAATTCCGGGGACCCGGCGATGTGACTTTCAGCGTTCCCAAATCAGGCGCCGAAAAAGCGGATTTCCCCCCGCCGCCAAACGCTGCCTTTACCGGCAAGGCGACAACCACGGCTACCTTCAGCGAACCCGGAGAATACGTGCTGCGCGTGGCTGGAAACGACTGGTCCGGAGAAGGCGGCGGTGGCTTCCAGTGTTGCTGGACGAGCGCCCAGATCAAGGTTTCAGTCAAAGCCACTCCCTGATGAACTAATTCACGGGCTCCAGTTTCATGATCGAGGCTCCGTGGTTATTCCCTGCCCAGAACGTAACAGGACTGGTCGAGTTATCGACAAAGACGCGGCGCACGTTTGTAAATCGGGGCAGCAGATACTCGATGAACTCAGCTGTCTTTGGATTCAGGCGCTGCACGGTATCGGTAAACTCTCCACCCGACCACACGTCGCCGTTCTTATCGGCGGTCACATCGTAAGGCCAGGAGCCCGCCGTAGGAGGGGCCCACTCCTGAAACTGCTCCGTCCTTGTATCGAACATCCCAATCCGATCGCCGCGGTTTTCACCGAACCACAACCGGTCTTGTTTATCCACCATGCCGCGGCGAGGGCCTGAACCCGCGGTCGGAGTTTGATGCAGTGTGATCTTCCCGGTCCTGGCGTCAATTCTTCCGATGTGCGCTCCTCCATAGACCGTGAACCAGCAGTTATTTTGAGAATCGGAAATGACATCGTAAATATTCGGTCTGGGAATGGCGTAGGGAGAAAAGACTTCGAACCTACCGGACTTCACATCCAGTCGTAGCACTGTATAAGTCCCGGCATCCTGCAACCACACCTTGCCATCCATGTATGTATGTTCCGGACTGACCTGGTTGATCTGAACGTGGTCGCCGTTCAACTCCGGCGGAAGGCTCCAGGTCTGGAATTTCTCCGTCTTCCTGTCGAACTTCGCGATGGCTCCCTGGAACTGCATTCCGAGCCACAGGTTTTCGTCCTTGTCGAAGCGCAGCGCCAGGCTGCCGGTCGGGGAGCCGGACTTGAGGCGGGGTACCTGATACTCGGTGACCTTGCCCGTCTTTGGATCCAGCTTTCCGAGGATCTGTTCCCCGAAGCTGGCGTACCATGCCATACCTTCCGAATCCACGATTACGTCGTGGGGTTGTCTCGTCTTTTGTGGCAGATCGTATTCCGTATAGATGACTTGGGTCGCCATCCCTTTTGGCCGGGGATGTGTCTTGAAAGAAAACTTCCACGATCCGGAGCTAAGATTCACAGTGCTCAGGTACTGCGCCTGCTTTCGCCAGCCCTCCATCTTCTGTTCCAGCGGATCTTCACCACCGCCGATTCGCGGTGCCACAAGCTTCTGCGGCATCAGCGGAAATGCGAGCTGCGGATAAGTCGACATCCTTTCGAGAATTGGAACAAATGTGTCCGCGCTGAAGTGCGACCGCATGATTCGCTCCAGCGTGTGGCAGTGCGTGCAATTCCGAATGGACGATTTCTGTTGCTCTGTACCGGGCAGACTCGCCAACCACTCCGCATTCGAAAGTTGCGCTGCCGGATCGAAGGTTTTGCGGAGCTTCAGATCGGCAGTGGCGGTCTTGTTCGCCACCGTTTCGACTACACTCGGGCCTTCCAGATCGTAGCCGACAGCCCGGATACGAAGGTCATATCGACCCGGCGGCATCCTGGTCGACGGAAACCGAAAGCGCCCTTGCTCATCGCTCACCACAGTAATGGTGATCGTAGATCCTGCCTTCCGGGCACTGACCAGCACCCCTTCCATATGGCTTTCTTCAGCGGCGCCGACCTGGCCGGTGAGAGCGATGGAGGGAGGAGCCTCCGCGCGAAAACTTCCGAAGCAAACAAGAGCAAGGACGAAAACGCGTATTTTCATCGATACCTCCGGGCGAATACCGTGATACTATCCCAAACGAGACGCGCCCGTTCTGCCCTCGGATCCTTAATCAGGAGGTTTTATGCGGGAACTATTCGGGACTTTCAACTTGCTGGTGTCTCGGCCTGCGCCGCGTCACTCAAGCCTTAGAGGGAGTTCGCAATGAGACTTCGATCCGCGAGGAAAAGTGATTGGGCGATTGCAGTAGTGACAGTGATGGTGACGGTGATGTCAATTGCGCTGGCGCCCGCCGCCACTCCTCCAGGAAAAACCTGGGCTTTGTCCCGTACTCCGGATGGCCAGCCCGACCTCCAGGGAGTCTGGACGAACGCGACCATAACCCCGTTCGAACGGCCTGATGAACTTGCGGGGAAGCGGGTGCTTACACCGCAGGAAGCAGCCGAACTGGAAAAACAAGCGGCGCTGAACCGAGTGGATCGACCGCCCAAACCAGGGGACGTTGGTAACTATAACCAGGTCTGGTTCGACTCGGGCACCAAAGTTGTATCCACGCGGCAGACTTCGCTTGTTGTTGAGCCTCCGGATGGCCGGGTTCCCGTCAGGCCGTCAGCCGAAGCGAAGAGAGATTTTGACCTTGCCCACAGCGCCGAGTCTTATGAGTACATGAGCATGTGGGACCGGTGCATCACGCGTGGGGTGCCCGCCGGATTTTTCCCTGCCGGCTACAACAACGCGCATGAAATTGTGCAGAGTCCGGGATACGTGGTGATTTATTCCGAGATGATTCACGAGGCCAGGATTATTCCGCTGGACGGACGCCCGCACCTGCCGCCGGACGTTCGCCAGTGGAATGGCGATTCGCTCGGCCACTGGGAGCACAATACGCTCGTCGTTGACACGACCAATTTCAACGGCAAGGGATGGATATCGACAAGCGCGGCGGGGTTGCGCATAAAAGGCATTCCGCAAAGCAAGGCCCTGCACCTGGTCGAACGCTTCACGCGGGTCAGCGCAGGCACGATCAATTACGAACTCACGGTCGAAGACCCCGAGGTGTACACCAAGCCCTGGAAAGTGGCTATGCCCCTGACCAGGGATGAGAATTACAAAATTTATGAATACGCCTGCCACGAGGGAAATGAAGCGGTAGCCAATATTCTGCGTGGAGGCCGTGCTTCGGACGAAGCAGCTGCCGGAGCGGGGGAAAAGCGCCCATAAACTCGTCGTCGCGAGAGTCTTCCACCGATCTGTGCGCGCCTGCTGAAACTCAATCGTCGCCGGTAACATTCGCGGAGCCCTGCATCCTTGCCACAGGATCATGACACGATGAAGAAGCCATCATGACTTGTAAGCGGTGCACGGGTGCAATGAAGGAATTGAAAGGCCATATATTCCACAAGAAGCGAAAGTGGATTTGCCCTAAATGCCAGAAGGTTAAAATGCAGAAGCCAAAAGCAAAATGACAGTGCCGGTACTTCATGAACCTTCCCCGAACACCTGCAGGTATTCAGCCCCGCCCGGCACCCCCCGCTTGCGCGCGTTGCCGCAGCGCCCGCATGTAACCCAAAGCAAACGCCTGATAAGTACGATCTCCGCCCACCATCGGAACGGTATGGTCCAGGTGAACGATCCCGTCGTAATGAATATCCACCGGCGCCTTCATGGCCTTGTACATGTCGTAGTAGCCGTTATCCACGTGCGTCTCCTGGAAGTGTGGCAAAGGAGAACTCACATTCCGGAAGTGGATTTCGTAAATCTGCCGGCGCGCCCCGAAATAGCGGCTGGCGCCGGCTGGATCGCCCCATCGCAGTCCCGCCTTCGGCCCACGTGCCGCAGCACATGCAGATCCCCACGTTCGGACTGTTTGCGATCTTCCGCGCCTTCCTGCAATCGTTCAGATTCGCCATGATACGCGGCACACCAAAAAGCGACGGCACGGGAGGATCATCCGGATGAAATGCGATCACAATCCCGGCCTCTTCCGCCACCGGCACAACTTGCTGAACGAAATACGTGTCTCGACCCGCGCCTCTCAACAAAGGAACTTGTCACGATCTGCGCCAGACTGAAGTTTGACAACGTGAAATGGAAACCTGCCCCGCCCAGCGTTCGCAACCACGTCTTGTAGTCTTCGATTTTTTTGTCGCGCCCACGACGTAGACACAGGAGACAGCATGAACATGGCGCCGGCGTCTGGAAAAACGTCAGTTCCGACTGCCAGCAGTTCGTATTCGTCATGCCAGCCTCTTCTGGTAGCTGAGAGAGTCTTCTCCGGATCTGTACGCGCCGCGAGATCTCTTCTGAGTCACGAGCCCGGCATCGTCATCGGCATTCACTGAGACGACGGCGTGAAGGTTCGCACCGATCTGGCACAATCCCAGGCGCAGGAGAGAGTAGCTCCTCAAGTTGACCAGGACCCATCTTTCGCTACTTCGCTCGAGATAACTCAGCGTAAAAACGGTCGAGCCGCTCTCCGGAGAAGCTAAGCCGAAAGCCAAGGTCGTTGGTCTTGAGTTGGGCCATCAACTCATTTTTCGGGACGCCTTTCTGCACCAGTATAGTTGCGCGGGAAACCAGGTTATCGATCCTGATCTTGAACGCTTCCAGATCGGCTCTGCTCACCATCGGACCCGTGCCGGGCACAACCACGTCAAAGTCGAGCTTTAGAATTTCCGCGAGCGCCGGCCCCCAACCCACCAGGCTCCCGCCCGCTGAGAAGTCGGGATCGGGAGTTGAGGCGAAGAGATCTCCCACGGCGACCACTTTCAGATTGGGGAAGTACACCGCCGTATCGCCGCAGGTGTGGGCATTTCCGAAATGCAGGACCTGGGCCTCGATTCCACCTAATCCCAAGGTAAGGTGTTGGTCATAGGTCCTGGTCGGAAGCCCGGCTTTTCCGCCCGGGGGATTGTGAGCGGCCAGACTTTGTTTTACATTTTCCTGTGCCAGGATCTGCGTAGCGTCTTCCAGGAACTTCGCGTTGTTGCCTGTATGATGCTCCTGATAGTCGGTGTTAATCAGAACCCGGACTGGCTGGTCCGAGATTTTATGCACTTGCTCCAGAAGCGCGTCGTAGTTGCCGGGAAGCTTGCCATCCACGACGATTAGCCCACTCGCGCTCAATCGCAGCAGCGAATTACAGCCGCCGCCGGAAATCAGGTATAAACCAGTCTTGACCAACTCTGTTTTGAGCGCGCTCTTGCCTGGCAGATCGTTCGTCCGAGTGTATTGTGCGGAACCGGCAACCGCTCCTATCGTCAACGAAAGGGCGATCATACACGGCATGCTGGCACGCAAGGTCTTCGAGAACATCAGCCCTCCGGAACGAAGATCGGAATCCTGTTTGCGGGCAGATCCGTGGCCTTGTGCGGACCACGGATCTTGGAAAGTGTTCGTCCGCCACTACTTCGAGAAGGCGTAGAACTTGTTGTTGCCCGTATAGCCCGGTATGCCGAGGTGCGCGTACCCGGAACCCCAGAAGACGTTCTCGCCCACGATTGTGGCGCCGGCGTTCACGGATGAGCCTGCTGCAAAACTCCAAATTGTACTGCCATTGGATGCATCCAGTGCAAGCATAGTCGGCGCCGTAGCCTTACCCGCCATAGAGCCCGCATAAACAACACCATCGGCCACAGCCAACGGGCCAAGGTCGACAGCACCATTTGGATCCGCAACCTGCCACAGGATCTTTCCAGTCGCAGGATCAAGCGCGGCCCAGGAGCCGGCGCTCCCCAGGCTCGCAGGCAGGCCGAAGGCAGCGTAAGGGATACCGTAAAGATTGGCGATCTCCACGTAGATGCGCGTGCCATCGCTCGCCGATCCCCACTCCATGCCTCCCAGCGAGGAGCCGGGACCTACCTGGGTCTGCCATAGCAGGGAGCCTGTATCCGGATCGAGCGCGTAGTAAATGCCGCTCTTCTGTCCTGCACCGATGATCGTTTTCGTAGTTTTGCCGGCCTGGTAAGTGATTTCATTCGGAGCGGAGCCGAAATCGTAGTCGGGACCCGGGTTAACAGGGCAGTTGGTGAATGTTACGAAGCAGTCAACGTTCCAGAAATCACTGCCGTTGGTGACACCCAGGAACTGCTGGTTCCAGTTCTCCAGCCGCGTGGCCCATTTCACTGCTCCGCTATACATATCAAGCGCGAGGATCGAGTCCGCATGGTCATCGGGGGACTCGCAGGAAGCTCTGCTGCCGCCAGCCGAGATGCAGGTCGTGTAGGCCGAGGCGGTTGGAACACTGTAGTTGTTTCCGGTTCCCACGAACACCGTTCCGCGGGCCACGTCCACAACGGGGTTGCTGCCCCAAACTGCACCGCCGCTGTAGCCCGAAGGTACGGTGAACGTCTCCCATATTTTAGAGCCGGTGGCGGCATTTAACGCGACAACACTGCCGCTTACCGAGCAGCAATGGTAGTACGTGGAGCCGGCGGCCGCAGCGAATTCCACGTTCGAGGTCATGGGTACGTACACCACGCCGCCCGCCACAACGGGTGAACCGGTGATGACCGGGAAGAGGTTCGACGTCGTCGGTTGCTTCTTCCACACCAATGCGCCAGTGGACGCATTGATCGCCAGCAACCACCCGGTCGGCCCGGATGCGATGTACTGCGCTCCTATGTACATCAGGCCGTTCACAACGGTTGGACTGGTGCGGCCGTACCCGCGGCCAAACCGTAATCCGAAAGCTTATGGGACCACTCCACGTGACCGCTTTCGGAATCCACCGCCCAGATATTGCCACCCCAATCCGGGAAGTAGACCACGCCATTCACGACGGCCGCGCGGGCAGACACATCCCCGCCGGTGGTAAGAGCCCATTTCGGTTTCAGCTTTGCAATATGCGAGGGCGACATGCTGTTTCCCGGCGTAGTAGCGGCCGCGTTATTTGCGACACTCTGTCCAAACATGGGCCAGTCAGAAGGCCCTTCCGCCATCAGCGGGGATATTGCGAGGGTTCCGATCACGAGGCCGAGGCACGCAGTATTTCGTGGCCCGTTTCCGCGCAGAATTATCGATCTAAGTTCACCTAGTCTCATGTGCTCTTACTTACACTCCTCTCACGAGTCGCAAAGCCCGAGTGGTAACGATCCGATTCCTCTTTCGATTGGGGCTTTTGGGACAAATGTACGTTACCACCATTTACACAACGTCAGCCTGAACGTTTATTAGCAAGCCATCACCATGCGTGCGTTAGTTAATGAACAGTCTGCGGGAGTCATGCCTCCATATTCTTTCGCCAACAGACCACCTGAAGTGGCTCCAGGCAGTGGGCAAGTGCAAAACCGGGAAGCGACTCAGTCGCGGCAAGTTCTGCGATGTCCGAGACCTGGTCACGGCCATCATCAGTGACTACATCGGTTTCCGGAACACCTGCAGATATTCAGCCCCGCCCGGTACCCGCCGCTTGCGCGCGTTGCCGCAGCGCTCTCATGTAACCCAAAGCAAACGCCTGATACGTGCGATCTCCGCCCACCATTGGAACCGCATGCCCGCGGCACATTGGGATGGCGTTCGCAAAGCGGATCAGTTCGGTCCATTGTGCATGCAGGGAGCGGGCAGTGGCGGTGACCAGAAGATCAGCGAGGATTGCTTGTACCTCAACGTCTGGACCGGCGCCAAATCAGCGGACGAGAAGCGCCCGGTTATGGTGTGGATTTACGGCGGAGGTTACAACAGCGGATCAGGTTCGCAGGCCATGTACGACGGTGAGGCTTTGGCCAAGAAAGGCGCCGTCGTAGTCACACTCAATTACCGTCTGGGCGTCTTCGGCTTCTTCTCCTATCCGGAACTCACCCGGGAGTCCGACCGCCGCGGCGCGGGCAACTTCGGTGTGATGGACTCGATCGCGGCGCTGCAATGGGTGCAGAAGAACATCGCGTCGTTCGGAGGCGATCCGAAGCGCATCACGATTTTCGGCGAATCCGCTGGCGCGGGCATCGTCGCCAACCTGATGACCGTACAGCAGGCGACCGGGCTGTTTGAGCGCGCCATCGGCGAGAGTAGTGCCTGGTCCACAGCGACCATCGCGAAGTTGCAGACACTGCCTGAGGCCGAGGAGGCTGGGGTGAAGTACGCCGACGGATTAAGCGCCAGGTCGCTGGCGGACCTGCGCGCTAAACCAGCTGATGTGATTCTCAAAGCTGGCCGCGGTGTCGGGCCGATCGTTGACGGCTGGCTGATCCGCGAGGACCCGGGAAAGGTCTTCGCCGAGGGGAGACAAAACAAGGTGCCGGTGCTGACGGGATCGAATCGCGACGAATTCTTCGGAGGCACGCCCCGCAGCGCCGAACAGTTCATCGATCAGGCGCGCAAACGCTACGGAGATCTGGCGGACAATTTCCTGAAGCTGTATCCGGCCTCGACGGATGAACAGGCCCGCGAGTCTGCGTTCTATTCGGGCCGGGACGAAATGGCGTTCGTGATGCGCAATTGGGCGCGGCTCGCGTCCGGGGGTGGCAAAACAAAGTCGTACGTTTACTACTTCACGCAACAGCCGCCGCTGGTGCCGAATGCCCGGGGCGGAGGCCCGTTCGCGCCCGGCCCGCACGGGAGTGCCACGCACGTCTCAGAGATTCTGTACGTGTTCAACCACCTGGATGGCAGCCGTGCCTGGACCGATGCCGACCACAAAGTGGCCGACACGATGTCCTCGTATTGGGTGAACTTCGCGGCAACGGGCGATCCTAACGGTAAGGGCTTGCCTAAATGGCCCGCCTACGACGAGAAGACGCAAACCCCGATGGTGTTCGGAAATAAACCGGAAGGAGCCCAGGCTCCCACGCCCGATCGGCTTGCATTCTTTCAATCGTATTTCGAGAAACTGACCGCGAAATAGCTGCAGCGCCCGAGCCGTGCCGTTTTATAATCAAGGCCGTTCACCCGGTCCCGCCTCGCCGAATGCTAACCAGCAACTGGTTTCCCCTGACAACGTGCGCCTCGCTTAGCCCAAGTTCGTCACGAAACAGGCTGGAACTAAGGTAAGTCGTTCAGAATCATTTCAGGCAGCCGCCGAGTCTGCACTACATTCGCGATTGATCTGGAGATGTTCTGGCAGGCTGATGCCGAGTTGCCGAAGCAGGGATTTCTGCTCTGCCGTTGGCTCGGTGATCCGGCGCACGCGCCTCCCCCGGCGATGGTCGATATCAGATAGAGTTGCCCGCAGCACAATCCCGAGGCGAACAACAGACCGGCGGCTACAGAAATGATCTTCATGGCGCCGCAAGTATACGCGCCGTTTCATTTCGCCGAGACCGCGATCCAGACCGCCCCATCCACAGTGGACGCGCCGCCCACCTGCAAAGTCACCGGAACGTAGCCTCCTGGTGTGGCTCCCAACGGAATCTGAACATTCAGTTGCATGAGGCCGGCTACCGCCCCAAAGACTCCCCCTTTGTATTGCACTACAGCCGGTATCCCATCGACGGTGGCGCTCACTGCAAGGTTTGGCGACGGCAGCGGTACGGTCGCCAGTTTCCCGTCCACTCCAGCAGGCGTTGTCTGGCCTTCGCCTGTAGCGTAGAGCGAGATGTAGTCACCGACCCTGGCAGGATTTGCCGCGGAGTTGACCGAGCTATCCTTTGCGTTGATCGATGCGGCTTCCCCCGCGCCCGTGCCGTTCAAAGTGAAAAGGCCTGGCGACGACGCGGCCATACTTACCGCAAATGACGCTGACGTCTGACCCTGGTACGCCACCGCAACGTTCGCCGCCGTACCCGAAATGGAATAGGGAACAACGGCATTCACCTGCGTGGAGGAGGAATACAAGACGGGAGCTGCGACGCCGTTAAAAGACACAGTCGTGCCCGAGAGTTGTGTGGCGAACGCGCCATTGGCGGGAGCAGCGGCCACTCCCAAAGACGGTCCCAGCCCGGCACCGTAGATGGTGACAGCCTTGCCTGGCGAAACGGAGATCGACCTTTCACTGGCGGCATCAACCACAGCGTTGATCAGCACGGATTGCGGGGTCGGGGTTAACACCCGCACGGCGTTATTGCCAGAGTCGGCGATGAAGATCTGCCCCGCGCCGTCAACGGCAAGACCGAACTTGTTCAGGCCCAGGACAATCGGAAGGTAGAGTTGTGCGCTGGTTGCGAACCCTCCGTCACCGGAGTACCCGCCAGAGCCGTTGCCCGCTACCGGAATCATGCTCCCGTCGGGCGAAGTCTTCCAGACCCTGTCGCTGAACGAATCGGCAACGAAAACATTCCCCGACCCATCGGCCGCAAGCGCGTTCGGACCTGATATCGGTCCGCCCACGGTCGTAATGATCCCGGCCGCATCCACCTTGCGCACGCTGTTGCTGATCCAGTCAGCGATGAACAGATTGCCGGATCCGTCGACCGCAATCGCATACGGCGATCCAAGACCCGCGCTCGTCGCCGGCCCGCCGTCGCAACAAGTGGAGTTGCCGCCTCCCGCAACCGTGGTGATGATCCCATTCGTGGACACTTTGCGGACGCGGCCATTGGCGTTGTCCGCGATGAAAAGATTACCCGACGGGTCCACCGCTATGCCGTAGGGATTCCAGATTGCCGCTTTGGTGGCCGGCCCGCCGTCGCCTGAGAAACCGAGATTCCCGTTGCCGGCAACAGTC
>ODAK010001288.1_pt1 | contig 27766 bp, 23 predicted proteins | sample 1539591 | NCBI WGS metagenome assembly ODAK01 (sample SAMEA3539303, study PRJEB22396) | soil metagenome | biome: tundra; feature: field; material: soil | place: USA | collected 2010-05 | depth 0.15 m
CGCAACCCGGCATGGTCACCGAAGAAGGCGAGCCTGCCCGCGGCATGAAGCTCAACCAGCCGCGTCAGGAACAGGCGGCGGAACAGTTTGGATAAGACCCGGACCGGCAGCAGAAACGCCGGCCGGGACGACACCCAGCGCGTGCCGTCCAGCGAGATGCCGCCACCCGGCACGATCATGTGGATGTGCGGATGGTGCGTCAGCGCCGAGCCCCAGGTATGGAGCACGGCGGTGATGCCGATGCGCGCGCCGAGATGGCGCGGGTCGGCGGCGATGGTGAGCATGGTCTCCGACGCCGCCCGGAACAGCAGGTCGTAAACCTGCGCCTTGTTTTGCAAGGCGATGTCGGCGAGTTCGGCGGGAATGCTGAAGACGACGTGGAAATAGCCGACCGGCAGCAGGTCGGCTTCACGCGCGGCCAGCCATTCGCGCGATTGCGCGCCTTGGCATTTTGGGCAATGCCGGTTGCGGCAACTGTTGTAGGCGATGCGCCAGTGGCCGCAGTCTTCGCAGCCTTCGACGTGGCCACCCAGCGCTGCCGTGCGGCACGTCTCGATGGCCGACATCACCTTGAGTTGATCGAGACTGACATGACCGGCGTGTGCCGCTCGCCACGCCGGTCCGTGACGACGCAAGATGTCGGCGATCTCCAGTACGGGGCGCATCGCCGGCTCAGTCGCCGGCGCTTGCCCGCTTCCCGATCAGTGCGACGATCTTATCGAAAGGACTGGTCACGGTGCGGACCGTCCGGGCCGCCACCCGCGTATAGAGTGCGGTGTTGTCGAGTTTGGCGTGTCCGAGCAGAACCTGGATCACGCGGATGTCGACGCCATCCTCGAGCAGGTGCGTGGCGAAGCTGTGGCGCAGCGTGTGCGGGCTTACGTGTTTTGTAAGACCGGCGGTCTGTGCAGCCTCTTCGACGACGCGCCCGAGCTGGCGGGTGGTGATCGGCTTGCTCGGGTCCTGGCCGGGAAACAACCAACCTCCCGGCAGCATCACCCCCTGGCGCCGGCCGTCCCGCCACCAGGCCCGCAGCAGGGTCAGCAGGTCCGGCGACAGCATGGCGTGGCGATAGCGTCCGCCCTTGCCGCGTTCGACGCGGATCAGCATGCGCGCGCTGTCGATGTCGCCCACCTTGAGCGACGCCACCTCGGCGACCCGCAGGCCCGCGCCATAGGCAACGGCCAGGGCGGCACGATGCTTGAGGTATTTGGCCGCCGCGAGCAGCCGAGCAACTTCTTCGACACTCAGCACCGACGGCAACTTGCGGGGATAGCGCAGGCGGATGAGCTTGCGTGAGAGATCCGGCCGGTCGAGCGTGTGGGTAAAGAAGAAGCGTAGCGCGGCCACGGTGCTGTTCATCGCCGGGGCGTGCATCCCAAGCTCCGACTGATGAACCTGGAACCGGCGGATGTCCTCGGCCGTGGCGGTGTCGGGCGAGCGGCCGAGGAATGCCGCGAAGCCGGCGACGATGCGGATGTAGTAGCGGCGGGTCTTCTCTGAAAACCCGCGCACAGTCATGTCCTCTACGAAACGTTGGCGCAGTCCACTGCCCGCGGCAGGAGAGATCGGCTTGTTCATGCAAGGCTCCTCTTGGTTGAAGGGAGCCGTCATGTTCAAAGCAAGCCGCCGGCCCGCTCAATCCAAGAGATTCACTGGAAGTCGTGCGACGCCGTCACCCCAGGCACCATCTCCCGCGCAGCGGGTTCGTTCTTCGGCCAGAACCGGCCATCCGGTAGCATTGCCGGAACGTCTGCCCTGGGCTGAGAGCGGTGCCGCGCAACGACCGCCCGCCTTAATTCCAGGCCGTGACGCGGCGAGAAACATCCCGCTTCATCTTGCCTTATCCGCGGCAAACTTTCTTTCCAACCCGCCCAGACGATCACTCCCCCGGCGTCGCGCCTCCTTGCTCCTTCTGGACCTCCTCACGCAACCACTTGCGGTGGTGGCGCCAGGCCCAGCCGGCGGTGACGGAGCCTCGGGTCATGCCCGAGAACGTGCCACGCACCCAAATGGCGGCGTAAACATGCACGATCCAGATCAACATCGCGCAGATGGCGGCGATCGAGTGCGTCAGCATCGCGACTCGTTTCTGGCCAATACTGGTGTACTGGGAAAAATACTGGTCCCAGATCACGAGGCCGGAACTGACCAGCACCAGAATCAGGATCGTCATGCCCCAGAACACGCCCTTTTGCCCGGCGTTGTACTTGCCTTGTTCCGGGAGGTTCTCCTCGTGGCCCTTGAGCACCTCGGGCAGTCCCTTGATCCAGGCCGCGTCTTCGTTGGCCGGAAGGTTCAACCGAAAGAAACGCACGAACAATCCGGCGAAACTGAACACCAGAACGACACCGATCCACGGATGGATCGCGCGCGTCCATGCCCCGCCACCGAACAAGCCGGTCAGGAAGAACAACGACGGATGGAACAGGCTGAGACCGGACAGCGCCAGCAGCACCAACGAGATCGCGGTCAGCCAATGGTTGGCTCGCGCGGCCGGGGTGTAGCGGCGGACCGTCGGTGTCGTGCCGCTCATGCCACACCATCCTTCACCCGCTTGCCGTTCTCCTCATCCGTCCTGGTCACCCGGTCCGCGCCCATCACGGTGTGATGGACGAACCCGGCGAGCGCCGCCAGGCCGAGCACCCCAAGGCCGGCGTATTTGGTGACGCCTTTCCACGCCTCGACGATGGCCGAGATTTTCGGGTTGTTTGGCAGCCCCGCGTAAAGTTGCGGCTGGTCGTTATGATGCAGCACGTACATGACATGGGTGCCGCCGACGCCCGGCGGATCGTACAGGCCGGCCTCGGCGAAGCCGCGCGATTTCAGGTCCTTGATGCGAGACTCGGCAAGCGTCTTCATGTCCGCCTTGGTGCCGAAGCTGATCGCCTTCGTCGGACAGGCCTTGGCGCACGCCGGCCCCTGACCCACCGACACCCGGTCGGAACACAGCGTGCATTTGTACGCCGTGGAGTCAGCCTTGGAAATCCGCGGAATGTTGAACGGGCATCCCTTGATGCAGTAACCGCAGCCGATGCATTTTTCATGCACGAAATCCACGATTCCGTTCTGGTACTGAACGATCGCTCCCGGCGCCGGACACGCCTTCAGGCACCCGGGATCGGCGCAATGCATGCAGCCATCCTTGCGAATCAGCCACTCCAGATCGCCGGTCGCCGGATTGTCCCACTCGGTGAACCGCATGAGCGTGAGCGTGTTCTCCGTCAGGTCATGCGGATTATCGTAAACGCCGGTGTTGAAGCCGACCGGTTCGACCAGATCGTTCCACTCCAGACATGCCGACTGGCAGGCCTTGCAGCCAATGCATTTGGAGACATCGATCAGCTTGGCGACATCGTTCGCCGACGGCGGCAATGGTCCGGAAATGCCGCCTTTGGTGGCGGATTGCCGGACCAGTTCCATGGTGGGCGCGACCCCAGTGGTGTTGGCCATTTTCTCGCCCTCCCTCAGGCCATGACCGGGCCGGTGTCGATGCGCTCGACGTCGACCAGGAACGCCTTGAACTCCGGCGTTTCGATGTTGGCGTCACCGACGAACGGGGTGAGCGTATTGGTGCCGAACCCGGGCCGCGCCGCGCCGAGGAACCCGTAATGCAGCGGGATGCCCACGACATGGACCGGCTTGCCATCGCAGATCAGTGGCTTGATGCGCTTCGTCACCACCGCCTTGGCCTTGATGAAGCCGCGGTTGGAGGTGACCTTCACCCAGTCGCCTTTGGCGATCTGCTTCTCCTTCGCCAGTTCTTCGGAAATCTCGACAAACAGTTCGGGTTGCAGCATCGCGTTCACCCGGTTGTGCTTGGTCCAGAAATGGAAGTGCTCGGTCAGCCGGTAGGTCGTCGCCGCGTACGGGAATTTCTCGGACGTGCCGAACTGCGCCATGTCGCCGGCAAATACGCGTGCCGCCGGATTGCCCTTGAGTTTGGGATTGAGCAGATTGGGCCTGGGGCTTTCGAACGGCTCGTAATGCACCGGGAACGGACCATCTTTGAGCAAGCCGCGCACCCAAAGCCGGCTGACCCCTTCCTGGTTCATGATGAACGGCATCACCACGTCAGGCTTCGCGGTCGGGACGATGTCGGGCACGTCATAACCCGCCCATTTCGTGCCGTCCCACTCGATCAGCTTGCGCTTTGGATCCCACGCCTTGCCGGACAGATTGGCGGAGGCCCGATTGTACAGGATCCGCCGGTTGGCCGGCCACGAGAACGCCCATTTCGGGTGGTTGCCCCAGTCGTCCGGGTCGCTGTTGTCGCGGCGGGCCATCATGTTGCCCGCCTCGGTGAAGCAGCCGGAATAGATCCAGTTGCCGCACGCGGTGGTGCCGTCATCGCGCAGCGCGGCGAAGCCAGGCAACTGCTTGCCTTGTTCGAGCAGCACCTTCGTCGCGTCAGCCGGATCGTACAGCGTCTCCACCGCCGATCCATTGATTTCTTTCGCGATTTCCGCCGGGGCTGGTTCGTTCGGGTCTTTGTAGGACCAGGCGAGATTGACGATCGGCTCGGGCAGCGCGCCGCCTTCCTTGGCGTACAGCGCCTTCAGCCGCAGTTGCAGTTGCGCCATGATCCAAACGTCGGACTTCGCCTCGCCGGGCGCGTCGCCGGCCGGCCAGTGCCATTGCAACAGCCGGGACGAATTGGTCAGTGAGCCTTCGTCCTCGGCGAAGCAGGTCGAGGGCAGCGAGAACACCTCGGTCTGAATGTCCGCCGGCTTCGACAGGTTCAGTTCGCCGTGGTTCTCCCAGAACCGCGAGGTTTCGGTTTCCAGCGGGTCCATCACCACGAGGAATTTCAGTTTCGCCAGCGCCTGTCTGCATTTCTCCCGATTCGGCGCGGACTGCAGCGGATTGAAGCCCTGGCAGAAATAGCCGGTCATCTTGCCCTGATACATCAGGTCGAAGGCGCGCAGGATGTCGTAGCCCGGCACGTCGAGCTTGGGCAGCCAGTCATACGCGAAGTCGTTGTCCTTGCTGGCCGCCGCTCCCCACATTGACTTCTGGAAGCTGACAAAGAACTTCTTGTAGTTCTGCCAGTAACTCATTTGCCCAGGCTGGAGCGGTTTGAATGCGCGCTTGGACATGTAGGTGGCGAGGTCGCGGTCGGTATCGACCGGCAGCGTGAGATAGCCGGGGAGCAGATTCGACATCAGCCCCAGATCGGTCAGGCCCTGGATGTTGGAGTGACCGCGCAGCGCGTTCATTCCACCGCCGCGCAGGCCGATGTTGCCCAGAAGCAACTGGATCATCGCCATCGCGCGGATGTTTTGCGTGCCCTTGGAATGTTGCGTCCACCCCAGGGCGTACATCGACGTCATGACTTTATCGGGTCGCGACGTCTCGCCGATCATTTCGGCGACCTTGAGGAATTTCACCTTTGGGGTGCCGCAGATGCGCTCGACAAGTTCCGGCGTGTAGATCGCGACGTGCTGCTTCAACAGGTTCCAGACGCACCGCGGGTGTTGCAGAGTCGGATCGGATTTAACGAAGCCTTTGTCGTCGAATTCGTGTTCCCAGGTCGACCGGTCGTAGTCGCGCTTCGACTCATCGTAGCCGGTGAACAATCCGTCGCTGTAACCATAGCCTTCCTGCACGATATACGACGCGTTGGTGTAGGCCTTGGTATACTCCCACTGGATCTTGTCGTTCTTGATGAGATAGTTGATCACGCCCATCAGGAACGCGATGTCGGTGCCCTGGCGGATCGGCGCATAGAGGTCGGCCACTGAGGCCGATCGGGTGAACCGCGGATCGACGACGATCAGTTTCGCGCCGCGGTTGGCTTTGGCTTCGATCACCCATTTGAAGCCGCACGGATGCGCCTCGGCGGCATTGCCGCCCATGATCACCACCAGATCGGTGTTCTTAATGTCGGTCCAGGAATTCGTCATTGCACCACGGCCAAATGTCGGAGCGAGACTCGCCACCGTCGGGCCGTGTCAGACCCTCGCCTGATTATCGAAGACCAGCATTCCCGTACTTCGGACCACTTTGTAGGTCAGGAACGCTGTCTCGTTCGTGGTCGCCGAGGCGGCCAGGAAGCCGGTGGTGATCCAGCGGTTCACGGTCGCTCCATCGCGGTTCCTGGCGACGAAGTTCTTGTCCCGGTCGTCCTTCATAAGTCGCGCGATGCGGTCGAGCGCGGCGTCCCACGAGATCGGTTCGAATTTGTCCGAGCCTGGTTTGCGAACCATGGGCTTCGTGGTGCGCGTTGGCGCTTTCACGAAGTCGAGCAATGCCGCGCCTTTGGGGCAGAGGGTGCCCCTGTTGGTCGGATGATCCGGATCGCCCTCGATATGGACGATCTCGCCGCGTTTGCCTTTGGCGGCGTCGGCGCCCTTCGAGTACATGATGACGCCGCACGCGACGGAACAGTACGGGCAGGTACTTCGGGTCTCCGTGGTGCCGGTGAGCTTGTACGGACGGATTGACGCGGCGAGTGCCGCTTCCGCACCGCCGAATCCGAATGCACCGATCGCCGTTCCCGCGGCAGCGGTTCCAAGGAACCCGCGCCTGGATAGTTCGAGCTGCATGGACGTAACCTTCCCTGCGTATTCTTGACCCGCGTCGCGGCGCCCTCGCCGATTATCAGGTGTACCGCCATGCTGAGAGCGTGCCGGGGGTGGCGTCAAGCGGCAAGTGAATATTTGGGAGTGATCGTCGGTCGCGGACACGCCATTGGAATTTCCAAAGAATGAGATGGCGTCGTCCAGGTGCGCCCGGCGGCAAACGTGCCATCAGATCGATGTCAATCTGAATTGGCACCAGGCGGTCGTTTCACCGAACCACCTGGCCCGGTGATATGTGGGGCCTTTCGGTGCGGTGCATCTGACGGATTGCCAGTACTGACAGGTCACTGTCGCGTGCCGCGCGGCACGGGCCGGCATATCGCCAGGATTTTATTCTCTCCTTCACAAAATTGACATCCGAGGGATGTATTATCGTTCTGAGCGGCTACCATCCGACCGCGTAAGCCGTGCGCCGCGGATCGGCGCCAGCCCATTTGATCCCGGTCGCGAGGTCGGCCTGGATCGTCACGACCGAACCGGCGAGATACTTTCGTTCCGGCCATACTTCAACGCGGTGCCCGAGAGCTTCCAGGCCGGCACTGGGGATGTCGGCCTCGACGCACAGCGCACCCGGCCGGTAATTGTGCGGCAACGCCGATTCGGGCCACGAATAACTGGCGAACCGCGACGCCTCGGTAGCACTTTGAGGGTCCATGCCGAACACCGCCTGGTTGAGGAACACCTGCAGCATCGCCTGGCCCAGTACCTCGCTGCCGGGAGAGCCAAAGGGCATCACCAGCGAGCCGTCGCGGATGGCGATCGCGGGATTGGCCGACATGCGCGGCCGCCGTCCGGGTCCGACCCGGCCCGGATGATCGAGGCCTGAATAACCGCGCGACCCCCACATCGACGGCAGCACACCTGTCCCCGGCACCACCGGCCCGCCAATCGTCCCATCACTGGGCGTTGCCGCGAACACATTGCCGTGCTCATCGGCGACGCACAAGAACGACGTCGAGGGCTTGTCTGACGCGATCTCCGCCCCCGAGCCAGCGGACGGATCAGGTTGCCACGGTGGCGGGGCCACGCCGCGCGCCGCTCCGGCGGGAGGCAGGCCGGGCCACGCTTTGGTGGGATTTAGCAAGGCACGGCGGACGGCGGCGTAGTTCTTCGACAACAGAACGTTCAGCGGCACATCTTCAAAATCCGGATCGCCGAAATAAGCCTCCCGGTCGGCGGCGGCGAGTTTCAATGCCTCAGTCAGCACGTGCACGTAAGCGGTGGAGTTGTGGCCGAGCGCGGCGAGGTCGATGCCTTCGAGGATGTTCAGTGCCTCCAGCAGCATCGGTCCCTGCGACCAGGCGCCGCAGCCGAACAATTCAAAGTTTTCGAAGTGTGTCCGGCACGGGAATTCGACTTTGGCGCGGAACGATGCGAGGTCTGCCTCAACGAGCCAGCCGCCGTTTTCCCGCTGGTAACGCGCGATCGAAGCCGCGATGTCGCCGCGGTAGAACGCATCATGCGCCGCCTGGAGGCCAACTTGCCGGTCGCCGGCCGCGCGCTCGGCGTCCACCATGAATTGCAAGGTCCGCGCGAGGTCTTCTTGTTTGAAGATCGATCCGACCGGCGGCGGTTCTCCGTTCGGCAGAAAAATCGCCGCGGTCGAGGGATGGCGCGCGATCTCGTGCTGCTTGTCCTTGATGATCTCGTGAAAGAACGGATAGACCGGAAACCCGTCGCGAGCGAAACGGATCGCCGCGGCGGCGACGTCGCCGAACGACATTGTCCCCCAGCGGCGCAGCGCCTCGATCCAGTTCGCCGGCGCCGAAGGAACCACCGTGTGCAACAGGCCATCGGGAATTCGGCCGTTGTACTTCGCATGGAACAGATTGATATCGGCCGCCGCCGGCCAGGGTCCGACGCCATTGACCCGGACCGTTCCGTCCGCCAGCCGAACCATGATCGGTGCGACGCCGCCGAAGCCGACGAACTGACTCTCCAGCACCTCGATCGCGAGCCCGGTGGCCACGCCGGCGTCGATCGCGTTGCCGCCCGCCTCCAGCACCTGAAACCCGGCGAGCGAGGCGTAGTAATGTCCGGACACGACCACGTACTCGCGCGCGATGATGTTGGGCCGCCGCGGCCGGCCCGGTCCGAACAATCCGGAAATGTCCATCACAGATTCACATCGTGACGCGGCCGGCCCCAATCCGCCGCCATCTCAGCACACCGCTCCACATCCTCCTCCAGCATCAATCCCCGCGCCACCAATTCCCGCGCCGCCGCGACGATCGCCGCCTGATACGCCTGTTTGGTGGGATAGCGTTCCAAAATCGCGGCGCGCGGATCGCCGGTCGCCGCGCGTTCCGACGAAGTCTCCGGGAACGGAATGTAACTGCCCTCAAAGCGCCATTGCACGCCATGGCCATGTCCGTGCGCGCGAGGGTTCCACCCCGTATAAGTGCCGAGCGGCGCCGCCACCATCGGTGGGCGCACACCCGGAATATCGTTGCCATCCCGATCGACCGACGGCACCAGCATGGTGTAATTCAATCCCGGCCCGCCCGGATCGTTCCGGCCATGCACCAGCGTCGGCGGCTCCTTCAGAAGCCCCTTGTCGACGTCTGGCCCGAAGTCCAGCAGCGGCAACGCGTTCGGACAGGCGAGCGGCATGACGCCCGGAATATCGGGAAACTGATCCTTCCAGGTCGCGTAATCGATCAGTGTGTTGTCCGCGCGGGTCGGGATGCGGCTGTCCGGCGGCCGCTTCCCGTCGGTCGCCCATGCATCCATCGCATCCAGCATGGCTCGAAAGAACAATGAGGTGTGGACGTTGTTGGAATAGTGCCGGCCAATACCACGCGCCGGAGCGCCGAGCAGTGGATTGGCCGAGTGCTGCGAACTCGCCCAGAGGTAGACGCGCACCGTTTCCGGCTGCGGCAGATCGTTGCCTTGCGTGTCGGTGTGCGCCAGTGAGCCGCGCCGCACCCAGTACTCGGTCGCGGTCTGAGTATGGAACACCAGCGGATCGGTCTCTGGCCGTTTTAAAATCGCATCCCGCTTTCCCGTCAGATGATCGGTCGATTGGGCGTAAGAAAATGGAAACGAGTCCGCGATGTTGAAGTGATCTTCGTATTGCTGGCCGCCGGAGACAATCGGATTGGAAAACCGATGGTTCATCCATTTCCGGCCAGCGCCCGCGACATGCGGCATGACGCCATCGAACACCCGGCGGCCGGCCGCGTCGGCGTTGTAGCCGCGGTAGACGAAGTCGCGCAGACAGCGTCCGGTCTGCGAGCGTCCCCAGCCATAAGCCATTTGTGTGCTACGCAATGGGTTGGCTTCGCTCTGGTCGTATTTCAGGAAGCTGACGAAGTCGCGCACCGCGACGTGGCCGAGCCCCATCACTTTCGGATCTTTCGCGGTGTAGAGCAGTTCGTAGATCCAGCCGGGATGAAACCCGGCCGGGTAGTGAATGTGCCAGTCCGACGGCACCACGGCTCGCTCGGCGACCTGGGTTTCGGCACCCGGTCCGAGAATCTCCGTGGCGAAGGACCACTGATCCGGCGGGATGATTTCCGGTGGATCGTACGGATAGCGCCGGCGTGTGAACACGGCATCGCGCGTGTCCACGGAAACGGTGCGATACGAATGCGCCGCGATACGGCCGCTGAGCGGGTAGCAGGTGGCGCCCGGCGCATCCGGAATGAACTCAACGCGCACGCGGCCGGTAATCGGTTCGCCGTTGTCGGTCGCGACGGGAACGTCCAGCACCATGCGGCCGTCGCCAGGCAGCATATCGCCCTCCCACGCGGCCCATGCGACGGAGTAGCCGCGGCGCATGAAGAACCCGTTGCCGGCATGAGACAACGACAGCGGATCATTGCTGTGCGACGCGTCGTTGAAGAATTGCAGTGCGCGCTTATGTCCGCGGTTGCCGTAATCGTAGAACACCCGGCGATTGCCGCGGGACAACTCCACCGGCTTCAGGATCATGATATCCGCTTCGAAACGAACGAGGCCGCGGGAGCCCCTCGGTGCCTTGTCCAGATCGACCACGTCCCGTTGCGCCGGCGCCAATGGATCGACCGCGTAAAGCGCGCGGCCGGTCAGGCGTTCGTAAGCACCGGACTCACCGAAGGCATGCCCGTTGGCGAACGGACGGCGATCGGTGATATGCAATTCGATCAGGTTGGTCATCGCTCGGTCCTCCGGCGGGTCGGTGGCGGGAGTGTATGGCCGGAGGCCGCGTTGAGGAAGCCGCCTGCCTCCGGTATGGTCTCGACAATGGACGGGAGGAGGGCGCGGAAAAATGTTTCCGATCACGGACCACGTGGTGAAGACACCGCGGCACACCAGCTTTTACCTCGCCTGCGGAACGCCCGACGCGCCGCCGATCATTTTCGTGCATGGCTGGCCGGAACTGTCGCTCAGTTGGCGTCATCAGTTGCCATGCTTCGCGGCGCTGGGATTCCGCACCATCGCGCCGGACATGCGCGGCTACGGGCGGTCGACCGTGCATCCGCGGCAGGAAGACTACGCGCTGGAACATATCGTTGCGGATATGATGGAATTGCTGGACGGTCTCGGGCATCAAAAAGCGATCTGGGTGGGACACGACTGGGGAAGTCCGGTGGTGTGGGGGATCGCGAGCCATCATCCCGACCGCTGTCACGGCGTGGCGAACCTTTGCGTGCCGTATTTTCCGAAGGGATTTTCAGCCCAGGAGGCGGCGGCACTGATTGATCGCGCGATTTATCCGGTGGCCGAGTTCCCCGCCGGTCAGTGGGAATATCAGTTGTTCTATCGCGAGAACTTCGACAAAGCGCGTGCCGTGTTCGAGGCAGACGTCGCCGCGACGGCGAAAGCCCTGTTTCGCAAAGGCGATCCGGCTGGAAAGGGCAAGCCGTCTCGGACGGCGTTCGTGCGCCGGGATGGCGGCTGGTTCGGTGGACGGCCGGCGGCGCCGGATCTGCCGCTCGACCCGGATGTGCTGACGGACATGGAACTCAATACTTATGTCGCGGCGCTGACCCGGAACGGATTTTTTGGCCCGAATTCCTGGTACGTCAATCCGGATGCGAACAGGGCATATCAGGACACCGCCGCGAATGACGGCCGACTGGACATGCCCGTGCTGTTTTTGCACGCCGAATACGACTACACGTGTGAAACGGTCAGCTCGCATCTGGCTGATCCGATGCGTCGGAGTTGTCAGGATCTGACTGAAGCTACTGTGCCTACCGGCCACTGGATGGCACAGGAAAATCCGGTAGCGGTCAACGCGGCGCTGGCCCGGTGGATCGCGACGAAACTGCCGACGGTGTGGCCCGGCTGAGGAGACAGGCAAATGAAAATCACCAAAGTCGAACCGCTGTTGCTGGATCGATTTCTTTATGTGCGCGTGCACACCGACAGCGGGATCGTCGGCCTCGGCGAGTCGGGGACCTGGGGCCAGTTGGAGGCTTCCGCCGCCGCGATCAGCAAGTACGGTGACTACCTTGTCGGCAAAGATCCATTCCCCATCGAGCATCATTGGAACGTGATGCTGCGCGCCAACCACTTCACCGGTGGCGCCATCACCGGCGCCGTGTCCGCGATCGACATCGCCCTATGGGACATCAAAGGCAAATTCTTCAACGTTCCCGTCTACGAACTACTGGGCGGCAAAGTGCGCCACAAGGCTCGACTTTATGGTCACGTGAAGGGGCGTACGATCGAGAAACTCGTTGAAGAAGCGGTCCGGCTGAAGGAGGCCGGGTTCACCGCGTTAGGTCACCTTAACCCACTGTTGGACGAGGATGTGGACGAGCCATACTACAAATCGCACGCGGCCAAGATCGAAGGTGCGATCGACAATGTCCGCCGCTTGCGAGAGGCGGTGGGACCAACGGTCGATCTTTGCATCGAAATCCATCGCCGGCTGACTCCGCCGGAGGCGATCGCGCTCGCCCGAGGGATCGAGAAATATACGCCGATGTTCTACGAGGACCCGCTGCGGCCCAATAGTTTCGATGCCATGGCGCAAGTGGCGCGTCACATCGACATTCCGATCGCGACCGGCGAGCGGTTCACCAGCCTGTATCAGTTCCAGACATTGCTGACCCGCGACGCGGTGCAATATCTGCGCCCGGACGTGTGCCTGTGCGGCGGCATCACGGGGGCAAAGAAGATCGCCGCGCTGGCCGAGGCGCATGATGCGTGGGTCGTGCCGCATAATCCTCTCTCGCCGATCAGCACCGCCGCGTGCCTGCAGATCGCCGCATGCATTCCGAACTTCGCGATCCAGGAGTATCCGTCGAGGACGCCCGATCTTGACGGTGGCAAGGAACTGCTTGGCAACGACCTCGCGACCGGGCTTTCGGAGCAGGTTGGCGGCTTCATCGCGATTCCGGACGCGCCGGGGATCGGAGTTGAACTCGTGCCGGATGTGGAAAGGAAATTTCCATACCGGCCGCGACCGATCGCGATGCGGCCCCACGTGGATGGGTCGATGGTGGATCAGTGAATCCGTCCGACTTCGTCAGGCTCGGGCTCGACCCGAGCATCGCGTGGCACGAACGCCAGTGCACGGAATTGTTGAACCGCCGCACACCTCGACACGTTATCACGGGGCTTGGCCCGGTGATGTCTCGCGGCACGGTGCGGCGAAAGATGGCGGGGTCAGGTTCAGCAACCTCTGCTCGCGCTTTAGTGATAGTCGGTACTGGTGCCCGAGGATGACGGTAGGAGGGCTTAACCGCGGATTTCGGCCAGGCCGCGCCTGGCCGTGCCATCCGGGGCAAAATTCTCCGGCGCCAACCACGCCAGCAACGCATCGCGGCGGGACGGCCACTCGTCCTCGGTGATGCTGTACCAATCACTGTCGCGGCGACGGCCCTTAACCACCATGTGCATGCGGTGGGTGCCTTCGAACGTGAAGCCTAACCGCTCCGCCGCGCGTTTGGAGGGCGCGTTCAGAGCGTTGCACTTCCATACCAAACGCCGATATCCCAGATCGTCGGCGGCAAGCTTCAGCGGCAGAAACATCGCCTCGGTCGCCGCGCGCGTTCGTTGCATCACGGGAGCGAACCAGATGCTCCCCAGTTCGATCGCCGCATTCTTCGGCTGAATGTCCATCAACGAGAGCCATCCCGAAGCCACGCCGGTGGCGATCGGACGCACAGCCCAGAAGATCCGTTGCTGATCAGTGCCGCAATCGTTGATGTACTGTATCATCGCCTCACGAGTAGCAAACGGCCCCGACGGCAAATACGTCCAACTCTCATCCGCACCCTGGGCTGCCCGCCACAACTCATCAGCATGACGCTTGTGCAATGGTTCCAGCACCACATACCGCCCCCGCAGCGTCGTGCGAGGCGGAAGCGGGCGCGGGGTGGAGTCGATTTCCGGACCAACGGGCAACGCCATCACACCCTCTCCCCCGCCAGACGCAGCGCGCGATCAATCCACAACGCGGTCAGTTTCTCCTGAGTACCGTTCTGGCCAAGCCGTTCATGCAACACCGAGAAATCGACGCGATCGAGCGCCTGGTCCTGATTGAAACAAGAAAAAACCACGGTCCGCTCGCCCGTCACCGGATCGACATGGGCCTGCAGACACTGCGCGCAGACCTCTTTCATCATGCACTGCATGGGCGAGTTGATCGACCCGATCGCCATGTGGGCCGGATTCAACAACGGTGCCAGCTCCGCGTGCCGAGCAATCCCAACCGCTCGCATCATCCGATCCGAGCCTATAACGATCATATGTGAAGCATCACGCAACGGCACCGCCTGTTCGCCAAGCTGTCCTGAGCCATAGGCATGCATCGCCTGAACGATGTTACCCACGAAGCTCCGGTCCGAGGGGCGGGTAGGCGTGAAGCCGGGCGCTTCATCGCAACACCAGACGATGACATCACCGGCGCGTTCGATTTCTTCCACTTTGTAACGATCACGGATCTGCTTATAGCCGGCGAAACAGACGACTTTCGAACCAGCCGCGCGCGTCGCGGCGCCGATGGAAAACAGCACCGCGTTGCCAAGCCCGCCGCCAACCAGCGCCACTGTCGTGTTGGCGTGGATCTCGGTGGGGGTACCGGTGGGTCCCATCAGGATGACCGGCTCACCAGGCTTCAGGACGGCACAAAGATCGGAACTGCCGCCCATCTCCAGGACGATGACGCTGACCAGGCCTCGGGCTTTGTCGGTCCAGGCGCCGGTCATCGCGAGCCCTTCCATGCCCAGAACCGTGTCACCGCCCTCAATCCGCGGCGCCAGCATCTCGAAATTCTGCAGCCGGTAGAATTGCCCAGGACTAAAGGCACGCGCGGCGGCGGGGGCGTGAACGACGACCTCGACGATGGTGGGGGTCAGGCGATTGACAGCATGCACGGTCGCGCGCAAATCATTGCGGCAGCGTGCGATCAGATCGGCTCCCGTCACCGGGGATCCGGGCACCGACGCCAGCACGCGCGACACCACGGGATAGCCGCGTTTGGCGCCACCCATCGCTTTGACGACGTTGCCGAAGAAACTCGGGTGCAGGTCACCGAAGAAGCTGATGAAGCGGCCATCGTCCGCCTTATGCATCAGCACATGGTTCACATCCGGCTTGGCGAGGCCGCGCACCGGCGTCACCTTCGCGCCGGTCTCGTCGACCGCCTGGAAATAGCGGCCATCGAGTTGGATCCTGCCATCCTCCCGCGCCAGCACGGTGTTGGGCTGCGTGCCGGCGGCGACGAGAATGGCTTTGGCTGGCAGCGTGAACGCGGCACCATCCGCGCCGGCGACCTCAAGCGCGGCGGCGTGGCCGAAACGATCGACCGTGACCGCGCGCGGGGTCAGACCTTCCGCGAAACGAACGCCTTCTTCCAGAGCCTTCGCCACTTCCTCGTGGTTCAGCGTATAGGACGGGCTGTCGATTAACCGCCGGCGATAGGCGATGGTCGCGCCACCCCATCCATCCAGCAGCGCGGCCAGGCGCGGCGGCCGATTTTCCAGGGTGGCGATGTCCCGTTCCGCTTTGATCGCGGCGGCATGGGTCAGGAACTCGTCGGCGATTTCCCGCTCTTCCTCGGTCCACTTCACGTCAGTCGCGAGCACCTGATGGCGCGCGGCGAATTTCTCCACCTGGCGAACGTAGTAAGCGAGGCTCTCCGTTGCCGTATCGATCGCGGTCAGCCCGCCACCGATCACCACCACGGGAAGACGCAGTTGCAGGTTGGCGATGGACGAGGTCTTCGCCGCGCCCGTCAATTGCAGCGCCATCAGGAAATCCGACGCCTGGCGCACGCCGCGAGCCAACCCGTTCGGAATATCCAGCACCGTCGGTTTGCCGGCGCCCATGCAGAGCGCGACGTGATCGAAGCCCATCTCCCAGGCGTCGTCGATCGTCATGGTCGCGCCGCCACCGAAACGGATGCCGCCGAAATGCGCGAACATCTCGCGGCGTTCCAGCAGCAAGCGCACCAGCTTCAGGTAATTCTTGTTCCAGCGCACGGTGATGCCGTATTCCGCCACACCGCCAAACCCGGCCATCACGCGATCGTCGAGGTTCTCGAACAGCGTTTCCACGTCGCGCACCGGCAGCCGCGGATCGAACCCGAGCGGCTCGATCTTCAACCCGTCCACCGCCACCACGGTGTGGCCATCGTTCATCAAATGATGCGCCAGTGTGAACCCGGCGGGCCCCAGACCGACGATCAGCACTTTGCGCCCGCTGTCCGGGCGCGGCAAAGGACGGCGAATGTCCAGCGGATTCCATCGCGTCAGCAGCGCGTAGATTTCGAAACCCCACGGCAGCGCCAGCACATCCTTCAGGATGTTGGTCTCCGCCTGAGGAATGTCGACCGGCTCCTGCTTCTGGTAGATGCAGGCCTTCATGCAATCGTTGCAAATGCGATGCCCAGTGGCAGCCATCATCGGATTGTCGATGGCGATGGTGGCGAACGCACCCAGGATGTGGCCGGTGGCGCGCAGCGTGTGCATCTCGCTGATTTTCTCGTCCAGCGGGCAACCCGCCAGAGTCACGCCGAATGGTGACTTCTGGAACGCACCGGTTTTGCGATCGATCAGGCCCTTGCTGCAGGAATCCTTGCCCTGGGTGTGGCACCAGATGCAGTAGTTGATCTGGTCCAACGCGCCCTGGGTCGTCATTCCGTGATCGGTCAGAGCGAACCCATCGCGATGCCGCCAGTCATGCTCGGGCAGCCGCAGCATGGTGACGCCATCGCGCACAATGGTTTCAACCGGAACCAGATGCGTGGGGTCGATGCGTTGCGGCACACGGAACATCGTGTCGCGACGGTGGTAGACCCGGCCGGCCGGAGTCAGCGTGGCCCAGGCGGCGTAGCGTAACGCTTCGTCGAGGGCTTCGTCGGCACCGGCTTTTTCCCAGTCGATCACGGCGGCGGCGAAGACTTTCTCAGTTAAAGCCGTACCGAAATGACCCTCAAGCGAAACCCGCAACGCCGCGCCGTCGAAGCCGGACGGATCGGGGTACTTGCGGACCGCCTGGCGCTGCACGAACAGGCGTTTGCAGGCGTGTACCGGATCGAGCGCCAGAGTCTCCGTCAGCAGCGCATCCACCTCGGGTTCGATCGCGAACAACTCGGCGACGAACGCGTCGAGTTGCGGGCCCAGATCGATGATCAACGCGGATTCGTCGTTACTCGGCAACGATTCCGGCGTGGCGCGCGCCGCCAGCAGACGAAAATACAAGCCGGGATCGCTCTCAAACAAGCGCGTCACAAACACTTCATCGAGCCGCACCAGTCCGTCACGTTCCCTCAGGTCCTGGAACGTGACCCCAAAGCTGAGAGCGGAGTTCAACATCATTTCGCCGCGAGCATGTCCTTGAGGCCGCGCAGCGCGAGGTAGTAACCCGCGACGCCAAATCCGGCCACGATGCCCAGACTGACCTGCGCGGTGTCCGATATAGGTCCGCGGCGCACCGGGTTTGAGATGTGCACCTCGATGGTCGGGAACTTGCTCTGGCTGATCGCCGCGGTCAGCGCCGGGTAGCCGCGCGAGAACCCGGCGGGATTGAAGATCGCCGCGTCGACGCCGCTGTCGTTGGCCGCGTAGAATTTATTGACGACCTCGCCCTCGATGTTCGAGTGGAAAATCTCGATGTCCAGGTCGAGTTCTTTCGCATAGCCGCGAATTTTCTCGTCATATTCCGGCAATGTCATCTTGCCGAAGATCTCGGTCTGCACCTTGCCGCGCATGTTCATGCCGGCGCCGTGAACGATCAGGATTTTGGCCATGGCGAGGGGTCCCCTTAGGTCAGCGGCGGAACCTAGGGGACCGTCCAGAGCAAGACAAGCCAGGGTTCAGTGCGGGCGGTCGGCGTTGTTGGTGCGCCGGTCGCCGGCCAGCCAGCGCACCAGCTCGGAGTGCGCGTCGGCGCGGCGCATGGCGGCGATCTGCCCGGCGTCGGGGGCATCGACGGTGAACTCCAGCCGCAGGCCGTCGGGGGTTTTCAGATACATGGACAGGCAGTAGCCGTGATCGATGGTGCGGACCGGAACGCCGGCCGTCTCGCAGCGCTTCAGGAGTTCGTCGAAGCTGGTCTGGGTGACCTTGAGGGCCATGTGCCAGGAGCCGCCAACCTCCTGAAGGATCGCGCGGTTTTTCTCGTACGCCTCCTCGTCGGCGAACTGGAAGAAGGCGAGGGCACCGCCGTCGGCGATCTCGAAGAAGGTGTGGCAGTAATCGACCTCGCGGCCGACCTCGGGGCGGAAGGTGCGCTCGCACCAGGTGGCGACGAGGGGTATGCCCAGTACGTCCTCGATGAAATGGCGGTTCGCTTCCTGGTCTTTGACCGCGTAAGCGTGGTGGTGCATCCGAAGGGGTAGTTCTTTGAGCATGCGTGCCTCCCGCGTTGCCGACATGGCAGCCCCGCATGGGGGAGGAGTCAATCCGGCACCATCAGCCGCACCGAGACTGGGCAATGATCCGACAGCCGCTCCTTCCACTCGGGGTCGGTTTCCCGATAGGCCAGCACCCGCAGGCTGTTCGGCTTGACCCAGGCGCGCGCCGCGCCGCCGATCAGGATGTGGTCGATGAAGGACTCGTGACCCCAGCACGGACTGCTCAATCCCTCCGTGGGACGAGTCAGCGGCGTTGGGCCGCCGATCTTTCGGATGAACGGATCGTTCTTGTCCAGGCCGCGGTTGAAATCGCCGAGCACCAGGAACGGAATGGCTTCGTCACGGCGCGCCGCGATCCATTGCGCCACGATATCGAATTGCGACATCAGCGTCACACAGGTGGTGTGCGGCGTGCGGCCGAACGTCAGATACTGGCACCCCTGCTTCAGATGGATGGCGAGCACACGCAACGGACCCGCGGGCGAGTCGAGCGTGATGTCGACCCCGCTGCGCAGATGGGCCATCGGATCCAGAGCGAGCGCGGTGACGTCGGGATTGACGGTGTAGGGAAGGCCTCGGCGAACCGCGATGCCGACGCGTTGCCGGACTCGATCGCGACTCATGTGGATCGAATACGTTTCCGGAGGGAACAGGCGCCGCGCGGTTTCGGCGTTATCCACTTCCTCAATCGCGACGACGTCGGCATCGAGTTCCAACGCATAGGCGCGCAACCGATCGAAGTCTTCCGGCTGACGGATTTTGACGTCAGCCGGAAGGCCGGTCACGCGGCTGGTGAGCCAGTTCAGATTCCAGGTGGCGATTTTCAGTTCGGCCGCGCGCGGGGCCGCAGCGGTGAGCAGGCTCAGAACAAAGGCGAGGCACCATGCTCTCACTTCTTGAGGGAACGAATGTAGAGCATTACCGACTGAGCGTCCTCGTGGGAAAAGCGGTAGGGCGGCATCGGTGGGCGCGGCATCGATCCATCGGGGCGCTTGCCGGTTTCCAGAAATGTCACCATTTGTTCGGAGGTGAAGTGGGGCGGCAGACCGGCGATCGGTGGCACGCTGTCGGCCCAGGGCATGGGGTGGATGGGGGCTGAGCCGATCGGGGCGCCTTGCAGTCCCTGGCTCATGATCAGTTCGCCCTTCGCGTCGCGCGGGGTATGGCAGTCGTTGCACAGGCTGGTGCGCTCGACGAGGTATTTGCCGTGCGCGATGGATTGCGCGCCGGCGGTGGCCGGGACGGCGAGGCAGAGTACGACGGTTAACAGATGTGCGCGCATGAAGACCCCCAGTGGTCGTTGAAATTGATTGATGAATCGTTACCGTGCCATGCGGGGCCGGATCAACCGAAAATTAACGTTTGTGCGCGCGTCATGCGAAGTAGCCGGACGAACCGCATTGGCATCACGTTGAACCCGTGGGGCGGCACAGCGGGTTCGCCATCGTCATCCTGGCGCTCGACCCCAATCTCCACGCGGCACGGATATTCGGCCCAAGACGGTTTGGGTAGTTTCGGTCACGTCCCGAAACCTTGGCCTGATGCTTGTGCGTCCAGGCCGGACCTACCCCGTTGCTTGAAGGATCGCTTGCCGCAACGTCTCCCGGCCCGCGCGGCCCGCCGCGAGGGTGGTCGAATTGACGATCGCCACCCGGAAGCCGCCCGGAGGCATGGCGTGATGCGACGGATCCTTATGTTCATGGAACGTGATTTGCACGCTCGACACGCCGTCCATGGCGCGCACCGCGGCGACGATGTCCGCAGGCGGATGCCGATAGCGCGAGCCGTGCGGCAGGAACAACACCACGCTGAAGCCGTCCACGCGCGCAGTATCCGGATAGGTCCACGTCCCATCGGTATACAAGCCGATCACCGCCCGCACCCAGCCGGGACCGTACAGATCGGGCCATTGATCGGCGAATCGCAGATGCCCCTCGATGATACGGCCACCGATCGTTTCGAAGTTCGCCATTCCGGTGTAGCCGCGAAGATGCGTCCGAGCCCAATCGCCGCACCAGGTTTCAATCTCCGGCATGGCTTCGGCGTGAATGGTCCAGTAATCGAATGTTCCGCCCTCGGTGGTGGCTCCGGTGGTATGCCGCCACCACCGCGGTTCGCCATCGACCAGCGCGACGTCCGAGGAAACATGCGCCCCGGTCAGCAATGTGCACCAAAAGTGTCCAGCGGTCAGCGCGGCTTTGTAGTCGGCTTCCGACGCGATGACCTGGCTGCCGGTGCCCATGCCCCGCAGGTTCGTGATCGGCTTCGAGAACACCGGGAACGATGGCGGCATAACGCCGTGCGGTGCCGCGTCAAGTCCTTGCGACAGCGCGACGGCGAGCTTGTCGTAAATCCAGCGATGCGCGGGATACCACGTCCAGGAATCTGGATCCTCAGTCGAGATCAGGACATTATCCGGGCATGGAATATCCTCGAAATACTGGAAGCGCCAGGGATCGGCTTCGCAGATGGGCATATTCTACCGCATACCGTCCGGCCGCATTTTCGGCGGCAGCGTGGCCAGACTCTCCGTGGTGTCGAAATCGCGCAGCACCGCGTCATCCGCCATCTCGACCTCGGCGACCTGTTCGGCGTGTTTGCCGACCAAAAAGCGCGCGCCGGAATCGCCGGTGATCGCCAGGATCTCGGCGAAATACTTCCGATCCCAGATCATCGGATTGCCCTGCTTGCCGCGGAACGTCGGCATGACGATCGAGCGTCCCTCCTCCGGATCGTACATCGACAGCAATCGGTCGATCATGCGTCCCGTGACCAGCGGCATATCGCCGAGGCAGACGATCGCTCCCGCGCATTCCGGCGGCACCGCCGCGATGCCGGCCTTAAGGCTTTCGGCCAGGCCTTGCGCGTAGTCCGCGGCATGCACGTAACGAACTGGGCGGCCGCCCAGAGCGTGTTCGATTTGCTCGGCCTGGTGGCCGGTCACGACCAGGATCGGGCGAGCGTTGGACGACAAAACATTGTCAACCACGCGCGCGATCATGGGTTTGCCGGCCTGGTCGGTCACCAGCAGTTTGTTGTGCGGTGCCATGCGCCGGGATCGGCCCGCCGCCATGACGATCGCCGCGATCGTCGGCGCGCTTCTGGGTGCCGCGCCCGACCTCGGCGTCGCCGGTGCCTTTTCCCTGGGCAGCGGCCGATTGTCGAACTCCTTCAACAAGCCGCCAACGCCCATGCGCATGATTTCCGGGCCGGTCACTTTCAGTCCGGCGAACAGGCGGGTCAGGATGAAATCGATCCCGTTCAACTTCGGGCTGCGCGCGCAACCGGGTAACACCAAAGCCGGCCGGTTCCTGATCCGGCCAACGCAAATCAGGTTTCCCGGATCGACCGGCATGCCGAAATGCACAATCTCGCCACCTGCACGTACAATGCCGGCAGGTCCGACATCACGCCGGTCCAGCACGGCCGAGGCACCGATCACCAACAGCATATCGGCGCCCGCCGCGAGCAAACCGTCCAGTGCCGCGGCGACTGCTTCCTCCTCATGCGGGCAACGTACCGGTGGCAGCAAGGAGCCGGTCAGTTGCGTGATCCGCTGCTCGGTCACCGCGATCGTCTTGTCGGTGGTGGTGTCTTTCAAGCCAGGCAACTCGGTGGCCACCAGGCCGACCCGCAGGTGCTGAAATGGGTACAACGTCAGCGGCGAACCATTCTGCCGCGCCAACGTCTCCGCGACCGTCAAGACCGTTCCGGGCACCGAGAACGGAATGATCTTGATGGTCGCGATGAGGTCCTTCGGCGCGACGACCGCGTAATCCGGCAGCGTGCCGATGGTCAGCGCTTCGTCGATCGAGTTCAATTGATCGATCATGCCGGTGCGCACACGCAACAACCCAGGCACCTCGGCCGACAGGTTCACTCGCCCGGTGGCGGCGCGGGAGCGCGCGATCAACGGCGACACCAGTGGGGTCGCGAGGCGGTCGGCGGCGATGTCCTCCGGCACGTCGCCTGGTTCCAGGATGGCGCAGATCACCTCGGAGCGGCCGGCTTCGCGCAAGGCGGCGAGTGCCGTGTCGTCCAGCAGGGACCCCTTACGAATCATCGTTTCGCCGACGCGTTGGCTGTGCGCCATGATGCCGCCGCGCGCGTGGTCCAGCGGCACCGAGCCAAATCTCATGACGCGGAGGTCTGGGGAGCAAGCTTCGCCGGCAACGGCGCTCCGCGACGCACGGCGATGATCTCGGCGATGATCGACGCGGCGATTTCCGGCGCTGTCACAGCCTCGATATTCAGTCCGACCGGGCCGCGTATCCGCGCCATCTCTTCGTCCGTGTGACCCAGTTCGCGCAGCCGTTTCAACCGCGCCGCATGGGTCCGCCGAGAGCCGAGCGCGCCGATATAAAACGCCCCGGATTTCAGTGCCCGGTCCAGCGCCGGATCGTCCAGCTTCGGATCGTGAGTCAGCGTCACCACCGCGGTGCGGCTGTCGGGTTTGAATTCGTCCATCGCCTCGTCGGGCCACGCACTGGAAATCGAGACATTCGGGAACCGCTCGTCCGAGGCGAACGATCGCCGCGGATCGACCACCGTCGTCGCATAGCCGCACGCCGACGAGAACTGCACCAGCGCCTGGGCGATGTGCACCGCGCCGACGATAACCAGCCGTAACGGCGGATTATAGGCGTGCAGGAACCAGTCCACGCCATCGATTTTATGCGTGCCGCTGACGTCGGAGATCAGCACTTCGCGCGCGATTTCGTTCAAATGATCGGGCGCGGCGGAATCAGGCAGCAACCTCTGCTCGCCGCTCGGCAGCTTCGTCGCCACCACGACCGGCCGCTTCTGCTCGCGCGCCGCTGCCAGCGCGGCGAGGATTTCTGGTGTCACGACAACTTCTCCACGAACACTTTCACTTTGCCACCGCAGGCAAGGCCGACTTCCCAGGCCCGCTCATGCGTGACGCCGAAATCGAGCAATTGCGGCGTGCCGGTTTCCAATGTCTTCATCGCGGCCTCGGCGACCGCGCCTTCGATGCAGCCACCGGAGACGGAACCGGCCATGCGGCCAGATTTCGTCACCGCCATCTGGCTGCCCGCCGGACGCGGCGAGCTGCCCCAGGTTTCCGTGACGGTCGCCAATGCGACCTGCTCCCCGGCGGCACGCCAGCCGGCGGCGGTGCTCAGTACGTCTTCGACATGGTCACTCATGAGATTGTCCTTTCAGGTGTCCAGCTTAACGGTCGCGGCGCCGGGCGGGAAAGCAGAGCGACAAGCGCGCGCAGGCTGGCGAGGTTGTGGACGGGCCGAAACTCGTCGACGTGTGGCAGCATCGCGCGAATGCCCTGCGATTTTGGCTCGAAACCGGCCCAACGCAACAGCGGATTGAGCCATATGAGGCGCCGCGACGATCGGTGCAAGCGGTCCATGTTGTCCGCCAGCCCAATGGCGCCGTCGCGATCGAGCCCGTCGGTGATCAGCAGCACGATGGCGCCCTGGCCCAACACGCGGCGCGCCCAGAGTTTGTTGAAACGGTCCAGCGACTCGCCGATTCGGGTGCCGCCGGACCAGTCGGGCACGGCGTGGGAGACCATCTGGAACGCGACCTCGGGGTCGCGGGCGCGCAACTGGCGGGTGACGTTGGTCAGGCGGGTGCCGAACAGGAACACGTGCACCCGGTCGCGATGGTTGGTCACCGCGTGCAGAAAGTGCAGCAATATCTGCGCGTAGCGGCCCATGGAGCCAGAGATGTCGCACAGCACGACCAGCGGCGGCGGACGCGTCTGACGGCGGTTGCGGGCGATGGTCAGGATCTCGCCGCCCTGGCGCAGGCTGGAGCGGATGGTGCGGCGCAAATCCATCACCGGACCGGTTGGATCGGGCCGCATCGACCGGGTGCGGCGCAGGTCCATTGGCAATGTCAGGCGGCGGATTGCTTTTTTCGCATCCTCGATTTCGGCCGCGCTCATCGCTTCGAAATCCATCGACCGCAGCCGTTCCTGATCGGAGACGGTCAGCGCGGCGTCCAGGATCGGCGGCTCTTCCTCGGGTTTCGGTTTGGGCGTGTTGGGATTGGTGAAAGCCTCGGCGACGCGACGCGAGGCGGGCGGCGGCTTTTCCGGCTGCTTCTTTTGCGCGTCCAGCAGCGCCATGGCGGCGGCCTGCTCGGCGGCCGAGGGGTCACGCCAAAACAGCGCGAAGGCCTGGTCGAAGACGTCCTGATGTTCGTGACGATGGATCATGACCGCGCGCAACGCGGTGCGCGCTTCGGTCTTCGAGGCAAGATCGATCTGGGTCAGCGCATTCTGCGCGGCGATCGCTTCGGCCGGGCCAACGGGGAGGCCGGCCCGGCGCAGCAGCCGGGCGAAATGCATGACATTCGCGGAGAGGGTGGTCGAGGACATCAGGCCGTGGCCGTCGGTAGAACGGCAAAACGGACAGGCGCGCCGCGCTTGTCATTTATGTTCCCACTGGCGGCGATGAAATGAGCAGGAACAGACACCACCGTCTCAAAGCCGCTTGACGGCGATTCCGAAATGACACCACCAAGAACCATACTCCATGCGCCGTCGGCCTCCATTGGCAGGAGTAAGGGACCCCCGCTAATTCCCGCGAGATCGACCCCCTCGGGGGTCAATCCGTGTCCACTTGCATCTACCCAGTACTCTCGCTCGAACGTACATGTTATTGAGCGATCCGATGCCGTTCCAATCGGCTGTTGTCCTGCAAACAGCCCGAAGCTGGTCGCATTCGGACTCAGCCACAAACGGAATTTACCTGGAAATCCACCGAGGAACGCGGTTTGCCCTGAGAATGGATGGGGTGGTGGCCAATCAAACGGATCAATGGATATCGCCTGTTTGCCGATGACCTTCAGCTCATCCCATGTAAGATCAAACGTCACGATGTCCACGCCTTCACGTAATCCTCGCAGCCGGCGCTCCGGTCCCATGAAGCGGGACTGACCAGTGCGAGCCGGTTAATCACCAATGCGGTTAACACGACCACCGTTTTACTGGTTGGCAGGCTCGCCACATCACAAAGATCACGAAGCTCTCCAAGCACACGAAGAAAGCTCGATCCTCGCTTTGATACGTTGTCGCCACTCTTCGTGTGCTTGGACAACTTCGTGCTCTTCGAGATGATTCGGACCATGACACACGCGGGAACGCCGAAAGCCAGAAACAGGGCGCCCACACCACGAAACGTGACAGAACCACTCATCCCCCCACCCGCGACTCGTTCAATATCCGCGCCACCTCCGCCCCGCGAACCTTGGCGATATCGTCCTGGTACTTCAGCAACACACCCAGTGTTTCGTCGACATCGCCGGCCGTCAACTCGGTCTTGTTCAGGTAGGTCAGCGCCTGAGCCCAATCGATGGTCTCAGCGACACCCGGGAGCTTGAACAAATCCTCGCCGCGCAGCTTTTGCAGGAACGCGACCACCTGACCGGCGAGTTTCTCCGGCACCTCGGGCGCCTTCGCCGCCAGGATCGCGCGCTCCCGCGCGGCGTTCGGATAGTCGACCCAGTGATACAGGCAGCGCCGGCGCATGGCGTCATGCACCTCACGCGTGCGGTTCGAGGTCAGCACGACAACCGGCTTCGTCTTCGCCCGCATGGTCCCGAGTTCCGGCACCGTGATCTGAAAATCCGCCAGCAGTTCCAGCAGGAACGCCTCGAACGGCTCATCCGCGCGATCCAGTTCGTCGATCAGCAGCACGGCCGGCGGCTGATCCGGATCGATCGCCGACAGCAACGGGCGGGCGCGCAGATACTTGCGGGTGTAGATGTCGGAGGACAACTCGTCGCGGTCGGTGTGTCCGGCGGCCTCCGCGAGGCGGATCGCCATCAACTGGCGGGCGTGGTCCCATTCGTACGCGGCGGCGGACAGGTCCATGCCGTCGTAGCACTGCAGCCGCACCAGGCGCCGGTCCAGACCCGCCGCCAGCACCTTGGCGATCTCGGTCTTGCCGGTGCCGGGCTCACCCTCCAGGAACAGCGGCCGTTGCATCGCCAGCGCCAGATGTACCGTCGTCGCCAGTTCATGATCGGCGATATATCCTTGGGCCGCCAGCAACTGAGCGGTCTCCGAGACGGTCACGGGAAGCGCGGCCACTAAAACATGCTCGCCAGCCAGAGCACCGCCATCACCACGAACACCGCGATGCCGAGCCAGGCCATGACCGGCAGGCCGAACGCCTCACGCGGGATCAGCGCGAGCGGACTGATCGCCGAGGGCGGCGCCACCGGCGGCGGTCCCACTTCAGCGGGCGCGGCCTCCGCGGGGACCAGCTTCTGTACCTCATTGGAGAATTTGGTGAAGAACTGCTCGGCCATCTGCTTCGCCGTCGCATCGATCAGCCGCGCGCCCAATTGCGCGAGTTTTCCCCCCACCTGGGCGTTGACCTCGTATTTCAGCAATGTGGCCCCCGGGCCATCGGTATCGTCGTCGGTGAGGAACACCTTGGCGCCGCCCTTGGCGAAACCGGCGACACCGCCCTGGCCCTCGCCGGTGATGGTGTAGCTGTTGGGAGCATTGATGTCGGACAGTGTCACGGCGCCGTTGAACCGGGCCGAAATGGGCCCCAGTTTAACCGCGGCAATGGCCTTCATCTGGTTGTCGCCGGTTTTCTCCAGGCTCTCGCAGCCTGGAATGCTGGCCTTCAGCACCGTCGTGTCGTTCAGCGCATCCCAGACCGCCTGGCGCGGCGCGGCGATGCGCCTCTCACCCGTCATATCCATCGAAATCGGCCCCTGTTCTGGATTTGCCAGGGTAAAGGCCGGGGGACACTGATGCAATCTGGCGTCCATCTGGCTGACGTCCATCTGGCTGGCGCCTATGCGGCGTGGGTGGTGCTGCCATTCGCGGGACTGCTGCTGTCGATCGCGCTGATCCCGGGGCTCGCGCCGCGGTTCTGGCTGCGCCGCATGGGCTGGGTCGCGGCGGGCTGGAGTCTTGCCTTGATCCCGATCCTTGGCCTGTCGGACTGGATGCATGACGCGGCACGTGCGGTGATCGGGTCGTATCTGCCGTTCGTGGCGGTACTGGGCGGTCTGTACATCGCCGCCGGAGGCATTTTGTTGCGCGGCGGGCCGGGCGGGCGGCCCTGGGGCAATACGGTCATGCTCGCTCTGGGCGTGGTCCTTGCCCTGGTCATGGGCACGGCGGGCGCGGCGCTGCTGATCATTCAGCCGCTGTTGCGAGCCAACGCGCACCGGCGGCGGCGGTTCCATTTGGTGCTGTTCCTGATCCTGCTGGTCGGCAATACCGCGGGCGTGCTGACACCCATCGGCAATCCACCGCTGCTGGTGGGACTGCTGCGCGGCGTGCCGTTCCTCTGGCCGGCGCGCAATCTGATCTGGGTCTGGCTGCTGGCGGCCGGGTTGCTGCTGGCGGCGTTCTTCGCGATCGATTGGTGGCTGG
>ODAK010001289.1_pt1 | contig 27760 bp, 23 predicted proteins | sample 1539591 | NCBI WGS metagenome assembly ODAK01 (sample SAMEA3539303, study PRJEB22396) | soil metagenome | biome: tundra; feature: field; material: soil | place: USA | collected 2010-05 | depth 0.15 m
CATCGGGCCTGGCATCAGATGGAACGTCCGCCATCAACCTGCCCACCCACTGGGCGGCCTACCTTTTTCTTTCGTGGCTCCTGGCCGCGAGCGTAGCGATGACGCGTTTGTCCGCAGGCATCTTTCGTCTGCGGGAGTTGCGGCAAACATGCGCGCCCGTGGATGCGGCTGCCTTGGATCCATCGGTTTGGCAGACCCTGGAAGAACTTAATGGAACGAGATCGTTCGCTTCCAGGTCGGTGTCCCTGGCCACCTCCGAGCACGTGCGCGTGCCCGCGGCGCTTGGCCTCTGGAAGCCGATGGTTGTCCTGCCCGCATGGGCGCTAACCGAACTGCCCCCTTCCGATTTGAACATTATTTTGCGGCACGAATTTGCGCATCTTCGCCGTTGGGACGACTGGACGAACCTCCTGCAGAAAATGGTTCACGCTTTGTTTTTCTTTCATCCCGCGGTGTGGTGGATTGAGAATCGCCTCTCGGTGGAACGCGAGATGGCTTGTGACGATATCGTGGTTGCCCAAACCGACAACCCGATGGGATACGCCAGTTGCCTGGTCTCCCTCCTGGAAAGAGGTCTCGCGCAGCGCGGGTGGACGATGGCGCAAGCCATTGTGCACCGCGCCCGCGAGGCTTCGGATCGATTGACGCAGATTCTCGATAAGAATCGTCCCGCCGCAACTCACATCTCGAAGCCGGCCCTGAGCCTGGTGGGCGCATTCGCTGTGCTTTGTGTCGTAATGCTGCCGCAGACGCCGCAGTTGGTGGCCTTTGATCGGAGCCCGCTGCCGGATCGCGAGTACTCCGCCGCACTGGTTCAGCCGACAATTGTTCAAGCGGCAATCGTGCAGCCCGCGATCCTTCGGACGGCAAACGTCCAGACTTCGTTGCGACCCGCAGTCGTGATTCCCGCGGCGCTGAAGACGAATGAGACATCATCGCGGAAGAACTCCAAGGCCGCGCACGCACGCACTGCCCTCGCGTCTCAGCCTAGGGATCAAGAAATCGCCAGCTCGAATTTTCCGCCATTTACTGAATCGCCGATCGAAGTGAGGGCCCTCCTGGGTCAGAGCCTTCAAAGTCTGCCTGCCGGGATGCACACGGTTGTCTTCGTGGAAGAGAGGCAATTCGTGCCCGTGTCAAACGAGAGATCAGTTTCGATGGTAGAGGAAACGACTGCCAGTTCAACGCCCGCTGCAACACTCTGGAGAGTTCAAGTGTGGCGAGTCACGTTGATCAGGGCGGTATGGGAGCGCCCGGCGCAAGTACCAGTCGCCAACAAGATTTAGTTCAAAAATTTTTGCAGTTACCAACTAGATAATTAGTTGTACAAGGAGAAGAAAAGATGCAGATGTGGGTGCACCACCTCAAGTCAAAAGTAAACGCAGCGCGAACTCGCCGTCTCGCCGCAGCGGTGCTAGCGATCGCTCTAGTTGGATCGCTGGCCACGTTCACCTTTACCAACTCCGCAAAGGCGGCCTCTCCAGCCCCAGCCGCAAGCGCGCTCGACGACAACAGCGTAGCCGCGTTGCTGACGCTTGATCGCGCCATGGAAACCTTGGCCGCTCGAGTCACTCCTGCGGTCGTAAACGTAACCGTAGCCTCAAAGACCAAAATGACCGCGGGCGAAGAAGGCGGTCCCGACATGCAGCAGTTCTTCGGGCCCAACAGTCCGTTCGGCCAACAGTTTGGGCGCCAATTTCGCCGCCAGTTTCAGCAGCCACAAGACCGCATGGAGCACGGCCTTGGCAGCGGAGTGATCATCTCTCCCGACGGCTACATCGTCACCAACAATCACGTAATTGACGGAGCGGTCGACATCCGCGTAACCATGAGCAACAAGGAAGTGTTGTCGGCGAAGCTGATCGGCGCTGACCCGTTAACGGACCTGGCAGTCATCAAAGTGAACGGCAGCAACCTGCCGAGCGTGCCCTGGGGTAACTCCGCCAATCTCCATCCCGGACAAACTGTCCTGGCGTTTGGCAATCCCTACGGATTCCGTTTCACTGTAACGCGCGGCATCGTCAGCGCGCTCAACCGCCCGAATCCCGACCCAAGCGATCGCCGTAAACCCGGAGAATTCATCCAGACCGACGCAGCGATCAATCCCGGCAACTCGGGAGGAGCGCTGGTCGACGCCCGTGGCGAGTTGATCGGCATCAACACCTTCCTCATCTCGGGTACGGGATCGTTCTCGGGCATGGGGTTTGCAATTCCCACCCAAATCGCCCAACCCACAGTGGAAACTCTGATCCGCTATGGCAAGATCACGCACGGCTTCATCGGAGTCCAGATCGCCGACGTGACTCCCGACAACGCGAAGTTCTTCCACATGGATAAGGCCGCCGGAGCCCTGGTCAGCGACGTTCAGCCCGATGGCCCCGGAGCGAAAGCTGGTCTCAAGACCGGAGACGTCATCACCGAACTGGATGGCAAATCAATCACCGACTCCGGAGAACTGCAGATGTTGGTCGGCCAGAAACGTCCCGGCGACACCATCCATCTTGCGGTGATGCGCGATGACAAGCGAACGACCGTGGCCGTAACGCTGGCCGACCTGAGCAACCCGAACAACACCGAAACCGCCAGCAACGGGCATGGAAAAGGCCGCTGGGGGCTGAGTCTAGGCGACCTGAATCAGGACGCCCGCAATGAACTGCAACAGGAAGGCGCGGCTCAGGGCAGCGCTCCCGGAGCCAACATTCACGGAGCGATCGTGAACGACGTTGCCCCCGGCAGCCCCGCCGATAACGCCGGCCTGCAGGGCGGCGACATCATCATGGAAGTTAACCGTCAGCCGATGAAGTCCGCAGCCGACGTAGCCCACGCGCTGTCGAGTGTGCCAAACGGTCAGGATGCGCTCGTGCTCGTGTGGTCCAACGGAGGAAGCACCTTCCGCGTATTGCATCCTTCCCAGGGTTAATTGGTTCCCCGGCCCAGGAAGGATGTAGTGAGCTGCTGCGTTTCGCCCGAGTTGAAGCGGGTGGGACGCAGCGTTTTTTCTTGCGGTCAATTTCTCGGGGCTGATTGCTGCAATGTATGCTTGGCGGATCGCTGGTGCCGATCCCGGTGATGACGATCCCTCAGTTATTTCTTCCCGAGCTTCTTCGCAATCTCTTCCACGATCTTCGGGCGAAGATCGGCCAACACTCTATCTACGATGTTGGCAATGTCGCGCTCTTCGGATGCCGCCGCTGAACTCTCTGCCGCAGCCGCTGCGGCTGCCATCGCTTTCTGAGTCTCGCCTGAGGCAAGTTCGACTTGCTTGGCCGCGTACGCCAGCACGTTGTCAACCGCCGCCGTACTCGACGAAGCTGTGTCTACGACCGGCGCGGATTCGACTTCTTCCGCGGGATCTCCAGCAAATGTGCGGAACATTTCCGCCTCCAGCGACATGCCCGCTTCTTCCGGAGTCAACCCCACAGCCTCAGCCGCCCAATGCGATCCAACCGGCAAGCCGGTCGCTAGAGGCATTCCCTGAAACGACACCGTTGAGTGCCCGGTTGCAGGCGTCAGCAGGCGCAGCGCTGCGGCTAACTCCTCATCGCTCGGCGCAGGCGTTTCCGCAAGCGCGGAAGCAAACATCGGCTCATCGTCCCGGTCGATGGGCGCAGGTTCGTCCGCAAACAGCCCGGTATTCACGGCTTCGGACACCGGGACTTCCTGTCGAAATTCACCCCGCAGCGATTCGACTTGGCTACCTTGCCCGGCAGCAGTCGCCCTTTCACAGGCTTGCTCGACCTGCCCGGTGGGAATCTCGGGTTCGTTCCACGCTGTCGCGGGAGTAACAACCATCTCTTCGGTCATCCCCAAAACGGGAGCGACTATCGGCATCTGCTGGCGCTCCAGGTTCCCTCCCGTTGCTTGGGCGGTAAACCGGGCGGTGTCTGCCGGTGGACTTGCTTGTTCCGCGGTCGATGCTATCCGCTCTGTGCCAATATTCGATTCACCCAGTCTCGCGGCCACCGCGCTTAGCGCGTCCAACTCTTCCTTCGTGATGCCGCGTGGCAAATCCGCGACCGGGTCAGCAGCCTGTAGTGGCTCCAGCCGGGCGGTGGTACTTTGGGCGCCAACCTGTGCGGGCACCACCGGCGCGCCTGCCTCTTCCGTGGGCGACGGGCTATTATGCGGCACCGGAGTCGGTTCATCCAATCTGGCGGCGACCGCGCTCAGCGCGTCCAACTCTTCCTTCGTGATGTCGCGCGGCATTTCGGAAACCGCGTCAGTAACCGGTTTGCTCTCGGCCTTCCGGAAATCGCGGAAGTTCGCCACCCCGTCGTCCGTCGCCGCTTCCGGTTCTTCTTTTTTCTTTTTCGCCGAAGGAGAACGGGGACCGCTTTTCTTCCCGGCATCGGCATCGGCGTTCGCTTCTTCCTCTTTGCTGGACTCTTCTTCGGTGCCGAACTCCGCAACCCCCGAAATCGGAGCACAGAAACCTGGCCGCTGGGCTGGCGGCACGATGGATTCTTCCAGGCGCGCGAGCGCGCTCAGCAGTTCGCTCGCTTCAAACGGCTTCACGATATGGGCATCCGCCCTTACGCGGCGCGCTTCCTGCGGCTTGAATGGCTCCAGTTTTCCCACCGACAGAAGTACCGGAATGTGCGCCGTCTCCGAGGAATCCTTCAGGCGCTGGCAGACTTCCAGCCCGCTGTAGCCGGGCATGTAGACGTCCAGAATAATGAGATCTGGTTTGGATTCGGCGATCCGCTTGAGGGCCGCAGACCCGTTATTGACGGTGAGAACGTCATACCCGGCGTCGGCCAGGATCTTCCGGCCCATATTTTGGGCGGTCACACTATCATCGGCCAGCAGTATTTTTCGCGCCAAGCGTCGTCCTTCGCTACCAAGAAAAGGAGAGATAACGCGAAACTATCTTGTCCTCTACCCTAAGTCAACGATTCGTAAGCTCATGTCCGATTGCGGCCTGCACTGAGGTCCATGTACCACAGAAAACGCCGCTCCGCGCTCAAAATGCGCTCGGTTCGCTAAGTACTATTCCAGCACCGAGCTAAGGTCCCCGGCCAAACCGGTCTAGAACGGGTTCAGCTTGTTCAAGCCCTTCTTCTTTTTCTTTTTGCTCGAGGAAATGTCCGCCATCTCCTCTTTTTGCGATGAACTCGATGCGCTGGCGCTCGGCGTCCCGCTTCCACTCTCCAGTTGATTGCTCTGCTGCAACGGAGGCAGTACGGTGGGGTCCGCCGCGTCCACGTTGGGCTTCAGTTCGTTGGGATCGACTACGTTCGGTTTCAACTCGTTCGCTGCCGATGCCGAATTCGCGGCTGCCGGCTGATCCTGAGACGGCGGCGGTGCCGTATCCCCCGCTGCCGTCGGATTATCCGAGCGCGGTGCCGCCTGATTCGGAACTATCTTTCCATCTACGACGGTTGCGCTTAATTTCCCGTCCCCTCCCCCAGCGTTCGCCGCTTGGGACAGGCCCTTGAGTACACCGGTCGCGGTGACGGGCTCCGGATCGATCATCGTGGGATCGCCAACGCGTGCCGACTTGCTCACATCCGGCCCCTTCTGGAAAGTACCCAGCCCCTTCGCCATCAAGCTGGCCTGCTGACGGCTGGCTTCTTCCCTCTTATTCTGTTCCAGCATCTTCCGCGTTGGCCGGGGAACCGGTTGGTGCAGCGCTTCCAGCCGCTCCTTGGCGTCGACCGCCCGCTCCATCGCCGGATACCGCGTAATGATTCGCGAATACGAGTCGGCCGCGCTCTTGGTCAACTCCTCGATCATTTTGCTCTTCGCGACCTCGCCCGTGCGCTGGTTCTTACGGACCATATCAATCTCGGCTTCATACGTCCGCCCCAGTAGGTACAGCGCCTGGTCCACACTGCTATACAGCGGATACCGGTCGACCAGCGTCTTGAGCCTCGCAATTGCCGCCGGATATGCCATCCGCAGATAATAGAACTGTCCGATGTTGAACTCGCGCTGGGCCAGCACTTCCTGTACTTCGCGCAGCCGCTGTCTTGCTTGGGGCAGCAGCTTGCTATCGGGGTACTCCTGAATCAGCGCCCGGTATTCCTCTTCCGCACGCCTCGCGTGTGTGTAATCGCGGTCTGGCTTCTCCATCTCCTGATAATGGATGTTGGCGACCTTCAGCTGCGCCTCCGCCGCCTCCGGCATATTCGGAAAGAAGGTTTTGAAATCCTTGTACTCGATTTCGGCCTGCTGCATCGCGGTCGTACCACCTTCGGCGTACCACGAATCGGCCACTGCCAGCTTGGCGCGCGCTATGTACTCCGAATCCGGATACGTGTTGATCAGCGTTTGCAGCGTCATGCGCGCCACATCGAAGCGGTTGTGCTTCATCGCGTCCATGGAGCGGTCGAACAGCACCTTGTCGGGCTGCTTCGACCCTACGTTCGCCAGAGGATTTGCCGATTTCTTGTTCGTGCAGCCCAAGGCAAACGCCAGAACGAGCACCACCACCGTAAGAACCAATTTCGAATTACGCCGCATAAGAACAGATCTCCCAAACCCCACGTAGCGACGGCCGCCCTCGGCCGTCAGCTTTCATCCTTGCAAACTCGCGACCGCTACCCGGAACCAAACTGAGGCTACCCCACCCTTTGCACTTTTGCGAAGGGTGGGATCAACTTCCCCCATCGAACCTCAGCCCTTTGCAATCCCTACACCTTCAGCAAACTCGCACTTCTCGCCGCATCCAGCAATGCCGCCGCATTCACCTTCGCGTCGCCCTTCCCAAATACAGCGTTGCCCGCCACCAGAACCTCGGCCCCAGCCCGCACCACTTCCGCTACCGTCTCCATTGCCACGCCGCCATCGATTTCGATTCGATACCCGTATCCCCGCTCGGCTCGAATCTCGGCCAGCTTTCTGATCTTCGCAAGCGTCCCCGGTATGAATTTTTGCCCTCCGAATCCCGGATTCACGCTCATCACCAGAACATAATCCACAATCTCCAGCACTTCGCTTAGCGTCTCCACCGGAGTCGCCGGATTAATCACCACCCCCGCCCGGCATCCGTGGCTCTTGATCAGGTTCAGCGTGCGGTTCAAATGCCGGCACGCTTCCTGGTGCACGGAGATCCAGTCCGCCCCCGCTTCAGCGAAGTCCCCAATATACTGGTCAGGATTCTCTATCATCAGATGACAATCCAGCGGCAGCCGGGTTGCCTTCCGCAGCGATTTCACCACCGGCGGCCCAATCGTAATATTGGGCACAAAATGCCCATCCATGACGTCCACATGGATCAAGGTGGCGCCGCCCGCCGTCGCCCGTTCCACCTGATCCGCCAGGTGAGCGAAGTCGGCCGACAGTATCGAAGGTGCAAGTTCGATCAAACTGAGTGTCCGGAATTCAGGGTCTTAACCTAGAGAGAATCTGTAGAAATTCTAGCACGTGTGGAGCGGGCGCCCACGCCAGCGAGAGCGAATGAAAACGATGGGGAGAATTGGGAATGGGTGCTTCCCTTCTCCAGTTTGACTTGTCCATCCTTCCGGGACTGTTCTTTGGTGCCACTACACGGTACCTTTGAACATCCCTCTGTGACCTCAGTCCTAATCTCACCTCGTCCCTTCGCCGATAATCATGATGAAGTCCAAGTCAGCCGCAAGTGTAGGTACGCCATGTGTCTTTTTGGGCGCTAAGCGGGGGCGGCGCTCTTCGATGTCAGGCTTCACCGATCCCATGAATTTCACGAACAAATACGCTCTGCAACCCGCTACCACTCACCCCGATCGTCGGTTGCATCCTCGTTACACGGTGCAGGTCCCGATCGATCTTCGCCAGGAAGACACCGCCGCTTCCCTGCGCATGGAAACTACGGATCTCAGTCGAGGCGGCTGCTACGTGCATTTGATCAAAACGCTTGTCTTGGGTACTTATGTCCAAGCCACTCTCTGGCTTGACAAGTGCCCCGTCCGCGTTCGGGGGCGCGTGGTTAGCCGCCACCCCCAATTCGGCAATGGCATCATGTTCCTCGACTTCCAGGACAATGGCGAGCAACTCCTGAACAAATATCTCGACGCAATCACTGTCTAGCCCACTCTGTCATCTTGGCAGATGGCAAAGGCCCACTTCCGAGCCTGCGCAGCCCGCTTGGCCAAGCCGCACGTCCACAAATTACTCTCTTGGTTCCTGGCGCATTCGTGCTGTTTCCCCGGCACCGGAGAACCTTCACACGTCTTTCCCCATGCGCACAATCGGCAAGGTCAAACCCTCTCCCAGCGGAGCCTCTACCGACTCAAGTTCCACATACCCCTTGGCTCGATAAAAAGGAACGCCGGTCAGTGTCGCCCCCATCTCCAGCCGATGAAAGCCCTGCGCGGTCGCCGCTGCCTCGCATGCCTCCAGAATCATCCCGCCAATTCCCCGCCGCGCCCATACCGGATGTACAAAGAATGCCCGGATCTTGGCCGCATCCCTCGCCGGTTCGAGGAGCGCATCCTCGCGCCCCGTCCACTGATCGCCACCGTACAAGGTTTTTCGCCGGCTCCATCCGCCGCAGCCCACAATCAGCGGCACCGCCGATTTCTCCGCGTTGTCCTTCTCTTCAGCCCGCACCTCCGCAACAAAATATGTTCCATCCGCGATGAGTTGCGTGTCGACGCCATATACCGCCTGGAGCGCTCGCTTCAGTTGAGCCAGCGAATAATCGCCCGCCTGCAGTCCCAACACCGAAGCCTCAATCAGTCGCCGCAGTTCCCCCACATCCCGCTCCTCTGCGAGTCGAATTGAGATGGTCAAGTTCTTAATTGTCCTCGAATCCAACTATTACCTTCGGAACCTACGCCGTCGATCAAGAACATATTAGTCTGGAACCCTACATTGGAGGTACGTTCGTGGGTGGTGAACAAGCAAAGGATACCCCCGTCTTCGAACGGCTGAAAACGGCCATTGCCGACATGCAGGCTTCGCACGGCTTACTGCTTTCCGATGAGCTGGATCCCCGCGTGCTAAGTGAATTTCGCGACGTGCTGAACCGGGTTCGCAACGTTGCCTGGGCGGCCCAGCAGTCGGTGGCAGCCCGAGTTTCCGGAGAAGATCCCAGTGCCGTCGGCTCCCTGTTGGCGGCAGAGCGCATTCGCGCCGCTTACCAACTTTGCCGTGTCATTCAGGAAGACTTGACCAAGAACGAAATCGATTTTCAGAGGGGCCAGCTTTCGGAACTTCACACAGTGACGAAAGAGCTCTCGAAACAGCTAAAAAACCGCCTTTGATCCGAGACCGCTCCGCATCCATCCTCCGCAGCGCCAGTTACGAGAAGGCACCAAACATTTCTCAGGAAAAGATTGAGCAGGGCCGTGAAAAGTGCCGAGGGGAACGGGTGGTTCTAGGTTTTACTTCTGCAATCTGACTTCTAACTTCTGACTTGCTTTTCTTTCCCCGCGCACTCGCCACACGGGCACACTTCCCTCAAATACGCCCACGAATAGAGTCCCAGATCGTGATTGTCGTTCCACGAAAACTTCAGCGCATACTTCCCCACCGCCTCGGCCGCCAAAGCTTTCACTGCCGGTTTGAACATCGGCAGCGCCCCGGGAGCAAGCTTCTCCGCCTCTCCCGCCTTGCGTCCCGTCTTCCCGCGCTCGTCCTCGCAGAGCGCACACGGACAAGCATCGCGCAAGAACTTGAACGTATAAATGGACCGGTGCCCGTCTTTCCAATCAATCTCCAAGCCCGCGCCCGTACTCAAATGGACCTTGACCATCTTCGGATCATTCGCCACCCGCGGAGTCGGATCAACCGTGACCATACAATTAGTATCGCATGTCCCGTGTGAGTGGTCCCGACAATAGGGCCCCCGGACGCGCTGATTTTGCGATTTTGTGGCAGCGATACTCCTGTCCCGCAAGGGCTAACCCGTTCGCTTGCCGGAGAACCCCATCCTTCGCGCTTCTTACAAAGGGTGGGTCCTCGCCCGCAACATCCTTTGTAACTGTTACTTAGTGATGCATACAGGGTGTTACTCGGCACCATATAATGGTGCTGATCTGCCCGCGAAATTTCATTTGACATCTCCCCATAATCCGGTCACACTTTGTCGAGTGACGGGCTCCACGTGGGGTGCGGCCCGAGCTTTATGTTTCCCCTGTTTCAACGACCAACTCTGGTTGGAGATACACTGTGTGTGCTGTGCCACCATTTGATTCTTTATGTGTTGGGCGCTCGCGCTGCCAGCAATGAGTCTGGGGGGTCAGTCGCCGCTTCCCTTGCGGGCGTCGGAGATTGATGTTCCTCCCCCGTCCCTTGCCCCACGCATCGTACTTCCGGCGATGCGTGGGGCATAAAGGGTCCGAAGAGGCGTCCTCCCTCGTCCGTGCGACTTTTGCCCCTCCCGCGCATCTCATTGTCGGAGATTAATTATTATGACCGGCAGATTGACGGAAAAGACCCAGCCCTCCGACTCTCAGAAGATTCAGAAGACCGACGAAGAGTGGAAGCAGGAACTCACGCCCGAGCAATACGAGGTGGCTCGCCAGTGCGGCACCGAGCCCGCTTTCACCGGCAAGTACTGGAACAACCACGACGATGGAATGTACACCTGCGTGTGCTGTGGTGCGCCGCTATTCGATTCCGAGACCAAGTTTGATTCGGGTACCGGCTGGCCGAGCTTTTATGACCCCGCTGACAAGCAGAACATCGCCGAGCACACCGACCGCAACTTCGGCATGACACGGACGGAAGCGCGCTGCGCCCGCTGCGACGCGCATCTGGGACACGTGTTTCCCGATGGCCCGCGACCGACGGGGTTGCGCTATTGCATTAACTCCGCAGCATTGGACTTTAAGCCTAAGAAGTAACGGCCCTCGGCTCTCGGCTTTGGACTCCCGCTTATGTTGCTGGAATTGCGCGCATAGCAGTGGTATGTCGAGATTTTGCGGCTCGGGTTCATCTGGAACTCTGAATTGAATCCGAACGCCGATAGCCCACAAAAGTTAGAGGGACGGCCAAAGTGCCCGTCCCTCTTTCGTCATTTAACGTACGTCGGTTAACGAACGTCGGTCTAACGAATTCAATTTCGGAAATTACGCGCCCTCGCCGGTGGCCGCTTTCGCCTTCGACGCTTCCTCGGCCTTAACCTGGTTCTGCTGATTCTGGTTCTGCGTCTTCTGGTCTTTCTTTTCAGGATTGCGGACTTCGACTCCACCCTTGAGGATGGCGCCTTCTTCGACGCTGATGCGGTGCGTGATCACGTCGCCTGAGAGCACTCCTTCGCTGCGAATATCGAGGCGGTCGGAACATTCGACATTGCCTTGCACCTTGCCCATGATGACCACTTCTTTGGCGGTGATGTTGGCCGCGACGTTGCCATTGCGGCCGATGGTGACGCGATTGTCGGGGAAGCTGATGGTGCCCTCGATGCGTCCGTCGACGAAAAGTGATTCCGCACCCGACACCTGACCCTTGATAACCACCGTGCGAGCGATGTGGGTCTGATCCATGGTTGAGGTGCCCGAACTAACCGGGGTGTAAGTGTTGGCCGGGGCGGTGGCTGGAGAGTACTTCATTTCCGGAGACTGCAACATGGATAACCTCACTTAAGTTCCGCTGCCGGAGCAGGAGTTGGTTCTCCGGCAGCGGTTGATGGGCTTCTCACCCGCGAAATGAGGATCGCATGAATGCGAGAGTTACGACAGGTTACGGAGGTACTTGACGGTTCGCTCGCACCTTCCCCGTTTCCTGCTGCGCGGTCGCGAGTTTCGCAGATCGGTACAACGTGCGCCAGTCATGCTCGGGGAGCATAATGTGGGCGACAGGAGGCTCTATGACGCATGGACAGTCGGTAGGCACTCCGGAACGATGGCTGAGAGCAGTGGTTGCCCTGGCCGTGGGCGCTGCCTTCCTCGCGCTCTGGTTTTGGCTGCTACCAGGGTGGCTCGGCTTTCGCATAGAAACAGGGGGCGCGCAGCGTTGGCGATGGCTGGCGGCGATTCCGTCGGTGCTGGGATTCGCGATTGCTCTCCGCTGCGTTTGGGATTTCGGCTGGACAGGCCGCGGCACCCCTGCGCCGGTCGCGCCGCCGCAACGATTAGTCGCGGTGGGTTTCTACCGCTACGTGCGGAACCCCATGTACGTGGGTTTCGCTGCCGGATGGATCGGGCTGTGGGTCGTGTTCGGACACGCCGACCCGGGACTGATCGCCGCCGTGGCAGCGGTTGCGCTCGCCGTGCACCTGTTTGTCGTCTTCTATGAAGAGCCGACATTGCGCAAGAAGTTCGGGACGGAGTATGAAGAGTATTCCCGGAATGTGCGCCGCTGGTGGCCGCGCCTGCGAGGCTGGAACCAGCCGTAGCGCCCATTTTTTGTGTCGTGTCTCGCGCGCAAAAAAAGCGGGACACCGTCCACACGGTGTCCCATTACCTACCAGCAACTTGACTTACTTATTCTCGTTGATCGCGCCAAACTCTTTGCGTTGAATGACCGGGCGCGCCGCTTTTGCGGACGCCACTGCCGGGACCGCCGCTGCCGCTCCGTAGCGCTCGAGCAGCACGGGCACCATGGCTCCTTCGGCCTCTTTCACAAAGGTGAGCTTGCTCTCCCCGAGGAGGTCGACGCGGATGAAATCTCCCAGCTTCACCTGTCCGGTTGCGACCAGGTTGGCCAGTGGGAACACGATGTTGCGTTCAATGGCACGCTTCAGGTGGCGTGCTCCGTATTTCGGGTCGGTTCCTTCGCGGAGCAGGAATTCCTTGACCGGAGGCGTGCAATTGAAAACGAACTGGTGTGCGCCAGCGGCCATGAGTACGCGCTGCTGCACCATGCCGAGTTCGATTTCCAGGATCTGCTTCAGGTGCTCGGAGCGCAGCGTCTTGAAGACGACAACTTTGTCGATGCGGTTCATGAACTCAGGCGCGAACTTGCGGCGAGCGGCATCGACGGCCGAGCGGGTGATCTTCTCGTCGAGCGAGTTATCCACCTGCACAGCTTTCGGAGCGAAACCCAGGCCGCCATCGACCAGGCCGTTCATCTCGGCCGCGCCGAGGTTCGAAGTCATGATGATGATGCAGTTCGAGAGGTCCACGCGGCGGTTATCGCCGAGCGTGAGCGTGGCCTTGTCGAGGATCCCGAGCAGCAGTTGCCAGAGCGAGTCCGAAGCTTTTTCAATTTCGTCGAAGAGCAGGATCGAGAGCTTCAGCTTCTCGGTGTGATATTGGTTGAGCGCTTCCTGCGTGAGCAGGGGATGCGTCTCGCGATGACCGAGGTATCCCGGAGGCGAGCCGATAAGTTTGGCAATTTCGTGCGAGTGCTGGAACTCGGCGCAATCGATCTTGATGCAGGCTTTCGCGTCCCCAAAGAGCGACTCGGCAACCGCTTCGACCACGCGGGTTTTGCCGGATCCAGTCGGTCCCAGAAACAAGAGGTTGCCTACCGGACGGCCCGGCGCATTCATGCCGGCCAAAAACATCTGGTAGATTTCCGCGACCTTTTCGATCGCTTGATCCTGGCCTACGATTTTGCGGCGAAGGCTCGCTTCAAAGTCGCGAGCGTCGTTGCTGCGGCGGGTGGGATCGAGCACGGTTGCAAGGTTCGTTCTCATTCGGTCGGGCCCCTGTTTCCTTTCCGGAAAATGCAAGTTCTCTGGAAAACTGCTCATTTTTGTCACTCGGGGTGGAAGGTTCTGGTCTTTCTCACCCGCTCCCTTCTAGTGCAAGCCATTCGCCAACCTCGGCAAACGCCGTAGGCCCATGTTTCTCGTCGGTTTAGATGCGTCTAGCTGGCTTCCTGTTCGGCGGGGTACGCACCCACCGATTCCCTAAGAGCAATACTTTGCAGACATACGGGAACTTCCGTCGTGCTCCGCCTGCCCCTGCCCATGATCTCTAAGGCTGAACAGACCTGACCGGACGTAACTGGCAGGCCACGTTACCTCGTAACACAATCAGGAAAGAGACTGCCTTACCCGGAGAAAACCCTTGCCTCGTCTTTCGATAGCGAGTATTGCTCGCCTACTGGCCTTGACCGCTTTTAGCCTTTTCAGCCAAGTTGCAGTCGGCGGGCAGAATCCGCAGGCGGCGAAATTAGTTCAAGTCAAGGCAAATACCACCAGGAAACCCGAGCCTGCGCCACCCGTGATCGCGCCTCCTGGCAGCGATGTTTATCAAGTGCAGCGTGGAGATAGCCTCCCGTCGGTGGCGCGTAAATATCTCAGGAAGACCACCTACTTGACTTCCAGTGAACTGGCCGGTGCCATCCGATCCGCCAACGGCAATCGCCAGGGCACTTTCCTCAAACCCGGAGAGCAGATTCTGATCCCCGGAATTCTCGAATCGCCTATTGTAGAGAAGACTGTTCCAGTTGCAAGAGATTTCGAAGTGCGGGCGATTTATTTAACAGGAGTGATGGCCGGAAGCGACCATGGCGAGCGCATTATCCGACATTGGCGTGAAGTGGGCGGAAACTCGGTGGTGTTCGATATCAAGGATAGCGACGGCATCGTGAATATCGCGTTCGATCATCCGCTGGCCACGGGTCAGCGCCACTACATTTCCGACCTGCCGAAGTTCATCCGTTTTCTGCACTCTCAAAACATGCATGCGATTGCCCGCATCGCAATCTTCCGCGACGAGCACCTGGTAACCACCCATCCGGAACTGGCCGTGCAGTCGCATCGCACCGGGCAAGCCTGGCGTGAGAACGGCAAGCTGGTCTGGACCGATCCCTCCAATACAAAGGTGCAGGATTACAACATTGCCCTGGCGAAGTTCGTGGCGCAATCGGGCGTGGATGAAGTGCAGTTTGACTACGTGCGTTTCCCTGCCGAAGGCGACCAGAAGGATGCAAGTTTCAATTTTCAGGCCGAGCACGCAGATCATCCAACAAAGACGCAGCGCTCCGAGGTCATCGCCGATTTCCTGAAGCGTGCCTATGCTGAGATTCATCCGAGGGATGTTCTGCTGTCGTTGGACGTTTTTGGAGTGATGGCATGGCAACGCCCGGTCGACCTGGCCCACACCGGACAGGACATCGTTGCCATGGCGAAGCACTGCGACGTGCTCTCACCCATGATCTATCCCTCGCACTTCTTTGGCATGGACGGTTACGCGAAACCGGGCGACGCGCCCGAGCACTTCATCGGCGAGTCCATGGACCGCTTCAAGTTGATCACGAAAGACAGCGCGGTTGTGATTCGTCCATGGTTGCAGGCCTTTGCCTGGCGCACGAAGACGTATTCGCCGAAATATGTCGAGGTGCAGGTCGAGGTCGCGAAACAGAAAGGCGGCATCGGCTTTCTTTTCTGGAATGCCAATAACGATTACTCCAAACCGTATACGGCCATGCCCGAGATGCGGGCGGCCAAGGGCCTATACTTCCGCGGCGATGAAGTTGGGACGAGACCTGAGGCTGGCGTAGCCAGCGCGGCGGCGCCAGCGGGCGTTTCCATAAACGCCCCCGGCAAGCAACCGGCAAGCAACTCCGAGCGACAGCGGCCCTAAGGCTCAAAAAATCTGGCGGCACTGACCGGACGGGCGCTGAATCAAGAAACCACTCACTGGAATCTGCATTTTCCGCGCCCTTCTGGTAGGTTCGTGTAGTTGTCCCAGCCCCGCCCCACGCTATAATTCATGGCAAGGAAGTTGATCGTCGTTTGGGCTTCTTCGTGTAAACTTCGGCTGCCTTGTTCTTCGGCGTCCTGCAGCCTGGGCGCAGGGCTTTGGCACCCGAAGCTCGAAGCGAATTCGGAAACCCCCAGCCACTTCCGCGCATCTTGAACACCGGGCACTGTTAAGACTCGCATTCTGCAACACCCAGGGAGCGTTCATGGCAATTCAGAAGACCGAAAAAATCTGGCACAACGGCAAGTTCATTGCCTGGGACGATGCCAAAATCCACGTGATGTCGCACGTGGTGCATTACGGCTCTTCCGTGTTTGAAGGTGTGCGCTGCTACGCGCTGCCGAGCGGACCGGCGATTTTCCGGGCGAAGGAACACATGCAGAGGCTGATCGACTCGGCGCGCATCTACCGCATTGAGGTTCCATTCACGAGCGACCAGATCCTGCGCGGGATGCTCGAACTGGTGAAAAACAATGGTGTATGGCCCTGCTACATCCGCCCCGTGGTTCTGCGCGGATACGGCGAAGCGGGCGTCAATCCGTTCAACTCGCCCACCGAGGTTTATATCTGCAATTACCCGTGGGGGAAATATCTGGGTGCGGACGCCAGTGAAGGCGTCGATGTCTGCATTTCTTCCTGGACGCGCATTGCGCCGAACACGCTGCCTGCAATGGCCAAAGCCGGCGCCAACTACATGAACTCGCAGCTCATCAAGATGGAAGCGATCGTGAACGGCTATGCCGAAGGGATTGCGCTCGACGTGAACGGCTACGTGAGCGAGGGTTCGGGCGAGAATATCTTCGTGGTCCGCAATGGCGTGCTGCAGACGGCTCCCCTGGGCAATTCGGTCCTTCCGGGCATCACGCGCGATTCGGTGCTGCAGATCGCCCGCGACCTGGGCATCAAGATCATCGAGCAGCAAATTCCGCGCGAATCGCTCTACATTGCCGACGAAGTTTTCTTCACCGGCACGGCCGCTGAGATCACTCCCATTCGCTCGGTCGACAAGATTGCCGTCGGCAAAGGGAAGATCGGCGCCATGACGAAGTCAATCCAGCAGGAGTTCTATGGCATCGTGCGCGGCGAGAAGCCCGACCGGCACAACTGGTTGACGGCGGTTGGCGTTGCTGCGAAGCAACCGGTGGCGGTCTAGTTTGGTTTCGGCGGACATCGAGAGAATGGCTTGCCGCTTTCGCTCAGGGCAAGTCCTTCGATTCCGCACAGGATGACCACTCACAAGAATTCTTTTATCCTCACGAAGTGGTACCTAGACTGCGTTGCGGAGAATGGCGACGCGGTCATCTTGTATGTAGCCGATCTGCGCTGGAACGCGCTTACAGTCCACTATGGAAGCTTGCTCACGGTTGTCGGTGGCAGGATTGCTTCTGCTTCTTCCTTGCGCGGCGGCGCGAACCCGGAGGTTCAGGCCGGTAAGATAGCAGTCAGGTTACCTCACTTGGAGATCGCGGGCACGTGGCAAGCGTTGAGGTCGCCCATCCAAAAAACAGTTTTTCAAGATGAGCACGGCTCGGTCGAATGGCACTGTCTGCAGCCGATGTCTCAGGTCGACCTGCTTTTTCGCGGAACAACCAGGCTCGTAGGACGCGGGTACGCGGAATGCTTGACCCTTTCCGTTCTTCCCTGGAAATTGCCTTTGACGGAACTGCACTGGGGCCGATTCCTTTCCGACCAGGATGCTCTTGTCTGGATTGATTGGCGCGGCCCGCACCAGCAGCGCGTCGTCTTCCACAACGGCGAAGAACGTCAGGTCAAATCCATCACAGAATCGGAAATTGTATTTGCCGACTCGGCCGCGCGGCTGGAACTTGATCGTGGCCTGGTTCTGCGTCAGGGCCGGTTGGGGGACACAATATTCCCAGGTATCTCTCGTCTTGCTGACTTACTTCCTGGCAGCATGCTGTCAGTGAATGAATGCAAGTGGCGGAGCCGCGGATTAATGTATTCCTCGGGCGCCCAAACTTCCGGTTATGCGATCCACGAGGTCGTAAAGTGGATAGAGTGAAAAACCTCGCAGTCGCAAAGCTGCTTTATGCGTTGCTCTTCGTAGGCCTCCTGCCACTCCTGCTGGTGATCTGGGCGGCCAACACGCGGGGTGTTGTAGCGTTGCGGCCTGTACATTCTCTGTCTTGGGGGCTGGTTACAGCAGGAGTTGGGCTAGTGTTGATGGCCTTGGGAACAGCATCGCTGTGGCGGCTTGGTGGCGGTTTGCCGATGAACGCGTTCCCTCCTCCGCGCTATGTTTCCGGCGGAATCTACCAGGTGTTCTCACACCCGATCTATGTCGGGTTCGCGTCAGTGTGCGTGGGAGTTGCGATCGCCGTGGGGTCGGCCAGCGGTTTATGGCTGGTATCGACGACTGTGATCCTCGCGAGTGCGGCGCTGGTTCTCGGATATGAACTCCCCGACATGCAAGCACGCTTCGGCGCTGCACTTCCAGAACAACGTTGGCTCCCGCCGGATGATCAATCTCAGCCGACCCCTCTGGAGCGATCCCGTTGCTACCTGACTGTGCTGTTGCCATGGCTCGTTCTTTATGAGGCGGTAATCGCGCTGGGAATTCCGGTGGACGCGAAGGTCGCCTACCTCCCGTTTGAATCGCGTTTGCGGGTGTGGCCATGGACAGAGATTCTTTATGGTAGCGTCTACGTCGTCGTGATATTGGTTCCGCTAATGGCCCGAACACGGCATGGTCTCCGCTGGTTCTCAAGTCGAGCGTTGCTTTCGATGGCGATCGTCTTCCCCCTATATCTTGCAGCGCCACTGATCGCCCCACCACGCCCGTTTGTTTTGAACGGTACGTTGGGAGCGTTGTTGAATTTCGACCGTGCTCACGACAGTGCCGCGGCAGCCTTCCCTTCTTACCACGTCATATGGGCCTTCCTGGCTGCCCAAGTCATGGGCCGAAAGCCTTGGCAGAGGCGGCTGTGGCAGCTCTGGGCAGTTTTGGCGGCGGCGAGTTGCGTGACAACAGGAATGCATGCGCTGATGGATGTTCTCGCCGCGCTTCTTGTCGTCTGGGCAGTCGTGCGGATGGAGTGGATCTGGTCATTTCTGCGCAATTTGTCGGAGACCATCGCAAACTCATGGCGGGAGTGGCGAATCGGACCAGTACGGGTCATCAATCATGGAGCTTACGCGGCTGCCGGAGTATTCCTGGGAATCTGGATTCTGGACACGCTGCTGGGACCGGGCAAGACTGTGATCCCCGTCGCCATCTTCCTGGGAGGAACAATCGGAGCCGCACTGTGGGCACAATTTATCGAAGGCTCGCCAGCTCTTTTGCGGCCATTGGGATTCTATGGCGGGGTGATCGGTACGTCGGTAGGCGGAGTGGCCGCCGCCTGGTTGTCTGGCGCCAGTGTCTGGCAGGTGCTGAGCGCGTTGGTTGTCGCTGGTCCGTGGATCCAAGGAATTGGCCGTTTGCGCTGCCTTGTTCAGGGATGCTGTCACGGTCGGCCAGCGAGCGAGTACTTGGGCATCCGCTACGAGCATCCTCGTTCCCGGGTCTGCCGGATCGCCTCGCTGCGGGGCATTCCGATTCACCCCACGCCGTTGTACTCACTCCTCTGGAATGTCGCCGTCGCTCTAGTCGTGACGCGGCTGTATTTCCTGCACACGACGGCAGCGATGGTTGGCGGAGTTTATCTGATCCTCTCCGGTATCGGAAGGTCTGTGGAAGAAGCTTACCGGGGAGAGCCTCAAACTCCGATATTTTGGCGTCTACGGCTATACCAGTGGATCGCCATTGTTACCGTGGTTGCGGGTGCGTCGATTACACCTTTGAGAACTCCTCTCACGCCCGAGCCGGTCCTGCACTTTTCGTCGGTCTTTGTTTCATTGGCCTGCGGAATGGTCGCGTGGTTCGTAAGTGGCATCGACTTTCCGGAGTCGAATCGCAGATTTGCGCGGCTGAGCTAGAGGCTATCCAAATCTTGTGCAACACAGTTCGAGATCTCCCTTCCTATGAACACAGCCCTGCAGCCACGAAGCCTGACAACTTCTAAGCTGGCAGAGACGCCGTTTGCTCATCCTATTGCCGGTGAACTATAGTTGAGCCCGAGATATCGCAAGCAGTCCCGCTTTTTTCCGAACCCCACCTTTTAAGGAGGACCTATGTCCGCTCCCACGCCTGATTTTGTTGTTGCCTATCGCGCCATGATGCTCGATGGCGTTACCCGTGAAGCCGAGACCACCAAGAAAGTCATCGCGGCCGTCCCTGACGGCAAGAGAGATTACCGTCCCGATCCCAACGCCCGCACGGCCTGGGAATTGGCCTGGCATCTCGCCAATACGGATGTGCAGTTCCTTGATGCCATCGCAGACCTGAAGTTCACTATGGATGCGCCTCCCCGTGAGGACAAACCTAAGAACATCGCGGAACTCGTTGCCTGGTATGACCGCCATATGAAGCGCGCGACGGAGCGGGTGCGTGCTCTCTCACCGGCTCAGTTGGGTACGCCTGTCGATTTCCTCGGTGTCTTCAATTTGCCGGCGGCCTTCTATCTCCAGTTCCTCAACAATCACAGCATCCACCACCGCGGCGAGTTGGCCACGTATTTGCGCCCCATGGGATCGAAAGTACCGCAGATCTACGGGGGCAGTTACGACGAGCCTTTCCAACCGCCAGTGCGGAAAACCAGCGCTGCGTGAAAGGCGCGGGCAGTTCGGCTAGGTCAGGACTCTGTCCGCGAGAGTGTCCGCTTGAAGAAGCCGCCCTGTGAGGGCGGCTTTTTTCTCAGCGCCCAGCCCAGAACAACTCCACGGGATATTGCTTGAGGTCCCGGTCGGCCGTGATCAGCGTCAGGCCTTCAGAGCGGGCTTGCGCGACGAGCAGGCGATCGAAAGGATCGCCATGGTGCAGGGGAAGGTCGAACACTGCTAATGCGTGAACGTAACTGATTGGCAGCGGCCTTAATCCTTGCCGTGCCGTTTCCCTCGGAACCACCACGCGCGGAGGCTCGGACAATTGCAACCTGCCCAGGCTGGCCTTGATTGCGATCTCCCAGACACTGGCTGCCGAAAAATAGAGTTCGTGCTGAGGATCCGTCAATACTTCCCGCGCGGCTTGGTTGAGCCGTCCCACTTCCCCCACACTCCACAACCAGACAACGGTATCGACCAGGAATCTCATCGCCGGGCGCGCTTCCTGGCTGGTTTCTCAGGCTTCGCGCGCGCTGGTTTCTTGCGCTTCGGTTCCTCGCCGTAGAACATGGCAAGAAGATCGTCAGGGAGCGGGGCATCAAAGTCCTCCGCAATGTAGATCTGGCCCTCCATCGCCCCGAGCGGGCGCGCGACGTTTGCGGGCGTAACGGCAATCAGCTTGGCCACCGGCACTCCGGCCCGCGAAATGGTGATCTCCTCACCCTCGGTTACCCGCTTGAGCAGCCGCGACAGCTGGGTTTTCGCCTCATGAACGTTGACTTCCATAAAAGGTAGGTTAGCTAAGTCATCAGACTAAGTCAAGCCGCGGGCCACGAGTTGCGAGTCTCGAGCTCGCTAAGCAAGGAACTGAGCCAAGAGCTCCCATTCCGACCGCCGGACGACGATCCGAAAGGGGCGATTCTATCTCGCGGCGCGCAACTCGAAACTCGCGGCTTGAAATCCGAAGTCCCATTACCTCCGTCATCTCGTCGCCGGGGCCAGTTCCAGTCATGATACGGGTAGCTGGAGTCTCTCCTCATTCATGAATATTGATGAACTGCTGCGCATTGCCATGGAGCGGCGCGCCTCCGACTTGCACCTCAAGGTTGGGAACTATCCGCACCTGCGTATTGATGGCGACCTGATTCCACTCACCGACCAACCGCGGGTCTCTGCGGAAGACATGTTGAACATGGCTTTCAGCATGATGTCGGCGCGCCAGAAGCAAAAATTCAAAGAGACCACGGAAATCGATATGGCCTATGGCGTCGCCGGCCTTGGACGATTCCGTGTCAACGTCTTTCAGCAGCGCGGCAATGTGGGCCTCGTGCTCCGCGTCATCCCGACCAAGATCCGCGCGCTCGACGAACTGTTTCTGCCGAAAGTGGTGGAACAAATCTGCGACATGCCGCGTGGTCTGGTCCTGGTAACAGGCGTTACCGGCTCCGGTAAATCCACCACCCTGGCGGCCATGGTGGATCGCATCAACTCCACCCGCGCCGAGCACATCATCACCATTGAAGACCCCATCGAATTCCTGCACCGCGACAAGAAAGGCTACGTCAACCAGCGCGAGGTAGAAGTGGATACGCCGTCGTTTTCGGCCGCCTTGCGCGCCAGCTTGCGTCAGGATCCGGACGTGATTCTGGTGGGCGAAATGCGCGATCTCGAAACCATCGGGACCGCGTTACATGCCGCAGAAACCGGCCACATGGTTTTCTCCACGTTGCACACCCTGGACGCGGTAGAAAGCATCAACCGCATTATTGCCATCTTCCCGCCGCCCGAGCAGAAGCAGATCCGGCTGCAACTGGCGGCTGTTATGCGCGCCATCGTCAGCCAGCGCCTGGTCCGCCGCTCCGACTCCGAGGGCCGCGTGCCGGCGGTCGAGGTGATGGTCAGCACAGCCTATATCCGGGAATGCATTCTTGTGCCCGAGAAGACCCGCGCCATCCGCGATGCAATCTCCGCTGGCACTTCACAGTACGGGATGCAGACTTTCGATCAGTCGCTGTGGGATCTGTTCCAGGCGGGCCTGGTGAATTACGAAACCGCTCTCGAAAACGCGTCGAACGCCGACGAATTCAAACTGCGTATGCAGGGGATTGCGTCGACCTCAGACATCTCGCGGCAATCGATGCAGTCGGCCGGCTTCGGACATTGAAAACAAGTTTGTCCTGCTGAACCTTGTGGTACTGAAAAGTGTTCCTCCTCGTTGTTTTCGGGCGCGCTTCGGCGCGCCCTTTTTTTGTTTGGGACAGCGGACGAAGTGCTTGCAACGGCTTCGACCTGCGGGGCGTAGCGCCGGCGTCCTGGCGGCGGTTCCGAGGGCGTCTCGCCCTCGGCACGGTTGGCAAGAACGCCCTCCCGGGGCGGCAGCACCCCCCCGAAGCTCACGCGTCATTAAAAAATGTACGATCGATTGCGGGCTGTGGCCGTCAGGGGTTGCTGCGGGAACGGGACTCCTAGTTCGGTTTGCGGAACCGGCTGTCGGCGAGATAGCGCAGCATGATGGCATCGGTTGCGCTCTGGAATTGCTGTTCGGCTTCGGGAGCCCGCACGATGGGGTCCTGGCGCAGGGTCTGGCGGAGTTTCTCACCCATTTCGGAATCGCTCGTCACGACCTGCATGTAGAACCAGAGAAAGTGCCGCATCTGGTCCAGCACAGATTTGAGGACGTGCAGAGACTCCATCTGCGATGACTCGGAGAGAGCTTCCAGAAGCTCAGGGTCCGTGGGAGCCTGCATGGCGGCGCAGTTGAGTTCGCTCTGGATGATGCGCAGGTCGTCCGTAACGCGCAAAATGCGCAGTTGAATCTCTTCCATACTTTCCTGGTTGTCGCGATCCATGATGGCCCTTTCCGTTCCGCCTGACCAACCCTTCCTGATCAAGATCGCATCTCCCAGCAGAAGCGCAAAGATTCCCCGTGTGCATGAGCTTCGGTAATTGAAGTTACCTTAGGTTGAAATCAGGCTCTGGCCGTGCGTTTTAAGGCGCTTTGCGCGCCTTGTTCCAAGGCACGATGAAGCCGAGCCCCACGGATTTCAGGAACGCACATTACCCGCGTACCCTGAACGGGAGTTTCGACCGCCTCAACCAGAGCCAGCACCATCTCCTGCAGAGTCACCAGGCCCAGACGCTGGGCGCCCGAGCGGGTAAACGGCAGCCACTCCAGCGCCTTGTAAAAGGGCAGCAGCGCGTAGGGCCAGCGGTGTCCTGGTCCCAGTACGTACCAGGGACGGAGAATGGTCGCGTTCAAATGCCGGTCCTGAATCATCTGCTCGCACTCGGAGCGGACAGCGATATAGGCCTTCATCATAGGAGCGGGATGGGCGACGCTCAGATAGATAAGGTGTGGTATGCCGAGTTCGGCGGCCGCGCCAATGGCGTCGCGACCAGAAACGAGGTCCACGGCACGAAACTGGGCAGCCTTGGACGGCGAGGGATGGGGAACACCCCCGAGTTGGATAAATGTATCGCAGGGACGCATCAGGTGCTGGTAGGTCTTCGCATCGAGCGCATTCCCCGACGCCGCTTCACATCCTGCAGGCAGCTTGCCTTGCGAGCCAGGCCTCATCAGCGCGCGCACCCGATGACCGCGTTCGATCAAAACCGGAATCAGGCTGTTGCCGATATAGCCGGTTCCTCCGGTGATAAACACATGCCGCGCATCCGGCGACTTTGGAAGAACCCTCACACGCTGCGACAATCGGCTATCGGAGATAGGTGCGGCCACAGCTTCAGTACGCTCCTGCGCCGGGTTTGGATCCCCTCGCCAGCCAGAGAAGTTTAATCCAAGAGAGTAGGCGCGTGTGATACAAACGGTTCGCAATGACTCCGCCGCAAACTGGCCTGGCGCAACCTCAATTGGTGCGGGCGATCGGCCGTTGGAGCCTGACTGCACTGGCCGTGAATTCGGTGATTGGCAGCGGCATCTTTGGATTGCCTTCCACGGTGGCTGGCTACCTTGGCAAACGCAGCACAATCGCCGTCCTGATCGCTGGCGCCGCCATGGGAGTCATCATGGCCTGTTTCGCCGAGGTGGCATCCCAGTTCTCGGAGGCAGGCGGACCTTATCTTTATGCGCGCACCGCGTTTGGGCGTCTCACCGGAATTCTGGTTGGCTGGACTCTCTATTTGGCCCAAACCGCGGCTCCGGCCGCCAACGCCAATCTGTTTGTCATCTATCTGGCGGAATTCTGGCCGCGAGCGAAGGAACCATGGCCCCGTTTCCTCATGCTGACCCTCCTCGTCTGGGTATTGGCGCTCGTCAACACTCGAGGCGCGCGGCAGGGCGCGGTGGTTAGTAATGTGTTTACGGTGGCAAAGATCTTGCCATTGTTGATGGTCGTGTCCGCGGGAGCTGCGCTTACGCTCTTCCACCCGGTCCCGTGGAACGAGGCTGGGACATACCCCGCAAGCGCATGGATGAAGGCGATTTTTCTGCTCATCTTCGCCTATGGGGGATTTGAATCGGCACTGGCACCCACCGGCGAATCCAAGAACCCGGCGCGGGACACTGCTTTCGCTCTGTTTGTGACCATCGTCTCCTGCACGGCGATCTATGCGCTGGTGCAGTGGGTGGTGGTGGGAGTGCTTGGGCCCAATGCCACAAGCGACCGCCCCCTTGCCGAAGTGGCTCGCGTCACCATGGGAAATCGCGGAGCACGGCTGGTGGCGATTGGCGCGCTGGTTTCCGTTTACGGCTATGTGAGCGCAAAGTTGCTGGGGATGCCGCGCGTCACGTTCGCGCTTGCAGAAGGTGGTGACCTGCCACGAATATTTGCTGCGGTCAGTTCCAGGTTTCATACGCCATGGTTCTCGATTCTGGTCTATGCGAGCGCCGTGTGGGGGCTGGCTCTAGTCGGGAGCTTTGCCTGGAATGTGACGCTGTCCGTCGTCGCGCGCCTGTTTTATTACGGAGTGGTATGTGCCGCCCTCATCCGCTTGCGGCGAAACGATACCTGTCGCAAACCGCCGCAGGCAGCCGGATTTCGACTACCTGGAGGGCCGATCTGGGCTGCTCTGGGGATCCTGATTACGCTGGTGCTGGCAACACAAGTGGACTTGAGCAAGTCTCTAATCCTGGGAGTTACGGTCGCGGGCGCCTTGCTGAACTGGGTGTGGGCACGGCGCGCGGACGCTTCAACCTAGTTCGTTCGAGTACGTTTCTTGACCTGTACCTTTTTGTGCGTCTTACATCATGGTGGAGAGGCCTTCATGTACCGTTTGATCTACTTCTCTGTGCTTTCCTGCATTGCCTGCCTTGCGCAGCGCGAGCCCGTGCTCAAGCAGATAGATCTGCCTCATGCGTATTACTTCCGCGAAATGTATTTGCCGCAGCTTACGACAGGGCCGAGCGCGGCCGCCTGGTCTCCGGATTCGAAGAGCCTCGTCTACTCGATGGCCGGTTCGTTGTGGCGGCAGGAACTGGGCAGCACACAGGCAGAGCAACTGACAAGCGAGTCGGGTTACGACTATCAGCCGGATTGCTCCAGCGATGGCCGCTGGATCGTGTTCGCACGCTACGATCACGATGCCGTTGAATTGTGGTCGTTCGACACAGCCAATGGCCAGACGCGGCAGATGACCTCCGGCGGCGCAGTGAATGTCGAGCCTCGCTTCTCTCCCGATGGAAAACGTCTGGCGTTCGTCTCGACCTCTTATAAAGGGCGCTTCCATATCTTTATCGCTCAATTCGAGGATGGATCGCTCAAGGACGTGCGGCAACTCACCGCGGAGAACGTCAGCTCGTTGCCTCGTTATTACTACAGCCAAGTGGATCACGAGATCAGCCCGGTCTGGTCGCGCGACGGCGCGGAGATTTTATTCATCTCCAATCGCGGCCACATTCACGGCACGGGCGGATTCTGGCGCATGAAAGCGGAGCCGGGAGCCGAGGCGCGAGAGATCCATTATGAGGAGACAAACTGGAAGGCGCGTCCTGATTTCTCGCCCGACGGCAAACGCATGGTGTATGCGTCGTATCTGGGCCAGGCGTGGCATCAACTCTGGCTGATGCCTTCGGCGGGAGGCGATGCATTCCCAATCTCTTATGGAGTATTCGACAACACGAATCCGCGCTGGTCTCCGGACGGAACGAAGATTGCATTTATCTCCAATCGCGGCGGGAACACTTCCTTGTGGGTGGAGTCGATTCCTGGCGGAGCGCAGGCCGAAGTCGTGGCGCGCGAGCGGAAATACCTGAAGCCGATGGGGCGGATTTCGTTGCGCGTCGTCGACCCACTGGGAAAGCCTGTGGCAGCACGGGTTTTCGTGACTGCTTCGGACGGACGCGCGTACGCGCCCGACGACGCGTGGATGCACGCCGATGACAGCTTTAACCGGTCCGAGCGTCGGTTTGAGGCCCACTACTTCGATACGGCGGGCGAGTCGACAATCGCGGTTCCGGCGGGCGAAATCAGTGTTGATGTCATGCGCGGATTTGAAAATCGTTTTGAGCGGCGCAAGGTGGATGTGAGCGCTGGGGAAACCACCGAACTTACGGTGCGGATGGGGACGCTTTTCATTACGGTCGACGCTACAACCCGATTGGTCAGCGGTGATGTGCACGTACACATGAACTATGGCGGCACCTATCGTAATACTCCACAACACCTGGTCGAGCAGGCGGCCGCGGAAGATCTGGCGATCGTCGAAGACCTTGTCGTAAACAAGGAGCAGCGCATTCCCGACATTTCGTACTTTTCTCTGAAGCTCGATTCCGCTTCGACGAGCGGACATTTGCTGCTGCATGGTCAGGAATTCCACACCAGTTATTGGGGACATTTGGGACTGCTAAATCTGACTCGCAACTTCCTGCTCCCGGGATATGCCGCTTACCCCAATACTGCGGCGGCTAGCTTGTATCCGGCGAACGCAAACGTGGCCGACATGGCGCATGAGCAGGGCGCGCTCGTCGGCTATGTGCATCCGTTTGACAGCATTCCCGACCCCGCGAAGGACAATTCCCTGACCGCGGAATTACCCGCCGACGTGGCGCTCGGCAAAGTCGATTACATCGAGGTCGTCGGTTTTTCGGATCACAAATCGACCGCCGAAGTCTGGTACAAGCTCCTGAACTGCGGCTTCCACCTTCCCACCGCCGCTGGCACCGACTTCATGGGCAACTATGCATCGTTGCGGGGACCGGTGGGTTTGAATCGCGTTTATGCGGATGTTCCCGACGGTCCACTGAAGATCGAGCCCTGGCTGGCGGCGATTAAAGCCGGACGCACGTTTGCGACCAACGGACCGCTGCTGAAGTTTTCGCTAGGTGGGCAGCCGATCGGTGGCGAACTGCGACTGGAGAAGAAGCCTCCGGAGAAAGAACAAGAGATACATTTCTCAGCCGAACTGTTCTCAATCGTTCCCGTCGATCACCTGCAGATCGTGTGCAATGGGAAGGTGGTGCGGGAAATGAAACTCGACGCTGATCGCAGTCGCGCGCACGTCGATGGCTCGATCCCGATTGAAACCAGCGGCTGGTGCGTCCTGCGCGCCTTCAGCGATAAGGCGGAGTATCCGATTCTCGACCTCTACCCCTACGCGACCACGAGCCCGATCTATGT
>ODAK010001295.1_pt1 | contig 27667 bp, 25 predicted proteins | sample 1539591 | NCBI WGS metagenome assembly ODAK01 (sample SAMEA3539303, study PRJEB22396) | soil metagenome | biome: tundra; feature: field; material: soil | place: USA | collected 2010-05 | depth 0.15 m
CTGGATTCACGCCGCCTCCAAGCCGGATGCCGCTCGGGCCGGGCTCCAGGGCTCCCCCCGAACTCATCCCAGGGGCCACTACCTTCCCCCCGGTTTCGACATCGTCCATTGCATTTCGACACGTCATCAGCGGTTCGCTGGTGCTCGTCTCTCCAGATCTCACCTGACGGGGTTTACCCCGCCTTTTCCTGCGACGCTCACCACCAACGCTCTTAACGTCAGCAGCTCGCAGTGGTTTGGAGCCTGCGCCTGATCGCCGGCTCCGAGGGACCTACCCTCATCTCTCTTGCAGCTCCACACCTCCTATGCAGTTGGTGTGCTCGCGGCACACGTAGTACAGCAATTTGGGCAGGCGAAGTCGATTGCTTGAGCATTAGGTCGAGAACGTGTCAGTGCAGGTGAATCGCAATTGGCGCAATAGAAGTTTCGTTCGGCCCACAGTTCGGTGACTACCCGAGCTCGCTGGGACGCGCTCTTGTATAACGCGGCAACGCCGAATTCCATCTGTACTCGCATCGAGATATCCGTTCGTAGTTATAGTACAAGTTGGAGGCAGGCTTCTGTTCGGAAATCTTCTCCGATCGCTAGATACCCGCACGCGACTGTCGAGGACAGCGTATTAGGGCATATGGTTCAAGGTGAGGAAAGACGGTGGACCCGATGGCCGGGGTGTCGGGTTCTACTACCGAAACGTCACGGAGCTAGTCCTGTTCGGCACGCGTGGTAAGCTGCGGACCCTCAAACCCGGCCGGCGGATGGTCAACTTCATCGCAACGACGAAGGCCGGGCACTCAAAGAAACCTGATGAGCTGTACGACATGATCGAGCAGTGCAGCCCAGGACCATTCCTCGAGCTATTTGCTCGCAGCGTGCGCCAGGGATGGACGCAATGGGGCGATGAGTTTCCTATAGAGAAGGCTAATGGTTCCGCCAAGCAAAGCGTCTCGCCGCGCCCCATGGAAGACGGTATGATTCGACCTTATCGGATACCCCAAATACCGCTTTTCCGCTAGTCCCTGCTGTGGATTCGCGCCCTCCATCCAAAGCTCGCCCTATTTTCAGATCTGAACTCTTTCTCTTGAAAAGGACTTGGGGCGACCTGTCGGAAAATGCGGTGGCGGTAAAAGGCCTAATACCGCCGGTCCACATCGACTCTATCCTCAGTCGGCGCTATAATTTACCGCACCCATTACGCTCACGTCGGTGATTCACAAATGGCTACTGAATTTGATCCAGGACAAGTGGTAAACCTCCGCACTGTGCTGAATTCTTGCAGTCAAGAGATCCACCGGCGGGTGGCACATCCTAAGATCCTGAGGGTGCCCCACCCTTCGACTCCGCTCAGGGCAGGCTCCAGCTGGGTTTGCTGGGGTGGGGTAGTTCTGTGACCTTCACCCGCAACCACATTCCCATTCGTTCCCGCTTGCGTCCCGTCCACTCCGACTCGATCTCCACCACGCCCTCGGCGCCGTCAAATAGTGCCGAAAACTGCTCCAAGCCCAATCTTCCGGCTTCTCCACGAAGCTCCGCTTGACCGGATTACGGTGGCAAGAACCGGAGCTACCGGACGATCACTTGGCGACGTGATGTGCGTCCTTGAAGGTTCTGCTCCATCCGACTAGATATGACATAAGACTGTCCAGCCCGTTGTCTGCCGTTGTCTGGGCATAATCCGAGGAGGCCCCTATGTCTCATACAAGTTCACGCCAGGTGAGATGGTTCGCTTTAATGCTCACTCTCGTCCTCATTTCGGTCACCTATCTTCTGTCAGAATCCGGGAAGATACAGATTAACGCCGAGGCATTGAAACTCTTCGCTCCGCTTCCTGCGGTGATGAGCTCGCCCGACAATGTTGTTACTGATGCGAAAGTGAAATTGGGGAGAGTACTTTACTACGACCCCCGACTGTCGGCCAGCCAGAAGATTTCCTGTAATAGCTGTCATCCGCTTGATGCCTATGGCGCGGAAATCACGCGCGTGTCGACTGGCCACAAGAACCAGCAGGGGACGCGCAACGCGCCTACGGTGTACAACGCTGCGGGGCACTTTGTGCAGTTCTGGGATGGCCGGGCTCCCACCGTCGAGGAGCAGGCGAAAGGTCCGATCACCAACCCGGTTGAGATGGCGATGCCCTCTGAGGCCGCGGCTGTGCAAGTGATCAAGTCTATGCCGGAGTACGCTGTGCTTTTCCAGGCAGCTTTCCCCAAAGACAAGGACCCGGTTACTTACAATAATATGGCGTTGGCGATTGGGGCCTTCGAACGCGGACTGGTGACTCCGTCGCGTTGGGATGCCTTCCTCGAGGGTGACCAATCGGCCCTGACGGCCCCCGAAAAATCGGGCTTCAACACTTTTGCCGCAACCGGCTGCCAAGGGTGTCACAACGGTCCGTATGTCGGGGGATCGGCATATCAGAAGCTCGGCGTTATGAAACCGTGGCCCAAGCAAACGGATCAGGACGTTATCAGGTGACCAAGGAGGACATCGACAAGATGGTTTTCAAGGTCCCCTCGCTGCGGAACATCAATAAGACGGCACCATACTTTCATGACGGCTCGGTTTCGACTCTGGGCCAGGCGATCCGCAACATGGCGGTCCACCAGCGTGGAGTGGAACTCACCGACGCTCAGATAAAGTCGATTGAAACCTGGATGGGTTCGCTGACGGGAGAGATTCCGATGAGTTATATCAAGCTACCGGAGCTGCCGAAGAGCACTTCGCAGACTCCGCCCCCCAGCGGCGAGTAAAAAACTGGCTAAGTCCGCACGACGGGCCAAAGTTTCGCGCACGTCCTCAGTTAGCGATATTCTTGCGCTTAGAAGTCATGGCAGAGAGAGAGGGAAGGATTCGAACTTGAGCTGTCTAGTGGGCGTCTGATCCCGCTGGCGAAATCCCGAGCCCAGCGAGGGACCTCTCTAGCGGTGAAAACTGTGCTGAAATTATGGCGGAGAGGGAGGGATTCGAACCCCCGATACCCGTCAAGGTATGGCCGCTTTCGAGGCGGCTCGTTTCAACCGCTCACGCACCTCTCCGCATCAACCGCAACCGAATTGTAGTTACGCCGGCTCGGTCTTCGACGGGCGACCAGACCCGAGCAGCGCTTTCAGTTTAGCAAATGCGCTGCTGAGCGTCATGCCACGCCGGTGGCATGGACCGTTTCTCAATGAACTTCGATAGAGGAGTTTCGGATACTTTGGTTCGGCGAGGGTAACGGGACAGGGGCTAAAGCCCACATAGATATAAAGACCTTACGGCACGGCTGAAGCCGTGCCCTGACACAAAACGATTTTTGAAACACGCTCTAGACTCCGCTCGCCGCGTCAGGAGGGAAGAGGTAACTCGCCAACATGCGCTTCATCTCCGCGATCACGCGATCGCGTTCCTCGCGGGTCGGCTGCTCGTACGCGTAGGCGATCAGCCGCTCGCCCGCCTCGCTGACGACGCGCAACATCAGCTCCAGCTCGTGGCTATGAGGAAGGCCCAGCCGCTGGATCATGAAGTTCGCCAGTATGGCAGGTAGGCCGGTGGTGGGCGATGCCTCGCGCCGCTTGGTGGCGGCGCTGATATAGCGTCCGAAGGAGATGGTGCGGAAGTCGGCATGGGCGTCGAGGTAAACGATGTACGCGTCCACCATGCGGTCGAGCACGATGGCCGGATCGAAGCTCTCCAGATGGGCGAGGTCGTACGTCAGGGGCCTGATTACCGTGGCTTCCACCAAGCCGCGAAACTGAACGACGTGGCGCACCGCGATGGCGTCAACGATGGTCTGCTTGTCCGGGAAGAAGCGATACAGCGCGCCAATCGAGAGGCCCGCTTCGGTGGCGATGCGCGTCGTGGTCACATCCTCCAGCGGCATCCGCTCCAGCAGGGAACTGGCGGCGTCCAGCACCCGCTTCACCGTTCGCACGCTGCGGTATTGGACGGGTGTGCGTCGAGCCGAAGTTGCAGCGTCCCCTTCAATGTGAGGTGCATCGAGTTGATTCTTAAGGGACATCGTCGTTAGTACAAAACCGGGCTACCATCATCGCCATTGACATAATGGCACAATCCGAGTAAAAACGAAAGAGAGTTCGCGTTCTTGTTCCGAGCGGGACGACGGGAGCATTGGGCGACATAGGGGTCCTTCGACTCAGGATGACAACCGAAAAATCGCGCTCGGCTGAAGCGAAAAACAAAGGGCGAACTGCGAACAGCGAATTGCAGACAGCTGAAGCTGAAAGCTGACGGCTGAACGCTCAGAAGTTCTAACGAGGTTTTTACCGCATGGGTGTTCCGGTTTCGCAGATGTGGACGGTCGCCACGTACGTCCTGAAGCAGAAGATCAAGGGCCGCAAGCGCTATCCGCTGGTGCTGATGCTGGAGCCGCTGTTCCGCTGCAACCTGGCTTGCGCCGGTTGCGGCAAGATCCAATATCCCGCGCACGTGCTGAAGCAGAACCTTTCGCCCGAGGAATGTTTCCGCGCGGTGGACGAGTGCGGCGCGCCCATGGTGTCGATTCCCGGCGGCGAGCCGCTGATGCATCCGCAGATCGCCGAGATTGTGGACGGCCTGGTGGCGCGCAAGAAGTACATCTACCTGTGCACCAACGCGCTGCTGCTCAAAGAGAAGATTGACCTGTTCAAGCCCAGCAAGTACCTGACGTTCTCGGTGCACGTGGACGGCGAGCGCGAGCACCACGACTTTTCCGTCTGCCGCGAAGGCGGATTCGACATCGCCATTGACGGCATGAAGGAAGCCTTGCAGCGCGGATTCCGCGTAACCACGAACACCACGCTCTTCGACGGCGCCGATCCCAACAGCGTCCGCGCCTTCTTCGACGAGATGATGGATCTCGGCGTCGAAGGCATGATGCTTTCGCCCGGATACTCGTACGACAAGGCCCCCGACCAGAAGCATTTTCTGGGACGGGCGCGGACGCGGCGGTTGTTCCGTGCGATCCTGGCGAACCGCAAGGCCAAGTGGGTGTTCAACCAGTCGCCGCTGTTCCTGGAATTTCTGATGGGCAAGCGCGACTATCCGTGCACGCCGTGGGGCATGCCGACCTTCAACATGTTCGGCTGGCAGAAGCCGTGTTACCTGCTGCAGGACGGCTACGCCGACACCTTCGAAGAGTTGATGCGCGAGACCGAGTGGCACAAGTACGGAACCGAGTCGGGCAATCCGCAGTGCGCCAACTGCATGGTACACAGCGGATACGAGGCCTCGGCGGTGAACGACACCTTCGGCTCGCTGCGCGGATTTCTGGGGACGGTGCGCGCGACGTTCTCCAGCAAATATAAGGACGACGAGGCGCTGGCCATGCTGAACGAAAGAGTTCGCCCAGTACACGCTTATGATCCGCTGGTGCAGATCGGGGAGAAATCGTAATCACCACAGAGGCACAGAGACACAGAGGAATTTTGGCTCTTGGCTGTTAGCCTTTAGCTCTTAGCAGGTGGTAATGACGAGATTCCGGGCCTGCTAAAAGCTAAGAGCTAACGGCCGCCCATCGAAAGAATGAATACCTCTCCGTGCGTCTGTGGTGAATTCCGGCGAAGAGCGAAAGGCGAAGGGCGAGGAGCGAAATCATGAGTGAACCGCAGCGGAACTTGACCGTTGACGCGCTGGAAGTCGTCGACGGGCGCGACCACGAAAAGATCGAAGGCTGGGTGCCGGAGCTGGCCACCGAAGCCGAGCTGCGCGACGCGCTGGAGAAAGCCTTCGACTATCGCGGCGACGTGACCATCACGCGCAAGGACGGATCGCGCGTGGAAGGCTACGTCTTCGACCGGCGCAACGGCCCGACGCTCGACGCCTCAATGGTGCGCCTCATTCCGCAGAATTCCTCGCCGCAGAATCCCTCGCAGAAAATTTCCATTGCTTATTCCGACATCGCCGCCCTGGCGTTCAGCGGACGCGACACTGCTGCCGGCAAAAGCTGGGAAGCCTGGGTCCGCAAGTACTGGGAGAGGAAAGCCGCCGGCGAGAAAGGCATCGCACTGGAACCGGAGAAGCTGGAGTAAACCCAACGCTGCATTGAAGGCTGGATTTTCGCCCATCGAGTTCGTTGGCAAACACCCAGCGTTGTCGCACAGGCGCTGACGGCCCGCACTACCCGTGCAAGCCGATACAACAATTCTGGAACGCTTCAACTCTCCAGCGCGCTTTCACTGGCTTTGTGGGAATACTTTTGCAACAGGATTAGCGATCCCACCAGCACCAGGACCATCACCGTCAGCAGAGACAACTCGAGCAAGGTATGGCGAAAGATGACGTCGCCTGCCTCCTGAAGTTTGGGGACCTCGGCGGTGAGCACCAGTATCCGGCGGATGACGGCGATCAGCGCCACCACCAGGAACGGTTCGGCCAGCAAGCCGTGTGCCCGAAACGACACTTGCACCGTGTACAGCAACTCAACGATCAGCAGGATGAGAAGGATTTGGTCGAGCAGGCCGACTACCTGACCCTGGAGCTGGCGCCTCACAATCGCGAGAACAAACGTCCTCGCGGCGACCCATAGCAGCGTGACCGAAGCAATGGTAAGCAGAACGCCGAGACCGATGTAAACAACATCCTCGACGAAGGACAGGCCCTGCACCACGATGCTGCGGCCGGGCTGGGCGATCAACTGCCGTTCTTTGGGCATGATGGTGTGACGCTTAAAATGGCTATGCTAGTTCATTTTCGGTTCTTTTGAAACTGGGACTGAAGCAGTACCAGTATTAGGCAAGTGACCGCTGGAAACTGGTTCACCTAAACCGCAGCGGCGAGAACGGCGCGAGATCAAAATCCGGCTCACGTCCCCTTGGCGTTCAGCGGGCGCGACACCGCCGCCGGCAAAAGCTGGGAAGCCTGGGTGCGCAAGTACTGGGAGAGGAAAGCCGCTGGAGAGAAGGGTATCGCGCTGGAACCGGAAAAGCTCGAGTAGATGTTTCTCATACTCGACCGACCAGAAAGTACAGAATACTTCTCCCGGCCTTCGCCAAATGCGGGCGAAAGGCTGGGGTACCCGGCTACGCAGCCAGACATGGCGTATGCTCAGCAATTGTCAGATGTTCAAATAAGAGCGGCTTGGAAGCGCTGATCTGTTTTATTGAGGAATATATCTCGCTCCGCCTAGCCGCGTCTTTTTCATACAGGTAGACGACCGTATAAAGCGCTAACCCGACTACGACATCAACGGCTTCAGCGGGAGTGGCATTAGCGACCCTAATTCTGGCTTCCGCAAGTAGGTGGAACATCTTTTTCCCGCCCCCCGTGAAACGAACATCATCGTAGAAGCGGCGTCCGATATCCGCCTCTGACATGATTGTCGTCATCATGGCTTCAAAGGATTTCTGAAACTCAACAAAGTGAGGAACGCTTGGTTTTCCCCGCATATCGTGTCCGACAAAAAGGCCATACAAATCTGCGGAATAAACTGCTAGGGTAAACACGGACTCGGCTCGTTTCAGCCTTTCATGCGTTCGTTCTCGCCTGAATGCCACCGCTCCAGTGAATATCACAATCAACGGCACCAACAGTGGTATGGCAATCTTCGTGAAAAAGTCAAATGGGCACATTTGCGTACTCCTGTTTGAACGAAACTCGTATCATTTGGCCGGGTGCCGGGTGACCCCAGGTCTCGCGGTTTGAGGCTGTTACGAAACTCTGCGTTTTTGTTATAGGTTGTGCTCACGACTTATTCGAGGCACAACTTCTTGCGCTTGGCGTCGGCAATTTCTGAGTTTGGGGCACCCGGCTATTCAATTCACGACTCGCCATCCATCGTCATAGAGCGTAAGGTTCATCTGACTTTCGAAGAGCGGCTGCTCTTGGACTGGAAAGAGTTGCCGCAGATCGCCTGGTAATTCATTCATGTAGTCGGGCACCCACTCGAACTCAACCTTTTTGTTTCTGTCATCGCCGGTAATCCCCGTGATGTTAGCAATGTGCCTATGAAGTATCTTAGGCGGTATGATCCATCGACGTCCTCCGTAGTCTTGCCCCGGAAAATCTGTATAGACTCCGTAGGCCGAGCAAAAAGGACGACGCTCGAAGTATTTCTTTCCCTTATCTGTTAGCTCCCCGAACGTAGTCGTCCCGAAAAATGTATCGAGGTCGCCGACCCAGTAGCCTTCCTCCGCTCCCAGTAACAACTCCTTTGTAGCAGTGCAGCGGTGCTCACCAGCGTCGGGAAAGTCGGGAAAGCGGAGACAATAAGATATAGGATTTTTAAACGCCGAACTGTTCTCAATTATGTCCTTCGCTTTCGCCCGCGTTAAGGTCGTTGACTGCGCACAACCTAGGGTACACACTTCCATGACGAAAAGCAGAACAAGAGTTACATGCTTCATCATTGGTGTAATCTCCTTAACTGGGATTTCCGTTTTAGCTCCCAACAGCCCACACTATATCCCCCTTTAGGGACTCCAGCGCATAAAAGTTTTCTTTGGCAGGGCCCAGAGCTCGGGACAGGGTCCCGACTGTGGCGGGTGGCCCACGTTTCCGGTACATGGTTTTTCGTTGGCCGCGAATCAAGTATTCGCGGGTGCCCCGGGTGAGTATCATGACTGTGGGAAAATTGTCGCCTTTCTGAGCTTCGGCTCTTGCACGCTCCAATCGTTCACCCCGCGTCCCCCATGCCAGCGTTCCAGCCCCAAGGCATGGCTCGCAGGGTAGAACTAACCGTTGCCTCGTGCGGTGATTGCGAGCACACTAGGCAAGTGATCGATGACGGAGTTCCCGGGTCTGGAAAAGCGCGAGACCCGGGCCACCCGTCGCATTCGCGTGACTCTGGTGATGTCCAACCAAACTCCCATTGATTCCGTGGTCAGTGCGTCAATCGCGGCGAATCGCCGCCAGCCCGCCCAGGACCGCAGCCTTCGCACCGTTGCACGCATTCTTGACGCGGCCAGTTCGCTGCTCACCCAAATGCCGCTCGAAGACGTTACCACCAGGCGCATTGCCTCCGAACCCGGGCTCTCGGTCGGCGCTGTTTACCGCTTCTTCCCTGACATGCAGTCCATCATCGACGCCATCGCCGTCCGCCACGTCCTCCTATTTCGCGCTCTGGTGGATAAGGAGGTCATGCGGCCGCTGTTGCAGCAACTCCAGAATCGGGAAAATTTCGATCCCACCGTCGTCCTCGATCGCATGATCGACGCCTACGTCCTGTATCTCGACGCCCATCCCGACTTCCGCACCATCTCTTTCGGGCGCCACATCAGCACCACCATCACGGCAGGAGAGGCGGCCCGCACCGGTCTTCCCGCCATGCTCAGTACCTTCATGGTCGAGCGCCTGGGCTTCCGCTTTACCCCCGAACTCCAGCTCACGCTGAACGTGGCCAGCGAAGGCGGCGAGCGCCTCATTGCTTACGCCTACGAGCAGCCCACCCGCGAGGAGCGTGATCTCGTCATTGCCGAGACGAAGAAGATGCTGGTGGGATACTTGTTCTCCGGCAAGTGAGTTTCACCGCAGGTGCAGGTGAAGCGCCGCTCTACCTAACGGTCAGCGTTCGCGGGGAAGCGTAGCGGCGAGAATGCTGCGAGGTCGCAATCGGGCGTGCGGCCTGTGAGGAGTTGAGTCATCACATGGGCGGTGATCGGGGCCAGCAGGATGCCATCGCGATAGTGGCCGGTGGCCGCAAAATATCCTGGCAGCGACGTTGGCCCGAGGATGGGAAGGTTGTCGGGCGAACCAGGACGCAGCCCGGCCCAAACCTCATGAATGCGCATCTCGCCGATTGCGGGCGCCACATTCGCAGCCGCCTGGTGCAATCGCTGAACCGTGTCGGGCTCGACGCGCTTGTCGAAACCAGCCTCTTCCACGGTAGCGCCAAGGACGATGCGTCCGTCGCCACGCGGAACGATATACACCTCGGGCGCGCGGATGACGTGCTGAATCAGCGGTCCGGGGCGATGCGGCCCCGGTGGCGGCACCACACAGACCATCTGTCCTTTCACCGGGCGAGTGGGCATGCCGAAGGGTTGGATCATCGACGCCCAGGCGCCCGCGCAGTTGACCACGGCGTCGCCGGCATAAAAAGATTTGGCGGTGCGCACGCCGGCGGCGCGGCCTGCTAACACAGCGACCTGGTTGACAGGCGAGCCGGTGACGAAGTCCACCCCCAAATGTCGCAAAGTCTTCTCCAGCGCGCTGGCGAGTTTTCGAGGGTCGACGCTGCTCTCCGGCAGGAAGTAGGTGCGTCCGCGCAGGGAGACAAGCGGCTCGAGGCGCGCGAGTTCTTCGTCGTCGAGAGCGCGAGCCCCCTCACAGCCGGGCGACTCACTCTCCTCCAGAAACGCGATGGTGCCGGCGTTGCGCAGGTCGGGCGACTCGAAGGATTCCTCGCGCAACTGGCGGACGAACCCGGGATACATGCGGGCGCTGGCGGCAATCAGCGCAGCCAGTGCGGGCGGATTGTGGGGATCGCAGTGCGCGATCATGCCTCCGGCGGCGTGGGTCGCTTCGCGCGCCGGCTCGCTCTTCTCGACAATCAGTACGCTGGCGCCGTCACGTCGCAAACGCCAGGCCAGCGACAGTCCAATGACACCTCCGCCGATGATCACAACGTCCCAGGTTTTCACGATTTGATTGTAGTGGAGGAGGAAAAAACGAATGGGAGAAGGACAATCTAAATCGCGCCAGACCGGTGGTTTTGGTTCTTCCCTCCCACCCTTTCGCAAAAGCGGCGAAAGGATGGGGCATCCAATTCGAACTGTTATCCAAAAGGATTAGTGACACGCGGATTGCTGGTTCACGTATAAGATGCTCATTGACAGGGCATACTTACTCCCCGAGAATTGGCAGTAGCAGGAAAGGACTTATTGATGCTCTTAGAAACTGAGACTAAATCTCCCGAAACCACCTACGTTCCCCCGCCTTCGCGCCGGAACGAAATTATCATGTACGTTCTCATCGCGGTGGGCGCCATTTATGTGATCGCGTCGCTGTACCTCATGTATGACATGATGTATGACATGAGGACACGTTTGGCGGCGATGGAGAAGAAGCAGCAAGCGCTGGAGGTCGCGCAAGTCGCACTAGGCGACCGCATTCACGACACATCGTCGGAGTTCAAAGAGGCCCTGAGTTCGGAAGTCGGCATGACCAAGCAGGAACTCGCCCGTCGCACCGCGGAGTTGGATCGCCAGCAGAAGGCTGCAGCCACCAAGCTTGCCGCGGCGCAGAGCCAGCAGGGACAGCAAATTGCTGCCGTCAGTGGCGAAGTCACCGGAGTTAAGACAGAAGTTGGCACCGCCAAAACCGATATTCAGAAGACGCAGACCGATCTTGCCGCCACCAATGCCAAGCTGGAGCGCGCCATTGGCGATCTGGGCGTGCAGAGCGGACTCATCGCGCACACCGCATCGGAGCTTGATGCCCTGAAGCGGAAAGGCGACCGTAACTACTACGAATTCACGCTGCAGAAGGGCGTGCGCACTCCGGTCTCGACAATCAGCCTGCAACTGAAAAAGGTGGACCCCAAGAAGAGCAAGTTCACTTTCAACGTGATGGCGGATGATCGTACCATCGAGAAGAAGGACCGCACCCTTGGCGAACCACTGCAGTTCTATACCGGGCGCGACAAGATGCTCTACGAAGTGGTGGTGTTCACAGCTGCCAAGAACAGCATCAGCGGATATCTGGCTACTCCCAAGACCGCACCAACGCCGGTTACGCCGTAAAGCGGGCGCGGAACCTCTTCTCGCGGGGCTCGCGAAAGCGGGCCCTTTTTTGGTTGTAGTTCTACAATTCGCAGTCGTGTCAACAGCGGGCTAAAGCCACCATGATGAGAGCCGCATACGGCACGGCTGAAGCCGTGTCCCTTCAAAGCTTGCTGCCTTCTATTGTGAAGAAGTTGTTCGTTGCGCGCCGGTTTTTAAGGTTGGCTTCAGCTTCGTAAAACTGAGTCGCGATTTATCGGTGGTTGCATCTAATGTAATGAGGAGGCGAAACACCGGAGTATGATCAGGGTTAAAGCGAGTGTCAGTCGACTTCGTTCTAACGGATTGCGGTTGGCAAGAAGTACACCTTCAGGCAGGAACAGAAGTAAGGGTCGGAGGCGGAAGGAGTCTCAAAATGAAATCACGGCGGATTGGATGGATACTCGCGGTGCTGTTCTTGGTTGCGAGCTCAGCGGGCACAATTCTGGCGCAAGACCAATACCAGGACCAGCAGACCGCTCAGCTACCCGCCAACGAATCGGTGCAGAACAACGCTCCGGACAACAACACTCCCGGACCGTACGACAACAACACTCCCGGACCGTACGACAACAACACTTCTGGACCGTACGACAACAACACTTCTGGACCGGACAATTCCGCCGGACAGCAAGTGCAGGACCCTCCGGGACGAGTGGCGCGCGTGCAATATATGTCTGGCCAAGTTTCCATGCAGCCCGGCGGCGTGAACGACTGGGTTGCGGCCAGCACCAACCGGCCGCTTACGACGGCCGACCGCGTCTGGACGGACAAAGACTCGCGGGCCGAATTGAACGTCGGCAATGGTTTCATCCGCATGAATTCCGAGACCAGTCTGACGCTCACCAACGTCGGCGACAACACCATCCAGCTCGAACTTGACCAGGGTGTACTGGAAGTCACCGTCCGCCACCTGGAGCGCGGGGAGATCTATGAAGTTGACACTCCCAACCTGGCTTTCACGCTGATGAAGACCGGGGTTTATCGTTTCGACGTCAATCCCACTCAAGATCAAACGTGGGTCACGGTCAGGAGCGGGTACGGTGAGGCGACCGGCAAAGGGGCGGCGGTGCGGGTCAACTCCGGTCTGCAGGTCCGATTCAGCGGAGCCAATTCGTTGCAGCACGCGTCCTATAGTGCGCCTGCCCGTGATGGTTTCGACGACTGGGCGCAGGTGCGCGACAAACGACTGGGCGATTCTCTGTCCGCGCGTTATGTTTCACCGGGTGTGATTGGTTATCAGGACCTTGACGCTTACGGCGTTTGGCAAAATTCTCCCGAATATGGCAATGTCTGGGTGCCGAATTCGGTGCAAGCCGGATGGGCTCCCTATCGCTATGGTAACTGGACGTGGATTGCGCCTTGGGGATGGACCTGGGTGGATGATGCTCCCTGGGGCTTTGCGCCTTTCCACTATGGACGCTGGGTCGATTGGAACGGCGGATGGGGCTGGGCTCCCGGACCCCTCGGATACTGGAACCCGTATTACGCTCCGGCCCTGGTGGGCTGGATCGGAGGCGCCGGCTTCGGAGTCGGCTTCGGATGGGGCGGAGGCTGGGGCATAGGCGTCGGCTTTGGCTGGTTCCCGTTGGGCTGGGGTGAACCGTTCTATCCCTTCTATTGTGGGTGGGGAGGTGGATGGGGATACGGTGGCTGGGGATACGGTGGAAGGGGATATGGATACGGTGGAAGGGGATACGGTGGCTGGGGACACGGCGGCTGGGGCGGCGGACACGTAAGCAACGGCTATCTGCGCAATGTCAACACCACCAATACGCACATTTCGAATTTCAACAACGTCGCCAACAACTACCACAACAACAATTTTGCCGGGACGCATAACGCCTTCCGCAACACGGCAGGTGCGGTCACGGCCGCTCCAAAATCGGCGTTTACCTCGGGTGCGGCAATCAACCGGGTAGGCACGGTTGTTCCCAAGTCAGCCCTTGGCAAGGGACAGCTCGTCGGCACGGCCAATGTGGCCCCGACCAAACAATCCGTGCTTGGCGGACGCACGCCTGTGACCCATGGTGTTCCCCCGGCTTCGGCGACCAACCGCAGCGTCGTGACCCGCGCGACCCCTCCGGCGGGGCCGGCGCGCTCCAACGGAAACCAATCCGCGATGGCGAGGGGGAACGGTGCTGCTTCGACGCAGGGCAATGTGAACACTGCGCGCGGAGTCGGTACGGCAGCAAGCGCGAATCAGGGAAATTCCTCGCATAACGGGTCGCGTCCGCCGTCGGCTGGCGGGGCGGCCAATAATCAGGTGGCGCGGGCCAACGTGCCCTCGAATCCGGGAGGCCACAATGTGCCTCGGCCACCTGCAAGCAACGACACCTTTGCGCGCGGCAACACAAACAGCGCAAACAACCACGCAACCATGAACCGCAGTCCGCAAGGCAGTGCGGGAGCGATGACGGCGCACAACTCGCAGGTGCCGCGTCCGCCGGCGAACTACACGTATCACGCGCCCAGCGGAACGCCGCAGCAGTCGGCTCCGTCGCATCAATCGGCGCCGTCACAACATGCAGCTCCGCAAGGCAAGTCGCAGGGGAGTTCGCACAGCAACTCGCAGGGCAGTTCGCACAGTAACTCGAGCCCGGCGTCTCGCGCCTCCGGGTCAGCGCAAAGGCCGCCTGCGGGATACGCGTATCACGCAGCGCCGGCGTACTCGGGTTCGTCGTCCTACGCATCCGGCAGGGCTGGCACCAGCGCGTACGGCGGAAGCAGGGGCGGTTCGTCTCCCTACGGTTCCTACGGCTCTAACCGGAGCTACGGAGCAATCCCGGCGTATTCTGCCCGTGGCTATGGTTCTGCGGGCTCCTACTCGGCGCCACGCTCCTCGGGCGGCGGCGGAGGAGGGTATCGCGGTGGCGGCGGAGGCGGCTATGGCGGCGGTGGTGGTGGTGGCGGTCACTCCGGCGGTGGCGGTGGTGGGCACGGCGGAGGCGGCGGACACCGATAACATCGCTTGAGCAAGCGATCAAGGAACTGGGCAGCCCGCAATGGCTGCCCTTTTTTCATACTGCCCAGTCTGATTTCTGTGCTCTCCGACGGCCTCGCTTGTGACGGCTGAACATCGCCAGATGTGCCCGGCAGCTTATAATCCAAGTGTGAACGGTCCCACAGTCAATACGGTCAAGAAGATAGCCGAAGCCAATTTCCCCACCCGCTGGGGACAGTTCCGGATATACGGCTTTGAAGGCGATTTTGAGAACCTGCTCGACAGCGTCTCTCCCGAAGACGCTGACCGGCTGGCGCGCGAGGGCAAAGCCGAGCGCCGCAAAGAGGGCGCCATCGCCTTGGTGATGGGCGACATCCACTCCGCCCCGCCGCTGGTGCGCATTCATTCGCAGTGCCTTACCGGCGACGTTTTCCATTCCATGCGCTGCGATTGCCGTCAACAGCTTGAGCTGGCACTTTCCATGATTGCCGAAGCTGGGGCCGGCATCCTCATTTACGAGCAGCAGGAAGGTCGCGGCATTGGCCTGATGGCGAAGTTGCAAGCCTACGAGTTGCAGGACCAGGGTCTCGACACCGTTGAGGCCAATGTCGAACTTGGCTATGACAACGATTATCGGCAGTACACGCTACCGGCGGAGATTCTGCGGCAGCTTGGGGTGAAGCAAGTTCGCCTGATCTCGAACAACCCCGAGAAAGTGGCGGCCGTTGAGAACGCCGGAATCAAAGTCGTAGAACGCGTGCCCGCCGACGTCGAGCCTTACGAGCACTCCGAGAACTACCTCCGCACCAAAAAAGAGAAGATGGGGCACCTGTTTACGACGTGGTAGGCGTATCAGTCGGGTAGTCTCCCCCCACGTCCAATGTAGTCGGCTAATACCACATGTGTGGTAGGCTTGTACCACATGCTTGGCTTTCGCTCCAGGGCGCGCCGGCAACTGCTGGCCTATTATTTCACGAACCCGACTGCCCGCCACCATCTGCGGGACTTGGCGGCGCGGCTGGCCATCGATCCATCGAACCTATCGAAAGAGTTGGGACGCCTGGAGCGCGAGGGTCTGTTTCGGTCGGAAGTGAGTGGTCGCCAAAAGTACTTTCAACTGGACCGGGAATATCCGCTTTTTGATGAAGTGCGCAGGATCGTTGCGAAAACGATTGGTGCGGCACCCGTGATCGCGCAATGCCTCCGGAGAATTCAGGGAATAGACGAAGCCTATCTGTACGGCTCGTTTGCCAGTAACCAGCAGGACGCTGCCAGTGATATAGACGTGCTTGTGATCGGGGCCCCTCGCGAAGAGGTCTTAGCGCAGGCCCTGCGAAGGCTTGAGCGGCAACTCGGACGCGAAATTAACTATACGGTCCTTACGCCGAAGGAATTCAAGTCCCGCCGTGCGCGAAAGGATGCCTTTCTGGAAAACGTCTGGCACAATAAGCGTGTTCCGCTCATAGGTACGGATGAAGAAGCTAAAACCGCACGCCGCTGACTGGGCGCAAATCGACCGCTTCCTCGCGAGCGCGGAAAAGAAGCTGACCTCGGCCCGCAAGATTCTCGCTTTTGACGAAGAAGCTTGTCTTCAACAAGCCTACGAAGCAATGCTCAAAGCTTCGCTGGGTTTCATGTTCAGCCACGGATTCCGTGCAAGAAGCCAGCCAGGGCACCACATCGCCATCATCGATTTTGTGCAGTCGCGTATCGACAAGAAACATGCTGGTCTGCTGGCTGTCTTTGACCGTCTCCGCCGGAAGCGCAATCTGGCCCTCTATGACGACACTGGGTTTGTTTCTCAGCGCGATGCCGAACAAGCTCTCGAATCCGCCCGCGACTACTTGAATATGATCCAATCTGATATCGCAGCCAGAAAGCCCTGAATCAGAGATCGGCCGCGTGCCCCATCATAACGTCGCGCTTCTCGACGTTAGGGTGGGGTAGTTGACCTTCGAATTCAACGATAACGGCGACACCGGGAAAATCCCGCCCAAACAAAGGAAGCTTGGACGGGACACCCGGCAAGCAACAGCAGATTCCTCGCTTCGCTCGTAATGACAAATCCGGAGGTGAAAGGCATTGCTACGCGCGACTCTTCAGCTCACGTTGCATCGCTACGCGCGGCTCTTCAGCTCACGTTGCATCGCTTTACGATTGTTCACCGGCAAATTCTTCACTGCGCTGCTGGCCAACGCGATGTACACCGCGCGGGCTTCCGGAACTGCCTTCAACTTCTCCAGGTGGCGGCGAACCGTAGCCACGTCTCCGCGTACCAAGGGACCGCTGAAAGCGGAGGCGGCGTCGTGCTGCAAATAATTCTGCAAAGTTTGCCGCAGCAGCGGAAGCATCATGGTCTTGACGTCTTCAGGCCTGATCCCTGCGGCCTTCGCCACGCGCTCCAGCGAAGCCATCAAGGCGACCACCAGGGGCGAGGCAAAACTGCCGAAGGCGTGATACAGCACCTTGTTGCGCTTGTCGATGGCGTAGGTTGTACCACCCAAGTCCTGCACCATTCGTTTGGCCACACGGACGGCAGCCGGATCTCCCTCGACAGCGAAAGCAACCCCAGACATCTGCGGCGCGGGGCCTCGCACAAAGGTCATGCCGGGATGCAGCGATGCGACCTTGGCTCCTTGCTTACGCAGGGGAGCCAGTTCGTCGCTGGTCAGGGCGCCGCTGGAGTGGAAGACGATCTTCCCCTTCCAGTCCTGGGTCCGCGCCAGTTGCAAGGCGGTTGCAGCAATCGCGTCGTCGGGCACGGTGATCCAAACCAGGTCGCTGTCGAGCGCCTCCTGGCCCAGCGTGACCAGTCGCGCTTTCACTCTTCGCGCCAGGCCTGTCGCCTCGCGGCTGGTAGAGCTCTTGGGGCGCTTAGCAATGAACTTCACCACGTAGCCTGCGGATGGCAAAGTCAAGGCCAATGCCGTTCCTAAATTCCCTGGACCGACGATGCTGACCGTCAGAGGACGAGAGGAGTGAGATTGTTTGGGCACGGCGGGCAGAATAGCAGATTTCGGGCGGTGCAGAGCGCCCGTTACGAAAACTCGGGACAACTATCTTATAGTGGTGAGACTATGCCATCGAAAAAGCGAGCGGTGAGAAAGCCAGACAGCAGCCGAAGATCGAAGAAGCCTTCGCATCCCGGGAACAAACTCGTGCTCCTCTCGTCGAAAACCGTCTTCCAAGGGGCCGCCTTCAGCGTGAGATCCGACCGCGTGCGCGAGCCCAGCGGAATTGTTGCGCGCCGTGACGTGGTGCGGCATTCCGGCTCGGCCGTAATCCTCGCGGTGGACGAGAGCGGGGCCGAACCGCGCGTTCTGCTGGAGCGCCAGTACCGTTACGCGGCGAAGGATTATCTTTGGGAACTGCCCGCGGGCCGCGTCGATCCCGGGGAGAAGGCCCTAGCCGGCGCCAAGCGTGAACTATTGGAAGAGACCGGATATCGCGCGGCCAGGTGGAAGCAAGCTCTGTTCTTCTATCCCAGCCCGGGCTTTCTGGACGAGACCATGACGGTTTACCTGGCGCGGGGGCTGAAGCCGGGCAATGCGCAGCCCGAAGAGGACGAATCCATCGAGTGCCACCTGATGCCTTTATCTCAGGCGTTGGCGATGGTCCGCTCGGGCGAGATTCGCGATGGCAAGACGATCGCCTCCGTTTTATGGCTGGCGGAAAGCCTCCGCGAAGGGTGATCCGTGGAGTAAGTCATTCACCAAGGGCCAGCATCCTATGCCCGATAGTGGCTTGCGGCCAAGGCTACAGACGCTCCAAGACCCGCTCGAAATGGGGTTCTGGTCTATACACTCTCTTGACGACACCACCAAGCGGGAGCAAACTTAAAGCACGCTGTTCAACAGGCCAATCCATCTGGCCAGGGGTGATCCAGGAAAAAATCCTCCATCGACTTTGGCTTCTGGGTTCAGCCTGATTGACGCAATTCAAGACCGGCATCCTCGGGGTGGGGATGCTGATGGGCTCTGCCAGGAGGAAGAAGAAAGTGAGAATGAAAGGGACCGTAAAGTGGTTCAACAACGCGAAAGGCTTTGGCTTTATAGGCCGTGAGGATGGTAGTTCGGACGTGTTCGTGCACTACAGTGCGATCAACATCGAAGGCTACAAGAGCTTGCAGGAAGGTGACCAGGTCGAATTCGAGATCGTCGATGGTCAGAAAGGCCCGCAAGCAGGCAACGTGACGAGGGTGCAATAGGGTCGTTCGCCGTAAGTTCGGAAAACCCAGCCCACGAGGTTGGGTTTTTTGTTGAGTCTGTGGTTCTGACGTGACCGCCTGTCCCGCAGCGAATATCGCTCTCGCACGTTACAATTCCTCTCGGGTGTTCTTGCGTGGACAACAAGGCCATCGCCAACGTTTTTTACGAGACCGCCGATCTGATGGAGATCAACGGCGACGACTCTTTCCGCATCCGCTCCTATCGTCGCGCGGCCGAAGCCCTCGAAGGACTGCCGCAGCAAGTCTCACAACTGGTCGACGAACCCAAGAAGCTGCTGGAGATTCCCGGCATCGGCAAAGGCATGGCTGCCAACATCCAGGAGTTGTGCCGGAGCGGCAAACTTGGCCCACACCAGGAGTTGCTGGTGAAATACCGGCCCTCCATGCTGGAGCTCCTGAAGATCCAGGGACTGGGGCCGAAAACCATCGCCCTGCTGTGGAGCGCATTTCAGGTGAGCGATCTCGCCGGCGTGGAGAAGCTGGCACGCGAGGGCAAACTGCGCGAACTGCCGCGTTTGAGTGAAAAGAGCGAGCAGAAAATCCTGAAGGCGATTGAGGGTTATCGCCGCATTTCCGGGCGCTTTCTGCTCGACGAAGCCGATCGCACTGCGCAGAAGCTGACTGAGCACCTGCGGCACATCAAGGGGATCGAGAAAATCACGCCCGCCGGTTCGCTGCGCCGTGGACGGGAGACGGTCGGCGATCTCGACGTGCTGATTACCGGGCCGTGCTGCGTTGACGATGAGCAGCGCGCTGGGTTGATCGAAGAGATCCTGCGCTTTCCCGGCATCGTCGAAGTGCTGGCCAAGGGCGACAACAAAGTCAGCTTCAAATTGCGCAGCGGAATGCAAGTGGATGTGCGTACCTTGCCGCCAGAATCTTACGGCGCGGCCATGCAGTACTTCACCGGCTCCAAGAACCACAACGTTTCGCTGCGGCAGCGCGCGCTCAAAATGGGGTTCACGCTCAGCGAGTACGGACTGTTTCGCCTGGACAACAACAAGCGGGTGGCCGCCGCCACCGAGGACGATATCTACGGCAAGCTCAAGCTCGATTGCATCCCGCCAGAGTTGCGCGAGAACTTCGGCGAGATCGAGGCCGCGGCGAAACATGAACTGCCTGAGCTGATCAGCGTGCAAGACCTGCGCGGCGAGGTCCACATGCACACCGTCGAGACCGACGGGAAGTGCACCATTGACGAGATGGCGGCGGCGGCAAAAGAGCGTGGCTACCAGTACATTGCCATCACCGATCACTCGAAAAATTTGGCCTTTGCCAACGGCCTGGATGACAAGCGTGCCGAGCAACACATCGCCCGTATTCGTACGGCCAACGAACAGACGGATGGCATAACCATCATGGCCGGCATCGAAGTGGATATCCTCGCCGACGGCGCGCTCGATCTCTCCGACTCGGTGCTGGAGCAGATGGATGTTGTGGTCGCCAGCGTACATTCGGCATTCAACCAAGAGCCGCAGCAGATGACCGACCGTCTGTTGCGCGCGTTGAACAACCAGAACGTCTCGATTCTCGGACACCCCACCGGGCGCTTACTGCTGAGACGTGACGCCTATCCCTTCGACATGGATGCCATCCTGAAGACCGCGCTGAGGAACAGAGTCGCGATGGAGCTGAACGCATATCCCGATCGGCTCGACTTGAACGACGTACACCTGCGCATGGCACGGGAGCGCGGAGTGAAGATCGTAATCAACACCGACGCGCACCATACCTCGCACTTCGAGAAGATCAAGTACGGCATCCTGCAGGCACGCCGCGCCTGGCTTACCGCGAAGGATGTGTTGAACACGCTGCCGGAACAAGAATTTCGTCGGGCAATGAAGCATCAGTGGCCCAAGAATTGATGGAGGAAGCCATGGCTGAGAATGAAATTCCGCCCAAGCCGCCTCAACCGCCATACGACGCTGGGCATGTTCCCATCACTGAGGAGTTCGACAGCGCGAAACGCAGCCTGCCGCCCGCGGTGCCGGTTGTCATCGCACTCGTTATCGTTGGCATCGTGGTAGGCGTGATCGCCTTCATGGAACGCTCCAAGCCGGTGGCGCAGGGTGGCATTGACGCGGTCTTCGCCAGCCAGCCTGCCGACATGACCAACACCATGGTCGTAATCCAGGTCACGCTGCGCAATGTGGGCAAAAAGGCGCTCTACATCAAGTCCATCAGCGCTAACCTCAAAACTGACCAAGGCGACCAGTCCGACGACGCCGCGTCGCCTTCCGATTACGATCGATACTTCGCCGCCTATCCCGACCTTCGCGAACACGCGACGCAACCATTGACGGTGGAAACCAAGATCATGCCGGGCGCCGAGCAAAAGGGAACTGTGCTGGTGGCGTTTCCCGTCACCGAGCAGCAGTTCAACGCTCGCAAGGACCTCAACGTGACTATCGTGCCCTACGATCAAAGCCCGATTGTGCTGCGCGAAAAAAGTTCCGCTGCGAAGTAGCCTAACTTAAACAATGACCCCTGGAACTTTAACCGGCGCTGGTCTCAGCCTTAGCACCGCTGCCGTCTGGGGCGGAGGCGATTTCGCCGGCGGCATCGCCACCAAGCGCGCCAATGTCTTTCGCGTGGTCGCGGGCGCACATGCCTGTGGCTTGCTGCTGATGTTGCTGTTGGTCTGGATTACCGGCGAGGCGCTACCGCCGCGCTCAACATTATTGTGGGGCGTGGTCGCAGGCATTACTGGAGCCATTGGCGTTGCGGCGCTGTACCAGGCGCTTGCCCTGGGACGCATGGGCATCGTCGTGCCCGTCGCCTCCGTGATCACGGGAGTGTTGCCGGTGCTGGCCGGCATGTACATCGAAGGCATGCCCGCCCCGATTCAGCTTGCCGGCTTCGTGCTGGCATTGGTCAGCATATGGCTGATAGCGCGCCCGGACGGCAAGATCGACACGCATCGTGGCCTGGGGCTGGCCGTGCTGGCGGGAATAATGTTCGGCTTGTTCCTCATCGCTTGCAAGCAAGCAGGCCACCACGGAGTATTCTGGCCGCTGGTTGCGGCGCGTACAGCTTCCACACTGCTCATGCTGCTCATCGTGGCTTTTTCAGCCGGCGACAAGCGGCCCCTGCGCCCAGCGGTCGTTGCGATTCTATTTTCGGGAATACTGGATACCTCTGCGAATGCGCTTTTCATCGCAGCCACGCAACACGGACGCCTCGACGTCACTTCGGTGTTGTCGTCGCTTTATCCCGCCAGCACAGTGATTCTGGCGCGGATCTTCTTGAAGGAGCGCATGTCAGCCACGCAGAATGCGGGCATCGTGGGCGCGCTGATCTCCGTGGCCCTAATCGCAGCGCGATAGCCTAGAGCAACTCCCAAGTTCCTGTATCCGATGTTGGGTGGAGCACGCCTTTCAGGCGTGCATATCAAGGCTACAGAGAAAAGCGAGGCTTCTAAACAAGTTGCGGAAAACTCTGGGAAGTCTTTTGGTGGGAGCCCCCTGCTTCAGCAGGGGGAACTGGACTTCAGTCCAGCGGAGAAGCAGTCGATTTTGAAATGGGCTTTAGCCCTGGGACGACCTTTCGATCCCCAGCGCTAAAGCGCCTGATCAGAGCCGATCTTTTCCCGGAGCGCTGAAGCGCTCCTCCCCCCGCATGAATGCGGGGGCTCCCACCAGGAAGTACACTCCCCGGGTTCTGCGCAGACTTTTACCTCAGCGGCTGAAGCCGAATTCAGACGCAACTCTCGAATGCACCGCTGAAGCGGTGCTCCACCCGGACACCGACTCTGAATCCCCCTAGCTCCCCAACTCCGGCTTGATCCAGGCGAAGCGGAAGATCGCCAATGGGTCCTCGGGATAGCTCACCTCGAAATCAAGATAGGCGTCCGCGATGATCCAGTAATAGGTCTTCAGCGTGGAGATGATTGCGTCAATCGCCTGGTCGAGTTCCCGATGCGTGGAGGCCAGGGCCGACAGGGTGCGTTCGTGGTGGCCGAAATGCGGGTTCAAGACCTGCTTCAAGTTGGTGGCCGCGCGGTCCAACTCGGCAATATCGTCGTCAAACTCACGCTTGCTCACCTTGTCGTGCAGCAGATGGGGATAGTCCTCAAGCTGGGTCAGCACCCGCCGCAAGGAGAGATCGGTATTGTCCGCATCGAGCAGTCGCAGTACGCGGGCCGCCATGGCGTCCGCGTAGGCGGCCCTCACCATATCGAGGAACGCATTGCGGGCACCGTCAAGCTGAGGGTTGCGGGCAATGACGTCGTGCTCCAGCTTCCAGTAGAGGTCGCGGTCGCGGGCCAGGCTGAGGACCTGGTTGCGGATTTCGCGAAGTTCGCTGCGGGCGCGTTCGCGGAACTGCTTTTCGCTCACCATATTTCTAAGTGTACCGAAGCGCGCGAGATTCTTGCATCTGCTGTTCCAGGCCCAGCCATCTTCGCGCGGCGTTACAATGAACTCTTTGCGAGGTCATCATCATGCTTACCTATGAAGAGATTGTTGCGCTGGAACAGAAATACCTGCTGAACACCTACGCTCGCTATCCGCTCGCCATTGCGCGCGGAAAGGGAGTGTACGTTTACGACGTTGACGGCAGGCGCTATCTCGACTTCCTCTCCGGGCTGGGCGTTAACGCGCTCGGCCATGCCCACCCACGCATCGTGAGGGTTATCCGCGACCAGGCGGCGAAGGTGATCCACGTTTCCAATCTTTACTACAACGAGTACCAGGGCTTGCTGGCCGAGAAGCTATGCACCGCGTCGGGATTGGATCGCGCCTTCTTCTCCAACAGCGGTACCGAGGCGATTGAAGGCGCGTTGAAGCTGGTGCGCGCCGCCGGCCACGCCACGGGGGGCCCGGAAAAGAGCATCGTGATCGCGCTGGAGAATTCCTTCCACGGGCGCACCATGGGTGCGCTCGCGCTCACCGGCCAGGCGAAGTATCGCCAGGGCTTCGACCCCATGCTGGAGGGCGTGCGTTTCGTGCCGCGCAACGATGTGGAAGCGTTGCGCAACGCGATGGACGACAAGGTTTGCGCCATCGTGCTGGAGCCCATCCAGGGCGAGGGTGGCATTCAGGAATCATCGGCCGAGTTCCTGCGCGCCTGTCGCGATCTGGCCGACCAGCACCAGGCGGCGCTCATCTTCGACGAGATTCAATGTGGACTCGGGCGCACCGGGCAGCTGTTCGCCTTCCAACATTTCGGCGTCGTGCCTGACGTGGTTTGCATTGCCAAGCCCATCGCCGCCGGGCTGCCGCTGGGCGCGTTTCTCGCGAAGGAGCGGTTCGCGCAGCACATCAGTCCGGGTAAGCATGGAACAACATTCGGCGGCGGCCCGCTGACCTGCCGCGTCGCGTTGGAGTATCTTGCGATTCTGGAGGACGAAAAGCTGCTGGAGCAGGTGCGTCGCGTGGGCGCGTATTTCTCGCAGAAGCTGCGCGAGCTGGTGGACAAGTTCGACATCGCGGTGGAAGTCCGCGGCGTGGGCGCGATTCTGGCTCTGCAGTTGACCGTCCCCGGCAAGCCGATCCTCGAAGCCGCGCTCGCCAAAGGCCTGCTGATCAACGTGACGCAGGACACGGTGCTGCGCTTCTTGCCGCCCTTCCTGCTGCAAGAGAAGCACGTGGATAGCGGAATGCGGATCTTGCGCAAGCTGCTGGCGGACGCGCAAAAGCGGGAGAAGAAGGCGAGTAAGGCGGTAGTAGTTAAAGCGTAATGTCTACCAGATTTGTGCCGTCCCCGGGGGACTCCTCGACTCTCTACTCGCCTACCCACCGTTGAAACGCTGGGCTTTCTTATTCCGTCCCGCAAAGCGGGACTGGGATTCCCCCAATCTTCGCGGGCGATCCACGGACTGGGAAGGGTGCGCCGCCAGCAATGCCGGCAGGTGGCATAATCTATGGGATGAAACGTCGATTGGACAAATCGGGCCGTACCGTCTTTCCCAAAATTCCCGCGAAAACGGCTAAAACGAAGCAGCCGTCGATGATCCAGGTGGACGGACTCTGGATTCATCAAGGGACGGCTGAACCCGGCGCGAATTGGGAGCGTGTGCCGAACCTCGTTCGCGAGGAACGGATTCAAGCCATCCTTAAGAAGCCCTAATGGCTCCGTCCCTGCCTGTTCACGCCGCGGCGGACCGCGAATGACTGAGCACCACGTAGCGCTCCGAGGCCTGCAGAATGCCCTGCAGGTCGCTGGAGAGACAGCAATCCACCGCGCCCGCGGCCAGGGCCTCGGACCACATGCGATCGTCCGCCAGACGATGGATGCACACGAACGCGGTGGCGGAAAACTCCGAGCACAGAGACTTCAGTTTTGAGAAGTCAACCAGTTCCAGGTCCACGACCGCGAAGGGAGCGCGCAAGCGCGCCACCGCGGAAGCAATTTCCCCGGCGGATTTTGCAACCGCGAGGTTGCGAAACTGTTTACCCAGGGATGCGGCCAGGCGCTCGGCCGCAACCGCATCGTGATGAGCGAGAACAACGTTGATAGGCCGCATGGCAAACCCCTTTTGAAATGGCGGAGGGGGCGGCAAGAGCCAACCCGGTGATGATGTTCGGTTGACGATTCAACAACTCCGCACCAGCCCGGTGCGGCGCACACAGTTATGGACGAGCGGCGGCGCTATTTGGCAGCGTCGCCCGATTGGGTTGCGGCTTCGAAGGCTTCCGGATGCAGCTTGCCATTTCGCTTCAGCAGGATTTCCACTTTGCCTTCGGCTTCCTCCAGTTCCTTGCGGCAGGAACCGGAGAGTTTCATGCCCTCATCGAAAAGTTCCAGCGCGTGATCGAGCGAGACGTCCCCCTTCTCGAGTTCAGCCACGATTTTTTCCAGCCGCTGGAGACTCTCTTCGAACTTGGGCAAGGTCAAACTCCAGGAACAATTCTAGTGCAGAATGGTTTCGATGAGCGTAAAAATTTGGAGGCAATCGAGCTGCGGCGGGAAATATTTTCTCAGTAGAAATGGTGGGGCTATCCTCTGCCGTCCCGTCGCAGGGACGACAGAGAAAGGCCCGCTATACCGCTGCGCGTTTTCCCGTGCCCAGGGCCTCCAGCACATCGACGGCGCAAGAATACCTGCCGAAAGGCGCGGCAATCTGTGCGCCCTGCACCATGTGGCGGACGGCGGCGAGCATGTCGCGAGCGATGGCCACGCCCTCGGCGCGGGCGGCGTCGACGGTGGTCGCCTTCGCCATGCGCGCGAAGATCTCATCCGGGATGGAAACCCGCAGCTCATTTTTCATGAACTCGGCATTGCGGGTGCTGGTAAGCGGCCAGATGCCCGCCACCACCGGAATGCGGCAGTGCTCGATTTTGCGCAGGAACTCCTCCAGCAGGCGAATATCGAACACGGGCTGGGTGACGGCCAGCTCCGCTCCGGCCTCAACTTTGTACTCAAAGCGGCGGATTTCCTCGTCGATGTTGGTGCTGCCGGGATTGGCGCCCACCGCAATTACGAACCCTGTCGAGGCGCCTATGGGATTGCCGCCGATGTCGAGCCCGCGGTTCAGGTTGTGGACAATGTTGACTAGGCCGATGGCGTCCACATCGAAGACCGCGGTCGCGTCGGGGTAGTCGCCCATCTTCGGGGGATCGCCGGTGATGCAAATCAGGTTGCGGATGCCCACGGCGCTGGCTCCCAGCAAGTCCGACTGAATTCCCAGCACGTTGCGGTCACGGCAGGTGTAGTGCAAGATGGCCTCGATGCCGACCTGCTGCTGCACCAACAAGCAGAGCGCCTGATTGCTCATACGCGCTGAAGCGCGAGGACTGTCGGGGATATTGACGCCGTCCACCCCAACCGATTTCAGGAAGCGCGCTCCTTCGATCTCACGGCTTCCATCGGTACCCCTGGGCGGAACAATCTCCACCATGGTGACGAACTCGCCGGCGGCGATCTTGCGTCCCATCTGCGAACGTTCGCCGAGCGGCGGCACTTCGACCGGCTGCGCCTTGGGAGCCGGAGCCGACTTTCGCGCGGTCGCGCCACCAGAAATCGCACGCAGGAAGGCTTTCATGACGTGGATGTGGTCGGGCGTGGTGCCGCAGCAACCACCGATGAGGCGCACTCCGACATCCACAAATCTTCGAGCGTATTCCGCCATGTATTCGGGCGAGCAGAGATAGATGTTGCGGCCTTCCACCGAGCGCGGCATACCGGCGTTGGGTTGGGCCGAGAGCGGCGCGGTGGTGACGGCGCGTACCCGCTCCAGCGCGTCCAGCATGGCCACCGGTCCGACGCTACAGTTGCAGCCCACCACATCGGCGCCCCAGGCTTCGATTTGCGGACCATAGTGTTCGGGGGCCGATCCATCCAGGCAGTTGCCATCTTCGTCGATGGTGACTTGCGCCACCACCGACAACTTGGGATTTACATCGCGCGCCGCCAGAATGGCCTGGTGCAACTCTTCCAGATATCCGAAGGTCTCGAGGATCACCAGATCGATGCCTTCTTCGTTCAGGGCCGCGATCTGCTCGTGAAAGGCCGCCCGGGCTTCCGCGAGCGAAACTTTGCCCAGCGGCTCGATACGGACTCCCAAAGGTCCTACGGCGCCGGCTACCAGGGCGTCGAAACTCTTCGCTGCCTCCCGCGCCAGGCGGGCACCCTGGCGATTGATATCGATCAGCTTGTCCACACATCCATGCTTGGACAAACGAAACGAATTCGCGCCAAAGGTGTTTGTTTCAATGATGTCTGCCCCGGCCTGGAGGTATTCCTGATGGATCCCGCGGATAAGGTCGGGCTGCGAGACATTGAGCTCGTCGTAGCAGCGGTTGATGAAAATGCCTTTGGAGTACAGAAATGTGCCCATGGCGCCGTCGCATAAGACAGCGCCCTTCTGCAAACGCGAAATGAGGT
>ODAK010001296.1_pt1 | contig 27665 bp, 29 predicted proteins | sample 1539591 | NCBI WGS metagenome assembly ODAK01 (sample SAMEA3539303, study PRJEB22396) | soil metagenome | biome: tundra; feature: field; material: soil | place: USA | collected 2010-05 | depth 0.15 m
TATTCATAAACATAATATCTCTGATATTATATATATTGGTATTTCAAGGTTGGCTATATAATAAGGCGATATCATGATTAAGGTACTTTTAAATATTGCGATTTTTTTCCCTATCTTATATGGTTGCCTCAAAATTTGCACGCCTAGAGATTATGAATTTAATGGAGGTATTGCAAATGTTTATCCTGATAAAGACAGTATTCAAATTGGAGATACTTTATGGTTTAGTTGTTATATCCCTGTAAACTTAAAATACTTTGTGGCTAATGCGTCTGATAGCGAAAATTACAATATTAGTAGCGCCACAAATTTTAATACAGATTTTCATTTAACATCACCTACTGGAGTGAATATGCAAGTGGGTGCAATGGACTCTTTTTCGTTTGTATCTAAGATAGGGAAAGTGCAGATGAATCCCTTAGCTCCTGATGCCAGTCAGACAATTTCCTTCGCAACTAATGATAGTGCATACCTGGCATCGTTTGGAATAATTGCCCGAAAAAAAGGTATATATTTCTTAGGTATAATAGACATCTATCAAGGAATGAAAAAATGTGATAAATTCTCAGTGGTTATTACAATGAATGATGCGGATAATCATTTATATTATTTAAAGGATATTTATTATGGAGGAGGACCAATAAGCCCTTTGGATTCCACTCGTGTGTATTGCTTTAAAGTGGACTAAAAAGTAAGGATGAATTAGGCCAGCGATTACAGCTATGTAAGAGGAAATTGGTATCAAACATTTTTTTACATGCAGAACTTTCGGAGATTTTAGGTAATCCAACCGGTCAATATAGTCCTTATGGTACTGGCACAACATCTAATTCACCAATCATTGCTTTGGGTGAATCATGGGGATATCATATGGGTCATTTTCTGGCAGATCAGCAGTATGGGGTAAACGCCTATTGCCAGGCTGAGCAGACGGATGCCGGCGGAAATGGAATTTTTTATTGCCCTAATCTAAGTAACTATCCGGATATTGATATTTTGGAGTATCATACACCGGGCTTACTTTCTGATGCTTTTCATTAGATACCCAAAGGAGTAATGGAGGATTTGATGGATAATGGGGAACCAACTAATACACTTGTTAATGATCAAGTATCTGGATAGACCATTGGTCAAATCTTTGCAGCACTGCAATCGGATGTCACTACAGTTTCTCAATATAAAGCGAGATTGTTACAGCAAAACTCAGGTAATACAATAAACGGTAATTTAAATGCTTTATTTACATCCTATGGCTTCTAAAAAAAATTGCTACTAATAACAGTAACTATTTTAGTTATTTTTATTAGTAGTTGTCACAAGCCGTGCATTCCGGCAAGTTATGCCCTTACTGGTGGTTTATCAACCTTCCTCCCTGATAAGGATAGCATTCACATCGGCGACACCTTGTGGTTTAGTTCTTCATTTCCTGTAAATTTGAAATACACAAACTTTGGAGGCACTGACAGCGGAGTTGTCGATTTAAGCGGAGCAACCAATGTTGGAACGGACATACACTTTAATTCTTCGCCTAAGAAAGACACGATAACAGGAGCTCTGAATTCGTTTTTTATCATTCCAGTAATTGGGCAAGCTGAAGTTAACTCGTTTTCACCTGATGCAGCAGAAACCATCACATTTAAAGAAGAACAAGGATATTATAGAGCCTCTTTTGCAATGGTAGCTCAAAAAAAAGGAGTGTATTGTATAACCATTTTGGATATGTACGAACTAATAAAAAAATGCACTACTGCTTCTGTCACGATACCAATAAGCAGCACAGTTAACCAGCACTTAAATTATTTAGACTCTGTTTATTTCCCGGGGTCGATATATGAACCGTCAATTCCAATTTTTGAGCTTACTCATGATTATTGTTTTACTGTGTATTAAAAAATAAGCGAATAACTTATACCAGTCATTTAATCTTTGCGGCACAAAGCCGGTATCAGCAATTTGTATCTGCGGAACTTGGGGAGATTTTGGCTAACCCCACCGGGCAATATAGCCCTTATGGAACAGGAACAACAACTAATTCACCGATCATTGCTTTAGGAGAGGCATGGGGATTCTACATGGGACATTTTCTCGCCGATCAACATAATTGGGTAAATGCTTATAATCAGAGTGAACAAATTGAAACCAATGGTTACGGGATATATTGTTCTGCAACGACCGGTACTGGACCCCCGGATATTGAAGTGTTGGAATATTTTACTCCTGGTTTCCTTAATGATCCATTTCACTGGATACCTAAAGGATTGATGTATGATTTAATGGATAATGGTGAACCTCCTCAGACTAATTTTAATGATCAGGTTTCTGGGTTTACAATAGCCCAGATATTTTCAGCATTACAAAGTGATTTCAATCCGATATCCCAATATAAAGCAAGAATTTTACTACAAAATAATAATAGCCAGCAGACTCAAATAAATAATTTATTTACTTCTTATGGATATTAAAATAAGATTTATTTCAATAATGGTTTTGTTTGGAATTTTGCTATTGGACCCATCATGCAAAAAATTATGCGTTCCTGCTTCATATAGTTTTAGGATCAATAATTGTATGATTCAACCTGATAAGGATAGCATCAATATAGGCGATACATTATATTTTAATTCGGTTTTTTCAACAACAATGATTAATCTAACCGATGGCAAAAATATCGACTATAGCTCTGCTGACAATATGGGAGATATTTTAGGTGTTGGAGAATTGATAGGGCAAAATACAATAAGTGATGCCGTAAAATACTTTTCTTATATTCCTATGGTTGGGAAAATATATACTGATTCAAGCGTTGACCCATTTAGGGTTAAACAGACAAGCTATTCAGAAGAGAATGGATATTATATTTTGAAATTTGGAATCGTACCCCAAAAATCTGGTATATATATTTTTTCTATTGCAGATATGCCCGACGTAGTTAGAAAGTGTGCTAGGTCTTCAATCATAATGCAGTTCAGCTCCAGTATTAATAATCATTTATATTATTTGAAGGATATCTATTATGGCGGCGGTCCTATTATTTATTCAGGGGATCCAACACATACCTATTCCTTTAAAGTAAAGTGATTCGTTTTTAGTACATTCCATTATTAGGAGTTCTTATTCATTAACCTAAACGAATTTTGTGTCTGTCAGATTCTAACCACCTCAACTTACAGATTTAACAAAATAAATTATAGTTCAGTTGTTCTTTTTTTGGAAGAAATATTGTCAATAGATGAATAGATAAAATTGTCTTTATGATCGGCATTGCCTCTGGCTTGAGAAGCTGATTTACCAAATTTTTTCATAGATTCCGTGCTTAAGTTTAGTTAACAGGTATTCATCGAAAAGAATATTGAATAGTGTTCGTCTGCTTACCTGCCTAAATGAACAGTTCTGCCGAAAATTCCTCCAGGGGTGATAGAGACAGGGGAAACAATTGTAACACTATCAGGAGTGAGATTTACTATTTTACTGGTATCCTGAACTCCATTTCCTATAAGGCCAAAATCCGCAATAATAATTGTGGAGCTGGTAACCACTTGATATCTTACGGTATCGTAGATTGTCCCTTCTTTTATGTAAACATTTTGGTTAGTACTGAAATCAAAATAATCTCCGGGCTGTCCTATATATCCCACCAAATGATTATTAGTCCCGACCCCGGTATATTCTGAATCGCTTATGAGATTCCATTTTCCCATAAGTGCGGCAGCAGTTGAATTAATTGAAACACTTTGTTTTGAACAGGAACAAAAAATCATAATAAATCCGGCACTAACTAATTGTTTCAAAAGATTATTTGTTGATTTCAAAAAATTCATTTTTCTATTTATCGTTATTGAAAAAATTTACAATTCTATTCCAACCTTCAACACAAGCCTGTTTAAATTATTATTTATTTTTTCAACCGGATAACTCATGTAGGTCAAAATCGGGTTCATATATAAATATGTTCCTTCTTCTGTGATATTTTTATAGCTATATCCTGCATTAAATAATAAATTTATTCGTTGATTTAACTTCCACTTATACCCTACTCCAGCTTCTCCATAAAAACCATTTTTGATTTTATCATCAACAGGGAATTGCTTCACATCTTTATCCCTCTCCCAATAAAAATTCATCCCGGCATCTGCATAAATAAATAATTTATTGCTCCTTTTTCCAAATTCTTTTCTCACATCAAGAAATAAGGGAATAGTTCTGTACCTATAATAATCCAGCCCAATACCCATACCTGCAAACCAGGACTTGTATTGAGCACCATTGACTGTTTGCAACTGAAAAGCAGAACCTGCCTGCCCTTCGAGTAACCCGATATTGTTTATCGATTGAAATCGCAATGGCCTGGAAATCCTTTCCTGTTGTGCAAAAAGGGCGGAAAAGCAAATAGTCATTACTGACAACAGGCCCATATTTTTAATATTGATCATAATCAGTTTTTTAAGATGCTTATTAAATGGATATTGCCCAAGTCAGAATAATCATATTGATACAGACCGTCTTTTGCTACGACAATGGCCAATCCCCTTTCTGCAATCACATCAAACATTTCCGCATCTTTTAATTGCTTTATCAATTGCAGGTTATTTACATCTGAAGCATTATAAATTTTCAATCCATCAGGTCCATCGCATATAAATAAATTATTGCTGTCTTTTGAAAGGCCTTGCGGGTTTGTTAGCTGATATACTTTTAATAACGAAGGATTGTTCATATCTGTAATATCAAGTACATCCAATTCATTGTTGAAACCTTCGCAAGCTGTACCGGAGCGGAGTGTAACATAAGCATAATTTCCATCGGCTATAACAGGGTCGCAGGTGCGCACATGAGCAAACGTTCCCAGAAGGGAGGGTGTGGAGGGATTTGATTGCACATCATACATATACATGCCATTATTTGTGCCAATAAATAATATGTCTTTGAGCGGATAAATGGTTTCCACATTCCAGCTTACTGGTGTGGTGCCTGAATAAGCCGGCTTAAAACTTTGACTGATATCAAAAGCGGTTAGACTGCTAAAACCAACCGTATATAAAAAATTATTGATGATGGCAAATCTTGCCGTAGAGCCGTTGGTGGCTGTAGTGTTCGGGCTTAAAATAGCCGCAGCAATGGATGCGCAATTTGAACAATTGGTATAATACATGGGGTAAGGATATCCGCTATTCCCAGGGTTGTAATTCACAGTGGTGTCTTTCGTGATCCATCCAACAACAACATTAATGGAATCCGGATTGGTACTACTGTCGGCATAATATATACTATGGTCCGGAAAAACATTTGTTTCAAAATCTTTAGTAATGGCTTTTGCCGGATCGATAATATCAAAAGTGACTAAATCGCCATAGGCATCTGCATACAGACTATTTCCTTTAATTGCCAAGTCTTCGTTTCCGGGAATGTTAATGAATGAAATATTTTTGGGGCTGGCAGGATTACTGTTGTCAATTACATGGATGCCTTTGCCGGGTTCAGATAAAAAAATGTATTTGCCATAAACAGTAATTTTACCTGTTGCAGTAATGGAAGCAGCTGGCTGGCTCATAATGCTTTGCCTGAATTTTGTAAGGGTCTCGTATACGGGAATGTTAATTTGATAGGTTCGGGTAATCTTGTCTTTCATACAACCTTGTAACGAAAAAACAAAAATTGTAATTAGACTGATGTTACCTGCCTTCAATAATATCTTTTTCATAACGGGCTTTTTGTATGTTGACCAGATACAATCAACAAACGTTGCACGGAGTATTTATTTTTTTCCGGGGCTATATATGACCTTTAAACCTGAATAAAAAAGATGCTCAGGGGTCCCTCCGGTTTTTGAAAGGAGTCGGGTAGCGCCGTATTGTAATTCCGGGCCTAATTGCAATGAGCTGCCTCCCATAGGCAGGCCTATCATTAATCCGGTTGTAGTATTCAACTGGGTTTTATTGAATAAACGCTTCGCTTCAAAATATATATTGGATCCAATATCATAATACAAAGCATTGCTGCTTACCAGGTAGGAAATAGATATTCCTGCGCTCCATAAAAGCGGAACCTTGCGGTTCCGGTTCAATTGTAAATTCATTGAAATAGGGATTTCAATAAAATGATACCGGTTAATATAAGTGTTATTGTTGCCATACCGATAATAACTGTTGACAGAAGAAGATGTATATGGCACCGGCGCCTGGTATAAATTGAGGGAGCTATCAACAAAATTTCCGGTATGAATTACAGAAGAAGAATAATGATAATTAATTCCTGCTGAAATAGAAATTCTTTTAGAAAGTTGTCTGTTTACAACCCCTCCCGCATAGTAGGAAAATCCTGAGGTTATGACGGAAGGATGGTTTACGGAAGTAGCAGGACCCAACACGGCACTTGCATAGTAATATGAATTGCCTGCAATTGCACGTTTAAATAGGGTACGGTAAATCTCAGAGGCTCCTGCTCCCGCTGTAAATCCAAATTTCCATTTTGATGATTTTTTATCCTGCTTATTTATTCTTGAAATTTCCTTACCAGATGAAGTGTCTTTTATTGAAGGATTATTTTTCACTAAGCCATAATCATTATTTGAATTCACGGAATCTTCCTGTTCCTGGCTAGGCTTTTGAGGTTCTTTTTTACCTTCATTATTTACATTTCCTCCCTGTTCAACCTGGCTATTTCTATCAGCCTTAGCATATTGGTCCGGCGATTCAGATTCTTCTTTAATGACTCCTTTTATTTTTTGCTTGGAAAGTATTGGTGGCTTTCTTAAGGTCTTCCGGTCGGTCTCCCTTCCTGCTTGCAGCGTATTTTCCCTATTACTTTCTTGCTTTGACAGTACAGGTAATTTCGTTTCATTTAAATCATTCTTGCCTGTTTCTTTGGCTGTACTTTTCTTTGGTAGAACTATAGAAACTTTCTCAGGTGATTCTATATTATTTTGTACCACATCAGTTGCCGATCTTTTAAAGAAACCGTTAGGAAGGAATATAAAATACACGCCTCCTAAAAGCAAAAGCCCCAAAGAGAAAAATAGCCAGAGAAGCAGCCTGCGGGGTTTATTCGGATTTTCAATTTCTTTTTCAATATTTGTCCACACTTTCTCTGAAGGGGACAGTCTGAGCTCCTCCATTTTTTCCTGAACCTTATTCTCAAATCTATTTTCTTGCATATTGGCTTTCTTTATTATCCAATGAATTTTTTGTTATCCAACTAATTAACAATGTCCTCGCCCTGGAATACTGTGATCTTGAAGTTCCTTCATTTATTCCCAACAAAGAGCCGATCTCCACATGGCTATACCCTTCAACTGCATGCATATTGAATATCGTTTGAAAGCCTGTCGGTAATTGCCGGATGAGATCAGAAAGTTCTTTTGTATTTAAAGTAATTTCCGGATTCTCATCTGAAACAGGGTGCATACTATTGTCAGCAAATGAAAGATCATACTGATAAAGGGATCTGCGCTTCAGGTAATTTATCGTTGTGTTCACCATAATCCTTCTAATCCAAGCCCCCAGATCACCGGTGCCTTTATATTGATGAAGATTCTTAAAAACTTTTATAAATCCTTCCTGGAGTACATCTTCAGCATCTGCCATTGATTTGGTGTATCTATAACAAACTCCCAGCATTATTTGAGAAAATAATCGGTAAAGCTCGCGTTGGGCGGAAGTATTTCCCCTCAAGCAATCGCGTACCAGTTTCTGATGATCCATTTTCTATTTACGTGACAAGGTAATTTGCCTAATCGTTGCATGTCATGGAAATTCTTTTCTAACAAGGGAATTATTGGCTTTACAATATTCATCTCCAATGGCCTATTCAATACCCCCTGGCGCTTTGGGGCATAATATTGATGGTATGCTTAAAAGAGTGTTGTGCATTAGGTCTTGCAAATGGTTCAATAATATCAACATATTTTTTTTGTCGTAAAGAATTTATTTTAAAATGTTTAGATAGGATCAATTAAAGAGGTAACCTAATTCATGACTATTTTTAAAAACGCAGGTTTAAGTTTACCCTGAGCCAAGGGTGAAATCCTTTGATATAGCTTAGAAAAAAAACTGCTGGATTTTCTCCAGTGTCCTTCGATATAAACTTTACTTCATGCAGCACGGACTGAACGCTGAAAGATTCCTGCAGGAAACTAGGAGTTGAAATAAGGTGGAAAATATCTCTTAAGGCCGCAAGAACTCTTTTTGGTCCGATCATATTTATTTAAAAGCAAGCCAGGGTGGATTAATAAACTTTTCCCTTTCATTTATTTTTTTTCCTTTTTTCTTTGGCTCACCATAGCTGAGTTAAGGCTGCTCAGATTGATCATTTCTTCGGGGAAGCCGATTTCCTGGGCTTACCATTTTCTGAAAAGAGTTGGTTTTAATCCTGTAAACATTTGATGGTATGTTTCTAAAATCGCACCGTACACCCTGGATTGATTGCTGCGTAGCCATTCTTTGATGAATGCCTGGTACATTATTTAAAGTTTTAAGGTGATAAGCTTTTTTGAATATTAAATAAGCTAAAACAACAATAAAATAAATGTATTCGAGCCTAAATAAGCTTTTATGAGCTTTTTTAACACATTTTCAAGCCTTCGCTTTATTTAGGCTCGTTTTTGGCTCGCGGGTCGTTTAAGGTAAGATGTGAAACCGCAAGCGGATTTCAATCTTGTTTTTGAGCGGTAGCTCAAAAAGGTTCCGCCTGGCGGAAACCTATTATGGACTTTCAGGCCTTCTGAAAATTTTCTAACGTTCAGTGTAACGGCAATTTATAACTGTCCGCCCTGCAACTGAACCACAAATTCGGTAAACTCTCCTTCCTCGGTATTTACTTTTATTTCCCCTCCATGTGCCTTTACAATATCATAGCTTAGTGATAATCCGAGTCCTGTTCCCACTCCTGTAGGTTTATTGGTAAAGAATGGTTGAAATATTTTATCTACTATTTTTTGGGAAATTCCGTTGCCGTTATCTTTCACTCTTATTACTATTTTATCATTTATCTTTTTGGTGCTTACTGAAACAGTTGGTTCATACCCTTCAGGTTGTTGTTTCTTTTTTTCGGTTACTGCATAAAAAGCATTGTTGTATAAATTCAATAAAACCCTTCCTATATCCTGCGGAATGATATTGATGTTGCCGATTGTTTCATCAAAATCGGTTTTCATTTCGGCATTAAAACTTTTATCCTTCGCTCTCAGACCATGATAACTTAACCGTAAATATTCATCAGCCAAAGCATTAATACTGGTGGGTTCTTTTTTGCCTGTGCTGGTGCGTGAATGTTGCAGCATGCCTTTTACAATGGCATCTGCTCTCTTTCCATGATGGATTATTTTATCTTCGTTCTCAGTAACGTCTTTTGCTATTAATTTTACTTCATTATAATTTCCTTTCTCAATTTCTTCATTCATCTCTACCAATAATTCTTTATTTACTTCCGAAAAATTATTCACGAAGTTTAAGGGATTCTGTATTTCATGGGCAATGCCTGCAGTGAGTTCACCCAGCGAAGCCATCTTTTCGGATTGGATTAGCTGGGATTGAGTTGCCTTTAATTCAGTGTAGGCTTTTTCAATCTCTTTTGCCTGGGCAAGTTCTCTTTCCCTTGTTCTTTCCCTTTCTGCTTTTAATATCCTTGCTCTTTGAAAACGGTCAAAGGAAAATCCTGATGAGATCAATACTATCCCGTAGAATAAATATGATAATAATTTTTACGCCCAAACATTCTTAAATAGGAGTAGTTTTTAAGTACTTATTGGGTGGGTGAAACAATAAGTTTATTTTAGGATAGAAAACCGATACAACGTACTCGTTTGATAAATGTCCCCAGGCTCCAAAACGGTGTTCGGAAACGATGGCTGGTTGGGTGAATCAGGAAAATGTTGGGTTTCTAAACAAAAGGCTGTTCTGAAATCATCCCTGCCTCCACCCCTAACGATGTTTTTCGATTGCATAAAATTACCGCTATAAAATTGTACGGAGGGTTCCTCTGTCAAGACCTCCAGTACGATCCCGGTTTTATCGCCGGTTGCTATAGCTGCTGTTTTGAGGCCCGTTCCATTTAAAACAAAATTATGGTCATATCCTTTGCCATTTTTAATTTGATCATTATCTGCATCTAAGCCTTTGCCAATAACCTTTGGTTTGCGAAAATCAAAAGGCGTATTCAAAACCGGTTCTATTTTGCTAATAGGAATTAAAGTGGAATCCACAGGCGTATAATAATCGGCATTTATCATCAACAGATGTTTATCTATGGTGCTCCCGATACTGTTTAAGTTAAAGAAGGCATGGTTAGAAAGATTCAGTACAGTTTTTTTATCAGTAGTTGCATGGTAGTCAATTTTCAACTCGTTGTGATCTGTTACACTATAAGTAACTTTTACGTCCAGGTTACCCGGAAATCCTTCTTCCATATCTCCTGACAAATAGGTCAGTTCCAAAATATTATCGCCAATTTGCTTTGCATCCCAAACTACATACTGAAATCCTCTCTTACCACCATGTAACGTATTAGGTCCGTTATTTTTGTGCAGGGAATATTCTTTACCATCTAATATAAATTTCCCCTTGGCAATACGGTTTGCATACCGGCCAATGATGGCGCCATAATAAGGTTCAGTAGCGATTTGGTATTCCTGAATGTTATTAAACCCCACAACTACATCCACTAATTTATCATTTTTGGCAGGCACTAATAAACTCACTATCCTGCCACCATAATTGGTGATAGCAGCTTGCATGCCTTTCCTGTTTTTTAAAATGTAAAGTCCTGTTTGCTTTCCTTCCATTGTTGTTTCGAAATCCTCTTTATTCAGCATGTTAATTTCATCTGAACTGCCCTGTCTATTGATTTTTGGATTGTCAGTTCTCATATATTTTATTTTCTGTTAACCCATTGAAATAAGATAAAAAGTAATCCTCATTAGTGTTTAGTTTTACCTTGGTAGAAGCAAAAATTATTTCCAGTTTATGTTATTGGTATGGTCGGCTTAAGGAATTATCAAACAAAGTTTCAAAGAATGTATGCATCAGTTTTCCTTCACTAATAAAGAAGAAAAAGAATTGCCTTATTGCCCTCATTTTTGTTTAAAGTAAGCATTTATTAGACACCATTCCTTTCACGTTAACTTTTATGAAAAAAACACTTCCACTTTCCGGGTATTTTCTTAATTCTTCTTCTTTTAAATTTTCCCTGGCAGTAGTAATTATCAGGTAATCTAAATTTTCACCTGCAAAAGCGCAGGAAGAAACCTGGGGTACTGGCACTTCAATCTTGTCTATTAAATGGCCATTATGTGGATTCCACCTGTATACGCCAAACCCTCCCCAGTGGGCGATCCAAAGCATTCCTTCTTCGTCTATAGTCATCCCATCAGGCGATCCTGTTTCATTGGGTATTTGAATCACGTTCTTTTCAAAAATAATTTCACCTGATTTTTCGTCGAAAATAAAAGACTGGACAACCTGGGTTGGACTATCTACATAGAATAACCGTTTATTATTCAAAGACCATGCTATGCCATTGGAAATAGTAGTTTCACTTAATTTTTTGTGAACGTTCAAATTGGTATCAATACAATATAATGCACCTTCATTATTTGTATGTTCAAGATGCATGGTTCCCAGCCATAACCTGCCAGAACTGTCACATGCGCCATCATTGCAACGATTTTCAGAGGGGGATTTTTCAACATCAAGCAGCCACTCCAATCGCTCTGATTCCAAATTAAATCTTGCTATTTTCGTATTAAGCGCTAATATCAATTGGTCGCCTTTTCCCTGTAAAACCAGTGTAACCCTGTAATTAAAATTCCAGGATCGTGTTGATTTGCTTATCCAATTATATTCATATAAAACTCCATTTTCAATATCTACCCAAAAGCAGCATTTTCTCTCTGCATGCCATAAAGGACTTTCTCCAAGAATGCATTGCGATGGATAGAGTATCTCTGCGATCATGGTTATGGAATTGTTGATTTTACCGGCCAGTATTGTTCTAATTTTTTTCTTAAAAAAGTTACACTTCTTTCTAATTGGTCCATTCCATCCACGCCATCTTCAATACTGATCCAACCATCAAAGCCTACTCCCTTCAGAATAGAAAAAATGGCATCGTAATCATTTAATCCTTTTCCAATTTCACCATGACTTAGCCTCTTCGCATACCCTTTTGCTCCACCCTCTTCTTTGCGAAGATCTTCAAAGGTTCCTTCTTTAAGATACCGGTCGCTGGCATGCATAGTAACTACCCGGCTCGCAACTTTTTGTAAAAGTTCTATGGGATCTTCGCCTGCGAGATATGTATTACTGGGATCATAATTGACGCCAAAAAAAGGATGATCCAAACTATATACGAGTTTACAAAAGACATCCATTTTTTGAGCAAATTCAGGATATTCCCAGAAATCATCTTTATAATGGTTTTCAAGTATGAGGGTTATTTTTCTATCCTCAGCATAAGGCAGGCACGTTGAAATACAATCGGCTGCTAATTTTACACCTTCATCGATTGAAAGTTCAGGGCGTTTCTGTCCGGAGAGCACCCTGCAATAGGAACCTCCCAAGGCAAAGGTCATATCAATCCATATTTTCTGCTTTTCAATTTCTTTTTCCCGGAATGCCGCGTCGGGATGTGTAAAATCCGGGGAACAGCACATCATAGGAATTGATTTTCCATGATCTTCAACCTGGTTCCGGAATTTCAGCCAATTGCTTTCATTTTTCATCTCCAGAAAACCGGCGTACCATTCAAGCCCTTCAACATCCAGTTTAGCTGCCAGTTCTATCCATTCAGATACCAGCATACTACCGTCATTACATAAGGCTTGCATGAAGGCTTTTGGGAATGCGGCTAACTTGGGCATAATAGACTACTTATATTATTTTCTTATTTTGATGCTATAGTTAATGTGTCTTTGGGTGGATTTCGGCCTATAAAAGGGTGTTGTTCCAAGTCTACTACCTGACCACTTATGGGGCCACTTTCATCAGCAAGCCAATAAACGGCTGCTGCTGCAATTTCTTCAGGCCATAAAATACGTCCCGCAGGTGCATATACTGAAGGAAGATCTTTATACCAATCTTCTGACAAGCCATGGTCTTTTTTTCTTTGTTTTTCTGTTTCCGTTAATACCCAACCCGGGTTGATTTGGTTTACACGAACCCCATTTTCACGATGTAAAGTATCTCCAAGGTTGCGGGTCATGGTCATTAAAGCACCTTTTGAAATACTGTAAGCAAGAAGATTAGGTTCACCACTCCATGCATTTACTGATCCGATATTTAATACACAGCCATGCTGTTCCGTTAGAAAGCTTAATCCGGCTTTAATAAGCTCGAATGGGGCGATGGTATTAATTTCCAGCACTCTTTGTATAAAAGACTTATCGGTTGTATGAATATTGGATGAAACAACCATTGCTGCATTATTTACAATGGCATCCAGTTTTCCGAAAGATTTTAAGGCGAGATCAACAAGTCTTTGTGGAGCTCCTTCCTGGCTTATGTCCTCAATATGAAGGACAGCCTTATCCTCACCCAATTCAGCAATTACCGAATTTCCCCAGCCCTCTTCAAGACCATGAATAACAACACTGGCACCTTCTGCCACGCAGCGCAATGCAATGGCTTTGCCAATTCCGGTTGTGCTCCCGGTAACTATAATCACTTTATTTTGCAAACGCATATTTATAGAGGTTTAAGTACGCTCTTTACTATTTCCCCACTATGCATTTTCTCAAATGCAGTGTGCCATTCATTTATTGGCCAAACACCTCCAATAATTGGTTTTACATCCAACTGGCCACTTGCTATTAATGCGAGAACTCGCTCCCACATTGGCCAGTTATGACTGAAACTTCCCTGAAGTCTAATATTTTTCTGAACAAGGGGATCAAGCGAAAATCCCAATGGCTGGGGCCCCCATCCTACTTTTGTGATTTTTCCATTAGGCCTTACAAGTTGCATGGCTATCTTCAATGTCATACTTGCCCCTGCTGCATCTATAACACAATCGGCTCCAAGTCCGTCACGTTGGTACACCCAATCTGTAGCATCTCCGATAATAGTCTGGCAACCGTAGTGCTTTGCAATCTCTAAGCGGTGCTTATCCGATTCCAATCCAACTATAGCTATCTGCGCGCCACATATCCTGGCAACTGCCGCACACAAAATCCCAATAGTTCCTGGGCCCAAAACAATGACACGGTCTCCAGGTTTAATCCTCGTGTTTTCAACAACAGCGCTGTAGGCTACACAGCAGGGTTCAGTTAGACAGGCATGCTCAAATGGAATCTGATCAGGCACCTTATGTAAACAACGGGCTGGCACACTTACAAAACGAGTCATAGCACCATTAACTCCATATCCAAAACCTTTCCTTGAAGGATCAAGATTGTACAACCCGACCCTTGACATTGGATTATTAACATCAATAACAGCAGCAGTTTCACTTACCACTCTATCACCTTCTTTCCATCTTTTTACGTTTTTACCTGTTTCAACAATATGGCCGCCGAACTCATGCCCCAGCACAACAGGATAATTTACTGCCCAGCTATGATCAGCTTTCCATTGATGCAGGTCGCTGCCACATACTCCAACATGCGAAACTTCGAGCAGTACGTCCTCATCTCCAATGGTGGGCTTTTCAATTTCCCTGATTTCTACAGAGCCCTTTTCAGGAGCATAATTTACTACAGCAGCTGATTTCATTATTTTAAATATCGTTTAATTAATTTTATATGAATGGATCTTATCGCATATTAAACGCAGGGAACTTTCAAGATCCCCACCCGCTGTTTTAAAACGATCATCTTCGATCGTTAATGGTGCACCAAGCACAACCAAAGGAGCTCCATATTCAGGGCATTTGATAGCCTGCTCTAAAGTAAGACCTCCTACAGCTTGTACAGGAATTTTCACTGCCCGTACTACTTCCCGGAGTTGGTCAAGAGGACTAGGCATTCGCCAGCCCTTTGCGGCTATGCCGCGACGCTCATCATAGCCTATATGATGAATGACGTAATCACAACCCAGGTCTTCCAGCCATTTTGCTGCCTCAACCATGTCCTCACAACCAAGATTATCCCCCATTACCTTTACACCAAAATCCCCCCCAGCATTCACTACACACTTAATAGTTTCTTCATGAGCTCTCGCCATAACGACAACATGAGTAGCGCCGGCTTTTGCCATCATTTCTGCTTCAAGATAACCTCCATCCATCGTTTTAAGATCAGCAACAATAGGGACACCTGGAAAAGCCTGACGTAATTTTCTAACACCATGCAAACCTTCGGCAAGTATGAGCGGTGTGCCGGCTTCCAGCCAATCAACACCTGCACGCATTGCCATGGCTGCGGTTTCCAAAGCTTCATCAATATCTGTCAGGTCAAGTGAAATCTGAACAATGGTGTTCATATAGTGATGTTAAATTTAAAAATAGTATCGTATGCCCATATCCGTTATATTCTGCTACTCTATGCCAATTCCGGATATTATGCGCATAATTCTCCTTTGTTTTTTATTAGTTGAAGAAAATTCAGCCATACTGTATTTCACAGAGGCACTGAAACAGTCTCCATTGACTCTTACTGGTTTTACAATCATTGCTTTTAATATTATTCAAAGATGAACCCTCTAATCAGGCAATGGCCTTACCATGATGTTTTTAAAATAAACAATGCTTCCCGGATCATGCCCCTGCAATGCGAATGTGCCATGTGAGATAAGGCGGAAGGGGTGAGAAGCCGTATCTCTCAAAGGATGTTCAGGCTCTGTATAATCTACAACTATAGTATTATTTATTTTAACGATTACCCTTTTACCCTGCACTTTAATGTATTCAGTGAACCATTGGTAATCGTGTACATAAACTTCTTTCACATCCACTATATCGTACAGGCTGCCAGTACGTACATCATCAGAATGAGAATTGTTTACCTGCACTTCATATCCCCTGTCAGGCCAGCCACCCTGTTGATATTCGGTATGAAAATAAATACCGGAATTAGCATGGGGCATGGTTTTTACATCAGCTTTAAATTCAAAATTTTTGAAATTATGCTGATGCACATCGCCATCATAAAAAAGATGGGCTGTTTTGCCATGCACTATGATCATTCCGCTGTCGGCACTAAATGTAGCTGCATTATCCCCAACTTTCCAACCTGCCAGCGACTTTCCGTCGAAAAGAGAAATCCATCCGTCTCCGTGCGGAGAAAAAATACCTGAAAAGGCCATCAAAGAAATGCCTATCAAAGAAAAGAAAATTATTTTTTTCATTATGAGTTTTTTATTGGTGAAGGTATTTACGAAACTTTGTTGATCATTTAAATTTACCCGATAAGAAAACATTCCGGTTACACCGGGATGCTCCAGCCTTCCCTGTAATCTCTTTTTACAAACTGATTTGCTTCGTCAAAATTGGTGATGCGCATATTCTTTGCATCCCACAGCAACCTTTTCCTCCCCAGATAATCCGGATCATCATTAGTCTTCTTATTTTTATTCTCCAGTCCCCAGCTTCTGATCGCAAGATTGCCAATCAAAATACTTTCGGTAAATGGCCCGGCATATTCAAAAGGTGAACTCGTAATAGCATTGCCATAGCCGGCAATACAGGCATTCACCCATTGCAGATAATGACCTTCCGGAACCCGTGCAAGCGTTTTTGGAGGCATGGTCCTTTCAGCCATTAATTTTGATGGCAATAGTCTTGGCCTTTCACCGTAGCAATCTACCATTAATTTTCCTTTAGTGCCAATAAACAGGCAGCCGCCGTCATCTCCGCCAAATTGTTCGCCCGGTAATAATTCATCCGGAAGAGGAGGAAGCAGACCTCCATCATACCAGGAAACTTTTATTGCTCCTTTACCATCTTTGCGTGGATATTTCAAATGTATCATAGAGGCTGACGGATAGCCATCAGGATATTTTGCTTCTTTGCCATCGGTTAACCAGGTAGTAGGAATGCTGCATTCTACTTCGGTTGGAAAATCAATGGGCAATAATCTGAATACAGGATCCATCATATGACAGGCCATATCGCCCAATGCGCCGGTGCCAAAGGAATTCCATCCTCTCCAGCTCCATGGATGATAAGCAGGATTATAGTCGATATATTTTGCCGGGCCCAGCCAAAGATTCCAATCCAGCTCTTTTGGCACTGCAAACTTTCCAGTTGGCGTTGGTAGCCCCTGCGGCCATATGGGCCTGTCTGTCCATACCTGAACCGTATGCACATGTCCAATCATGCCCGCATCATACATTTCCTTTGCCTGGCGAACGCCATCACTGGAGCCGCCCTGGTTACCCATTTGCGTAATCACTTTGTATTTCCTGGCAGCATCTGCCATTAAGCGTGCTTCATAAATATCATGGGTAAGCGGCTTCTGGCAATATACATGCTTACCTAGCGACATAACAGTAATGGCTGCAATGGCATGTATATTATCGGGCGTGGAAACGGAACACGCATCAATATTTCTATGTTCTTTATCGAGCATCTCCCTGAAATCTTTATAAAATTTTGCCTTGGGAAAACTCTCCCTTGATTTGGCAGCCCTGTTGTCATCCACGTCACAAAGGGCAACTACATTTACTTTAGGGCTCCCTGAAAAATTCTTCAGGTCGTCTTCTCCTTTACCACCGGCGCCAATGGCTGCAATATTAAGTTTGTCACTGGGTGCAATAAAACCGCGTCCCAATACATGACGCGGCACTATAGTCATCCCACCCAAAGTCAGCGATGCGTTTCTTACGAATTTTCTCCTGGATATTAAGTTTTTTTTGTCTGGCATAAATAATTGTTTTAAAAGTTTATTATTTGGGTTTAAAAAAATTGAAATATCATTTGAATTGAATTAATGCTGCGGTTATTTTTAAATGCTGGCGGGCTTAATGCCAATTCGATCGCACCATTCAAAAAAAACTTTATAAGTATCCTCCAGCGCTTGCATTTGTTTGGTCGTAAGCGGCACCGGGTTCACCCTGCTTTTTATCGCTATGGGCACTCCACGTTTATGCAAAAAATATTTTGCGCTCAGGGGATAGTTTTGTCCAATAATATCTTCGGTTTTCGTTAACTGTGCTTGTATGTATTTTACGTCTTCCTGCCTGTCCGGGTTAGTAGCATTTGCGCACATCCATGCCAGTATTTCCGGGTAAAGATTTCCGGAAATTGCCGACATCCCTTTTGCTCCGGCCTGTAAAGAATACATCGTATTGGCCACGCATGCATCATAAAATTCAAGCCTTGTATTTTTGGAAAGATCAATCTTGGCTTTTACTTTATTAAAATCAATAGTAGTGTCTTTGTGATAAACCATCCGGCCCGTGCCTAATAAATATTTAAAAGCATAAGGTGTCAGGATTCGTTTATAAGGTGAGGGGCATTCATACGTGCCCATCGGGATGTTGTCTGTGAGCGCAAATAATTGTTCATAATTCTTAATTAATACATCATCGCTTTCATCTGCTTTGGCAAAATGGCTTGTGATCGTTATCACCCCATTAATACCTGTATCATAAATTTTCTTTGCAAACGTGGCTTTGTCCTCTGCAGTATCGCCGAAAGAGCCGGTTGCCACTACCGAAACTGCGCCATTTACCCGCTTTACAACATGCCGGGTCAATGCTAGTCGTTCCTCTTCGCTTAAGCTATACATTTCGCTGCTGGCACAATTGGCAAATAAGCCTTTTGCGCCCGCGGCCAGGTAAAAATCTATCAGCTTTGACAGTCCTTCAAAATCAATCTGCCCGTTTTGCTTATAAGGCGTAACCATTACGGGAACAAATTTCTTGTTGCTCACAAAGTCCCCGGTTGCAACGTCAGGATATAATAAACTTTTTTTAACATTTGTTCCTGCAAGTAATTTGGCACTTGCAGTTCCGGCGATAGCGGTGCCCAAAAAGCTGGCAGCAATTTTTCCAACGAAATAACGGCGTGATGATTTGTTGTTATGATGCATGAGTAAGATTTTGTAACATAAATATTTTTTATATTAGTATCCGGTAGCTATTTTTATCACTATTTTTTTTACTACATCATATCCAGCCACTTTGATGGTGGGGCGATGCGCATCGTTTGGAAAAAATAAAAAGAACGTACCCGGCTCCGTTATATAATATGTACCCTCAGCCGTGTAATTAATTGCATCGGGCGAGTAGGGTTTGGTAATGGTAGCTTTTGATGTGTCTGCTACACCAATCATTTCCTTTCCCCTGATGATATACTGGAGGTCAACGTAATGTTTATGCGATTCCCATTTCACATCTTTTTTATCATGAGAAGGCGCTTCCGTGACAGTAGCAAAAACCTGGTCACCTATGATGGGATATTTACCAGGGCTGAGCTCATCCAAATTCATATTCTTCAAAAATGCAAAAGCCCGATTCCACGCATTTTCATTTCTATGATAAGCTACATAAAAAGAATCTTTTTTTACGGATGGATGCAGGTTAAGCGTCAACCCATTAGCCCATTCCTTTTTATTTGCCCAAGCCATAATTTGCTTTTCTGAAATCATTTTTTTCTGCTGCGCATAACCGGAACCATTAGCAATCAATAAAACAAATGCGGATACAATGGCTGAATATTTTATTGTCATTTACTGATTATTTTTTATGAATCTTATTCATAATGCTGATTGGTTCATGTTCTTGCTTTTTTTGTGACTTTATATGATCCCTGTAAGTTTATTTATTAATGTATTGCTTTCGGGTCAACAACAACATATTTGATACTCTCTCCTTCTTTTCCAACAGAATACGAATAGCTGATATTCAATAACCCGTCATCAGTTTGTATCAGGCAGGGATATGAAAAACGGCCATTCCCTTTCTGATCGTTTTCGAGCGTTCTTTTCCATTTCCAGGTTTGTCCTTCATCGTCTGATAGGTATAGGCTCAGACGGTATCTGCCATCATCCTCATCGTCGCCTACAAAAGCCCAGCGGTCATCTTTAAGAACCAGCAATTCAACACTGGCCTCATTGGGGATGTTTGTTTTTTGGGCAGCGGACCAGCTATAGCCATTGTCAGCGGATTCGCTCATTTGTACCCTCGAAGGAGCATCTCCGTTGTCTCGCATATAAGCCTTTATATTGCCATTCTTTTTTTGAACAAGGGCGGGCTGAACATTTCCTCTGCCGACAATGGGCAGACTTGCGCGCCAGGTATCTCCGTCATCATCGGATATAGCGACCATAGACATATTAAAACCGTCAGAATAAAGTGGCAGCAATATCCTGCCATCAGCAAGCATTAAAGGTTTGATTCGCGTCATCCAACCTGTGCTTCTTTTTGCCGGGTCTTTGCTGGCTTCAATAATCATATCATCATACCTGGGAGCATATGATCCGGAGCCGCTGGTATTTTTTGTAAGCTGTTTGAATTTAACTGCAGTTTCTGTTGCAAAGCTGTCATTAGGCGCCATCAGAATATTGTCCTGCCAGTTCCACACAGGCGCAGCATCTGTTTCATAATTTACGGATGTGCGGTACCGTAATATGGAGCATTCCCACCTGTGCGCTTGCACCGCAATCCACACGAGAAACAATTTGTTGTGGTTATTAAGAAAAAGCACCGGGTTGCAATCCGGCAGGCCGTACGTGTCTGCCATCGCAAAAGGAGCGGACCAAACCTGAGCCCCTTTTTTTAAACGGGAGCCCATTATTTTAACATCATCAGCTGTTCTTTCTCCGCTTCCCTGAAACCAAGCGGCCAGTACATCGCCGTTGGGCAAGCTAACGATGGTGCTGCCATGGGTATGCTGGGGCTGCACAGGAAAGATAAGCGTTTGAAAAACTACAGGCGCTTTTTCCGTTGCCGGTTGTGCCACCATTTTTCCAAAAAGGAATGTCAAAATGATCGAAAGAAATATTTTAGAATTCATACAAATCGAAAATTTATTTTTCTATAAAATTTCCAGCTGGCAATTTTTTATTTATCCATGAAAGAAATATGCCAGTAAGGAAAATACTTAAGGTACCTATAACGATAACCATATTTGAGTTGAATGCACTGCGGAGATAAGCAAATTTCTCAGGGATCATTGAGGGGAAAGTCATCCAGGTAACAACTAAAACACCAATGATAACTGCTATGGTCGCTTCTGCATTTTTGGTTTGGCGGCTTACGATGCCGAGCAGGAAAAGACCGAGCATACCCGCTGCGAAAGTCCCTGAGAGTTGCCACCACAGATCCAGGATGCTTTTGACACCTATCATGGCAATGCCGGCGAGGATAGCCAGGACACCAATAATAAAAGTAGATATCAATAAAAGTCTTAAGGTTTGCTTGTTCGTTATATCCTTATTTATGTATCGTTTGTAAATATCAAATGTAAAGACGGTTGCAGACGCATTCATTCCGGAACTGATGGTGCTCATAGCGGCGGATAGAATAGCTGATACAATGACGCCGACTACACCAACGGGTAACACATTTACCATAAAATCCGGCAATATCTTATCGCCATAATCTGAAGGCTTCAGGGAGTTTGCCAATGCAGCCAATTCCAGTGAACTAGCCTTTATGGGTAACCGTTCGGCGGCCGCCCTTAGCCTGACGGCGTCCAGCATTTCTGGATGCACCTGGTACCAGGCATACAAGGAAGACCCTATAATAAAAAACAACAGTGAAACAGGCAAATACAGTTTAACACAAAGCCATAATGATTTCGATGCTTTTTTTGCCGAGCCTGTTGCCTGGTAGCGCTGAACATAGTTCTGATCCATCCCGAAATTATTCAGGTTGATAAAAATGCCATATAGAAAAATCACCCAGAAAGTGGACCCCGTAAAGTCGGGCCTGAAACTGCCGAGACTGAATTTACCATCCGATTTCCCGATGGATATAATATGATTTATGCCGCCTGGCATTTTGCTTATTATAAAATACAATATGATGAATGCGCCAGCGGTTTTTATAAAAGCCTGAACCACTTCCGTCCAAATGACTGCTTCCATACCACCAAGCACCGTGTAGATAATAATGATGATACCCATCCCAATCATCATAGACTGCATGGAATACCCGGTCATAGCCTGCAGACTTAATGCAATGCCAAAAAAGACCGAGCCCATTCTGGCAAGCTGTGTGAGCAGAAAGCATATAACAGCATAGGTGCGAGCCCATGGACCAAAACGTTTTTCAAAATGTGTGTACGCTGAAATCTCCCCGCTGTTCCTGTAAAATGGAATGAAATATTTCGCCGCTATCCATGCAGAGAAAGGCATTGCCAAACTGAAGACGAAAGAATTCCAGTTAGATCCGAATGCTTTACCGGGAACGCCCAAAAAGGTATTGCTGCTTAAAAAGGTTGCGTAAATAGAAATGCCTACTGCCCATTGGGGAATCTTACCCGAAGCCTTTGTGAACTGATCAGGACTTTTGTTTTTACCAAAAAACCATACACCTGTCAAAATCATTGCAAGCATGTAAAACGCAATGATCACAAGATCGGTAACTGGTAAATGTTTCATATTTTATTCGCAATCATTTTATTAAGCCTTGAAATAATACTACAACGCCTGCTTAATCCCCAGCCTGTCGCACCACCCAACAAAATTGGTATAAACTCCATCAAGTCCTTTTTTCTGTCCGGGAGTTAGTTCCAGCACAAAGGCCCTGCTGATAGTACGAACCGGCAATCCTCTTTTTTGCAGAAAATATTTTGCGCTCATTGGATAGGCCTGTTGAATCAACGAATCAACTCTTGTAATCTCTGACTGGAGCCATTTCACGTCTTCCTGTTTTTCCGGATTGGTTGCATTGTTGCATATCCAAACCATTATTTCCGGATAAAAATTTCCCGAGACGGACGACATTCCTTTCGCGCCATTCTGCAATGAAAACATAGCATTGGGCGAATGTGCATCATAAAACTCCAAGCTATTATTACCCATACTTTTTAGTATGTCCAACTTTACCTTTACCTGATCTTGTTCTATCGAAGTATCCTTATGATAGATCAGTCGGTCAGCTTGTAATAGCTGCTTCCACAAACTTGCAGAAATAATTCTTTTATAGGGGGCAGGGCACTCATAAGTGCCCAGAGAAATGTTTCCCGTAAGGCTGAATATTTTCTCAAAATTTCGTAATAGCAAATCCTCATCATCATCCACATTTGCGAAATGCCCCGTTACCAAAATTGCCGCATCAATGCCCGTATCATAGATCTTTTTTACGAAGCATGCTTTGTCTTTAATCGTAGCGCCAAAGGAACCTGTTGCAACTATGGGAACCCTGCCTTTAACTTGCTTAACAATTTGTTTCGTGATCTCAAGCATTTCATCCTCGGTGATACTGAACATTTCACTGCTGAGGCAATTTGCAAAAAGACCTTTCACGCCTGCAGCCAGATAAAACTCAATCAGGGGTTTCAAAGCATCGAAATCAACCTTAACCTTCAGGTTGAAGGGAGTTATCATTACCGGAATAAATTTTTTTTCATTAGCGTTCATAAATGACCCTTTTTAATGAAAATGAGAGGAAAAAATATTTTTATATCAAGACGTAAATTATTATCCATGGTATCAGTATTGATAGCTTTCGGGCAAATGAAAACAGGCAAGTCCTTCAATGGGTGCTTTCAGTATCACTCCGGTTTCCATATTGTACAATGCAGCCGTTTCAGACAATATCTGTTTAAATGCATAACCGATAGAACCGGTACAATTAAAAGTATATTGTTCATAATTTTGGTACTTTGTCACCAGGCTTTCAAAAAAATCGATAAATGCTTTCCTTACCAGGTTATGGGTATATTTGGTATCTGCTACACTGACCGTAATGAATCGGGTAAACCCGGCACAGAATCGGTTTGGCAATTTTTCTGAATAAATGCGCTCCATAATTGTTTCGCGGCTCAGCCCGAAAATTTTAAAAAATTCTTCCCTGACAGAACCGGGCATATATTCTCTTATATAATCGCCCAATATTTTTCTCCCGATATAAAATCCGCTGCCTTCATCACCGAGAAGATAACCAAGCGAATCTATATTGGCAATAATTTTACTTCCATCATACAGGCAGGTATTTGTTCCTGTACCAAGAATGGCAGCAAAGCCGGGTCTGTTGCCCAGCACCGACCTCGCCGAGCCCAGTAAATCAAGACCTATATAAATATTAGCGTTTGCAAAAATTTGTCGCAAAGCATTTTGGACAATGCCTGCCTTGTCATCGAAGCAGCCTGCGCCATAAAAATAAATGGCATCTATCAGTAAGGAGTTTATGTTTGGCGGAAGAGTGCCGGTAAGAGATTCAACAATATGAGTACTGCTTACAAAATAGGGATTATAGCCCTCCGTATCAAAATAAAAAATTTCCTGTTTGGGTGTAAGCAAACACCAGTTTGTTTTCGTGGAACCACTATCGGCTATAAGTATCATTTATTAAATATATTTTTATTTTAAACCCATTTTATGCCCTGCTTTTGCATAATACCAAATGCACAGATAGCAGGGAACTACCACCCAATACGCATGATGTGGTGAAAATATATCAGCCAGCCAGCCGTACAATAGAGGCAGGAGCGCTCCTCCACCAATGGCTACAATCAAAAGCGATGAACCAATTTTTGTAAAACGCCCGAGACCATTAATAGCCAGTGGCCAGATGGACGGCCATACAAGGGAATTGGCAAGCCCGAGCAAAGCAATACATGCTACTGACAGGTAGCCACTTGTAAGAAGCGCCATGGCTACAAAAATGAGCCCCATAACCGCTGATAGTTTTAACACCTTTACCTGCGAAATATATTTTGGTATAACAATGATGCCTATCGCGTAACCGGCAAGCATAAGACTGAGGGTGCAACTCGTAAAAAACTTTGCTGAAGAAAGCGGGATGCCCTGTGAAGAGCCATAATTGATAATGGTATCGCCTGCTATTACTTCGGCGCCAACATAGAGAAATAACGTTAATACGCCTAAAAGCAAATGCGAAAACTGGAAGATGCTCGTCTTGTTGCTGTTTGCTGATGCAACCGCTTTATCCTCTGCATCTACATCTAATTCAGGGAGGCCGGAAAACAGCACGAGCAAGGCAAGAAGCACTAGCACAATAGCCATAATAGCGTAAGGAAATATTACCCGGTGTGCCAGGTTACTGAGTATCTCCAATTTCTGAATAGCAGGCATATCCGCAATGCGCGCTTTTATGCCGTCTGCATCTTTTAGTATAATGGCGCCAAGTATCAGCGGCGCAATCACACCCGCAATACCATTGCAAATACCCATTATGCTTATTCGGCGGGCGGCGCTATCAAGGGGCCCCAGTATAGTGATATAGGGATTAGCTGCTGTTTGTAAAATAGCCAGGCCGGTCCCTTGCACAAAGAGACCCGTGAGGAATATCGTATAGGTTCTCATGAATGCCGCCGGGATGAATAAAGAAGAACCCAATGCCATGATGAAAAGCCCCAGCGCCATCCCCTTTTTGTAACCAGTTAGTTTTAATACTGAGGCTGCCGGAATGGCCATTACCATATAGGAGATGTAAAACGAAAAAGCAACAAGGTAAGATGCCAGGTTATTTAACTGGCATGCAATTCTGAGGTAGGGTATCAGAACAGAACCCAACCAGGTTACAAACCCGAAAACGAAGAACAATGTGCCGATAATAAAAATGGGTCTTTTTAATTGCATAAATTAATAGGCTGTTGCCAGGAGAATTGGTGAATCCTATTTTAAATGATCAATTGCTTTTTTCACACTGCCGTATTTCAGGAGTAGTTTCTTGGCTTCATCATAAGAAGCAATGCCGGCTTTCCCTATAAGCATTTTTACCGCACGGTCGGTTATCTTTTTATTTATAAGCCTGACATTTACCATTTGGTTATCTTCTACCTTACCCAATTGAATCATAACGGTGGTGCTGATCATATCAAAAATCATCTTTTGTGCAGTGCCGCATTTCATTCGGGTGCTGCCGGTAATAAATTCAGGGCCTGTTATTACTTCTACCGGGTAATCTACGTTGGCGGCTATTGGAGAATCCGGATTGCTTACTATGCATCCGGTAGTAATCTTATTTTTACGGCACATTTCTATTGCCCCCAGGACAAATGGCGTGGTGCCGCTTGCAGAAATGCCAACTACGATATCTTTTATGGTTACTTTTTCATTTGTAAGCCTTTCCCAACCTTCATTAAAATTGTCTTCCATTTCCTCTCTTGCTTCAACCAGATGTTCAATGCCGCCGGCAAGAACCGTTTTTATAATACCTTTTTCTATTCCAAAAGTGGTGGGTAATTCTATTACATCAAGAACAGAAAGTCTGCCGCCACTTCCTGCACCCAGGTAAAACATTCTGCCGCCTCGCTTCAATTTAGCTACAATCGCATAAATCAGCCTATTGATTTGCGGCAACGCATCATCAATCGCTTTCGCCACAGCTGCATTTTCAATATTAATCAACGAAGTAATCTCTTCTATTTTTTTTGATTCCAGGTTTCGGTGTAAAGAAGGTTGTTCAGTGATCGTAATCATAAATTAAGTAATTATTATTTCTGCTGGTTTTTTCTGTTTATTTTTTAAAAATACCATTTTTTCATGCAATTAAATAGAGTCATTATTTAAACAAATAGCATATATGACACTATTTTGTACGACTAATAGGAGATTAATTTTACTCTGTCTATTAGTATTTACTCATTATTAGACCAAATCGAAAAATAAATTAAGTTTTATGTTTGCGGTTTTTTTCTAAAAAAATTTTTTTTAAATGCAAACTTATGCAAATTTTAATTATTTTTAATTTTAAGAAATATTTAGCAATTGTATGTTGAAGGAGGAAAGGCATAAGCTCATATTAACAGAAATTAACCTTCACAACAAGGTTCTTTCTACGGATTTGAAAGATCAACTTGTAGTTTCTGAAGATACGATCAGGAGAGATTTAAATGAATTAGATGAACTGGGGCTTATTTTGAAAGTTCACGGAGGCGCCATGAGCAAGACTTTTCATTATCCTTTCAATAAGCAGGACCAGGTCTATGCGCTAGACGCTAAGCAGGTGATAGCAGATAAAGCCATTAGCCTATTTAAGGATGACATGATGATATTGGTAGAAGGAGGAACTACTATAATGGAGATAGCTAAAAGGATACCTGATGATTTACGGGCAACTTTTCTTACTGTAAGCCCGGTTATAGCGCTCACTTTAGCAGAGCATGAGAATATCGAAGTAATAACAATTGGTGGAAAGCTCGCAAAGAACGCAAATATACATACCGGGGCAAGTGTAATAAATGAGTTATCCAATATCAAGACCGATTTGTGTATAATAGGCACTAACGGTATTTCGGTTCAGAGTGGGCTCACCGATTCTGATTGGGAAATAGTGCATGTAATGAAAGCAATGATTCGTGCGGCAAAAAAAACAGCTGTTGTAACTATTGCTGAAAAATTTGAAACCGTTCAAAAAATAAAGATTGCTGAAATAGAATCAATAGATTATATAATAACTGAATTATCACCTGGCGACCCGTTTTTGTCATCGTATAGTGGGAAAGATAAGCCATTGCTGCTGTAGAATAAATGGAAGCTATTGGGGTGTCGGTTAGCAAAAAAATAAACAAAAAAGAGTATATGAGGGAACATTTCAGTGTTTAGGTTGATATGAAACGTCTTAACTGAAATACCATCATCAATACAATTTTATAATATAATT
>ODAK010001297.1_pt1 | contig 27659 bp, 25 predicted proteins | sample 1539591 | NCBI WGS metagenome assembly ODAK01 (sample SAMEA3539303, study PRJEB22396) | soil metagenome | biome: tundra; feature: field; material: soil | place: USA | collected 2010-05 | depth 0.15 m
GTGACGACGGCGTCGGTGTAAAGCTGATCGAGCAGCTGCGCTCTGAGCTCGGCGCTGTCGCGGCGGACTTCGTCGACGGCGGTACGCTGAGCTTCAGCTTGTTGCCCTATATTGAGGCGACGGATTCGATGCTCGTGATCGATGCCGCCGATCTGGACGGCGCAGCGGGAAGCATCGGCCTGTTCGAGGGCGCGGCGATGGACGGCTTCCTGAAGAGTGTGCGCCGGCGAAGCGTTCATGAAGTGGGTCTGATTGATCTGCTCGATATGGCGCGGCTCCAAGGCTGTCTGCCGCGCCGGCGTGCGCTGCTGTGCATTCAACCCTGCCGCATCGACTGGAGCGATACGCTCTCGGCACCGGTTGCGCAGGCGTTGCCCGAGGCTGCCCGGCAAGCGCGGGCACTCCTGCAGCGCTGGGCGATCATATGAGTCGCCTTACGGAAATCCCGATCCGGATCGAGCCGCCGGCCGTAGTCGCTGGGTTGGGCGGCGGCGTCGCTGCGATTCTTACCGAACTGGTCAGTCTGCTCGAGCGGCTTGCCGACGGGGAACAGCCCGCGGCGATCGACTTGCGCAGCCTGCCGATGAGTCCGCATGACCGTGCCGAACTGCGGCGCGCGCTCGGCGAAGGCGAAGTGCAGGCGACGCTGAATGCAGACGGACTGTCGAACATTCGCGAGACGCGCGTGCCGGGAGTATGGTGGCTGGAGCATCATGATCGACACGGGGAACTGATTGCCGAGCTGATCGAGGTGACTCGTATGCCGCAAATCCTCATGAGCGCGCCCGATGAGATCGCCGCGGGGGCACGCACGCTGCGCGAGCAGATCACAACGCCCGCCGCTGCGCGCGCGCGTTAAGAGAGGGAACGATGCCGCACGGTAATGAGGAGCTGACGGTTGGCGAGATGCTGCGCCGACACGGCATCAGCCGGCGCGGTTTCATCAAGTTCTGTACGGCCACGGCATCAGCAATGGCACTGCCGCCTGGGATGGGAGTGGCGATGGCCGAGCAGCTGCGCCACGCGCCCAGGCCCTCGGTGGTGTATTTGTCGTTCCAGGAATGCACCGGCTGCCTGGAGTCATTGACCCGCTCCTTTACGCCGACCATCGAGAACCTGATCTTCAACATCATCTCGCTGGACTATGACGACACCCTGATGGCTGCGGCCGGCGAGGCCGCCGAAACGGCCCGGACGAAGGCCATGCAGGACAACTTCGGGAAATATGTGTTGCTGGTGGACGGATCGGTGCCGACGGGAGCCGGCGGCGGCTATTGCACGGCCGGCGGCCACAGCGCCGTGGATACCCTGCGTGAGGCGGCCAAGGGCGCGGCGGCCATAGTCTGCGTCGGGACGTGCTCATCGTTTGGCGGTATTCCCTTCGCCGATCCCAACCCGACCGGCGCCTGGCCGGTCACAGCGATTGTGGGCGACAAGCCCATCATCAATGTCTCCGGATGTCCTCCCATTCCGGAAGTGATCACCGGAACGCTGCTGCAATTCGTGACCACCGGACAGGTTCCGGATCTGGATGAACATCGGCGTCCGAAAGTCTTCTTCGGCAATACCATTCACGACCGCTGCTATCGGCGACCGTTCTTTGACGAGGGCAAATTCGCCAAGTCCTTTGACGACGAAGGCGCACGCAACGGTTGGTGCCTTTATGAGCTCGGCTGCAAGGGGCCGACCACCTATAACGCCTGCGCGACGCTGAAATGGAATGACGGCACGAGCTTCCCGATCGAGTCCGGACACGGGTGTCTGGGCTGCTCGGAGCCCGGATTCTGGGATAAGGGCAGTTTCTACTCGGCGCAGTCCACAGCCGTATGGGGCAAGGCGGGCCGGGCCGCGCCACGCCAAGTCTTGGAACTGACTGCAGCCGCCGCAGCGGTCGGAGCCGTGTTCGGTGCCGCATCTGCCGGAGTTAGTCGCCAGCGACAACACCGCAGCGAGCAGGATGCCAGCGATCGTGAATCCAAGGGAGGCTGAGAACCATGGACCTTTTAGGCTTCGCACGCGGGCCGGCGCTCAAGGTGGCGATCGCAGTGTTTTGCCTCGGCGTGGTTTGGCGTATCGTCGCCTTCGCGCTGCTGCGCATCCGCCGGGATTTGAATAAGCCGCGCGCCTCGATCGTTAAATTCTTGGCCGGCGGCCTCATTACGGTGGGCTCACGCTCGTGGCCGCACCGAGAATTCATTGGCCGTACCGGCGCGGGTGAGGCCCTCGGCTACAGCTATCACCTCGGCCTGTTTGCCGTCGTGCTGTTGTTCACGCCACACATCGCCTTTCTCGGCGGCTTGTTTGGCGTCACCTGGCCGGGCTTGCCGAGCAGCCTGATCACCGTGATTTCGGTGCTGACCCTGACACTGTTTCTTGCGGTGCTATTCCGGCGCGTGACTAACCCCGTAATGCGGATGCTCTCTAATTTTGACGACTACTTCAGCTGGTTCATCACCATGCTGGTGATGGTCACGGGACTCGCGGCCACCGCTCACATTGGCGCCCCGTACCAGACGCTGCTCGCGCTACACATCCTGAGTGTCGATGTGCTGTTAGTGTGGTTCCCGTTCGGCAAGCTCATGCACGCCTTCTATATCTTTCCGTCCCGCGCCATCAACGGCGCCATACTCGCGCGCAAAGGAGCGACTTCATGAGCACCCCCGCGGGCATTGTCGGCGCCAGTCTCGCACCCGCGGAGGACCGCAGTCGCGAGGCACGCGTTGCCGGCGCCATGACCGGCTTTGCGCGAGAGATTGGTGCGCTCAGCGCTTTCCGACTCGAGTCCTGCATCCATTGCGGCATTTGCGCTGACGCCTGTCATTTCTATATTGCGACCGAGGATCCGCAGTACACACCGATCTGGAAGGTGGAACCGTTCAAGCAAGCTTACAAGCGCGAGGCGAGCGCATTCGCCCCGCTGTTCCGGCTGCTGGGTCTGAAGCGTGAGGTCACGGCGGACCAGCTGGGACAGTGGCAACACCTGCTGTTCGACAGTTGCAATATGTGCGGTCGTTGCAGCCTGATCTGTCCGATGGGGATCGACGTGGCCGCGCTCATCGAGCAGGCGCGCCATGCGATGTTCGAAGCAGGGCTTGCGCCGAAGGAGCTGTACCAGAAGGCGGCGCACCAACATGTCTCAGGCCAGCCGGAGTCGAGCGCAGAGCCCTATCGCCAGCAGCTGCTTGCGATCGGCGAGCGATTCGGCGTCGACATACCGCTCGATAAACCCGAAGCAGAGATCATGTTGTGCGTGCCCAGGACCGACATCGAACATTACCCCAATGCCGTGGCCGCGCTGGCGCGCGTGATGCAGCATCTCGGAGTGTCATGCACATTTCGCAGCGATGGCCTGGTGGCGGAGAACTACGGCTATTACGCAGGCGGTAAGACTTGGCAGCGCGACATCAGTCGGCGCTTGATCGAGCAGGCCATTGCCTGCAAGGCCAAGACGCTGCTCGTCCCGGAGTGCGGGCATGCCTACGCCGCGCTGCGCTGGGAAGCGGCCGACCTGTACGGTAAGCCGCTGCCTTTTAGGGTTTTACAGGTTACCGAATTCCTCGCGGACCAGCTGCAGGCGGGCCGCCTGAAACTGGGTGCGGCCGTCACGGGCGCGACCACCTTCCAAGATCCCTGCGAGTCAGTGCGCAAGGGCGGCATCAACGATGCGCCGCGGGCACTCATGAAGGCGATGGGGATCGACCTGCACGAAATGAAGAATCACGGCGGTTTCAGCTTCTGCTGCGGCGGCGGCGGCGGTGTGCTCGACATCGAGCGCGCAGCGCCGCTGCGCTACCGGACGATGCAGAACAAGCTGCGCGAAATCGATGACACCGGCGCCAAGACCTTCCTGACGAGCTGCTCGGACTGCCGGCGTAGCTTTGACGACGCGCAGGCTCACTTCAGCTGGCAGAAGACGCCGCAAAGTCTGTTGGAGCTGGTGGCGGACAACCTGATTGAAGCCGGGAGTCCGAGATGAGTGCGCAAACCATCGTCGTCGATCCGGTGACACGGATCGAAGGGCACCTGCGTATCGAGGCGGAATTCGACGGCTCGGTGATCACACGGGCTTCGAGTTCCGGCACGATGGTGCGCGGCATCGAGATCATTCTGCAGGGCCGCGATCCGCGCGATGCGTGGGCTTTTGCGCAGCGCATCTGCGGCGTATGCACGCTCGTCCATGGGATCGCCTCGGTACGTGCCGTCGAAAACGCATTGCAATACGAGATCCCCGCCAACGCGCAGCTGATACGCAATCTGATGATCGGCGCGCAGTTCGTGCACGACCACGTGATGCATTTCTATCACTTGCACGCGCTCGACTGGGTGGATGTCGTGTCGGCATTGAAGGCCGATCCGAAGGCGACTTCGGCCCTCGCGCAGTCGATCTCGAGTTACGCGCGCTCCTCGCCCGGCTATTTCGCGGACGTGCAGGATCGCATCAAAAAGCTGGTCGAATCAGGGCAGCTTGGCATTTTCGCCAACGCCTACTGGGGCAATCCCGGGTATGCACTGCCGCCCGAAGCCAACCTGATGGCCGTGGCGCATTATCTCGATGCCCTCGCGTGGCAGCGGCAGGTCGCGCAACTGCACACGATCTTCGGCGGCAAAAGTCCGCACCCAAACTTCCTAGTCGGTGGCGCCCCGTCCGCCATCAGCGTCCATGCCGGCGCGGGGACCGGCTCCACCGCGGTCAATGCCGTCGGCCTGCAGAAGGTGGCCGAGATCATCGATCAGATGCGCCTGTTCGTGGACCAGGTTTACGTGCCGGACGTGCTGGCGATCGCCTCGTTCTACAAGGACTGGTTTAAAACCGGTTACGGCGAAGGCACCGGAAATTTCATGACCTACGGGGATTTTCCGGCAACAGGAAATCAGGACCCGAGGAGCTACCTGGTGCCGCGCGGCGCGATTCTCAATCGTGATCTGTCCCATATCCAGGAAGTCGACCTCACGGCAGAAGCGGACATCCAGGAATTCGTGTCGCATTCGTGGTACGACTACAGCGGCGGCAAGGACACGGGCTTGCATCCCTACAAGGGCGAAACCCGCTTGAGCTACTCGGGGCCGAAACCTCCGTATGAGCATCTGGACACCTCGGCCAGTTATTCCTGGCTCAAGTCGCCGCGCTGGAAAGGCCACGCCATGGAGGTCGGACCGCTGGCGCGCGTGCTCATGCTGTATGCCAGCGGTCACGAGCCGACCCGGGAGCTCGCCAACAAGGCGCTCGCGCAGCTCAACCTGCCGCTGGAAGCGCTCTTTTCCACGATGGGCCGCACCGCCGCGCGTGCGCTGGAATGCAAAATCTTCGCCGATGCGATGCCGCAGTGGTACAGCAGCCTCATGGCCAACATCAAGGCCGGCGATGTGCGCACCTTCAACCCGACACTCTGGGAGCCTTCGACGTGGCCGCGGCACGCGCAGGGCGTGGGATTTACTGAGGCACCCCGAGGCGCTTTGGCGCACTGGATCGTCATCGATGACGGCAAGATCTCAAACTATCAGGCCGTGGTGCCGAGCACGTGGAATGCGGGGCCGCGCGATGCGTCCGGCACCGATGGTCCGTACGAGGCGGCACTCAAGGGCCACCAATTGATTGATCCTAAACAGCCGCTCGAGATCCTGCGCACGATCCACAGCTTCGATCCCTGTATCGCCTGCGCCGTGCACGTCGTTGATCCGGACGGCAAGGAGTTGATTCGGGTTCGCGTACAGTGACGGATTTGCTGCTGCTGCATGCGCCGAGCGTCTACGATTTTCGGGAACGGGCCATCCTCTACGGTCCGGTCAGCGACATGGTGCCCTCCTCGACCGTGTTCGAGATGTACCCACTCGGATTCCTGACCATAGCCAGCTATCTGCACGATCGAGGCATGAAGGTGCGGATCGTCAATCTCGCGCTGCGCATGATCAATAGCCGGCGGTTCGACGTACCCCGCTTCCTTTCACGCCAGAAACCCAAAGCGGTCGGCATCGACCTGCATTGGCTGCCGCATGCTCACGGCGCCTTAGAAATCGCCCGGATCGTGAAGGAGTTACACCCGGACGTACCGGTCATCATGGGCGGCTTGTCGTCCTCGTATTTTCACCGCGAATTGATCACCTATCCGCAAGTCGATTTCGTCCTGCGCGGCGACAGCACCGAGCCGCCCCTGCATCAGCTGCTCATCGCGCTGCAAAATGGCGAACCGGTCGAGAATATTCCGAATCTCACCTGGAAGGATGCCCTCGGCGTACACGTCAATCCCCTCACGTTTGTACCGATGAGCTTGGATTACGTCGATCTGCGGCCCGATCTGATGGTCGAGATGGTGCTGCGATACCGCGATCTGGAAAGTACCCTGCCCTTCAACGGCTGGTGGAATAATCCGATCACGACGGTGTTCACGGTCAAGGGCTGCGCCTTCGAATGCGTCACTTGCGGAAGCTCGCATACGAGCTGCACGCATCTGACGAAGCGGCAGAAGCCCGTGTATCGCAGTCCCGCGAGCCTGGTTGCCAACATGGAGGCGATCTGCCGTCTGGCGCACGGCCCCATCGTACTGGTCGGCGACCTGCTCATGGCCGGTCCTGAACACGCGGCGGAGGTCCTGGAACGCCTGCGCAAGGCGAATCTGCCGAACACTATCGTCTTCGAGTTCTTCGCCTTGCCGCCGGCGAGGTTCCTGCAGGACATTGACCGCTGTGTCCGCAACTGGAGCATGGAGTTCAGTCCCGAGAGCCACGAGCAGGCGGTCCGCGACGCTCAGGAAGGCGAGTCGGGCTACACCACCGAAGACATGGAATCGACTATCAAGCAAGCGCTGCGCCTGCGCTGCACGCGAATCGATATTTTCTTCATGATCGGCTTGCCGGCGCAGACCACTGCATCGGTCCGCGGCACCGTCGAGTATTGCGGGCATCTGTTTGAACTCGCAGATACGCGGCTGTCCTGCTTCATTTCCCCGATGGGTCCGTTCATCGATCCCGGTAGCCGGGGCTTCGAGGAGCCCGACCGATTCGGCTACCGCTTGTTCGCTCGCACGCTCGAGGAGCACCGAGCGCTGCTGATCCAGCCGACCTGGGAGCACATTCTGAACTATGAGACGAAATGGATGACCCGCCGCGAGTTGGTCGATGCGACTTATGATGCGGCCGAGCGTCTGAACGAGCTGAAAGTGCAGCACGGGCGCCTATCGCAGCACCGAGGCCGCCGCGTCGCGCGCAGCATCGCCGCAGCGCGTGCCCTGCGCGCTCGGCTCGACGCCGGCATCGCGCACGGCGACCATGGGGATGCGGCCGCAGCGCTGAAAGGGGAAATATCGCGCTTCAGCAGCTCGACCGTGTGCGACAAGCGTGAGTTGTTCTGGCCGCGACGGCTATTTAACTTCCGGATCGCCGAAATCACACGCATCCTGGTTCGATATTTCTCCGAACGCTGGTGCCGGTCCGGGTGGTCCGCTCAACCGCCCTGAGGCTGCGAATGCGCAACGCCCTGGTGGCAGTCGATGCAGGTCATGCCGCTCTTCGCCATGGATTGGTGCGCACTGGCCGCCATCGGCGGCTGTTTCGCGAACGCCATGGCCTCGTGCGTATGACAGCTGCGGCACTGGGCGGAGTCGTTCGCTTTCAGTTCCGTCCAGATTTTCTGCGCGAGCTCCAAGCGGTGACTTTCATACTTTGCGGGCGTGTTGAGCTCACCGGTCATGTGACCCCAGATCTCGGCGGAGGCCTGAATATGCCGCACCAAGCCCGGCAGGAATGCCGGCGGCACGTGGCAGTTGCCGCAGCTTGCCCGAATACCGAACTGATTCGAATAATGAACGCTACGCGTGTATTCCTGGAACGGCGTGTTCATTTCGTGGCAGGAGGTGCAGAACGCATCGGTTTCCGCATATTTGAGGCCGGCAAGGAAGCTGCCCGTGAAGCCAATTCCGACGATGAAAGCGAGCAGACCACCGGCCGGTATTCCGAGCAAGAACCAGCGCTGCGGGCGCCGCCAGAGCCACGCGGCAAACCGCCGGTGCGTCGGCTCAGGCGAATTCACTGCGAACCTTCGATGCGGCCATGCACACTCCTTAAGATACCAAACTTCTTTGGGCCAAATTATTTATTCAGACCCGCTCGGCGCGCGCGAAAATACCCGCTTCCGCATGTCGGTCTCTGTGCGCTGCCGTACAAATCTCTAGCGATCGTGGTGGTCATAGACCTTATGGGCACGCGCTTCAAAGGCCGCAATGATCCCCTCGATTGAGGCCGGTAGGACTCGGCACAGAATCTGCTGAAGAAATCGGGACCGCAACTCTAGCTCAGCCGCGATGCTAAGGCTGCAACCGGCCGACGGGCCCGGCGCGACTACCAATGATAGGCTGTACTGGCGGAAGAGCCGATCCGACGAGGTAATATCGATGCGCTCCGGGCGATGCAGCAACGCCTTGGATGCGAATTGCACGCGCACCGGTCCGCGGCCCAAGACCTGCTCGGCGTACCAGATATTGGCCTCGCGCTTTTTAATCGACGCTGAGATCCACCATGGCAGAAAATCGGGATAACGTTCGAAATCGGCGGCAAGATCAAAGATTTGCTCGCAACTAAAGGGCAGCACGCGCCCAAATTTTTCGATCCGCATAGGCCGCCGCGATCATCGCCAGCCATTTGGGCAACGCCAGGGCGCCGGCTGCTTGCGTATGACAGCTGCGATACTCTGATTAACACCAGCGAGAGAAAACTACTTGCCGCCTCACGCCCTCCTCTGTACGTTGTCGCACAGAGCTCGGATAGACTACCACCTACCATTAAAAAAAGTGCACTGGCATCCATGGAACATAGGGGGGCATGCTCGAGCGGCTCCTATCGGCGAGACCGTTTAGGGAGAGTGTGTATGTCGTTGATGAACGGGACTCGCGAATTGCACCGCGCCTACTCGCGCGCCAGCGCCAGCGCCAGCGCCAGCGCCATCGGCAGCCTGCTGCTCAGTGTGCTGCTGGCGGCTTGCAGCGGCACCACCGGCCCCGCGGGTCCAGCCGGTTCAGCAGGCGCCACTGGCTCGCAGGGGCCGCCGGCAAGCGGAGCGGCGCTCAACATCAGCGCCGCGACCACCATCACGGGAACCATCACGAGCGTCGCTATCAGCGGCCCGCCGGTCGTGAAATTCGAGCTCAACGACCAGACCGGCGCACCCGTACAAGGTCTGCCGGCGAGCGACCTCGGCTTCGCGATTGCCCAGCTCGTTCCAGGCCAAAACGGCGCGTCGAGCCAGTGGAACTCCTACATCTATAGTACTGTGAACCCAGCGGCGTGTCCGGCGGGAGTCACGGCCTGCGCCACGGCGCCGACGACGCAGGCGACCGTCGAGAGCGCCACCAGCGGCACCTTCATCGACCATGGCGATGGCACCTACCAATACACCTTTGCGAAGGACATCACGAAAGATCCGAACGTGGTCTATGACGCGACGTTGACTCATCGAGTCGGCTTCGAAATCCGCAGCCTCGCCCAGGCGAACAACGCCGCCTACACCTTCCAGCCTTCAACCGGTGCGACCACCGGCATCTTCAGCCGCGAAATCGTCGATACGGCCACCTGCAACAGCTGCCACACGCAGCTGAGCGCGCATGGCGGCGCCCGCGTCGAGGTGCAGTACTGCGTGATGTGTCACAACCCGGGAACCACCGATCCGTACAGCGGCAATACGCTGGACATGAAGGTGATGGCCCACAAGATCCACACCGGGAACAGCCTGCCAAGTATCCAGACGGCGAGCGGCACGAACACCACACCGACTCTGGGCTTGGGCTACTGGATCGTCGGTTACATGCGCTCGCTGTCGAACTTCAATACCGTGGTTTTCCCACAGGATACGCGCAACTGCACGACCTGCCACGCCCAGACACACCCGAACCTGACCGAAGCCGCCAACTACAAGGCAGTGCCGACGGCGGAGGCCTGCGGTGCTTGCCATGACAACGTGAACTTCGCCACCGGCGCGAACCACAGCTCCGGCATCGTCGCCAACGACACGCAGTGCGCCACCTGCCACGGACCGACCTCAACGATCGATAATAGTCAGTTGCAGGTGGCCGCGGCGCACGTGATCCCGGAAATGGTGTTTCAGACCCAGATCTCTTACAACATCATCAAGGCGAGCAATACGGGACCCGGACAGATGCCGGTGATTCAGTTCTCGGTCACGGACCCCACCAACAACAACAAGCCGTGGAACCTGGTGACGGATGAGCCGTTCGCCTACTGTACCGGTGATGCGGTGGCGAACCTGGATCTCGCGGTTGCATGGAGCACTACCGACTACACGAACGTGGGCAGCGGTGTCACCAGCGAGGCGGCGCAACCATTCAGCCTGCCCGTGACTTGCGCCGCCACGCCGCCGACCGCGAATGGCGATGGCAGCTACACCATCACCTCCCCGACCGCGATCCCGGCCAACGTCAAGGGATCGGCGGGCGTTCTCTTCGAGGGTCATCCGGCCCACGACTTCAATGACGGCAACGGCCCGCAGGAAATCCCGGTGCCCAACGCGGTGGCCTATGCGCCGATCACGGACCCGGTCGCGGTGCCGCGCCGCGAAGTGACTGCCGTTGCGAACTGCGATGTCTGCCACCAGCAACTGAACGGGCACGGCAACAATCGCGTGGAAAGCGTTCAAGCCTGCTCGTTCTGCCACAACCCCAATGCCACCGATGTAGTGGCGCGGATCGGCGCGGGGATCACACCACAGAACCTCGATCCCACCGACAATCTGGCGGAACAGACGATCGATCTCAAGGTCCTGATTCACGCCATACACGCCAGTGCGCTGCGGGCCACGGATTTAGGGGTACCGTACGTCGTCTACCACAGGGGCAGCGCGAATGATTTCAGTACTCTGCAATTTTCTGGCCTGCTCAATAACTGCCTCGCCTGTCACGACGCTGGCACGTACTACCCGCCCGACCCGAACAGTTCGATGGTACTCGCGACGACCATCAGCACCTACGTCAATGGCGTTGGCAACAGCGGTCCGGCCGGCCAGACTGCGGTGACGGCGGCGACCGCCGCCTGTTCGGCGTGTCACCAGTCGGCGACTGAGAAGACGCACATGACGCAGAACGGTGGCAGTTTCGCGGCTCTAAAGGATGCCAACAGCCACGTGCCAGCCACCGAGACCTGTGTGATCTGCCACGGTCCGGGCGCGGTGGCCGACGTCAAGGTGGTGCACAACTTAGCCTTGTATCAGCAATAAGCCGTGATCGCATGGAGCCGAATGCGCGCCGTGAGCCCACCAGCGCGATCCTGCGTTAGCGCCGCGCCGCGGCACGCTCTCGTTGCCGGCGCGGGCCCAATAGTCTTCGCGCTTGCCGTGACGCTCGCGGCCATGGCGATGACGGATGCCGCGCGCGCCGCCGACGCACCCGCACCCGCGCCCGACGCCTCGGCGCCCGACGCGTCGGCCTACAGCCCACAGGGAGCCGACACCTGTCTGGGTTGTCACAACGATGCGGGCATCACAGGCATCTTCCGCACCAAGCACGCGCGTCCCAACGATCCGCGCGGACCATTCGGCCACGGCGGACTGCAGTGCGAGGCCTGCCACGGACCGGGCGGCGCGCATGTCAAGGCAGGAGGCGGCCCGCCGGCGGGCCTCACCGTCTTCGGCTCCAAATCACCCACGCCGGTCGCCCAGAAGAACGCGAGCTGTCTGGGCTGCCACCAGTCAAACGCGGCGCACGATTGGGCCACGAGCGCCCACGCGTCGAGCGACGTGGCGTGCGTCGGCTGCCACAAACTGCATGCAGACAAGGATCCGGTGCAGACCGTGGCCACGCAGATCGAGGTCTGCACGAATTGTCATCAGGCGCAGCACACCGATCTGTTCAAGCCTTCGCATCATCCGATGCGCGAAGGCAAGATGGCCTGCACAGCCTGTCATTCGCCCCACGGCTCGACGGCACCGGCGCAGCTGGTGAAGAACACCGTGAATGCGACCTGCACGAGTTGTCATGCCGAATACCGCGGGCCGTTTCTCTGGGAGCACCAACCGGTGACGCAGGACTGCAGCACCTGTCACGAGCCGCACGGTTCGGCGCAACCGGCACTGCTCAAGCTGCGCACCCCGTTCCTGTGTCAGACCTGCCACGAAGGCGCGGGTCATCCGTCCATTGCGAATACGCCCAAGGGATTGCCGGGTGGCATGCCGAGCGCGTACCTGCTCGGCGGCGGCTGCACCAATTGCCACTCGCAGGTTCACGGCTCGAATTCACCGTCGGGCCGAGCGTTGATGCGGTAGAGAATCCCATGAGAACGATTGGTCGGTACCGCTACGCATCGCTCCGTATTGGACTCGCCGCCGCGCTGGTCGTCGCGAGGGCCTCGGCCGCTGCGCCGAGCCCGGACACGAGCCCGGACACGAGCGCTTGGACCTGCACGCAATGCCCGTTCTTTCAAGGCTACCAGGCCGATGCGGAAGCCGGCGCCCTGGAGGCCAACGGTGCGAACGCGAACTATGGCCGTTACACGGGGATAGACCACAGTACCGTGTACGCGGATGCCGGAGCCGACGGGCAATGGCGCCGCGATGACGGCTCGTATGCGAACTATGAGCTCGAGCGCCTGGGACTGGCCTCAAGGGATGGCACCGTGGAAGGCGGCCGCGAAGGCCGCTACGACCTGCGCCTCAGCTACGACGGCCAGCCAAGCAACCTGTACGATACGACCGTCACCCCATTCCAGAACAACGGCGGGCGTTTCGGGTTGCCGACAGATTGGGTGGCGGCGGGCAGCACCGGCGGCATGAGCGCGCTTCATTCGAGCCTCGCGCCCGTCAACATTGGCTATGACCGTCGCACCTTTGCCTTGCTCGGCCAGTTTTTTGCCAGTCCCAGTTGGACGATTTTCGGCGAGTTCCGCCGCCAGGAGAAGGACGGCACCGACCTGACCAGCGCCAGCTTCCTGACCGAGGCGGTGCAATTGCCGCAACCAATCGACTACATCACCAACTCCATTAACGCCGGCGCCGCCTGGGCGGGCAGCAGGGCGAGCTTGCGGCTGACCTACACCGGCTCCTGGTTTGAGGACAATAGCGATTCGCTGAGCTTCGCGAACCCCTACCTGCCGCTCGTGCCAGGCTCGACGCAGGGGCGTCTGGGAACGCCGCCGGGCAACACGCTGCAGCAGCTCGCGGCCGCCGGAAACGTTCAGCTGGCCTGGTTCGCCACGACGTTGACGTACACCGCCTCGCTCGGCAGCCTGCGACAGAACGCGGCGTTCCTGCCCGTCAGCACTTTACCCGACGCCACCGTACCGGCCTCGGGCTCGCTCGATGGCGACGTGCGCTTGTCGCATTACGCGCTCGGCCTCGCCTCGAGGCCGCTGCCGAAGCTCAATCTGCGCGGTAACGCCACCTATGACGGACGGAACGATCAGACGACACCGATCGCCGTCGCCTACGTCGTCACCGACACCTTCCCGGGTGGCACCGCGGTCACGCCCCGCTACGGCGAGGATCGCGTGCGTCTCGACGGCGGGGCCGATTATGCACTGGCCCGTTGGCTGCGGATCGGAGTGGGCGGGCAATTCCTAGATGTGCGCTACTCGCCGGGACAGGTGTTCACACATACCCAGGACGTCGAGAGTTGGGGCCGCGCCACGATCAGTCCCATCGAGAACTTAAGCATCACGCTCAAGTATGGCGATGGCCTGCGTAAGGCCTCGCCGCTCGATGCGGCGGCGTTGCCGGTCGAGGAGAACCCGCTGGTGCTAGATTACAACTACGCGCCGCGCGATCGGGTGTTCTCCACGCTCACCAGTTCCTGGGCTGTCACCCCGACGATCACCTGGGCGCTGGAGGGCTATCTCGCCAAAGACGACTATCGATCCTCACCCCTAGGTCTGCAGGCCTCGCACGAGCAGCGCGGATCGACGACCTTCACCTGGACGCCGCGCGACAGCTTAAGCGCTTACGTCGATGGCGGCTACCAGCGCCTGTACACCGTGCAGAACGGCTACACCGATGCCACCACGGCGCCGTGGCTCATCGCGGACACCGAGCGCTATTGGAACCTGAGCATCGGCGGGCAGTGGGTGCCAAGCCAGCGCTGGGCCCTCACCTTGGACTACCTGCATGCCCCATCCACCGGGGACACGGACTCCGTGCTCGGCGGCTTGGCGCAAGCCTTTCCGCAGAATTGGACCAAACTCGATACCACGCGATTGGGTGTCACTTATCGATGGACACCTGCCCTGCAACTCCATCTGCGCTATGAGCATGAGACTTACCACAGCAATGACTGGGCCCTCGATGGGGTCGGGCCCTCGACGGTGCCGAATCTATTGGCGCTTGGGATACAGCCCTATCGTGACAACGTGAACCTGATCGGCCTTACGGCACGCTATCAATTCGGATTAGCCGGCGCCAGCGCAAGCAAATCGCCATGAGCGCTGTCTCAGGCAACTCCGCTGAAGAGCGGCGAGTTATCAATGTAGATCCGATACGCGGCGATCTTTGTACCGCGCAGCTCAAAGACATTGGCGAACGGCACGGTGACCGCCGAGCGGTCGTGGCGGGTATAGGTCACTGCTCCCTCACAGGCAATGGCTGCGGTCCCGCTCCAAGTCCTCAGCAGCTGGTGGCGACAAGAGGCTATCGCCGCGAAAAACCCTGCCACGGCCGCGCTAATCGCCTCGCAACCAATGACCGTCGGGGCGTTACCGAAGCGAAATTGCGCATCCGGAGTGAGGAAATTCAAGAAGGCCGCCGCGTCGCGCGCATCGATGACAGCGAACAGACGCTCCCACCACGCATGATCGGGCTGAAAGACATGCTCTGGTGCGATTGCCACATGCAAAGCATACGCGACGCAATGACCAAGTGCCTATCCAAAGGTGGCTGAAACATGCTGGACACACACCAGCCGGTCGATCAGCCATCGCCAGCGCTGGCCGCGCCCGGCTTGGCGGCCGCGGCACGACGCGCATTTCTCGCCACGCGCCCGCCGTTCTTCACCGCCTCGGTGTTGCCGGTACTGGTTGGTACCGCCTGGGCCAGCACCGCCTTTCACCGCTTCGACGGCCTGCTGTTCGGACTCGCTCTCGCTGCTGTGGTGCTCGCGCACGCGGCGACCAACGTCTACAACGACGTCAGCGATGATCTGATCGGCGCCGATCCTGACAACACTGACCGCATCTATCCATACACCGGCGGTTCGCGCTTCATTCAAGCAGGGCTCTTGTCGCGCACGCAGATGACCCGCCTGGCGCTTGGTTTGGCAGCGAGCGCGCTACTTCTCGGGGCTCTGCTCGCGCTGTTGCGTGGTTCTGGCGTGATCCTGTTCGGCGTTGCAGGACTTGGACTCGGCCTGCTCTATTCACTGCCCGGCGCGCAGTTATCCGCGCGCGGCATTGGTGAAGCGGCAGTGGCAGTCGGCTTGGGCGCATTGCCGGTGTTGGGTGCCGCGTGGTTGCAGACTGGGCGTATTGATTCCGGTGCGGTACTCATCTGCCTGCCGGTGAGCGCATGGGTCGCAGCGATTCTGATAATGAACGAAGTTCCTGATGTCGAGGCGGACCGTCGCGCACACAAGCGCACGCTGGTAGTGCGCTGGGGCGCAGGCGGCGCGCGATGGATTTATGGTGGTCTTACCGCGATTGCCCTAGCCGCCTCGGTTGCCGCGACCCTGCATCACGCGTTGCCACTCTGGTACGCGCTTCCGGCGCTGGCGCTCGCGGGTCTTGGTCTTCGGGCTTTAAGCGGCATATCGTTCAAACCATCCGGACGCCGGCGGCTGAAGCAGAGCATCGAGCTAACCCTCTTAACCCACATCCTTGGCTGCGTTACGATCATCGTCGCTATTTTAAGCGAGCGTATGAACTACTCATTTTAGGGACGGCAATCCCTTATCTAGGCAGGCGGAGCGGACAGTGGATGTACGCGCTGCAACGGACTACATGGTCCAAATGCGTATCGCCGCACGGCTTGGGCTGCGCCTTGCTCGCACAGCTCACTATCTATCGATAGCCCCACATGTTCAGGTGAGTTGCGTGTGCCGCCGGCGCAGGCGCGCAACTTCTTCCTGGTCCATGCCTTCAAGTTGTTCCTCGATTAACTTCAGACTCGATACGATTTCGGGCATCAATACATTCTCGATGGCCTTCGCCCTGCGCTCGGTGCGCACATAGTCGCGCGCGAGCCGGCGCAAATTCACGCAGCAACCCGCAAGCTCCACCGCCCGAACGAGCCACTGCCGATGCGCGTTAGCGCAGGCACGCGCCTCCGGCGTCGGATTGACCGGCTGCTCATGACTCGGCGGCGGCCGCACAGATGTCTCCATATGCACAGCGAGCAACTCCAGCCCGAGCAAGCGCGAGCGGCGCATCACCAGGCGATCCTCGGCCAGCGACAGCGGTGGATACACCGACAGCTCATCCATACCGTGGCGACCTACTGCAGAATTGGTGCGTGAGCGCATTTCGCTCTCCAGCGCTGCGCATTCCCGCCGAAGGCAGGCAAGCCGCGCCAGTTGCCGCTGAATTTCGCTCGCGAGCAGGATGCGCTTCTCGTCGAGCAGCGTGTAGCCTTCCTGCACCAGCCTCTGCTCGTCCTTCAGCTCCAGCAGCGCGATGCGAGTGGCCGTGATCTCACGCTGTGCCTCAGGCATGCGATTGTCCACCCAGGTAGCGATCGATCTGCTGCTGCGAAAGCCGCGTGAGTTGCGTGGCGGGCAGGCCGCTTAGCAGCTCCCAGCCGAGCTGCATGCTTTCCTCCAACGTACGCCGCCCCTCCTGGGCAACCAATCGCTCCTCGAGCGCGCGCCCGAAAACGAGAAAGCGCCGATCGACCTCGGGCAGGCTCTCCTCGCCCATCACGCTCGCGAGCACGCGCACATGCGTGGCGCGCGCATAGCAAGCAAAAAGTTGATTGGCAAGCGCCGGATGATCCGCATGGGTGAATCCTGCGCCGATACCGGCATTCATGAGCCGCGACAGGCTTGGCAGCAGGCTTACCGGAGGATAGATCCCTCGCCGATCGAGTTCACGGTCGAGCACGATCTGGCCCTCGGTAATGTAGCCGGTCAGATCCGCGATGGGGTGACTGATATCGTCCGCCGGCATGGTCAGAATCGGCACTTGGGTGAGCGTTCCCGGCAGGCCACTGATGCAACCGGCGCGCTCGTAAAGGCTCGCGAGATCGGAGTACATGTATCCCGGATAGCCTTTTCGGCTCGGCAGCTCGCCGTGGCTCGCCGACACTTCGCGCAGCGCCTCGCAGTAGTTCGTCATGTCGGTCATGACGACCAGAACGTGCCGTCCTTCCACGAAGGCCAGGTATTCGGCGGCGGTGAGCGCGTAGCGCGGTGTCAGCAGGCGCTGTGCGGACGGTTCATCCGCGAGATTAAGGAACATCGCCGTGTGCTCGAGTGCGCCACTCGAAGCCATGGCGTCGCGAAATGTATCAGCCGTGTCATGCGAGATGCCCATCCCCACGAACACGACGGCGAATGAGCCCCCCTCGTGCCGCAATCGCGCCTGCAGAACGATCTGCGTTGCCAGCCTGTCGTGCGGTAAGCCGGCGCCGGAAAACAACGGCAGCTTCTGGCCCCGCACGAGACTGTTCATCAGATCGATGGCCGAAACCCCGGTTTCAATGAAATCGCGCGGCAATGCGCGCGCGGCCGGATTGATGGCGAGGCCGTCAATGCGCATTCGCCGGGCAGCGGCGATCGGCGCGCCGCCGTCCGTCGTCTGCCCGATGCTGTCGAACGTCCGACCCAGCATTCCCGGGCCGACGCCGAACAGCAACGGCTCGTTCCAGACGCGGATACGCGTGTCGCGCACGCCGAGGCCGAGCGTCGACTCTAAAACCTCTATGACGAAGGTTCGATCGTCGACTGCGGCAATACGGCCGATGCGGCCGCGGCCGTCGCGGCCCAGCACTTCGACGCGTGCGTTGAGCCCGAGCTCGGCCTTGCGCTCGAGGAAGATCAGCGGCCCCTCGATGCGCTGAACACAATTCTCGAGCGTGAGCTCAGCCCGCATCAGCGTGCTCGCGCGGCAAATTTGAGAATTCAGAGTCCAGCTGCTTCCACAGCGCGCGAATTCCCGCGATCTGATCCTCGCCGTATTCCTCGCCGACGCGCTGCAACGTGCGGCGGACTGGAAGCTCACGTATGCGATCGGGATGGACGCCGGCCTCGACCGCACCGCGCGCCAGGTCGATGAAGCGGATGATCAGGCTCAAAATGGCGGTCTGCCTCTCTGGCGAACAATAGCGATCCACTTCCGAAAATGAGGACTGGCGCAAGACGGCGTCGTTGACGAGATCCGCGCAGGACAACGTGAGCTGTTGGGCCGGTGGCAATGCGTCCATGCCTACGATGCGGGCCATGCGCTCGAGCTGCACTTGCGCCTCCAGCAGCTCGAGCAACCGCTTGCGTTGTGCGGACCAGTCCGGGTTGCCCTGGATTTGCCACCATCGCGCGAGCGCATCCACATCGCCGCTGTATGACTGCAGCGGATTGACGGCGGGATAGAAGCGCGCATGCGCCCGCGCGCGGTCGAGCGCCCAGAAAGCGCGCACACAACGCCGCGTGTGCATCGTGACCGGCTCGGAAAAGTCGCCGGCCGGCGGACTGATCGCGCCGATGATGGTCACCGAACCCTCGGTGCCGGCCAGCGTGCTGGCTCGGCCCGCGCGCTCGTAGAACTCCGCGAGCCGTGAGCTCAGATAAGCCGGGTAGCCGGCCTCGCCGGGCAGCTCCCCGAGACGGCCGGAAACCTCGCGCAAGGCTTCCGCCCAGCGGCTGGTGGAATCGGCCATGAGCGCGACATGCAGTCCCTGGTCGCGGAAGTATTCCGCCACGGTGATGGCCGTGTAGATGCTTGCTTCACGCGCGGCGACCGGCATGTTGGAGGTGTTGGCAATGATCACCGTGCGCTCCATGAGGGGCCGGCCGCTGCGGGTGTCCTGCAGCTTCGGCAGCTCATCGAGCACCTCCGACATTTCATTGCCGCGCTCTCCGCAGCCGACGTAGACGATGATGTCGGCATCGCACCACTTGGCGATCGCTTCCTGCAATACCGTTTTGCCCGTGCCGAACCCACCCGGCACTGCGGCCCGGCTGCCGCGTCCGACGGGAAAGAGGGTATCGAGGATGCGCTGGCCGGTGATCATCGGACCCGCGATCGGGAGGCGCTGACCGACCGGGCGCGGCTGACGGACCGGCCAGGCGTGCGTGAGCGCGATCTCATGAGTCGCTCCGTCCTCCTGCTCCACCCGGCAGATCGGCTCTTCGTCGGAGTGCTCGCCCGCAGAGGCCACCCAGCGCACGATGCCTGCGCTGATGCCCGGCGGAATCAGGCAGAGTTGCTGCCGCGGCGTCGCAACCTTGCCGATCGGTTGACCGGGCCGGACGCGGTCTCCCGGATGAACCGTGGGCTCAAAGCCAAAACGCCGCGCGGGCTTGCGCCCTGCGCCGGGCTGCATGAAAGGCTCGTCCGCGGCATTCAGCGGACGCAGCAGACCATCGAAAATATGTCCGAGGAGGCCGGGACCGAGCGAGATGGACAGCGGCTGGCCGCTACCCGTCACCGCATCGCCCGGTTTGAGGCCCGTGGTATCTTCGTAGATCTGAGCCACGAAATCGTCCGGACCGAGTTTGATCACCTCGCCCAGAAGGGCCCTCGGGCCGACAGCAATCGCCTCATACACGTGAAATATATCCGCCGAACCGGCACGCAACACCGGGCCGCTGATCCAGCGTATTCGCGCTTCACTCATGCCGCTTCGCCAGCGCCAGGTATTGCGCCAGAAACTCGGACTCGATCTGCGCCCGAGATACCAGCAATCCTGCGACCGTCGCGTCCAGACAAGCGCCGACGGTGCTGATTCTGACGCCGGCGCGTATGCCGCGGTCGCACGCCAGCGCAACTTCGTACGCTGAACCGCCCTCGCCTTTTCCGGAAACGAGTTGCACCAGCTCGCCGAGCTCCTCCTGCGACCAGCCGGCATCGTGCTCGATACGCCACGAGCGGCCAATCAGCAGAGTCTTCGCCTGACGAATGGCTGCCTGCACCCAAGCCTTTCGGTGCGCCGGGTCGGCCCATCGCGATTCGAGCACACCCGTGATCGCCGCCCACATCTCCTGCAGCAAGGCGCGCGTCTCCTGTTGAGCACGCTGCCGCTCTGCGAGCAGCGCGCTCGCCTGTGCCTGCCGCAGGGCTTGCTCGCCGAGCTTGCGTTCGCGCGCAACGGCCTCGTGCACGTTGGCACGCGCTTCCTTGCGAGCGGAACGCAGGATGTCGCGTGCCTGCCCTTCGGCGCCGGTGCGCAGTTGCGCGCAGCGCGAGTCGCGATCCTTGCTCACCCGCTGCGACATCGCATCGACCTGAGCATCGAGAATGCTCGCCGGTCCATCGAACCCGTCAGCGCCTGTTCCCTGCACGTTCACACCGGGACTCCAAGCGCGCGCCGGACTTCGTGCTCGATCTCGGGCGGCTCATGGTTGTGCCGCAAATCGGCAATCACCAACGCGAGCGGGCTGCTTGCGAGCAACGCGGCGTTCAGATCTGCCGAAGGGATCGCGCGCGCATACTGGGCCGTAATCAACACCATATCGGCGCTACCCAGCGCTTCGCGCAAGCAGTCCCGCGCCGTATCCACACCCGGCAGCAGCACCCGCGCACCGATGAGGCGCCAGCCCATTGCTGTGACTTCGTCCGCAATTACCGCCAGCTTCACGTTCACCTCGCCTTGAGTTCAAGCGATACGGTTCAATATGAGTATCGAGACAATCAAGCCGTAGATCGCGATGCCTTCGGCGAGGCCGACGAGCACCAGGACGCGGCCGAACAGCTCCGGCTTCTCTGCAACCGCGCCGACTGCAGCGCTGCCGACACGTCCGACGGCATAGGCCGCACCGAGCGCTGCCAATCCTGTGGACAGCGCCGCGCCGACGAAAGCCCAGCCCAGGATCTGCGGATCCACGTGCACGCTGGCGGCGGCGGCGGCGGCGGCGGGCGCAGCGTCAGCCGCGGCCGAGGGTGCCATCAGCAGCAGCACGGTCGTTCCCGCGCCCACGAGCGCGGCGAGCAACACGACCGCACCGGCTAACATTGCAGCGACGCGAGTTTTTTGTCTCATGATAATGTCCTCGATGAAGGATGTAGCTCTGCCGCGGCAGCGGGCGTCGTTAGGGGGCGGAACGCCCGGCCCGAGCCTTGCAGGAAGCGGACGAAGAATTCGAACAATACCAGCCGAGTCGTCTGAATGCCGACCACCAGGCCCTCTATGACGATGATCAGCGCGTTGCCGACCGCCAGCACCAGCCATGCCGACGGCCGCGAGCCCATGGCTGCCGCAATACCGGCAACGGCAGAGCCGAGACCCGCGTGCGCGAGCGCAAAGGCGCCCACACGCACGAACGAGATCGTATTGATCGCAAGCTGAAACAGCGTTTCCACGGATTCGCCCGCGGCGGTGGCCAGGGCGATCAGACGACTCGCAGGAGCGCGCACGGCACTGCCGATCAGATACCAGCCGAGACCTATGGGAACTGCCCACAACGCGCGGCTATGCAAGGGCGCGCAGATCATTCCCACATAACACAGCACGAGGCCCGCGCGTGTAGCCGACCACTGCACCGCACGGCCAGACCACGCGTGCTGCACAGCATCCAGAGCGAGCCCCAGCAGGATCACGCACGCTCCTAATGCGAGGCTCACGCCAAGCAAAGCCAGCGGCCGGTCCAGCGGCCGCAACCACAGCGCGGGAAGGATCTCCTCGCTGGTGAACACGCTTCCGAACAGAACCCCGAACGCCGTGGCAGCGAAGCCGCCCGGAATCAGCAGCGCCGTGGCGGGAAATCTCTTGCGCAGCGCCACACCCGCAATGATGAGCACCGCGCCCTGCCCGACATCGGCAAACATGAAGCCGAACATGAGCGGCGCAACGAACGCGAGCAGACCGCTCGGGTCCGCCTCGCTCGCGCTCGGCATACCGAGCAAGCGCGAGAACAGCTCGAACGGCTGCGCCCAGCGCGGATTGTGCAGCATGACGGGCCGGATCAGGCCCTGCGGGGCGCCCGGGAAACGCAGCAAATAGTGCAAGTGCGCTCGATTGAGCGCCGCCTCGAGCCGGCCGCCCGCCAAATCGCTGGTCCACCCCGTGATCCAAGCGAAATGCTCGGTCAGTGCAAGATGGGGGACGTTCTGCACGAACCAGCCGATGAAGCTCAGATCGGCGAGCGCGGCGCTCATGCCGTGCCGGCGATGCAGTTCTTCGAGCTTCGAGTCGAGGTCCCGCGATTCAGCGATGATTTCCTCGATGCGCGCACCAGTGAACGCGTGCGCCGCCTCACGATCCGCCGGCAGCCCAGGTGGCAGCGCGAACCGCCGTGCCTTGTGCGCGCTCAGACTATCGTCAAAGGCTGCGATCTGATCGGCGGGACCGACTGCGAGGATATAAGTGCGTTCGCCGCAGCTAATATTCTGCGCGAGCACGGACGCGGGCACTGCCAATTCGCCCGGCGCCGATTCCAGCAGGTACGCACGACTGGCCAGAATCGGACCCGCTTGGGCGAAGAGGTGCAGGTCGGGTAGCCCGCTGCCTTGTTCCGAGAGAAGCGCCTGCGCGAGCTGCAGTTCCGCGCGCTCGCGCGCCAGTTTCTGCAAGCGGTCGATGATGGGATCCGCGTCGGCTGCCCAGGATCGCAGTTGCTTCAGGGCGGCGGTTGGAATTTCCTCCGGCGCGCGCGCGCGCTGGTCAGCGGCGCTCGACGCTTGTGGCCAGAATTGCGCGTAGCGCTGCGCCAGGCGTTTGTACTCATCGACAGCGGCACGCAGCGCCGGCAGCAGCGTAGCTGCCGACATATCGCTGTGCGCCTGCAGCTCCACTTCACAAGTAGCGGCGAGGCACTGCAGTGCTACCGCCAGCTCATCGCGCGCCAGTATCAGCTCGAACCATTTCGCCGTTGTAGGACGCAGCGCCATTAGCCGTGCACTGCCCGATTCCCGCCGAACAGACACCTGCGTGCCAGGCCGCCGCGCAACCGCTCCAGATCGAGCGCGAGCAGAGCGAGATGACAGACCGTGACGATCACCGTGCCGGCGGCAATGCGCAACAGCCTCTGCAACCGGTTCGCCAATTGTTCTCGCAGCGGCTCGGCGGTATCGGTGGCAAGCAGGAGAGCTCGTTCATGCTGTTGCACCGCCTGCAACAACAGGTCAAGGCAATGCTGCGTCCCGGCGTCGGCCCGGGGCCACAGCGTTTGCCAGTGAGCGCTCCAGGCCGCGCCCGGGGAAATCCGACCGGCCATTGCAGGCTCCAGCGGAGCGAGCGCGGTGTCGGTCAGCGCAGCAACACGATCCGTGTCGATGCCGGGCGCAAACGGGCCGCACACCGGATCCGCCAGCATCCACTCCGGCGCAGACTCGGACCGCGCGAGTTGCGCCAGCAGGCTCAAGGACGGCAGCCACGCGAGCCACGCGAGCCACACTTGCCACGCCTGCGGATGCCACGCCGCCACAGCCTCGACATAGCCTCGCCATTGCGCTCTCAGGGCGCGTTCAATTGTGTGACAATCGCGCTCGGCATCGAAAGAGCTCACCCAGTCGGCCAGCCCGGTCGAGCGCACGGCCTCCAAGTAATGCGCCAGATCGCGGCTCGCCTCCAGGCGGCGCCAACCGGGCTCCTCGAGGCGTTGACCCTGCCGCGCGTAGACGCGCGCCAGGGCGTAATCCAAGTTGCCCTCAATCGCCACGGCCGCTAAATCTCCTCATTCCCAACGCCGATGAGGCGATCGGCCAATCTCTCGATCGCTGCCAGCGGGCGAGCGCGATCGGCCTGCTGCGCGGCCGCGCCGGGGACAGTTTTTCCGGGCTGTTGGTGTATTTGCGCGGCTTGCCGGTCGAAGGTTCGCGCGGCCCTGGTATGCAGTGCCACGATGAGCTTCTGGGCGCGCTCCAGGATGCTTCGCCGCTGCTGGCGCGCGTGCTCCAATGACTCCTGAGTCTGCTTCTCACACTCGCCGATCGCGGATTGGGCGGCGCGTTCCGCCTCGAGCACGCGATCGATAGCGCGCGCGACGCGCGTGTCGTATTCCGCATCGCTGTCACGCTGCATCTGCGTGGGAAGACTCATCAGAAATGAACACCCAGCCCATGCCCACATTCATAGCTAATTGTATCATTCGCAAGAGAGCGCGCTGAATCTGTCGGCACACTGCATGTACCCGGTGCGAGGCGGTGCTGCCCCAGTTCACTGACGATCGGGTTCCGGCCGAACTCATCGGCGGGGCTTGCGAGCCCTGTGAAATGACCATGCTTGATATCCAGCCGCTCAATACGAGCTTCGGGGAGCCGTACTCGCGCTTTCTGGCTTGCAGTCCGCACGGTGCGCGACCATCTGCAGGATAACGGGCCACGGCATGTCGGATGGCGGCGCAGGATCCATTGGCGCAAGCTGCAGCAGCGCGGAGCGGATTTCGGAATCGAGTATGCGATCACCGGTTGACTTGCGTATCCTAACGTCATCTATCGAACCCGTGGCTGCGACCCAGACCGCAACATTCACGGTGTAACAATCCTGAGTCAACGAGGCGACCTGATTGAGCTGATCCTTAATGTAGGCCTGGATCTGACTTGCAAACTGCAGGTATCGTCCGTTGGGATTACCGCCGCCCCCACCTGCGCCCGTGAGCAGCAGCTCGCGCCCACCGGGCTTGCCTGCAAGACCAAACGAATCGGTACCGCTCGCGCCGGCCTCATCGACACCGAGCGCACCGTCCGTCGGTGCGGCGCCGGAACCCGACCCCGGACCGGGAGTCGCCGCTGGCTCGCCCGGCGTCCAGTCGCCAGTATCGAGCGCCTGGGTGGACACGACCGGCTTTTCCTGGGGCTTTTGCACCTCGGGCGGCGGCGCAGGGGGAGGCGGAGCGAGCGGCGCGATGAGCGCGACCGATTCTATGGGCGCGGAGCGCAATGTGTTCGAAGCAAGAAACTCGTGCACGAGCAGGGTGACAAGTCCGATCGCTGCAAGGGCCATGATGGCGCCCGCCGGTGAAAACTGGACTCGCTGCGTGCTCATGCGCTGGCATCCGTCAGCGCACGAGGCGCTGCGTCACCAAGCCGACGTTGCGGATGCCAAGAAGGCGAACGGTGTCCAGGACCTTGACCACCTCCTCATAGCGCACGCCGGCATCGCCGCGCACGACAACCGGAAGCTCCGGATCGGCGGCATGCAGAGTGCGCAGTTGACTCTCGAGTTCGGGCATCGTCACCGGAGACGTATCGAGAAAGATCCGCCCATCGGTGGTCACCGTGACCGCTTTGGTGTGGGGCTTGGCCAGGCTCGGAGCCGAGCTTGCTCGCGGCAGCGCGACGCTGATGCCCTGTACTGTGGCCGTCGCCATAATGATGAAGACAATCAACAGCACCCACGCCAAATCCATCAATGGCGTGACGTTGATCTCGTCGTAGGCTTTGGGCTTGGTTCTACGTCGCATAGCCAGACCTCCTGCTCGCGTCCTCTACAGGCTCCGGCCGATCGCGTGCTGCGAGCGCAAGCAGCGCGAGGCTCGATACGAACTGATCCGCGAACACCTCCATTGCGCTGGTGCGGCGGCTGACGCGTGTCGCGAGCCAGTTGTAACCAAAGAGGGACGGAATTGCGACCAGCAGGCCAACGACCGTCGCGGTCATCGCCGCGGCCACGCCGGGCGCGATCGTATTCACGTTGACATCCCCCGCCGCTGCAATGGCCGCGAAGGTGATCATGACACCCACTACGGTCCCCAGGAGTCCGAGGAATGGGGCGCCCGTGATCGCGATAGTCATGACGACGAGGTGAGCGTTCATGCGATTGGTCGCCTCGACCAGCGCCGCGTCGAGCGCTGCACGGATCGCCGCAAAGGCTTCGTTGCTCAAGCGCACTGCCGTGCGTGCGCTTCCGCTCGCCGCAGATGCGGCCTCGAGCCCACGCAGGCCGGCGCGATACATGTCATGAAGACCGGAGACATCATAGCCTGCATCGTCAGCTGCATTGGTTCCGGCGGCCGCGGCGCCGACCTCGCGACGCAAGCGCTCAGGGAATTCCACGAGAAAATGTGCGTCCTGGCGTTCGACGCGTTTGAGCAGCGCCGCTTTCGAAAACAACACCTGCAGGCTCGCCAGGCCCAGGAACGCCGTAATCGTGATCACCACGAGACCGTCCAACGACACCTGCGCGAGCAGGTTACGCATCATGGCGAAGTACGCCGCAAACTTGCCGGCCGCCCCCTTGGACTCATCCTTGCCATAGGCGACCACAGTTGTCTCCGGACTTTGACCGAGAGCATCGACGCGTGCCCACCACGCGGAGCGTGGCGTCTTGGATAGCTGCACCTCATCTAACTGACCGGTGAATCCGCCGGCGCCTCGCGGATCGTCGAGTCCGCCGATGAGCACGTCGCCGCTGATACCCGGCAGGCCGCCGCTCGCTGCGCTTCCGGCAGGAGCTCCGTCGACGTAGAGCGCGATCTCGGTTCCGATGCTGACAGCGATGTGTTGCCACCGGCCTAGCGCGATCGCACTCGTCGATTCGACTCGGCTCGTGCGCCTTCCGTCGGTAACCTGCGCATACACCTTGAGCCCAGAAACGCCGATCTCGACATGCCGGTCAGCTTGAGCCTGCGAATACAGTACGCCCCGCGGCGACTCGGCGTCGAGCCGCATCCACGTTGCGAATGTCAGCCCGCCCGTCGCAGCAACCGCGAGTCCGGACCGAGCGGCGATGCGCACGACACTGCGGCCGTCCAGCCGTGCGCCGTTGCCGATTACGCCCGGAACGCCGAGCTGCGCGCTCGACGCTGCTGGATCGTACCGATTCGCGGTCGCATCCCGCGGCAGACCCTGCGATTCGGCAAAGTGCAGTACCAGCACTTGATCGGCGTCGTACAGGGCAGTGTTATCGGGCTGGGCCGCGCGGGGGTTGCCGTAATACATCCAAATCGCCTGTTCTGCGGCGCCCGCTTTCACCGGCACTTCAATCCATGCGATCAGCAATCCCGCCGCCGGATCGAGCAATTCGAGCTGGTAATTAAGCGACGTGCCGTCATCGGCGATGAAACGCAAGTCGGCACCACCGGGCTGCAGGTCCTGAAATATTCAAAATTCCCTGCGTGCAATCGGATCGGCAGCACAACCGCCGGAGCTGCACCGCCTGCAGCCACGGTAGGCAGCTTCAGCGTGATGGCTTTGCGATATTGCCAATCCGCATTCCACCAACTTGACGCTGCCGAAGCACTCGTCGGTGTGAGCAGCACCGGGAGCGCGAGAACGGCAATGGCGAACTGACAATACAGTACTCGCCGCGCGCGGCTTGTCTGTTTGCATCGCGTCCGCGATGCCCATGTGTTGGCAACATCCTTGACCAGAGATTTTTTCACGCTTGAAGCTCCGTGCGGCGTTGCGTGCTAAATTACGCGCATGCCGAGCTTCTGCTAAGTCGTGTGAAATACTGACGACGCCTGCGCGCACCTGGGTCGATCCTGCATTAACTACCAGAGTGGCTGCAATCAAACTGTAACATTCGCTTTTGCGCCTCTGGCACAGAGGGAACGGTTGCTTCCCGGGTGCGAATCGGGCAGCGCAAGCTTTGGGCGGAGCAAATGTGTTGACGCTGAGGCGGTCATCGACACGGAGACACGGTACATGAAAAC